>Ga0307515_10000343_pt1 | contig 115290 bp, 102 predicted proteins | sample 17_EM_MG_FD_194513 | JGI IMG/M metagenome (GOLD analysis project Ga0307515, IMG submission 194513) | Populus trichocarpa ectomycorrhiza microbial communities from riparian zone in the Pacific Northwest, United States - 17_EM | ecosystem: Host-associated > Plants > Roots > Unclassified...
TGGCGTTCTCCAGGAAGAAATGTGGAATTTGCTCCACTTGCATTGGTACTCTTGTTGCCTGGATGCTTTCTCATTCTCAGTACCAGTGAATCCTCACCACTTCGAGGGTGGATTGTAGACATCATGGTAACAGGCGAACTGTCCATCAATTGTAGGGTTCCACATCAGCAACGACCCTAGTTTCCGTCAGAAACACCTGGGTGTTCCGGACGGCTCTGACGGCTCTGACGGAACATCATAACCTCTGACGGAGAATTACACGCTACCTGTTGCCAAGGCGACGGGTTGCGTTGCACACATACCTCCTTTACTGTGTGGTGACGTATAAGCACCATCAGAACAACACGTGTGTTACACTCTTCGCAGTGGCTGCAGTTATGCTGAAGCCGTTTACACAACGCCTGGCGATGTTTAACGCCTGGCGATGTTTATGTCTTTCTCCAGCCGCCACTTCTTTGGGAATGCTGCTGGTGCACCTGGAAATCATAGCTACAACTTATCGTTCAACGATTTTCAAAACTTATGCATTCAGTTTGTATTCTCATCTATGTATCTATGTATCTATATCGCTACCGATCTACACCTCCGTTACCCCTGAATCTACGTACACCTGCCTTCGCTCATTAATGACGTATTTGGAGGCCGTGATCGAGCGAGTTCAGATATGCACTTGGAGGCAGAGATCGAGTGAACTGAGAGATGCACTTGGAGGCCGTGATGATGCGAACATGAAGGCCGTAATTGAGCGAGTTTGGAGATACACTTGGTGGCTGTGATTGAGCGAGTTTGGAGATGCACTTGGAGGCTGTGATTGAGCGAGTTTGGAGATGCACTTGGAGGGCGTGATGAAGTGAGATTAGACGAGTACTTGGAGGCGGTCGATGGACGGCGCGCCCGGTGCTGAGACTGTATTCATCAGTTAGTCAACTCGCACCCGTGGGAATGTGACAATGTGACTTTACCTTTGAGCTCTCATGGAGAGCTGGCTGATGGCGGTCGATTGTGTAGGGAGGTATGCCGGAAGCTGAAGCTACATTCCGGGGTCGACTCGTAATCATGAGAATGAAGGGAAGACAAACAATCTTGGGTGGATGCTGTATTCGGTGGATGCTGTACTCGGTGTATGCTGTATTCGGTGTCAACTCATGATCATGTCATGGAGAGATAGAGAGGGATGACTTAACCTTGTGTTCTGCGGTGATGGTTGAGTTGTGGACGAGAAAGAGAGAGATGGGGGATGGAGATGAGAATGATATGGAGGATACGAGCGGATATGAGACATCAGGGGTATGACTTGCCTGATTGGGTTGGGAAGACCTTGTATCGGTGATGGTTCGCGCCGGATCGGGACACTTACCTGCCATATTGGGGATGGTGAATTGACTCGCACACGAAATTCTCTAAGTCCCAGTTTCTCATGATGATTTCCCCTGATCTCTCACTTTCTTGTGCTCAACTCTACCATCACCTACGAACACGAATTTCAGTCATCCCTCTCCATCTCTCCATGCCATAATCAGGACTTAACACAGAGTACAGCATACACCAAGTACAGCATCATCCCAAGATCGACAGTCTCCCGCTCCCAGCCAGTTTCTCATCCGATCACAAGTTAACCAATGAATAGAGTCTCAGCTGCCATCGCGCCTCCCTCCAAATCGACTGCCTCCAAGTACTCCTCCAATCTCGCTCAATCATAGCCTGCAAGTGCATCTCCAAACTCGCTCGGTCACAGCCTCAGAGTGCATCTCCAAACTCGATCAATCATGGCCTCCAAGTGCATCTTCTGAGTTCACGCTATCTCGACCTCCAAATGCATCTCTGAGTTCATTCGATCTACGTCTCGAAGTGCATCTCAAACATGCTCGATCGAGTACATCTTCAAGGAGCGACGGCGGTTGTATGGGGATACAGGGGTAACGGAGGTGGACAGAGTGACGGGGAGTATATATTGGGCAGACCCCGGAGTAGATAGACATCATCTCATTTCCATCTCCTATTATCATACAATGATAATTCACACTATATCTTTCCGAACTTTTGGTCTCACTCGCTCTGTCCGAGATCCACACAATTGCGTGGATCCTCACGGCTGGGTAGTATCATATCTTCTCACCTTCCTACGCTGCTCGAACTTGATGTAGATGGAACCCGAGGAGAGATTTTCGCAGCGTCACCCATTGCATTGCAATCCCGATGCAAGCGTGTACCCAATGAACCCATTCCGACATATGGTCACAGTTGGCCACAATGCCACAGTGTTTGTTTGAAATAGGAGACCGACAGAGCGAGAAGAAACGGTGAAACGGCGATCAGAGGGCGATATGTGACGCGCCGCATGGGCTTGACGCTAGGCGTGGAGTAATCCGCCACCGGGGTGTCTCTGACGGCTCTGACGGAGCGCGTCCACTCTCACGGAGCCATTCCGCCCGGACGGACATGTTTTTTGCTGATGCAACCCCATCATTCACAGCTCCACTTCGAAAATGATATGGCAATTTGGCGTTCAACCCAACCTTTAGCTCCTTGGGAAATCCTCGAAACTGCAGCCTGCATGTGCCACATGCTCCTATCCCCATCCGAGGAATCTCTGCCAGCAGAGGTTGTGTTGTGAAGAAGTTGTCCAAGTATACATTGAAGGAGAGCTTTCGATGCCTCTGGCGCAAACGTCTAATCTAGTGGTGAACCATCTTTCCAGTGTCTGTAAGCTGTAACAGACAGGTTTCTACTTCAACAGGATCCCCTCCAACTGCATTCAATGATGGGTGGAACTCCCAGACATAGCCCTTCTCTGCCATGCAGAAAAACTTATATCCTTGACTAATTGGCTTGTTTGGCATCTTTGTAATGTGAATTGACCTGCCAGTGAATAGAATCATGGCTTCATCCATAGTAACATTGCTGCCAGGTACTCGGTACTGCTGCGAGAACAACTGCTATTGCTCCAGTAGAATATCCACCTTTGAATGCCAACAAGGTATGCCTTCAGGAATTTCGGTTGGTGAATTGTATGGAGAAACATCAAAGAAGTGGCGGATCTCCTGAAAGCGAGTCTTGCCAAGGTAGGCAGCTGGTGGTAATCCATCCCTGGGAAGGTAAACTCCATGCTTCATCCAGTACCTCTCAGGAGGAACTCCAATCAGATCCATATGAATTTGAATTGCCAGCCAGAGATAAAGATCCTGAGCAGTGACTAGCTGCCAGGAACGCTGCCGCTCCTTCTCTGGCCCAAGAAGCTGCTGCTGGGCATAGGAATTGGTGTTGGCTACAAGCTGTCCCATAATGGAGTTGGTAAGAAAGAGATTGAAGATTTGAAATGGAGTAATGGCATCCAGCTTGGAGAATGAGATGGGCAATCAGTTCCATGCTTTGTGAGGTGGGGCAACTGGTTCTAAAGGGTCGAATGTGGGAAGCTTAGGAAAATCTGGCAAATTTTGAATCGGTTTTTTGAGTGTTTTCTGTTACGAATGTTAAGCGGATAAAGTCTATTCCGCTATCCAAGGAGAAGCTCTGTCTTTATATACATGAGAGCCTGGAACACCATGGAGGTCCATGGAAGCCCATGATTCCAAATACCAGTGGCAGTGGCGGTGGCAAGTGAAGACTCGTGGCAGAGTATATGACTATGAGTCCGTAGTCTGTGAGTCAATTTGGTGATCTGAGTGCAGCGGCAACTTTCTCTCAAATCATATAGTAACACTTCCCCCTCTTGCTACGCTCTGTGGAGCAAGAAAATCAAACTATACGAACATTGTTCCAAACATCATGCCAGACATCCATGGAGTGAAATCTCCGGAGCCTCATCAAAACCCTTGTCCAATTGGCTGCGGTAAACAGGGAAGGAGTGCAGTCTGTAGCCTGATATGGGACAGCCATCCCGTTTACATGAGAAATCCAAATGCATGAATACAAATTTCATGATCAGTGCCTTCTACCATAAGCCCGTGGCTTTCGTGAACTTCTCGTGCTTCTGCCCTCCAAGTGATCAATATGCTGTGTCCGAGGCTTGATGACTCAATTGGTGATGTGTGATAGTGCGCCTTTCTTATCACGGAGGATAGGGAGCAGCTTGTTTGTGTCATTTTTGTTGGTTTTGTCGTTTTGTCGTTTTGATTGTGTTTGACATCATTGCATAACTACAACAGCCATCTGCGCTCTCTCGAAGCCTCTGAGCATGCGACATACTCCGCCTCCAGTGTCGACATGGCAACTATGTCGTTGTCGTCAAGTGGAGTTGTAGCATCATAAGGCTTCACCATATGCAAGTGTTTGAGCACAGAACCGATGAATCATCTCCCACAAAGACTGATCGTGCGATCATCGTTTCGGAAGATCTCAATTCCTCGTTCGCTGCCTGTGCTGGGTAGGTCAAAAGCATATCGTCATCGTAAAGGAGTAGAAGAATACTGCCATTGTTTCGTATATAGAGATTTGAATCGGCCTCTGATTGAACAATATCTAACGATAGGAGAAATCCGTTAATATGCTGGTACCAGAGATGTGACGCCTGCTTAAGGCCGTAAAGTGTTTTTTGTAGTTGGACCACTTTGACTTCCGAGTCTTCCCACTCAGGGTAGTCTTCTCGATGTGGGGCCAGCCCTCAAGTAGCTCCATCAGCAGGGCATCATCGTCGATGTCAAGGTTACGGAATGGAGTGACTACGTTGAGATGATTAATAATACAGTTGTTTCGCAGTATGTTTCTCCATAGTACATCTGCTCACATCCTTTGATCACGAGCCTGTCTTGAATCGTGTTGAGCCGTCAGGATTTCATTTAGTCTTGAAAACACATTTCAATACGATTGGCCTTGCTCCGAAATTGTTTCATGTAAGTTTCCTCATGAGAAGGTCCCGTTTTGTATGACAGAGTTGCTCTCCTCTATGTTCATGGTTTCTCATTGTTTCTTGAGTGGGCTTAGCATCGCTGTGTACTTGCTTTGTTTCTTGTGACTCTGTCTGTTAGTACTGGGGCTTTTTTTGATCTTTTGGTAGTAGCCGCGACATATCGTCGCAATTGTCTTTGTGTGGTGACCTTGTCTCTTGATGGGGCTTGATGATGAGATTCGAGGGTTGGACAGTGACTGCTGTGTCCATTGTCTGTGTGTGTGTGGGCGTCCTCGTCAGGAGCCATGTGTGTGTGTGTGGCCATTGTTCACACCTGAAGCAGGTGGACTTCAATCTCCATGCCCATTTGTACTGTGCCCAGTTAATGGAAGATCGGGATTTGCTCCTGCCGCTGCATGATTCCCAGCGACTGGCCAGCGGGCAACCTCATCAGCGCGGCCATGAGACATGGTTTCACCTGTTCCAGTCGTAGCCTGAGTGTGGCCATGAGCCATGCTCTCATCCGTTCCACTGGCATCATTAGATAATGTATCTCTTCAATATGAAATTCTTCTTGCAGTAGACCGAATGTCGATTTCGGTATTCTCTTCTGGCTGTTCATTGTGTACACCCTGCTTGCACTTCAGCGATTGCGGGAATGATATGAAGGTATTATTTTCCATGTCAAATATAACATCCGATAGAGCCTTTACTGCATTGTACTTGCTATGGGTCCCAGATTCTCCATAACATTGTGGAGTCATGCACATAGCCGACCATCATGCAGGCCCGAGATTGTGCATCATAATGCAGCATCTCATATGGTGTATCGAATAAGGCCTTGTGGCCATCGCGATCATTTCGCCTTGTGAGCCCCTTGTTGAGCATGCGCTGATCGTAGGGCATGCGCTGATGAAGCTATGCAGCCAGGTTGACTGCTTCCCCCCAAAAGTCGAGTGGTGTCTGAAAATCCATTATCATGGCATTTGCCCTTTCAGTGATTGTGTGAATCATCCTCTCTGCAACTATCGCACAATCTTGTGGCTTTTGTTGAGATCATTTAGTTGGTTGATTAGAGATTGGATCACCCCAGGTATGGAGATGGGCTAATCTTCGGTCGCACAGTCTTGCAGCGATTGTAGATGCTGGAGTGAGGTTGGAAGTCATCTTAGTTGTCTGCGATTGTTTCTTTCTCTCCCGATGGGAGGTTATGGCCTTTGACTGAAATGCTGTAGTGGTATTAAATGGTATGGTTTTTGTAGTGATAGTAGGGTCGTGAAACTTGCGAACAATCTGAGTTTGACCGACCTGATTTGTCGTACTATCCAATCAACCTTGAAGGGTCTGCCAGATTTCGACTGGATCGTTGATGTCGTCTATTCATGGAAACGGTAGATTATCTGTGCAGCCAAGATGGATCAGAGCAATGGCATCATTAGCTTTCTGATGCCACTCCATCTGCAGAGTGCGCGCAGCAGATCTGTTACCCTCGGGAAGGAGCTCTTCTCCAGTGACAATGTTGTATGCTCTCATTGCAACTAGTACACGGCGTACCTGCTTTCTCCAGGTAGGGTAATTGTCATGAGTAAGCTTGGGAATAAATCTGTGATTACTCTTGAACATTTCGGTAGTGGCAGACATCGTGAGGAGTAGTTGTGGTGTTGAGTTTTGAAGTTGTTTATATGGTTGTTGCTACAGTGATGGTAGTGGGTTAGGGTCGTTGAGGCTCTTGTAGCTCGTGTGATGAATGTAGTATAAAGTGAGTTCAGTAAGTGGCCTGTGGGCTCATAACCTGTTACGAATGTTAAGCGGATGAAGTCTATTTTACTATCTAAGGAAAAGCTCTGTCTTCTTTATATACATGAGAGCCTGGAACACCATGGAGGTCCATGGAAGCTCGTGATTGCAAATACCAGTGGTGGTGGCGGTGGCAAGTGAAGACTCGTGGATGAGTCTACCACTATGAGTCCGTAGCCTATGAGTCAATTTGGTGATCTCAGTGGAGCGGCGACTTCCTCTCAGGTCATATAGTACCATTTTCTTGCGCGGCTTGGCCGAGTGACCAGCTGTGATCGACCCGGCTGGCTCAATATATGCCTCCTCTGAGGAGCTATAATTATCATCAAGGTTGAGCATTGCAGGTGGAGCTTCAGTAGTGAGTGCAGACACATCAGGTATAATGACAGGTTGATGCTGTACCCCTGTAGGTGGTGGTGGTGGTTGGGAAGAGGTGCGCTTTGGACCAGAGTGATTGTCCATGATGCAATGCTTGGCACTTTGCTTTTTGAGATTTTTTGGTGAGGATGGTGGAGATGAAAGTATAAGTGGTGGGGGTAGATAGTTGACATTAAGGTTCCGAGGTCTGAGGCCTTCTCTGCTCATGGTTGTTGTGGTGTGGTAGATGGGAAGTGGGAAGGTGGTTGTTGCTGGGCTGAAGGATGGTACTCTCACAATCTCCAAAGTACTGCTATTTATATGCAACTCAGCTCCACAGAACTTGTCACACTGCCACAAGAATTTGTAAATAGAAGCTTCTACTAGTTATCTTTCAATTCATAATATTCTAGGGGGGGGTTTAACTGGGTGGCTGTGTTGTTATGAGCGACAAGGCCCAACGTAGGTGAAAGTGGGCCCTTTCGTGGGCCCAATACCAGCGAAGGGATACGAAATAACCCCAATTTTTGCACTCAGACTTAAGTTGGGCATTAGGATAAACAACTAAAGAAAAGTCATCGAACACAATAGTGAGAGTTTACCAGTTCACCTCAGTTGACAAATTTGCATCTGTCTGCAAAATCTCATATTTCTTAACTGATATGAAGATTTTCATATCTACAGTGCAGAATTGCACATGTAAGTAGCAATTGAAAAATACCCACCAAAGAAAACCCCAATCAAAACTTGAGAGCCACAAAATCCTGAGAGTCCCAAATACCATAGCTTTCTGCACTTGAAATTGTTCACTGGGTATTCTGCTGTATTGTTTATTCACTGGAACTGGTATATTTATGTTTGCTGTAGATTTGTGCATTTCTTAGCTGACTGCTCAAGTATAATAAATAAATCATTATTTTAAATCCTAAGTAAATGAAGTATACAATATCTCGAGCTTAGTCAGAACTTAGATTTGTATTAGTCATACATAGTTATCTGATTTTTGTTCCCTATTTTCAGAAAAGATTTATTTATTTTTGGTAAGACAGAAAAAGATAGAAATCAACTATTCTCAATTGACTATCTTTAAATTCTTAGGAACTTATATCTACTACTATCTAATGCGGTATTATTTTAGTAATAGTAATTTATATGTTAGGCTAATTAATAAATCAGAATAGAACTAGTAAATACATTAGAAACTTATCCATAAATCTGAATATTAACATGGTATTTAAATTAAAACTCTATATTTCTTGTAGTTTACTGAATGAGTGGTATTGCAAAAACTCTATCATACAATATCTACATATTTTTCAGAATTGTTGTTTTACCACATTCCCTCCTATGTTTCATCTTATATATAACTTTTGGACTTAAACTCAAACTCAATTTTTCAAATTCTATTTATACACTTTTACTTTCTCTAAACTCATTACATTTTCTCCATTTATAACTTATACTCAGTTCATCTTTACATTCAATTCTCTGAATTGGATTAGCAAGTATTTGCTATACTCAATTTCGTACAAAAATTAGAAGCAAATGAGTTGCAGTTATATATATCATAAAACTTACTCAGCCAAATACTACCATATAATGTTTTCAATATAGTTCAGCCAAGTTTGTCTCTAAAATCCCAAGCTTGCTTTCCTCACATCAGGACACACTATTTGTATTCTACAAGACTCTGTTCACTGGATACTTGCGTTTTCAGAAAAACTGTTGGTACCTAATGTGTATTGATCAAACCTGCTAATCTTCAGTCACTTGAATCAGTTCCATTTTGAGTCTACTCCCCATATGTCTGGAGTTGACAGCTGTAGCCCCCCTATTAGCAAATTCTATTATTGTCATCTCATGACTAGTCTTCTTATATTCCGCTTGACAATCTGTTACTCTTCTACCAACATGTCCTGTCACTATATATTACTATTTTCCCTCAGCTTTCAGTTACAAAATTATCACCATATTCAGATATATCTCCAATTGTAGTCCAGTGTTGTCTCCAAGCATACTCAACAGTATCTTTTGGTATATCTTGAAGTGCAATATGGAAATACAACAACTGATGTAACTCTAACAATATATATTATTGCAGATACTACCATCTGCTGTACTATCTTTGTCTTGTTCATAATGAAACCCCCTCTGATATAATCTGACAACCATACCAATATTCTTAAGTATCAAAATATACCTCCTTATTGTATTACATTTTGTTATATGTTTTGGAGTGTAGTAGATTAAATATCATATAATGGCAAAGGTTGTCTCTGAATTCGAAATTACCATTCATGTATAGTATTTTGTAAGCATTAGTGAAGTTGTCCAATGCTAAATAATACAGATAGTGGTCTCCAAATATGGAGATAGTATAATTGAATAGTATTTTTGATACATCTTGTTGAGATATAGACTTATGGCTTACTAATTAGTAACAGTAAAAGGTGTAATGGGAGAGAAGAAATTGTACTAGTATTTTAAACAGTTTTTTTTCTTGTGGTTCTCAATTAGTCTTTCTATTATTACTGCTACTTCTGATTGTTGAAACCACAAAACCATTTTATAAAAGATCCTGTAGTTTATCATGCAAAAGGTTTGTATATCTATAATATCAGGCTACAAGAACTACTTGTATTTCAGTCATTTTTGTTCTATCTGTACATTGTTTGACATCCCACCACAATTTCATCAGGTTATTGTATTGATTTATAATGAGTTTTCTAGAGTTACTCTCCCCAATTCCACTGACATTCTGCTGAATATTGCTGATCCATAATTACTTCATATAAAAATCAAGTTGAATTTATTATATTCTGTTTAGGCGATAGTTGGGATCTGTACTGGTATATAGTCTACCAGTATATTCATTTCAGTTCTATTCCCACCTTACTTAGTAGACTTATTAGCAACTTCTTTAATAACAAAATTTGATACTTACTGTACTTTCCCATTATTCAGTTTAATGCCATAAAGTATATGAAACTGAACCAATTGTCAGATTCACTTCAGATGTTTTATCTTCAGTCAATAGCAATACCTTCCCAAATACTTCAATCTTCCATCATCACTATTCACTATCCAGTTAGTACCAAGTATATATCTAACCCATTTGCAGTCAAGCTATCAGATCCCACTTACTAGCCAATTTCATATTATCTACCTTTCAGGTAGTTGTATACAAATATAACTCAACTGGCAAATAATCTGCTTGCTGAGTTATACATTCTGTTGGCAATTACCATCTACACTACTTGATTATATCTCAGTCAAGATAATCAGGTGATATTACTATAAATGAATCTACTCATATACTTGGTAGGCTGTACAAATTAATAGAGAGTTGGTATATATTGTAATATTGTAAAGGACAATTCGGCAAGCAAATAACTAATTGTGTTGGTAGAAGTTATCCAAGCTGATGATTCTATGATGTAAACACAGTCTTAAATTTGCTGTTTAATTTACTTATCATATGGCGTACTCCAAGGCCAAACTGCTAACTAAGTATACCTTAACATATAGCTCTAAGTATATTGGGGTAGTATTTATACAGAAATTTCCATTGAACTTAAGGATAATCTGCAACAGAAGTGATTGCCAATATATACAGCTACCTTACATTCTGGGGATTTTTAAGAAAAAATCTTAGAAGAATACATACTTAACATTAAATTATTGCGATTTGATACTTATTGTAGCCTGGGAATGAAGGTAAATCTTTACTATAATTTGAGTTATGAGTATATTTGTCAGTATATGCTATACTTGTGAACCCTTTAACAATGATACATGATTTTGGAATTGTAATCATAAAGTCATACTTCTTTCTGGCTGAAGATGTATTGTATATAGTATGTCAAGTGTTTCAAATAATAATATATTTTGATTATCACTGCGGCTTTTGCTGTTATATGTATTTTGACAATTCAGAATTTTGAAAACTTGTTTTTATATTAGATATCTATATAAACAATCAATATATCAGTTATAGTATTGAAAATTGTAAGTAATACAATACTATGCCATATGTGTAGAGTCAAAAGAGCTATACTACATATAATAATAATAGTTATGATTGCAGGTTATAAAATACAATAATTAATAGCATTTTATAATGATGTAATAAAAGTACACTGAATAATTCAATTAAGATAAGTGAAGTTGAAGAGAATTATAAAGATTTGTGTAATATTTATTGTATTTTTGCTAGTTTAATCTATATAAATAGCGATATTTTTGATTTATGGATCCACAAATAACTGCAATATACTTTATGGGATACAATTTGGTTTAATGAATATTGGCAGTTGATATTATCCTGTTTATTTAAACAATTAGCCATCTATACATGTTAGAAAGTGAAAATTGAGATTTATTGGAGATAGAACAAGATAACTGAAAGCAATATAATGATCACAATGTACAATGTGATACAATTTAAATATTAAATAAGCCATGGGAAATAACACATTTACAAATATTGAAAATACGGAAGTATCTACATTTCTCTTTACTAATATTGTACTTTCTTAAGTATTCTCCTTACAATAAGTTGTTACTTCATGGATAAGAATGATGTGGTGTGTTAATAACTTTTAATACTTTTGTTATCTTTTATGCTTAGGTTGTCTAGAAAGTTCCAGTTAGAACTTGTCTAGAACCTTCTTTATGGTTCAGTTGGAAGAGGGGTTTATCAGCGCTTATCTTTAAAGAACACGCCTAGATTGTTCTGTTATATTCTGTACGGTTCTTATGTATTTTTGTACAGTAACAGAGCTTTTCTCTTCGTATTTGAGTTATTGATCCGCGACCGTAGTCATGGACAATCACTCCTTATTTATTGTATATATAGATACTGTTTCTCCAGTTAGAGAACAGTTCTTTAGACTTGCTCAGATGTCGATCGGTATACTACAATATCTCCTCTCGAATCCGCTTCTCAGTATATGGTTGCTTTTCGAACATTTCTCGAAATTGTTATACTTGCAATACTTCCTCGTCATATACTTGAATTGAGATTCTAATAAATCCCTCCGGACTTTCGCTGTTATAATCGAATAGGTTATGAGTCCAGATGAGAGATACTGATTCAAATCCTGATTATCGTGCACTTCATCAGAATTTATTCGACACTCATTCTGTTCCCATCGAATATCCAGAAATACACAAACCCTCAGCAATACCACTTAATTCACCACCTCCTTCGCCTCGAACACCAGTAATGGCTCCAGGCGATTCCTCCTCCAGAAAGAGTCCTATGTTCTCCTTCTTGACTCGCGACGATAAGAAAACACCAGTTAATGTCAAATTTGATAGCATCGGTAAACTTACTGGACAGAACAACTATCAGATATGGAGTGCCTCGATGAATATAGTTCTGAAAGGCATTAAGGCTTATGAGGTGGTAGTGGATAGTGTGTCTCCAGCAGATGATGCTGATCAGACAGAAATGGATGCCTTCGAGCATATTAAACATACTGCGTCGACCATATTCATAGAGGTGGTCTCACAAGACATTTTGGAGATAATTGTTGAGTTGGAGAACCCTCACCTGATGTGGACCTGGCTTCGCACTGAATACTATAGAGATTCAGCTTTCGCTCTTGTCTCCCAGATAATGAATCTGGTCTCCCTTCCTACTCAATATTCTGGTACAGACTTACCAGGATTTATATCCAAGTTTGAGTCCCAGTGGCTCCACCATGCAAAACTCTCGAAAGCCTCCTCCAATTCGTACCAAAAGACCTTTGCTACGTTTCTCAACGAACATAAGGCCAAAAGAGATTTCTTATTCAGTTTTTTGGTTAGATACCATAAAAATGTGATCGATAATGTTACTACGAAAGATAGTTTGTCGTATGCTGATGTCAAGCAACAACTTACGGATATCGACACCTCCGAGATTGAGGATAATTCGTCTCTCTTTATTTCTAAACCTTCAGGTAATAAGAAAAAAGGGAAGAAACCTGCGAAATCGGACAAAACCAGTAACTCCTCCTCCTCCTAGCGGAAACTTGCACCTGGTGCAAGAAACATAATCCTGGAAAGTCCGAAAGACATACCTGGAATGAATGTTTTCGTCTTCAGAAGATGAATAAAGAGAGGAAGGAGAATTACGAGAAGGAAAAAGCCGACGAAGCAAATGTTACGACTGAGGAACAGAAAGTAAGGAACAAATCCTTCTACTTTGACACAGCCTGTACCTCACACATGACCCCTTATGCAGGACGTCTCCTTAACTACTTGGTATGTGGCGGATTTGTGAAATCCAGTTCACAGAAGAGCACGGAGATTGTTGGCAAGAGAGATGTGGTGATGGACTGTGTTCTGAGAGATGGATTGGTTTCCTGTTTTTGTGTTCGAGGTGTTTTACATGTTCCTGATTTGGCACATCCTTTGATTTCTTGGAGGAAATTACGGGAAAAAGGATATACAGAGTTTGGAGAGGGGGATTATATTTCAATTAATAAGGGAACAAAAGTTGTTTTTGAAGCTGTTTTTGACGGAAATTTGTTTAAAATTCCTGAGATATCACATTTGGCCCATAATACTTACGACTTCTGTCATCAGGCACTCGGACATTTAGCTCCATCAACAATGAATAAATTGTTCCAGTTATATTCTGATGCCAATATACCAGCAAGACTGATAAATTACATCTGCTCCTCCTGCATCAAAAGCTAAATGACTCGGTCTCCTCGAACAAATACATCGCAGAGAGATAGAAAGAAACTTGATTTTGATCATTCCGATTTGAGTGGACCTTTTCCACTTCAGTCATATGGTAATTCCCTTCACTACATTACTCCAATCGATGATGCTACTAGGGTTGCGCAGGTCTGATTTATGAAGCAAAAATCCGAGATAACTAAAATAGTCAAAGACTTTGTTGCAGAAATGGAACTTCAAAACCACATGACTCCTGCAGCATTTCGAACGGATAATGGAGGGGAATATGTTACCAAGGACTTGAAAGGGTTCTTTGCCTCAAAGGGAATTATATATGAGTTTTCCCCTCCATATTCCCCCAAGTCAAACGGAGTTGCAGAACGTCTTAATCGTATATTAGAATAGTCACTTAGAGCTATGCTCGAAAGCGCATTGACTTATGATAAGAATTTATGGGCTGAGGCTGTGTTAACCTCAGTATATATAAAAAATCAACAACCTCATTCGGCACTAAAGGATCTAACTCCTTATGAGGCTTTGTATGGCACCAAGTCATCGATCCAGCACCTTCAACATTTCAGCAGAGAATGCTATATCCATGTACTGTATCAGAAACGAACAGATGGAAAGAAGGTATCTCTGAGGGCACAAACGGCTATTTTTACCGGATACACCAATGTTCCCCACCATTATAGGGTGTTTTTACCTGATACCAAATAGTCTATAGTATCAGCAGCCATCTTTTTTCCCCTGTTAAGTCAGAAGGGGCTACGCCAATGATGAAATGTCGAATTGACCAAATTCTCACTCCCCTCCTATGCAACACCCCATCAACATCCTTTGAGTATACCTATAATAAGATTGGTAAGACATCGGATAGTATGTGGCGTCAGTGGATGGATGAGAATCCTCAAGAAGCTCATGACTAGGTTGACAATGGTCATATAATTATTGCTCGACTAATGCAAGCGGATTCCAAGGAAGAGAAAAGAGACGGATATTTAGGCGCTCCTTATTGGGTTTACGATGCCAATGATATGGCCTATCGAGAACACCTATCCCAACAACCTGAACAACCTAATGAAAGAATATCGATCGAAGAACTCGATAGAATCGAAGAATTCGATGAATCTATTCGAACGGTTGTTCCCGCAGACCCCTTTGTAGAGGACGAACATCAACAATCCAACCAACAATCTCAACTTCCATTGGGACGTCCTTCTCCTCCACGACCTATGACGCCATCACTAATTCCATTTGGTCAGGTCGTCACTCGTGCTGGAAGAGTTGTCAATCCGCCCGAACTCTATGGCTTTGTAGGTTATGCCCCTGAAGCTAATATGTGGGATGCACCTCCTCGACCTCCGACTCCGGAACCTCAACCTCTGGATGGAATTAAAGGAAGTCAGTGGGCAGATTTGAGTGTATTGACAGTTGAAGAATTAAAGTCTTACCGACCGGCCAAAGTGTCACCACAATGGTCAGATTGGAAGAAGGCAATGGATGAAGAATTTAAGTCACTTAAGGAAAATGATGTTTGGGATGTTATCCCAAAACCAAAGGGAAGAAAAATTGTGGCTAGCAGATGGGTATATAAAGCTAAAGGAAATGCTCAAGGAGAAGTCAAATAATATAAAGCATGGTTAGTTGCCAAAGGGGTTTCACAAATCTTAGGCCAGGAGTACGATGAAATATTTGCACCCATGGTTCGTTACGATTCCCTTAGACATTTACTGGCATTATCAACATGCAAGAGATGGCAACCTTGACAATGGGACGTGAAGACTGCGTTTCTATATGGGATAGGAAGGAAGAAGTTGATATGGATCTACCGGAAGGCAGCCGGTTAGATGGGATGGTGGCAAAATTAGAAAGGTGTATTTATGGATTGAAGCAATCTCCGTGGGAATGGTACTACCGGTTAGTAGAATACCTAGGACCTTTCGGATTTTTTATCACTGCTGGGGACCCCTGTGTTCTCGTCCACGAATCAGGGGACCTTTTCTTCGCTTTATATGTGGATGATATTACATGTTTCCAGCTACTGGAGAGCTAAAAGAGCAAACCATTAATGTGTTGAAGACTGAGTTTAAGGTCAACGACATGGGTGAGCTTAATTGGCTTCTAGGAATCCAGATAACATTTACTGACAATAGGATCACTCTTTCCCAGACAACATTTATTGACAAGATTCTGAACCGTTTTTCGATGCAAGATTGCAAGCCCGTTTTGACACCTATCAACTCACACCATCCGTGGATGGCCATTCGAGACGAAGACAAGTGTACCGATGCAACGGCATATCAACAAATAATCGGATCTTCGATGTATTTGGTTACTGGAAGAAGACCTGACCTAGCATATACAATCACTCACCTCTTTCAATTCAACTCATCTCCCTCCACAAAGCACCTAACGGCAGCAAAACGAGTACTTTGATATCTCCAAGGAACAAAAAATAGACACCTCTTTTATCCCTGGAATAATCAACTCGAAATGACTGCCTATATGGATGCATCTGATGGCAATTGTCTCGATACACGACGAAGCTTTTCTGGATATATATTTTAACTTGGGAACGCTGCTATCTCCTGGTGATGTCGGAAACAGCGGTCAGTTGCTACCTCTACCTGTGAGGCTGAGTATATGGCACTTGCTATGACAACAAAACATCATCTCTGGTTGAAGCGTGGAACTCAGGAGCTATTGAAAGAAGATATTCCTACGGCTCTCTTTTGCGACAGTAATGCTGCTATAGATGTGGCATATAATCCAAAGCTTAATGACCGATCACAACATATTGACATTGCATATCACTTTACTCGAGAACAAATTGAACAAGGAAATGTGTCTGTTATATCTGGACCTTCGGAAGAGAATTTGGCAGATATATGTACAAAGGGAATGACGAGATATGGTAATGATCACTTATGTTCAAAGATATTTGGATCGAAGTGAGGAGGGGTATTGAAAATACGGAAGTATCTACATTTCTCTTTACTAATATTGTACTTTCTTAAGTATTCTCCTTACAATAGGATGTTACTTCATGGATAAGAATAATGTGGTGTGTTAATAACTTTTAATACTTTTGTTATCTTTTATGCTTAGGTTGTCTAGAAAGTTCCAGTTAGAACTTGTCTAGAACCTTCTTTATGGTTCAGTTGGAAGAGGGATTTATCAGCGCTTATCTTTAACGAACGCACCTAGATTGTTCTGTTATATTCCGTACGGTTCCTATGTATTTATGTACAGTGGCAGAGTTTTTCTCTTCCTGTTTGAGTTATTGATCTGCGACCGTGGTCATGGACAATCACTCCATATTTATTGAATATATAGATACTGTTTCTCCGGTTAGAGAACAGATCTTTAGACTTGCTCAGACATCAATCGGAATACTACAATATCTCCTCTTGAATCCTCTTCTCAGTACATGCTTGCTTTTCGAACACTTCTTGAAATTGTTATACTTGCAATACTTCTTTGTCGTATACTTCGATTGGGTTTCTAATAAATCTCTTCGGACTTTTGCTGTTATAATCGAATAACAAATACATATAAATTATTATTAGTGCTGCATTTGTATTACACAGTATAAACTATACTGATATTATCTGGTATATATCTTTTGGCTATTTACAGTAACAGAATGATTTGCAGCCAAGAATAGATATAGGTACAGTAGGTGGCATCAAAACTACAGGAAATATTAAAGCAACTCTATTGGGGACTTCTGAAGGCATTCTGATGGGCCTTGAATAATATTACAAGTATATATGTCAGGAAAAGCTTTGGCATTACTATAACCGAGATTTGTTATGGCCGTCAGCACAGTACTACACTATGGTATTGATATCAACGCTGAGCCATGGCACATTATGGGTTACATACCATGAGTTACAGGATTTGAAGGCATGTTCGCTAACTGTGTTACGTTTTGAAAGATTTTATGGCATCTCATCTGTGAGAATGATGACTAATGCATGTGATTTTTAATACCGATTTGGAGACAGACAAGTTGGTGTTCACAGACAATAAGGATAAGTTCAATTCACGTGTTATATCAGAGCAATCATGTCATTAATCAAGATAAATGATACTGTTTTGGTGCAGAATTCGTTTAACTAAATATACACAATGCTCACGTCTTCTACCACTCCTACAATAGCTCTCAGTTCTCTAGTGTAACCATCTTGAATGTCAACTCTGTATAACACCAATGAAGGTCGCTGTTCGAATTGGAAACCATGTTGGGTGTGAGAGTAGTGGACACCTGATACATGTTCATCAACAAATGGCAATGTGCACATACTGAAGATAACTTGGTTTCACTTGTATATCAGCAGTATGCGACCTTCCTGAAATGATCAATATCATTCTCATGAGATTGGTGCTGCAACAACTGCCTGGTATTCATCACCACTCTACTGTGACAAGTGCAGCTCTGATATGGTCCCTGACAATCATGGTCTGATTGATGTGGCTCTGACAAGTATGGCTTTGAATGAGTCTTCGAAAATTCTGGCTATAAAAGTGCACTCTGACATAGTCTCAGACAATTCCGGCTCTGATAACAGTGGCCCTGACAAATGCCGCTTTGTCATGGTCCCTGACAGGGTCTCTGACAATCCCGGCTTCGATAAACATGGCTCTGACATGTGTGCTCTGACATGATCTGACAATCCCGGCTGCAATAAATGAATTTTGGCTCTGTTAAATGTGGCCCTAACAAGTGTGCCTCTGACAAGTGTGGCTCTGACAAGCGCAGCTCTGACATGGTCTCTGACAATCCCAGCTCGGATAAACATGGCTCTGAGAAGTGCACTCTAACATGATCTGACAATCCCGGCTGTGGTGAATGTGACTAACAAGTGTGACTCTGACATTGACTCGGGCTCTGATTGGGTCTGACAAGGTGCCCAAAGTGGCACTGGATACCTTGCATCCCTGTTGAGATCAACATATCTGATCAATCTAGTATGTCATGTTATATGATTACAAAAATACGTACTGCTTAAATAGGTATTAGTCAACTTCGCCACTTGGAACAAGTTGCACCTGTGTAAGAACCGAAGAAACATGTAGAATGTATCCTACCCTTTGTGGGACATCTCGACACATTATCATTCCATGGTTTCTGTTTGTCATCTCAGATGATAGATACTCCAAATCGTCTACAAACAATAAGTTGTGATGAACTGCCCACCATAATACACTCTCATCAGCATTGGCTTCCCCCATATGAATTCTATTGCGAAGACAAAAAGTGTATAACAGTTTCGTAGGGTACTATGCGTGATGACATACGCAACTATTCTTATGTGTTGCTCGATCTCCTTGAATCAAACTATTGTCAAATTGATTGCCTTGTCCGCACCACATCTCCACACACCTTGCATTTTGAACTACAGCTACACCTGGATCATTGTGCTGCTGTATAGTGGCTGTAATGCGATTCACTTGGTGAATGTTTTGATGGAGAATCTGGAATGCCCTGTAGTGAGAGGTCCATAGGTCTAGACTGGAGCTCATATCTGCATTCAATGTCAAAAAATAGGATGTCAGAGTATCAATACACTCCAATATGCTGATACTGCCTGGAAATATCAGAGTCGGTATCATGCTGCATTTGCTCATCACCCTGTTGATGCAAGGCACTAAACTGGGTGATAATTTGTTGGATGCTAGAGAATCCCCCACTAGAAGGTTTCTGCATATGTCTGCCTTTGGCGAGATGGATCTGATTCAATGACATGCATTAGAAGACATACTCTTGACTTGATACGAAATCGATGTGTTTTACATCCTACCAGCTGCAGAATATAGTTCTTGTTGGAAGAATGGTAGCCATCCTTGATGAGGTTTTGGTGAGCAGCTTCAGATATTTTCATGTCACTGTTATCAGCAGAGCTCATTTCTTTAATACATTCAACATAGTGAAGATGGAAATGGATTATGGGTATCTTGCACATACTGTGGCTCTAGCGGTATGGTAGGAAGAGGTGGATATTGCTGCTGATGCCACTAAGCACATCCTATAGGTATTTGAGCATGGTTTCTGTATGGGAGTGGTAGGTGGCAATCAATATGAAGTTGGTGACAGATTTGATTATCTGAAAGTGGTTGGGATGCCCTTTAAGAAGATGGGCAAGCACTGCAAGCCATACCTTCACTATGTCCTTGTACACTGTACTGGTCCATTGTTTCACATGGGTAAGTTTGTCTCCTAACTGGTGTATGTCAGAGAAGTGATGAATTATGGAAAATCATTCATCTATCAAGTCCAAACCGTTTTCCTGGGCACAAATATCTTTCAGAAAAACAACAATCCATTCCCAGGCGAGATCTTTAAATAAGCCCTTCAGTAGCTCGTGCAACCAGTCAACATACATGCAACGTTAAATATTACAAGCTGCATGGGCATCGGCGATATTTGGACAGTCAGCAAACGTCCCCAGCCCCACCTCCTCAGCAGTCATTGTATAGAAGTAATCATATCTTTGGAGATGGTGGTGCCTGGACCTGCGAGCAAAGCCATGAATGCCATCCACGCATATCTCGTATTGAGGGCACCCACTATTCTTGATCATAGTTATGGTGCACTGCTCTAGATAGTCCGCAAGGAATGACGCAATGTGGGGAACTCAGTGACGAGTTGGAGCATCTGCACAAAGAACTGCTATTTCGGTCTTTGCAGGCTGCTCCGGAGCGCAGGATCTCGTCGGAATAGATTTCTATGAGGCGAGTCTATTGGTGTAGGGTTTTGGTCTGTTAGGTCATTTTGGTAACAGACTGATTAGTATTAAATTGTTCTTCTTAACTGATAGTCTCTTCACCTTAGAGATGTTGCCAATCCTGAAATACACTGGCCAAGCTGTTTTGTCGCCACTGAGCATAGAGAGCATGGTTCTGTCACTCGCGAGTATAACCGGGACAACTGTTGATCCATCTAGCCAAGATTGCTAGGCTGTGTTAGCAATGTGTAATGAAGTTCTAATATCTAGAAAATCCAGTCAACACTGGAGCTGACACTGTTGACATGCAACCCGCTCTCAGACAATGAAACTCTGACATGCTATCTCTCCTATGCTATCTCTGACATGTTCTCTGACACGCTCTCTGTGAAAATATGACTCTAATGCTCTCTGACACACTCTCTAACACGCTCTCTGACACTGTCTCTCTGAGAATGTGACTCTGACTCTCTCGGACACACTCTCTAACACACTCTCTGACATGATCTCTCTGACATGAACTCTCTAATACAATCTGTCTGATACAATGTCTCTGATGCAATCTCTCAGACATGATCTCTCAGACACAATTTCTCAGACACAATCTCCCAGACAGAATTTCTCAGACACAATTTCTGTGACACACTTCCTCTGACATGATCTCCGTGATATGCTTTCTCTGACACTCTAACTCATTCAAACACAATTAAAATCTGACAAGATACAATCACTTTGTCAATACAGGGAAACATTCCTGCATTGTCCACCACCAATCTGCGGTCCAAATTGCGGTGTATATACATTTGCCACTGGAATCCATATGCTTGACCGGTGCATACAGGTGACAGTCCTCACCTGGTGGATGTTCTAGGATATATATCCTACCGCTGCAATAGGGTTCCAATACCAGACCAGTGTAGCTTTGTCTTCAATATACACAAAACTCTCCTCCCATCCGCATACAAGTCCATCCATTTCTTCCATTTCTGGAATGACTCGATAGAGCTGGTCAGGGTTTTTGGCATTGGCATCAGGTATAATAAGTCTTCATTTGAGAATATTGTTGAGTTTCATTTTGCCCCGGTTAGTATTTGCAATTGATAGACAAAGGTGTAATTGTTGGGGTGTAGCATACAGAGCAAGGGGGTCCCAGACATCATCCTCCAAAGACTGAACTTGTACTGTGTCATCAATTAAGGCTCCTGCATTGGGGAATATCTCCGTCTCTGGTGGCTGGCATTGTTTATCATTTTCGTCAAAGTGGGGAATGTCGTCTGCTAGTTTGTAATCTAGCCCATCTGGCATGGAAAGATTGCAATAATTTGGCTGACGACAGGAATGTGTTCAATGGTGGTGACAGGTGTGATCACGTTGTCAGGAAAAGGCACTGCGACATAATTTGCGAATGCAGGAATGTATTGTTCAAGGTGAAAAGTTTGCAATTGAGTGCCCCCTGGAAATTGATCGTAGTGAGACTCCTACCACATGTCCTAATGCTGTGTACTCAGCCTACCCTGACCAGAGATAGATGCTAGCCTAGCCTCGTGATAGTGTAGTATCGCACACTATCTTTAGGTTTGGAGTATACTATCTGTAGCCCCCCACTGTTTCCTTGTGTGGAATACTGCGAAGTTTTACTTCCAAGCACCATTTTCATCATCCGTAAACAGAACAGTGTGAGTCGATATTTCAGCTGTACGCTGCTCAGCTTTTCTACACGACACAATACCTCACTTGCTTCGGAACCTTATTGTGTTTGGTCTTCCAAATAACAACCAACAATTTTTCATCTACCTATTTGACCTGTCTCAACCAAATAGCATTTTGCCTCTCCAGACTCTCCTCATTTCAATCTACAGCACTTTCTCAACCTGATCGACTTGCATCTTCATGTGACAGTGACAATGTGTATTGGAGTAGTCATTCCGTCAAGCGTGGGTCAGAGTGCTCGTATTACTAGTTGGTACATAGCCTATACGATCCTCCCCTCTTTACTCAGATCAATCAATCCTGACTTGACGACTGTCATATCCACTTAACAACCCTCTTATCCACTCAGCGACACTCATCTCCATCAAATAACTATCATTATGGCACTAACAAGAGTCTTGTAGAGATGGCCTACTGGAGCCTTGAACTGGACCAAAGAAATCTGTACTTCTGTGCTAAAGAAGATGACCCAGGACATAGCTGCTCTGAGTAGCCAGTCCGCATTTACTGCAGGCCTCGCTGGAGCCAACGGATGGAAAACTACACATGACATGGATTATCTCTTTGTACACGAAAATCAGCTTGTACACTAAGGAGTGAGATGTAGCAAACACATGTGAGTAGGATGGTAAATCTGACTCTCATATTGAGTCTCTGACATGGAGTCTCTGACATTGAGTCTCTGATATCGACTGACATCAACCTGACAAATAAAAGTGTACCTACATTTGCAAGATGATTGGTGATACCTTCCGAGATTCCCAGGGACTTACACTAGACGTGAAGATACATGATGGAGATGTCCGTACAATGAAGAGACACATCTCATGATAACAAAGAAGAGTCACCCGAAGGGCCACCACTATACCCACATAAGCCCATTGAAGCCCCGCTGGAAAGCCAAAGACCTCCATGAGCCCCGCCAGAAAGCCAAAAACCGCATTGAACCCCACGGCAATGATCACATCAGCTCCTTCATTGGACCATATCGTGGTCTCTCCTACTACATGGATCATTAAACGCACCTCAGATGTTTGTGTTGGGACTACTATACTTGGAATTCCAAGTTCAACCTCATTGCAACCAATGGGAGATTAGGTAGAGCGGGGTGGGAGTACTACTCAGTGAGGTACTACACGAGGGCAGTATCGGCCACAATACCGTGTCCCACAGTTTTGGTTGTTTTTGCAGTTTTTGCAGTTTTGGCAGTTTCAGCAGTTTTAGCAGTTTCAGTAGTTTCAGCAGTTTTGGTAGTTTCGACAGTTTTGGCAGTTTTGGCCGTTTCAGCAGTCTCAGTCGTTTCAGCAGTTATAGCAGTTTCAGCAGTTTCAGCAGTTACAACAGTTTCGGCAGTTTCGGCAGTTTTGGCCGATTCGGGGGATGCTCAGTTGCCTAGGTTTGGCTCATTTCAGATACACAGCTCTGGCATTGCCCTCCCGTAACTCTATTTTGGTCGGGTTGATGCACTCGATCCCTCCCCACTTGTACTTGAAGATCTCAGTAGGAGAAGGGCTAAATGCAGTGCAACTAGCTCATCAGCTGACTCTGTTGTGGGAGCCACCTCACCTGGAAATCAATACCAAAATGCCAGAGAAGACTGTTTTCATCTTGAAATCATGTGGATGGAAAATGGTTACACGGTAGATATTGCGGAAGAGTTGCATTGAGTTTGAGTTCTGTGAAACTTCAGTAAGAATTCTAATGCGCCCCAGCGTTATAACTAACTGGTGGCCGGGATTACTGGGCAATATGATCTAGCAACATACTTGCAGGTAGTTGACTCCTGTTTGTTAAACACAACATCCACCCAGAGTGCTAATCCATTATCCAGATATGTACAGATTGACAGTACGTTGGACCAATCGAGCTAGGTTGACTGTCTGACCTTTACCAAAATTAATCACTGTCTGATGGTGACATTCATTACCAGCAACAAGATGGTTATGGTGGATAATACCAACAATGAAATTGATTACATCCAGCCCAACCCCTTCAACCATGAACAAACATTGAGAATGAGGGTGAAACAAGAGGATGAAGATAGTTAGCCCTTAGTAATTGACTTACTAGACAGTTCTGGAGACGAAATCAGTGCCGATGAATTGGAAGAAATGGGGGAGAAAGAGGGAGGGGAAGGGAAGCAAGAGCTACTAGGGATGCCGGAGGACAAGGACGACTCACCACTGGGGATTATGGGGATTACTAACAATGTACCACCGAGAAATTCCGCTAGCCACACTGTCAAACAGAAGGTTCAAGATGTTGAGATTTGAAACATGGAAGAATTTGATTATATAGATGCTAACTTCAACAACATTGCCCTAATGGAACTAGAGGGAGCCAACAACTCTCATGCGCAAGCACAGAAGGAGAACCAGACAGATAATGTTGATGTGGACTGGTAAGTCACTGTCCTTGTCAGAGTGGTCGCTGTCAGAGCCATAGAGCTACTGTCTGAGCTCGGCTGCTTTCAGAGCTGTTGTCAGACCTGCTGTCAAGCTGCTGTCAGAGCTCAGCCGCTGTCAGAGCTACTGTCAGAGTTGCTGTCAGAGCTATTGTCAGAGCTCAGCTGCTGTCAGAGCTGCTGTCAGAGTTGTTGTCAGAGCTCAGCCCACTGTCAGGGCTGCTGTCAGAATGTTAGAATGAAGCTAATTATTACTTGCAGGTTAGCAGTGCTGATGGATAACCAGGAATTTCTGAGAGAAAACTTGGAGAAGTCAATGGCAGTGTTAGACATCACTATGGAGATCAGAACTTTCAAGCTGCTCCACAAACCCATGCAGTTATAACTGCACCAAATTATTGCACCCAGTTGGAAGGCAGAGAAGCAGAATAGCTTGGGAAAGGGTGGTTTATTGGCTGATGACTGTGGTACTGGCAAGGTTAGACCCTGCTTTGCCCCTGAGATATACTGTTCACCACACTAACAATCATTAGACTCTGACAGCACTACCTTTAATATGTCACCAGGTAAATGTCTTGAAACAAGAAATCGAGAATCCACCTCCCGGCTTCGAGAAATGGGACAGGTATATGAAAGACCACAAAGTGAAGGTTAAACGGGGTGAGAATGTCGGAAGGAAGCCTCCAAATCTGCACAGAGAAGTCCACCTCCCAACATTAGATGTGGGGTATGACCAGAATACATACCACTACAGTGACTTCATGCCAAGATTGGAATAGCTTTAAACTGATGGTGGCAGAATGGGAATCTGTAGTGATTAAGGTCACTTAGTTAACTCCACATCTCTATAACAGCACTTCTTCCTGGTGAAGAACATCCCATCAAGCCATTGTTCATGGTGAACTATGGAGAATAGTTGTGATTTTGACCATCGACACTTGCCACCAGTGGTTCACATAAGAGGAATACTACAGTTCCACATCTTGGGGCCCTAACATTTCGCATCAGGTTATCTTGGTTGAGGCCCGCAGGTTGAGAATATGCCAGACCCCAATCGGCAAAGTTAGGAAGGCTCATGGTATGTTTGTTAACATGGACTCCTGCAATGTCAATATGCATATGGTGTCCTGCATACTCAGTCTTGTGCCACAATACATAGGGATATTAATCGCAATCCCATTGGTAAATGGCATTAGAGACTTGCATTGGATCCTGGGTTTTCTGGATTGTTCATCCTGGTTGACCTTACAGCTGCCACCAGAAACATTCAACTAAACTCTCAACATTGATGACGATTGGGCTGTGGACTGGAGTAATATATCAGGTTCCGAACATGGTGCCCCGATAACACTAGATATTGATCCATACAAGAAAGGCCCAGATGTCAGATCACGTGTTCACTGCACAACAATGACTTGGGCTGCTGAAATGTTACCCATAATCAGGGAAGTGGGGAAATCGAGATGGGCCACCCAAATAACAATATAGTAATCAGCCAGTACTGCTATGAGGACACTTTTGGAAAGCTAGCTTTCATGGTTTTATGCACACTAATGCTATGGCGAACTATGGTGAGCAATATTCTGTTCAGGAACCCAAAGCCCATCATTGACATCCCTCCTATTCATGTAACCACTGAATTTGTTACATTTCTGAAGTTCTCTGGAGTATGGTTGTGCTACATTAATTTGGTAGATGACAGCTGGAAGGGGTTCAGAGAGAGAATCACCAAGGTTGCCTCCGTGCAGGGTATGGCAATGGGCAACACAAAGCCTTTTAGCTCTCGTTGGCGAGATATTCGCCTGATCTCCGTATCACGTATTCCATGGTCCGCCTTAATGGATCTGGAAATATCTTCGACGAAACAACAATAGACATTGCCTTTGACGGTTGCTGACACAGGTAGACCGAATCTGATCATGCTGAGGATGGCTATCTATCAGTTGGGAAAAGCACTCACAGGGAAGATGGACCGAATAACTCCTCCTGAGAAGGTCAAGGGTATGACATATCATCAAATCAAGACTACATTGCAGTGTGGGGCACCAAAGTCTGCTTTCGATTGAACAATATCTCCGGAACAACTTGACAGCCAAAGACAAAAGAGTGAAGGTGATGGTGCGGGTATATTGGCCACTGACCAAGTGGCTTGTGAAACAGGTTAGCACTCCTTCACATTACTGCTTTCTGCCACTCATATCAACTCTGATATTTCACTCCGACATTTAACTGTGACATATATTTACTGTAACAACTAACTCTGACATTGACTCTTCTTATGACAATAATACTAATCGTGCACAGTACAGCCGCCTCTGAGGCTAGAATTGTTTTGCTACGAATAGCTCAATGAGTGCCGATGTGCATAACTCTGCGAAGAAGTTATTTATCAACCATGGACAGCTGAGGGTCCCTGTCATGTCCTACATGACAAGCAATGAGTAGTGTTAGCAACTGGTCCGGGCAACCCGGCAGCGGTCCGGGTTTGAACCGCAAACACAGGTTGGTACAGTTCCAGACCCGCACAGACACCCAACCTGCTGACTCTTGGAGGGCCAAAGCCAGACCTGTAGCCGTCCACCCGCGGGTTTGGCCAGGTTTGGCTAGACCCGTCGGTTCCAATCTCCCGTTCTGCATTTCGGGTTTCACATTGATCATCGCATTCAGATATGCTACTGATAATGGCAAAATATCGACATTGGTACATCACAGTTCATTTTCAATGCATTGGCCACCTTAGGGATCCAAATGAACAAACACACGTGCCCTACCACATCCTGAAAATGAGCGTCAACAGAGCGTCAACAATTGATGGTTGTGTATATTGGGTAATCTGGGGGGCGACAGGTTACACACAGTCATAAACATAGTTTTGGCCACCTTTATAACAAAAAGAGAAAGCGAAACACTCCCTACCCAATCTTGAAAATGAACGTCAATGGAGCATCAACAATTATTGGTCTTGCATTTTCGGTAATATGAGTGGCGCTTGATCACAACCATCCATAAACAAGCAGATGGCAGCCTTTATAGGCAGATATGTATGGGATATTCCCACCACATCCTGCAGGACAGTAACAACTGATTTCATTTTCAGAGCTACCAAGAAGTATTCTTGAGCCTTTTAGCGTACAAAAGCAGTCAAAACAATGAATATAGACCATAATGGCCACATCGCGCTGTGATTAACAATGATGGAAGGGCAACAATCATTGACACTGAGATAACGCACATTTTCATAATGGGGCAGAGTGTGTTTCTATGACTCTTTTGCTTATAAAGGCAGCCGATAATTCATTTATGACTGTTTGCAACCTGTCGCACCTCATATTATGCAAGATACATGACTAACAATCGTTGATGCTCCATTGACGCTTATTTTCAAGATGGGGCAGGGAGCGTGTCTCTTGCCCGTTTGAATATAAAAGCAGCCAATAATTCGTTAATGACTGTTTGCAACCTATTGCCTCCCATATTCGCAAGATACACGACCAACAATCGTTGATGCTCCATTGACGCTCATTCTCCAGATTTGGTAGGGAGCGTGTTGCTATACTTGTGTAAGGGCACGTACGCCTTCGTTTGGCCTCATAGGCTTACGTATGGTAATTATAGGATACGGTTGCAAACGTGGATGCGAGTGATCGTCGATGTAGATGTATAGGTAAGATTATCGCTGGAGATCTAAGGCTCGTGGCGAGCTGACTATATAGAATGGCCATTACCCGGCCTGGGTCACGTGTCGCCGTTACATTATCCCCCTCTTTAGGCGCAGACCTCCTGGACTGCATGAACCGTACAAGAGAACAGGAAAGAAACGGGAAGAATGCATTATACAATCATGCCGTGTACGTACTCGTACGAAATCATCAGTCCCGCTACCGATCGGTACCACTCAGGGCGACCTTTCGGCTGATCCGGTGCACGGGGAAACTCCACCTCCAGTGGCAGGTGGTAAAAACCTGTGCCGACGCCATTTATACCGGGCCGAGATCCAAAGAAGAGAGGAAAGGAGAAGAGAAGAGAAGAGAGGAGAAACATCCAAAAGTGATCCCGTCTCCATATCTCGACTTCCGAACCCATACTCCGCCGACCAACCATTCGCGTTGCTCATTTATCTCGGCGTAGGTAATTATTGGAGTTGTCAGGGTGATAGAGAGCTTCCGCTCGTGACTCGGCATTGATGAGAGCTTCCGCTGCCGGCATCGTTCGTAGCCTTCGGTGATCATCGATCGTATACGTTAATTGCATCGTGTAAAGTCACATCTCCTTCGTTGACATCTAACACGTAAGCTTTTCCAAGGTGGTTATACTTACCAAGTTCAAGCGCGCTAGCGCTGTCTGAGCTCTGTGCAGTGCTTCCGCATGCTCTGTAGAGTATATCTTGCAGCCAGTAGTCATCAATATTCAGTATTGACTCGTAGATTCGTAGATTCATCTAGATTCAGTAATCATCTTTCGAAGTCCGTTTCGGTGACCATCCGGTCGACTTCATGGTTGCGCTCTCGATAGGCGGCTTCAGTAGAATCTTGGTCGACTTCTCGGTATGTGTCTCAGTAGACTGCCTCTCGGTAGGCTTTCAACTTGTCGGTAGGACTTGACTGGTCTGTCACGGCTATCTCCCTCTTTTGAAAATTCGTTGCTCCGTCGACGACTTCTCCGTCATATTGATTTTCGATTGCCATCGTGGCTCGGTAACAGTGTAATCGTGATTCGGGATTGTAATCAAATTGGAATTGAGATTCATCGGTGCCCCCACACGTAATTCGGTTCGGCTTTGGTTTCGTAAAGTTGATTCTAGGCATAGACCATCATCCGAATTGCCCAGGGTAAGGTAAGGAAAACGATCATAAGATCGATCTCGTCTTGACTTTGGACAACGATGTGAGCTTCCGCTCCTGGCATCGTAACGGTGATTTGCATATAGCCCTCGCGGTGACCACTCGGGGGTGGCAGAATTGACGCCAATTGTATCGGGCGTGGGTGGCATATCATATCATTGATCCAACTCTAACACGTTAACATCTCGGTAGGTCATACTCACCATGTAAGAAGAGCGCTTCTGCTCTGGGAAAGCCGCTTTGTGCATTGCATTTGCAGATCTCGCCATCTCTTGATTCTGCATTTGGTAGAGTCTCGGTGGACTACTCCTCGGTGGACTACTCCTTGGTGAAAGTCATTCAGATGATAACTTCGGTGTGTTCTTGGTCGAATTCTCTGTGCCATCTCGGTAGGCAGCTTCGGTAGAATATCCGTTTGCTTCTCGGTAGTCATTTGGTAGGCCTCTGGTAAGGTGGATTGGCATTCAGTTCGGTATGCCGTTCGGCGATAGTTTCTTAATCCTTCGGTACGCCATTCGGTAAGCGTCTTGGTCAGTGGCTTGGTACGGTAGGGCTCCCGGTAATCCTCTCGTTTGTTCTCTATGGGAAGTCCTTTGGCAGTGATATCCGTCGCTGTGAGATCTCGGTGATCATCTCTTGGTAGTTATCTTGACTGTCTCTCGTGATGCCACTCGGTAGGCTATTCAATACGTTCGGTGGTCATATTCAATCTCGTTCGGGACCAATTCGGTAGGCCTATCGCAGTCGTTCGGTATCTGATTCGGAACTGCATCGGTAGGTAGCCAAATTGCAGTCATTCGGAATCTCGTTCGGAACTGCTTAGGTGTCCGTATTTGCACTCGTTCGGCATGGATCAAGCGAGGTTGATCCTCTCATCATCTCTCCGGTGCACTTGCAGGTATGCTGGACGTCCGTCGTATGCTAGGTGAGCTTGTCGTCTCAGATCGCGGGGTGCGCTCGCTGGCTCTCCTCCGGGTGTGCTTGTTGATTCATCTGTAGGTGTGCTTGCCATGACGTGACTCGGTGCACTTATCGTCGTTCTCTGATTACACTAGTCGATTCATCTCCAGGTGCATTTGCCGCTGCTAGACTTCTCAATTGGTGAATGTATCTCACGGTGCTTCGTTCCTGCACTTCCGGTACGGTAACAGTTTGCGGTAGGGGTTGTTTGAGAGTCCGGTACGGTCATCACCCTCTTTTGAAAGTCGTTGCTCCGCCGGCGACTAGTCTCATATGGCTTGATAGGGAATATCGATTGGAAGGGCTTGATTCGCAAGTCGATATGGAGTTGTCAATTGCCACAGTAGTTGTGCAGCTCGGGATTGTCGAGTCTGAGTCGGTACTTCCTTCAGGATATTTCTCGGTAATATAACTTCGTAAGAAATTCGGCGTTGTAATCTCTGCCATCAGACTGCTTGATTTCATCTTTTGAATAGTAGTCGGGAATGTACTCGGTACGGCGAGGCCTCAGGTATGTATAGCTGCATATCTGCGTTCAATTGCTAGTCTTGTAGCTTATCATCAAAAGTTCAGATCTTGGAAGGGGTGGAATTTCACATAACCTCGTGTATATCTCAATAGTCAAAAGGCTGATTGTCCTCCATCTCCGAGAATTAATGCATTCCGGGGATGTGCATAGTAGCACTCCTAAGTCCAAATCTCGTAGTTTCCACAATAGCTCTTTCCTCGATAAAGTAGCCTTCCGCAGGACCGTCATCTCTCGTATCTGGGACATTATCTCTTGCCCGGGCTTCCAATTGTACTTTATAAGTATACGGCGCTTCTAGGTGCGCTTCACCGCTGTGAATTGTCATTCGTCTGTGGGAATGATCTCCCAACTGCAGACCCGCACGGATTCATACGGCTCTGAATCTGCTCCATCCGTGCTAGCCATATGGATGAAAGAAAGGATGGAAGCGGTGGAAGGGAAAATCCAGGAGCCTGGATCGGAACGGTTCGCCGCAATAGGGCCAAGCCCCGTCGTCCAAGTACTCCCTTCGTGTCTCGGCGAGCCGGTAGCAGTCATTCAGGGTTCCCCTGCGGACCCCCTTCTGCCGCAACTACCGCCGCTGCTCCCTGCTCGCCCATTCAGCATCGACCGGGGCTCGTCCCACCTAGTTTTCATGAGGTGACGCCTTCCGACATTGTTGATACTCCCAGCAGACCGGTGCCCTCGTCATTTTGTATGGCGAGGGCTGCGACAACGTCTCTAGCAAGTAGGTCATCGAATGCGGCGGCCCCCAAGAACTGAAGATATACAGCTGGGGATAGTTCACATGCACCGCCTTCCGCACTTCAATCTCCCTGGGGTAGTGAAGTGATAGTCTGCTCATTTCCGGAATTCCCAACTGGCGTCCGCAAACCTAGCAACTGGCCTCTAGACCAGTCAATTTCAGGATTCCTAGATTGGAACCAAGTACGAGATCATAAGCCATCATAGGCACAACGAGGACATCCGGTTCGTCAACCGGCGCCTAATGTTCAATATACAGACACGATATTGTCGTTTTCCGACTATCTTACGCCGACATCATTACCCGGCTATCAAAACCTAAGGTGGCCGGTTCTGATGGCAGTCCAAGTCGCCGAAGCAGTCTGGGCGCCATGATGAGGCTGGTAGCCTGTCGTACTCTAATTAGAGTGAATACAGTATCATTAAAACATATAAACAAACACGAGATTGTCGTTTTCCGACTATCTTACGCCGACATCATACCCGGTTAACAACACCGAAAGTGGCGATGTATGCTGTTTCTGATGGCAGTCCAAGTCGCCGAAGCAGTCTGGGTGCCATGGAGAGGCTGGTAGCGCTGAGATCAATAAGAGATTGAATGCGTTGCCTCTCTCCGTATACGTCTCGAACATAGAGTTCATGAACTGTGTGAATACAGTGGGGTAGGTGGACTTCAATTGTCCATAACAATTGTGCTCTGAGAAGGCATCATAGCCATCATAGTCGTCATAATCATCGTAGGAGGTCGGCAGAATTGTATAGGTCTCGACCGTAAATGCAGGTTACGTTGTGCAATATATAGCCGACTTTTGCTCGTGCAGACGTTCGTGGCGATAAGAGTGCTTAATTTGTAGACTGATCCTTCTCTGTAGGTGGGTGTCGTCTATAGTATTGTCTATCTCCGTAGGCGTGCATCACACGAGTAGTGTATCCGTGTCCAAGCATTATAGCATCTCCGGGATCGGCATGTCCGGTTTTGTCGTTCCACATAGATATTGACTTGACATGCTGGGGAAGGCTCTAAAGTCACTCTCGATTTCATCGCAATCCGGTACGGTTGTATTTCATCCAAAGCTGCCGTTACTGTAACTGCAGTCAAAAAACGTTGATATAGTAGGTCTCGACTGTAAGTGCACTTCCGCTGTGCAATGATTCTCCGCTGTAGTTTCGTTCCAGGCGAGGGAGTGCTTCTATAGTGAGGTAAACCTCTGTAAGTGCACTTCGCTCGTGCAGTCGTTCGCGGCGGTGAGAGTGCTTCTTTCATAGGCTAATCCTCCTCCAATTGAAGTCGGTGGAATTCGCTCAATTAGAAGGAATGAAGTCGTAACTGTGCTGACTCGCAATCGTCTCACGGCTTCGCCGTTGGTTCTAGGTATTGGCGATTCAGGGGTAAGATCATGCCGTTGATTGTAGGTTCTCCGACTGATGATCGCGCTCAATTGACTAGTAGGAATGGTGTTCGAATTCAAGGATGTCTATCGTATTCGATTTCTCTCGTTGGCAGGGTCGAATAGTCTTGTCCGGTACGCATGATAATTATCGTCTTCGCCGCCGGCGACGCGTCTCTTGCACCAATTAGTCTCTGAACTCATCCTGGGTGCCATGAAGCGGCTCAATTGAATAATGAAACGATCAACATCCGTGCTCGCAGTAATCACGCTTTGATATCGCGTTTCGAAGGCAGTAGTCTCAATTGTTGACTTTATGATGTGGCGCATCGATGAAGGGGTAAACTCGCGAAATCCCGTGAGCGAAACGTATCCGTTTGGTGAAAAAGCGATAATAGTGTAAGGGCACGTACGCCTTCGTTTGGCCTCATAGGACTACGTATGGTAATTATAGGATACGGTTGCAAACGTGTATGCGAGTGATCGTAGATGTAGATGTATAGGTAAGATTATCGCTGGAGATCTAAGGCTCGTGGCGAGCCGACTATATAGAATGGCCATTACCCGGCCTGGGTCGCGTGTCGCCGTTACAACTTGGTGCCAATATCAGTGGCCAATACTTCGATTATGTATAACCACAGCCAAATCAATTGTCAATTACCAGACTTACCTGACCTCAAATTGTTGACACTCCGTCGACGCTCATTTTGCCACAGGTGTATCCACAATATGCAATCATTTGATTTGGTGTAGTCCATCATTCACATTGTTTTGGCAGCCTTTCTAGCATTTTCCTTTACTTCCTTCTTGATCACTACATTGTTCTTTAATAATACATATAAATATATAACAATAATCTCCTAAATCCCGTGCCTTTCAATCAATGCTTGTCATCACTTGCAGGTTTGCTCAATAGGCTGCTCTGCTCTTCAAACTGGATGTCAGCTGCATTACCACACAGCAGATAGTGTACTAACCAGTGGATGTTCCTTTATCAGTCAGCATATCAGGATCATAATCTGTATCGTGCTGGCTATCCTTGGCAGATGCATCAACAGTAAAAAGATCAGCACAGGGAAGAGATGTATGTGAATATGCATATCTGGCCGGCAAGTTGACAATTTGGGAATGTTGAGCTCTGGAATTGTTACCAGTTGGGGTGGGTGGCGTTTTGGGCAGAGGTGGCATCAGCTCTGGAGTCGGCTGTCTGCATCGGTCAGGTGGAGGTGCGCCTGCTTCTTTGTATCTCCATTGGGTCTGCTGATTCTTTGCAGTGCCATTTTGGCAAGAAAGGCATCTGGCCGAGTGGTTTTGACGAAGCATAGCCAGGTGTCTTTCCATTGCAGCCTTCACACTTTTATGCCCTGGAAATACAACACCCCGGTTCTTTTGTTCTTGGACCTCGGCGCATGGTTTTGTGATCAGGAATTGCATTTCCCCTATTGTGGTCTGCAAAAACCCTCTTTTGGCCATTTTCGCCATATTCAAGGCCAGGCACATGTCAGATTGTTCCACCTATACCCAACCTCCTTGCGTTGCAATAGTAGCAGACATGTCGACATCCCAGAAGGAATTAGTTGCTGCTTGTAACAATGAGATTCGAAGATTACCACCACCATATAGGCATCCGTAGCCCCCGCAAACATGATTAAATCCTGTTTTGTTCACTTGCGGGGAACCGTATCAGGAAATTCATCCTTGAAAATCCCAGGGCTGGCAACATCATGATGTTCGATTTCGCGGACTGTGCCGACAACTGCCTTAGTTGACCATGGAGGTTTCCTGTTACGGGCAGTGATAAATTGATAGCATATCTCTCTATGTACACCCTCAGTACGTTATATGGTTAATTGACGGCCGTTTACCACCCTATGCATATTCTTACTTTCAACTGCTTGCTGCTTCATATTCTTGCTACTTCCAGTTTTACGGATGATTTTGAAATGTTCATCCTGGGTCATATTTGTGGTGGCTGCATCGGCAGCGTCGCGGTGGACTAACTGGTGTCTGCGTTCTTGCTATGAGTGACGTATTTGATGTAGCACCTGCCAATCGGCTTGATTTTGATCCGCTCTCTCCTGGCTGGGGTGCTTGTTGTTCCATAATTTGCTGGTGTGGAATAGGAACGGAAGATGATAACGAAAAGAAGAGGGAAGTCTTGAGGACTTTATAGTTAGCTTCATGTTATAATGGAATCAGTTGCAGCCAAGATGTTCCATATACTCAAAATGAATCCTGCTTTGTATGGCCGCAAGTTGCAGCGGTTTCCAACCGCCCCGCAATGTGCAATACATAGGTCTGATGTTGTGGGTTTGTCAACAGGGATAAAGTGAGGTGTATGACAGCCAAAATCGCATGATTGTCAGACATGAACTGGACATTGTATGAGGGAAATGAAGTCTGTTGATGTTTGTCTCAAAGAATCCCCGGGATATTACATGAAACTGACGCTAGCACTCAAGTCATGTCGTACGGTTAGCCTGACTTTTCCCATTTTATTGACAGTTAAAAGAGAGTTTTTGTTTAGTTCAAGATGAGTAAACGTACCAACCTTGACATAAAAGACGCAGCTTGCCTCCATATTGTTCATACCTTGCAACATCCAACATCTCTCCCAACAACAAAGTCAACACAAACATCAATGGTCAATGCTCCAAAAAAGAACTTTTCGCCATGGGCTGGCAAATATGGCAAATCGACAAAGTGGTCTACCCAAGGATGTCATCAAGCGAATGAAGGCAAGAGCGGCTTGGAAGCAGAGAGAGTCCGAGCCCTTAGGGAATTGTGCAGTGTGTGATCCAAAAAGAAGCTTGCGGCCAAGAAACGACGAGAAACGCACTTCGTAAGCAATGAAGAGACAAAATTATGGATCCAGGCTTAAGTTGAGAGAGAGACCGCTGGGGCAAGAAAGGGAGTTGAAGACGCTGAGGCAGCAGTTCAGCAGGAGCAGGATGATACAAGGAGAGTTGTAAATGCGGGATCGACGAACAGAGTGCCCGGAAAGACTTTCCACGTTATGATTGTTGCTATCGGAGACAGTCTGAGTGATCTTGCATGTTCTGATGAAGGGGAGGATAGGGAAGATGAGGATGATAAAGAGACAGAGCAGGGCCAGCTGAGCGAAGATGACGAACCTGGCTGGGTGATGGGCACACTCCCCAACATGGCGCAACAGTGCAGGGAGAGGTTCTGTCAGAAGCAGATGAAGCTTCACAAATAGCCACAACCGGGAGGCGAGGATTCAGCCGATGACCTTCGTGAAAGAGATATGCAGTACGGCACACCAGCATTGCGGGTTCCGGCTGTGTTTCAACTGCAAACAGATCATGATGCAGCAGCACCTGCGCCCACAACAATTGTAGAGCCTATGGAGTGTCTTGACAATGTCCCCGGCATATCGCGAATGCCGCAAGGGACTTATCGAACAGAATGTAGTCATAATAAGCTAGGTTCTGGGAAGCCAAAGTCAAACAAGAGTATATCCGGTTATGTGCCAGCCGCGATGCCCGATTCATCACTTATTCAGAATGCAAAGCCTGTTGAACTCGTAAGCTTTTACCTCTCCATATTGCCTCCCCAGCAAATCACTATATAGAAATCGGATTCGGAGGAAGACATGGTGACGGCTCCTGCGTCAGCGGAGGAATTGAAAGGCAAATTGGTATTGTTGACATCATATCTCGGTGAAAAGAAATATGTGAACCAATTTTGGTACATGTCAGCTATTACTTGATTTCAGTGACCAAATTGTGAGACATGATAATTCATCTGTGAATGTGCAAGGGTCAAACACACCATCCGAACGTATTGAATCTAAATCAGGATTCAAGACAGCCAAAATCGTCGATTCCTGTTTGCAGGTTACTGTGAAGTGAGAAAGCAACAGCTAAATCAGTGACAAAATATACAAACAAAATTTATGTGAGTGATGTCATATGAGTTATAAAAGCAGCAGTCCGTGCCCAAAACGAATCCGTCTGGATGACAACCGTTATGCTGCATTCATCCATGCATTCAACAGCATAACTCTCCACACAGACCTGGTGCACACGGTGGAGATGATTGAAATTGCTTATGGTACATCATGGAAATCGAAAAGAAGAAGCTGGATGAGGAAAGGTGAGGAAGTCGAGCTGAATTTACCAAACACTAGTGAAATGATCTACATGCCGTGAATTGCCAGCCAAAAGCGCAGGACTGCGATAGGTACTTGTCATTGCTCGCTCACATAACGTGGATACAGGTTGATCAGAAATCGAGAGGTAACAAAGCACCAGGATGCAAATGATAATACTCAAAAACGCAATGTTGGATGTCAATTATGAGTATACGATTCGTTGCATACAATTAGTGAGTGTACAAAAGCTGTTTCGATGTGATTCAGGTGAGCGGCACGAGAGCGTCAATGATTTTTAGTCTCACACACCCGGCAATCAAAAGGCTGCATTGTCACATTCTTCATTTATTGGTCGGCAGTATAGTGAAAAACACGAATGACACACTGGTTGTCCCATTCTAATAATGAGTGCCAATGGAGCGTGAACCATTTTTGGCCTTGCATCTTGGAAAATCCAAATGGCTGGGTGGCGACATTAGCTTATAATTGGACTATCGGCAGCCTTTCTAGGCAAAAATAGTCGTGGCAACATTGCTACTATGTCATATAAATGAGCGTCAATGGAGCGTCAACAACTTTTGACCTTGAATCTCGGAAAATCCTAGGGCTGTGCGGCGACATCAACCCAGGATGGTACTATCGGCTGCATTTCTAGGCAAAAATAGTTATGACAACATCGCGGCTATGTCCTGAATATGAGCGTCAACAGAGCGTCAACAATTTTAGGACTTGCTTCTTGCATAATCAAGGGGCTGTGCGACCACATGAATCTGTAATTGAGCTATCGCCCACCATTCGTGGCAAATCTGCTATCGACAACATCGTTAGTATGCCCTAGAAATGAGTGTCAATGGAGTGTCAACAATATTCGGCTTTGCATCTTCGATATCAACCGGCTGTGTGATCACATTCTTCCATAACCGAACAATCGGCCACCTCTCTAGGCCAATATCCTTGCGACAACATCATAACTATGTTATAAAATGAGCGTCAATGGAGTGTCAACGATTGTTGATCTTGTGTCTTGGATAATCTCAGGGCGACGGCACGCAGCTAACCCACAATCAACCTATCGGCAGCCTTTGTTGGCAAAAATACTCGTGATGATATCGCGTCTGCCTCTTACAATCGAGCGCCCATGGAGTGTCAACAATTTTTGTGGAGGGTCAGCAAGCTACACCGCAATAAAGTTCATTGCGCTGTTCCCAAATTGAGGTTTACATGGTCAGTCTTTTCAATATGTCCTTGTATACAACTTCACATATATGCATGCAATGTCTCACAGATCTAATTTTTTTGCTTGAAGCTCTGGAGTCAATATTTAAGAACCAGCATTCTGCTGTACTATAACGTTACTTGCGGCAGTCGCTCGAATCAGATTATGAAACTTTCTTATTCCCACAGCCATGTCAGATACAAAATCTTTAAATACCTCAATGCTTGAGGTTATGATCTCTTCCAAAAATGAACATGTCTTTATTAAGGATTTGAGCTACCTTACTTTACAAATCGTCTTCGACAATTGGTGGGCATCAATGATGGTAGGCTCAATATGTCCTATTTTTTGGAATAATTCTAAACATGCGTCTTGATGGCGATTTTATTTGCATTGCGGAATTGAGGAGACCTGCAGCCTTGGAAGCATATATATCGTTTGTCAACAACTTCTTTGCCATCCAGCAGAACATGGGACCAGCCCAATGGGGACACACATGCTGATGAAAGCTCACATCGCAAAGTTAAACGAATTGATACAGTGGAAGTCAATGAATGGAGCAGTTCGACGGTCGATGAAACAGCTTTGGCCATCCCGAAGAGGCAAGGGAGCAGAAGAATTACAATAGTAAAATCGCAAAGGAAATTCATAGTTGACGTCCAGGTTGATCCATATTGACCGAAATGAATGACAAAACGCTCTAAACTGGCAGCTATGGACTTTGAAACTTCTGAATATCACCAAGACACGTGGAATCGCTACATCATGTTGGGATTTGTTTCGGCTCATATTGCACGGGACGCTATTTCAAATCTCGAGCTTCGATGGTCATATAAAGCATTAAGAAGTGACCTAGTGCTGCCTTCCACCACCACCCTTAGCAACATTTGCCTGAGGGAATATGCACTGACTGTGGATGCAATTGAGAAGCAATTGCCATCATGAAATAAACTAAGTTTAGCTCTGGACGGATGGACATCCACGAACAAAATCACAATATCGTCGGTTATTGCTTACTATATGATTCGAACTTGGGCATTGTGTGAAGCACAACTCCCTTTCGATGAGGTTGATTGCCCATCCTTTTCCGCTTTTGAAAGCAAATTATGGATAAGAGGTCAAGGGCCAACACACTGGACCAAGACTAGCCATACATTTGAAGGACGTGCTTGTTCGTTTTCACTATACCGACGGCCGTTTGCTTGGAATTACAACTGATAATGCTTCCTCAAACTACGCGATGACGCATGAACTGCGATCAACTCCTGAGGCCACGGGAATCGAGTTGCCTGCATTGATGAACCACATACCATACATGGCGCACATCATACAGCTGGCTTCGGGTGAATTCATGAGCAGTCTGGGTGTAAAAGGCTGCACCAACTCTTTGGGAAACCAATGAGCGCAATCAGCAATTCAGAGAGAATGAAAGCATAGACATTGGAAAGAGTCAAAGACTTCGAAAAGAGGGCAATGCTAGAATCAACAAGGTGTCGGCCATGAGACCAGGTTTAGCAAAGATAATTGAGAAAGTACGTATATCAACATATTTCGAAAGTCCTGAAACTGACCTTCATATAGCAGACAATTCTTGCTGTAATGATTACGCTGACACTTGGTCATCAAAATGAGTTCTTTAACCGTCAAAAAGCCACAGTCTGCATCGCAGTACTACCTATTATGGATGTGAAGACATGTGTGAACTTAACACTGGAGTTGCTTGAGCGAGCCTACCGATCACGAGAACTCACAAGGGAGTGGCATCAAAATCTACAATACAGCGATTACCGGTCACTCTTCGCAATGCAGGATGAATGGATTATTGTCATGTCTGTCATGGAGGTTGTGAGGCCATTCCGATATCGGACCCTGTGGATGTCGAAGATGCATACAGTCCCATTGTATCACCGTAGCACTGTGTACAATGACTTGTTCGATCTAATGGATGGCATTATGTGTGCTTGGGCTTACAGAAAGACTCCATCGAAGGAGGACTTGTTTATCGCCATGAAGTTAGCTCAACAGAAGCTGTCCAAATGTAGTGCTGAAGTGACTCCAAAGACGGGTATGCTCCTCATTACTGCACAGATCCTCAATCCTTTCTGGAAGTTGCTATCGTTTCGGATGTGGGTCATGGGAATGGATATTGATCCTGAGGAAGAGCTAACCTATACTACCCAATACAAGGAGGCCTGTCTGAAGTATGTGGAGAATGAATAGTATGCCAAACTTCGACATCTGTGGGTCAATAAATCCGAAAACGGACCAAGCAGCAATCTCCTCCCCTCCGCAATTGCCTCAGGATGCTGTGCATCATCCTGTGATCCATATGATTTGTCCAGCAATGATTGAGAATAAGTAACGCCTAACAATGTGGCTGAAACAACACCCGGATGAAGCGATTGTGCAGCACGCTCATTGACCACCGCCAGGCTCTATTTCATTTCACTGCCTGAAGCACCAAAGAACAGGGGGCAAATTAATTCAAATCTCAAAGATTACCACTCCGACCAAATGGAGATTAGCAGCACTTTTTGGATACCAGTCATAACCGACTTTTGGCGCCAGCAAGAGGAAACGCACTTAGTGTATGCCGATCTCTCCAATGTGGCGCGTGACTTGTTATTTATCATACCACATTGTGTTGGAGTGAAGTCCAGTTTGTCCCATGCATGAGATGTTATCGGCTCGAGGCAGTCAAAAACCACACACAAGACCGTTTGTGATAAAGTCGTTGTCAGGCAGTTTGCTTGAGCCAATAACAGGATGTTGCCAGGCGACGACAGAGCATTGGATAAGAAAAACAAAGCAAATGACTCGGAAATGAAGACACTGGTGGAGGAAAGGAAATTGTACAGAATGGCCAAGGTCCACATCATTTTGGAGATGTGGCAGGGCAGCCAAAATCTACATTCTACACAGAAGGAATCTCACACTCAAAACAAGCAGATGACAGCTGTAGGATACATTTCGGACACGGAAGAGATCATCAAAGCATCCTGGTCACTCTCCCAACATGATGGTGCAGCTGCATTCAAACTGTCAGAAAGATCACCCTTGCCACCAGCTTTGTCAGCAAAGGACCTCCCTCGATCCAAACTCAAATATTGAATGTCTGGGAAATTCGAAGAATCATCCATCATCCAGTCGACAGTGATGACCATAGCGCTCCTGAATGCATTCCGGATACCGAGGATTGGCTAAAGTGGAATGGCGACTTGGACAATCCAAATGACACCAACGAAGATTGAGTGGCAGACGTTCAATCTGATATGGAGCAAAGCAATGGCATTGAGAATCCGGAATGCCCAGAGCAGCGGGATGTGAATGCCGCCCCAAATGATCCCGGATTGATTCGGCCAACCCGGATGTTCAAGAGCCAGGCTGAAAAGGTGTTTGTGATGGTCAATGCAATAGAAACGAGGAGGTACAAGGGAGCGAAGAAAAGGTTGGACAGAATGCGTCAATGTTTCCCCAGCTTCTTTATGTAGCTTGACCGAGAGTTTCAGTTGGAGATATATTATGGGCGAACGGTGAGCAGTAGCTTGTGAATATTGGTTGATAAATAGATGTATAGCAGGCGCAATAAATCTTTTGGCAAGATATATAAATTCTAGTCATGTGGGAGCGAACCGTGCAAGAATGTTACTGCGCTCGGGTTTCCCATAGGGCAGAGTCTTAATCTGACTGAAAGACATCCAATGAGTCCAAATCATGATGAAAACAATTATCGATGGCAGCTGATGTTGAATGGATAATAAAATACAATGAGCGTTAACGCAGTGTCAACGATTTGTGGTCTTGTAAGTACAGTCATTGAACAGTGATCTGGTCGGTGTTATGCATCCCCGACGTATTGGCAGCTTTCATATGCAAACGAGACAGCGCCACGATCACCACTCTATTCTGAGAATGAATGTCAACAGAGCTTCTACGATTTTAAGCTTTGCATTGTTGGTTATTTATGTTCCGATCGGTTGCAGACATTGATTTATGAGATACTGGCAGCCTTTGAGGGCAAGAACAACAGCGACATGCTCCCTGCCGCATCCTGAAAGTGAGCATCGATGGAGTGGCAACAATTTTAGGTCTTGCATATTTCGTAATCAAGGCATCGTGTGGATCTTCACGCATATAAATGAAATAATAACTGCCTTGATAGGCCACAATACAATATATCAAAGGTAAAACACGGATTCCAAATTAATCGATATTGGAAACGGCAAAACATGCAAAAAGTATCATTGGTTGTTGAAAACGCGATTTTGTTAAGATACTATTAACAAACTGCAAAAACAAGAGCTTTATGTGAGTCTATGGATGGATCCGCTAGGCGACCCGCTGACAACTCGCCCGATTGGGATGGGTCGCGAGTTTACCATCGAACCGTACCGGAGTTGAGTGTTTGGGTATATCGGCAACCCGGGCTGCCAATTTGGTAACGGTTCGGTTTGGACCCAGACCTGGACCTGCAGTGACGGGCCGGAAGCGTTGCTAACACTAGCAATGAGGGCTTGACCCTACATCATCATTGCTGAAATTCTGTCATGGCAGAACAGGGTATAAATTACTCAATGGAACAGCAAGCATGGTCACGTGGCTGGAGGATTGGTCAACTGTGAACTCTACCCACAATGTGGTTGGTTACCCTCACCACGATTGGTCAGTCGATTGAACACACCCTGCGGATGAAGCAATCCCCAATGCTATATGTGCTGGAGGTTTTCCAGTACGCTGCCAGTGAGGATATTGATCTTGAAGCGGATCAAGTATATGATACTTTGATTGGAATGATTTCCCCACAGGCACTCTGGTCTGCTGTGATTGGTCAATATAACAATGTAATAATGGACATTTATAAATTTGTGATCTTTCTACACTTTCCACTTTTGGGTCTGCACTTTATTTCCTTCTGGGTTGGTTCTTGGGTTTGGGGTCTCTCTTACAGGTTCTCAGTTTTGGCCTCTGTTTGGGTTTCAGATTGTTGTGCTGGGGTTTGTTTGGGTATCCGGGTTCGCCCTGCTGGGTTTTGGGTGACATTTGGGTTATATTATGGATGTCATTTGGGACGGGTTCGAGCAGTATACATGACCGATACCAATGACTGGAGTAATTTAGTCACTAACTTTAACTACCAACCAGCCGGACTGCGACTCTAACAGCAGCCACTCTGACAGAAGCCACTCTGAAAGCAACCACTCTAACAGCAGCCACTCTAACAGCAGCCCCTCTGACAGCAGCTCTCTGACAGAAGCCTTCTGACAACAACCCTGACAATAATCTGACAACTGCTCTGTAAGCAACTCTCCATTGAGTTTGCCATGAAGATGCTCAGTGGACAAAAAGTCTTCATTATTTCACAATGCAAAATCTCTACTAGTAAGTGCTCATAAAGTATATCACCAAAGAAGTACTCTACAGTCAAGGTGACAACAAATGATGGTTTCGGTTCCTACTGAAACAATATTGAGGGGATAACCATAATGTGAAACTGAACCGAAATCCGGTAATATCAATACAACCTCGAACTAACCATGAAATACATACAGAAGTGAGCAAAATCAATATGCATTGGAGAAGCACAAATGTTGTATCCGTTGATTTATCCATGCCACCCGGTAGCAGGCTCAATTTTGTCGTTAGTGTGTATTCATTTCAGAGATATGAGGGACACACACGGTACTGAGCAGGGATGATTAAGGCTTTCTATTTTGAATTTGACTTTCGATGCATTGAATGGACTTGGCTGCAAAGCCAATATGTGGATTAGCCGGCCCACTCTTCGTCTTGTTAACCAATATATTATCTTCTGACAGGCACCGTTTGAGGCTTTGGGTGGAGTTGCCAGTTGTAGCAGGCATTGTACGGTACTGAAGTAGAGAATGCAGTGGGCAGAGAATGGAAATCTAAGCTGTATGAGAGTGCAAATTCTAGTTTCTGTGATGGTGAAACTAAAGTACTACATGTCCTACATATATACTACATGCTCCCACTATTCAGTTGCCAACATCAGAAGATATACCACGCAGTAAATTACAATGGGTCCATGACATTGATTCATCTACATCAGCAAAATGTAGTTCAGTCACTGGGAGCCTCCAGGAGTGACTGAGAGGATGTGGAGTGTAAACTTAGAAGCATCAATTTCAGAAGTGGATCAGACCCTAGGAGGGCATTCCAGCCGGCCTTCACAGTAACTGGGATCTCTGATGACTGTTACTGGAGTACCATGTGAGTGCTTGTGATACGTTTCGGAGCACTTTGGAGTTCTGGAGCAAACATTGTGTGCACCTGGAAGTGTCACTGAACCAATGCAGGAATTACAAACATACTCTGAGGAATCCCTCGGTTCTTATGGTTACTCACTTGGACTGCAGGCGTTAACCGAGACTCTCCGGATGTACACTAGCAATTGTCTTCCCTCAACAGCGAATCTGCTGCATGGATTATTGTTCATTATCACTTCTGAATCATACTAGCCATCATCCTCTTCAACAGTGTATTTTTTGCCTCACTACATTATAGACCCGAGAAGCAGGGTGAGTGATTCAAACATCAATGTGGGTACACCAAAACAATTACCTGACAAAGCAATTGAATGATATCAACTAAATATGGTGTCAATGTCATCCACTACATCTCCCATCACATCAGGGCCAACGACAGCAGGAACACATAAATTATCAATACTCCAAAAAAGCTGGAGAAGCTCTTTGTAATTGCTGGTCATTCGTACATGGCGAGCGGATGAAATTAAATTCTAATGTCGTTTGGATCGATTTGTGATATCTAACACAGGTGTAATCTGAAGTTAGCTGTCAGCAAATTTAAATGGGGGTTTCAAAGGGAACATGATATATTTGGACGAAAAAGGGAGCAACTACCAGGAACAGAGGAGCTTCAGACGGGGAATGCTGTGTGGGAAAGAGGAGTACAAAGAAGGTGTTGGAGGAGTGTGGAATGAAAATGAAGAGCGCCAAATCTAGGCTGAGGAGTGCCAATGGGATTGAAATTGGCCCAGACTATTGGAGGAGTGCTGAAAAGGAGGTAAGGAGTGCGGAATCATATTGAGGAGCGCCAATCCTGGCAAAGGAGCACTGACGGAGATTGACGAGTACAATCCCAGTGGAGGAGTGCCGAAAAGAAGGGAGAGGGTGAGAATATGGAATGGAATATATGAGCGACAATCCAGACTAAAAGCCGAGGTGGCAATGGAGGAGCTCCCATTGCAAGCCGAGGAGCACGGAATGACATAGAAGAGCATCAATGTAGACTGAGGAGCGCCAACGGGAATTGAGGAACACCTATCCCAGCGGAGATGTGGCACAGGTGGGATATCAAGCTGCCCACTACTGTGTGATTGATGAGTGCAGTGGCTTCTGGAGTAGATTTTATCACAGGGAATGGGCAAAATGTACCTTGATATTCATCTTGAGAAAACATACCTGTTGGCTTCATCCCACCGGCATACTCAGATAGTGCACAATGAATAGCTGTGGCTGCCAGCGCTATAATCTGCGCAGGGAGAGGCTGAAAATACTGGGATGTAGTAAGCTGGCGCCCCACGCTATTGGCGGTGAAGAAAAATTGATGGTAAATTTGATCAAGCACTTCCATTCACGTGAACCATGATATCTTATCATCCACAACCATCGAGGGATATGTATTGTCAAACAGCAGCTCCGAACCTGGATATGAAGCTCAGTCTCAGAGCACAAATCCAACTAGTAAATGTGGATTACAGCTTCACAGGCCCCATCTGCCAATCGTTTTCGACTGTTACATATCTTCAGTTTTAACTATGTATATTTTGGGGTATGGTCAATATTGTAATCGCATAGAGGAGTATTGATCAGAATCCAAGACTTACAGCTTCGCGTGTTTGCAGATCTAGTTTGAGAGATGGACTGCCGGGCAATTCACACACCAATGGTGTACCTACAGGAGCACTTGCTAACACCCGCAGATGATCCTGACCTTCAATGGCTAGTTTCCACTCCTTTTCAACAATCTAGTGATCGTCATCAGATTATATTGGCCAACGAATCTTTGTGAATACGATGGCCTCCATGCACCTTTTCGCTACCTCACAAGTATCCTTTTGATGTTGCAGAAGTTTGTAATCTGCACTGGCCGTTGGTTGTGGAACATTCTGGTCTCCACTAGACTTTTGTACTGGCAGCGCCTGGGCGGATGGTGAAAGGTCAGACTTGGATAATTTGTCGAGGAGGGTTGACTTTCGGCATTTGAGCAGTATTGGTGTCATTGCACAAGCTGGATATCAAGAATTTGCAAGTGGAGGGCGTGCAATAACAGAATCGGTGCAGCTCTGTTTCTTTTGCAGTGGAACCCCTGTAGTTGGTAATTACTTGTCCCAGTGTGCCTGGTCTTGATGTAGGACCTCCTGCGGGTGATCCATATTGTCTTCTTCGATATCAGATTATTATGTGAACTCTGTGGTGTCCTCACTTTCGTCATCACTGAGCTCCTGATTGGTATTGTCATCCTGATTTATTAATGAAATTGGGGACATTAGTCATCTGCAATATAATGCAAGAAGGCAGATATTTGGATGGCAATATTGGATGTACAATGATGATTAGCTGCTTTGTTGAATGGGAGTGTTCTCTCAAGGTATGCTTCTTGATTCTTCAGTGAATAGTGATTCCCCACCCGGCTGGGCGTAGATTCCATTTGCTGTAATGAAGATACCAAGTTGAGGTATTTGGGAAAGAGTGTACAGGCAGTAGATATATGATTAAGTGCAATGGAAGAATGGGAAAAATGGAGCAAGATGTTGCACATAGTCGAGGAGGATGCAATTTGAGGCACGCATTAGAGAGTTCACGAGGGAAGACTTCAATGGGTCATATTTATATCGATGAAGGAATTCCAGTGTTCTGATTCAGGATGTTGTCAGGTGCACCAGAATAGATGGATTTCTTACCAGATACGCCAGAATTGATGGATTCCTAGTGCCAAATGTTAGCCAGTCCATTCAACAACACATTGTATGGTTCCAAGAATCGGAGGTTGGCTAAAGCCAATGCGCCTAGAGTAGAACCAGACACACCTGGAACAGATACACCGGAAAAAAACTTGCAACATTCAAAAACCTATGGGGCAGGCCAAATGGAGCACTGAGAAACTGAAAGAAAACATGTACCCCTGCATATGACTCCTCTAAACGTAGTAATTATGAGTGAAAGTTCCCACATTTGAGGCGACCGCATGGCATACAGGTAGCGCAGTATCGACAATCTGCAGAACTCGATAGATTGGGAACCTTGAGAGTGACGACTGAGCTGGATGGGTTCTTACTGTGTTTGATATTGATTGAGGAAAAACATGAATCTCCATATGTGGTAAATCCGCTGGAAAGACACTTGTATTTTCATGAGCTTCTGTTGTATTAGGATACTCCAGATATGTCAGCAGTCGATAAGGCAATATTGTATGCATAACTTCCCTTTGGTGCATTCATGTGGGCCATGTCTGCAGAGTATCTTTCCCAACAATGTCGCAGTTAATGGAGGAGGGAGCAGATTCGGTGCATAAAGAAGAGATACAGACATAGAGAAAGAATGGAAATGTATGATGAATGATTCTGGGGTAATCTTATTGATTCAAGCATTCATCAATGCCAAGATTGCTAACAAATAGGTCACAAATACTCTCTCATATTCTGATTTTGCAGATAGTATCTTGTGAAGTTCCACAGTGTCAAATCACATATTTGTTGTGAGTCCCACCACTATACTGTTGACTAAAAATCAATGTTGGGGTTGAAAGCTATATGCTACAATGATATGAATGCAGAGCAGGACCTGATCTCACAGTGGGTAGAGGAATGATGATTGGATGCATGCACTTGTGGGGAATTGAGGTGCACCGAAGATTAAATAACTTTGCTTGGATCCAATGGCAGGGGATTGCAGACTTGCCTTGCTCTGACAGTTAATTGCACTCTGTGAAGCTGGCTTTTTTTAATAGGAGCGTTGGAGATTCTCTCTATTCAAACTTTTCGCTTGACGGATATCGGTTCACATGAACTATTTTCATATAGGTGTTTTTCCGGCGTGAATATACATTTACTCAGAATCAAGTGAACTCTGCATCCAGATCAGTGAGAACATAGGACTCTGTGAGGAAGTCTGGTACATGGGTGAGCGGGAGTTGCCAGCAATCTTGCAGAGCCACTGAACAGAATGATTCGTTTGAGACTCTTGCGTTCGAGCTCCAGCTCTTTTCACTGGGCCCAAACGTGCTGAAGTTACGGTAGAATTTGGAAGCATACGTCCAAACATACTCCATAGTCAATATCAAGTTAACTGAGGTTACTAATTGGCTGGGTCTGAGCATTTATGGTTTATTTCTGCAGGGCAACCTTCCTCCAATGGACAGTTGACATGGAGCTGACTGTTCAAGGCTTTGTAGCTGCGGCCTTGACATACTGATGAAGCATAGATTCATATATTAGTAGAGGCTGAGCGGGATGAGCTGCCTGCACCAAAATGTGAAGTGTCTTGATTGATGACAATCTGTGTGCACTGCGTCCACTCAGTCAAAGTCAAAGAAAACATAATGAGAATGAAGCAAACAAAAATGTAAAGTCCACTACAGACTGGGTACATGTGCTTCAGTGGCATATTTGTCGCTGTTGAGGTGTGCCTGGGCTGGAACGATCCATCCATAAAGAGTTGCAGCTTGTCAAATTTGGCTTTCATACAGATCCAAGATCCTCATTCTTGACTGGATTGCAGATCCCAGTTGTGCCCAAACTTCAATCATAGGCCAGGAAATACCTGGTAGCAAAATCTGCAGCTTAGCCTTAAATACCTGAACTGAGACTCAACATCTGACTCTCTGTGATGCGGATCTGAGGTGTGCCTGAACTTCAATGATACGCTGGCAAAAGCTGCAGCTTGCCATGAGTAAGTGATCCAGAGTCTCATATTTTGACCCAGGCACTCAATATTGAGTGGACTGTCTTTAGTGCAAAACAGGATTGGCAAACATGCGGTGCTGGATCTGTCATAACGATATGCCCAGGATTCTCTGGCGCACAGGAACTTTTGATCATAGGCCAGCAACAGCACCCACTTTGCCATGAATGAGTGAGCCCACGTCTCTTATGCTGTCCCAAGTACTCAATATCGGATAGACTATCTTGATTGCCAAGTGGGATTTGCAAATATGCAGTGATCAATTGGTCATGATGATATTTGCCCAGGAGTCCCGGGTACACCGGCACATCGATCAGCTGCAACCAAACTTGATGGCGTTGCCACCAATAAACGCGCAGTGTCTCATATTGCGACCCAAGTTCTCAATATCACCTACACTATCTTATTGACAAATGGGATTGGCAAATATGCCGTGCTGGATCTGTCATAATGTGACTCAAGACATATTCTGAGGATTCTCTGCTGTACCTGAAATTGGATCATATGCCAGCAAATGCTGCAGCATTGCAATGAATCAGGAATCCAATTTCTCATATCCAGACCCTGCGACTCAATATTGCCTGGACTCAATTTGTTGACACATGGGATTGGCAACTTTGCATTGCTCGAGCTGTCATAATGAAACACATGTCATAGGCCGAGGATTCTCTGGTGTACCTGAAATTGGTTGAAATATGCTTTTCCATTCTTATGACTTTGAAATGCATACGTGGCCTCAGGTTTCCAGTGAACCACAAATTCACACCTGATGCAAAATTCGAAGACCTTCACTGCATCATTCTCAAAACTTGACTATGCCATTCTTCATGAGCTAGGACAGCAGGAATCTTGTAATGCAGCTTATCAATTGACTTCACCTCATATTGGTCATTAATAATAATCAAGAACACCAATGAAATCCCACTCTAGCCATTCCTGATTTAAGACGCAGCAATTCCAACATCAGAACTTTGATACACTTTAAAATGATAGAGAGAAAAGGATTCATTTATGTAGTATAGTGTGCCTTACAAATAACCTTTTTGACTATGTGTATCAGTTAAGAAGACTATGTTGGTTGAATGTCTGAAGAGGAGTAGCTTGATGAAGCATCCAAACAATCTAAGATGATAGTTCATCAGACTGCAACATGTCTCCATTCTCTTTCAGCTGCTTTATAAGGTCTTCACAAGACTCCAGGATCCAGTTTACCATCGACATTGTGATGTTTGGTTGACTCCTCAAGCTGTGCAGGACTCTCATTTGGGCCACTCCGGAGTGCTGATGGAGATCACTCGCGTGGTGATCATAGCCACCAAGACCCGTATTCAGTAACCTTGTGTATGGCACTCTGGTTTACCTTAGCAGGACAACTGGTGGACATGCCTGCGGCTGCCCATTCAATATCCAGAACTTCTGAGTTATTACGGCCTGATTTGCAGCTGTAAGATTTAGGCCTGTCCTACCCACTTTGGGTGTAGTTACGGATACAGAGGGTTTTCATGAATCCTGCAATTTGAGCTGCATTTCTGTATGTTCATCGTTGCCCATTTGTGCATACATGTGGAATATATCTACATGATCCACAAAATAAATGGTTAGCCGCCACTTCACATGACAAACTTGGCTAAGAAGAGGACAAAACAGCACTGCCTGTTGTGGAGGAGAGGCACTGGTGAGTTCGTGTTCATTTCTCTCTTGTTCTGGAAGGAGCACCTCTCTCGATGTGTCATCATGGTCAGGTTTGGGACACTCTACAGGCTTGCATTGGCAGAAATGTCTATCTCAGCCATCAGAGAATCGGAGACTACACCCAACTATTGACTGGCCATGCATTCTACCATTGTCCAGAAATATCGTTCTGTTCCTCAACTTCTGCCAACGCTAATCAAAAACATGCTAGCTGCCATCTATGATTCCTCCATGCTCCTGGAGCACCCCGTGAAGTGTATCTCTTCACCAAGGTCTTCAGTTTTCCTTGCTCATTCTCGGTCCACATGGGATCAATCAGGTGTGCATTCTCCATCAGTATCCGAATCAGGGGTTTCCATTATGTAGATTCGATTCTGCCCACCTCCAGATTGTCCAAGGCTTCGCAATCTGCATCATCCGGTGCCCCTCATTGTGTTGAGATCCTTAGTATTCAAGTCGGATTGCATGCATCAAACTCTTCACAGTGCAATACTATGCGTCTGCACCATCGTTTTTGATTACTGTATTATACTCTGGATCTTCAGGCACACCTGATAGCAACCACATCATCCGAAAACACCAGTCATAGAGTGAATAGAATCCCGGTGCAACTGTGACTTAAAGTTTGAATCCAATTGTCGCTTTCATCGCAATTTGCCAGCCTATGCTGTTATTAGTTTTGTACCTCTGGGACTCATCAAGAGTCCCAAAACTCCATGCACAGTATGAGAGTTGGCCATTGCTTGATGGTTTTGATCCGGATGTTGAGGTATCATACGAAACAAGGTGGATATTCCTTTGGTTTTCTGGCTTGTCCATGGTGGTGTTTGCATCCTCATGGGTGAGATTCATATTGTATGCATTCAACAAGTTCACCTGTTTCACTCAGTTCAATATGTCATCTTGTCAATAACACTCATGAGTGTCCCCACCACTCCGGGGATTGTGACCGGCAAGATTGGTTCAAGGGCTGATGTAAGCGCTGGGTGCCCTGAGGTGGAGTTGTCTGGACCACCAAAAGGCGGTGGGGCACAAAATTCAGTCTCTGCAATGGATATCACTCCCGTTCTTCACACATAATCCTATGATAGTTGTTCTGTGCCATATTCACCCACTCTTCACAGGTATTCCCCCACAAAATTGACAGTGGCAACCCCATATCAACCTTCTCAGTCAGCAATTTGCATATCATAGCTGCTGCCACTGAGGTAAAAATCCTGCCAAGACCCATTTCATCTGCCACCAGTGCTCCTGGCATGCCTCAATCCCAAACCCATCTCTTCACAATGAACCATATTGCCTAAACCTGGTGCACCAGAAACTTGGTTCCAGGTAGGCCTAGAATTGAATACATGTTCCCAGGAACTCGGACAGCTGTCAATTGGCAAATTGGATGGGTGTTCGGAAGTCTGATTGCCACATCAAGACACACGTGTTCAAATTCAGTGTTGATTATATTGAGATCCGTATTCAATACAGAACTGCTGTTATCTGGATCGTGGACCTCCTCACCATCCTCCAACTCCTCCCAAACCTCCCTTGCAACTTTGTCTGTTTTCTTTTCTTCCTGAATGATCTCTTTCAGTTGCTCTGATGTAAGCTGGGCAGTTGGGCTCGTACTCCGGCACAGCTAAAATTCATCAGAATGTTGTTAAGGGGGTGCTTAATCCCAACAACTAATGCAACATTTACTGAATTAAGTACAGCCGCCTGTCTAGGAAACTTTTTCTTTCCTCGTCCTATTATCGGACTCAACCTCTTGACCTTCATCAAGAGCACCCAAATTCACAGTTTCCCAAGTGTTAATGTATTCTCCCTGCAGATGAATTATGCTGCCTGCGGCAGCAGATGATCTTCTGAATATTCTTCGTAGGGTCACAACCCTGTAGACATGTCCCCATGCATGTCGTAACCAATGCATTCAGATACCACATATCGTCTGATCACATGTGGGATGTGGCTTTGACAATGCTCTTCTAAAGAGAAAATCAGAACCCCAAAGAACTCAACTTTCTTCTAATGTGTGCATTGCAATTGTGTCAGCTTGTACTCAGACATACAGGGATAGGTCGCGAGTATGTAGTAGAGAAGAAATTGCGATAGTGTTTGCCAAATAGAATTCTTAATAATATTTTAAGAACGGCTTCAGTGATTCAGAATGTTGACTCTGGATTGCTGCTTGAGCTTGTTCATCTCATTGCCGGAGCAATGCGGTCTCCATATAGTTGTCTTCAAGGGTTTGTATGTGCCTACCTCGATGCTATGTCTTCAATGTTCACAATAGCATTATTGCGGTAACATTATGCTATTTCCGCATGCACACATTGATAACTGCCCCGCATACAAGTAGGTTATTGAGTTCACGTGACGTGGGTTTGAAGCATTGTGCTCCTGATCAGAATCTGGCCATCCATCATACGATATCATGTCAGACATGTTGACAGATCAAACTTCGACTTAGACACCCTGCACTACGTTTGCCTCAGTAGTTGGAACACCAGTCAAATGTAGTTGGCAGTGCTTTATTGCGAATAAATGCCTCACACTGAAGGCTGTTTGGCTTGAATCATAGATTTAATCGGTGACCGACCGATACTATGCTGACATAGAACATGACGCATCAGCTCGCATCAACGGCTGAGTCTGACATTGCAATGCATACCCATACACATCAATCCACAGGGTTGCTTCCAGCCTCGCATCATCAGCTGATGTCATTACTCCCTCAGTTATATCATGCTTAGGTCGAGACCCTTCTCTTTGACCAGGGAGTGGCCGGATCACTCCTCTCACCAGACATCATATGTCAGATATCCCACATTGTCGCATATTGAGTATCGACTGCAGTGTCTGTGTTTTGGAGTAATCTCCAGTCCAATCAGGCCTGTCCCGCTAGTTTCAGAGATAATGGATGGGGTTGAAAACTATTCACACCGCTAAAGCCAGGCGAAACCTTGTATTCCCACTACTGGCAACATAGTTGCATCATCAATAGTGAATCTGCTAAGCTGAGAAGCTCATTCAGTTGACACATGACTCATGTGTTATCCCCCTAAGAACCACATGACTGCTTTGCTTGGAACGCCATGAATAGGTGATATGCATGTTATATGACTAGACCTAGAGTAACTCTGCACAATGTATTCATTAAGCTATTACAAGTACTATTATTGCTGCTAAGGGAAAACCCCTAACAAATGTTAGGTATTTCACAGACAAGCAACTATTGGAATGAATATTTATGGATGGAATACAATCAACTCTTTTCTTTCAATCAGAACTTACATTCATCCAAGTATCATTCTCTTGCCCACCTTCCTCCTCTCCCACCACTCTTCCACACTCTTCAGAACCTTCCAAACTCTATGTATAATGATTAGGAGTTGTGCGGATCTAGCCTTAACATGGCTAGCAGGGATTACCTTCACAGGTCTAATTACGTGCTCGGCAATCTCCTTCCCGGCATCTCTCTTTCTTACTACCAAATATGTTTTCAGATTGTGTCCAAGTTTCAACCTGAAATCGTTTGAAAGGCAATAGTTGTATGATAACTGGCCATATATGGGGTCATTCGTTATTTGCTTCTGCGTACATAATCCCATCTATACTTTGTCAAATTATTCCTGCTCCAAGGTGCTCTTGGACATCGTGGTTAGAAAATGTCACTCTTTCGGGTCTCCATTTTTGTCAATGAAATCACTTTGTTCCTCCCAGTGCCTCACATCTGTATATAAGGCTTGGAGTTGTTTGGTAGATATCACAATATCTTTGCTATTCAACACCCAGTGAATGACAACCATGAAGGTTGTATTTGGCAACTCTGACAGATTACATCTCACGTTTTTGCAAACCAGCTCTCAAAAATCCATTGCCGGTCACTTGTTGCCTCACATTCCCTTTTTCCTCGCTACCAGCGTTTTGCTTGCACATTTCGTGTAAAACATCTCATTCTGCTGCCACCAAATCGATTCAGCATTGTCAAAATCATTCAATGGTAGCCCATTCTTAAATCTCACCAAACAATGTGGGCCTGCTGTCTCCCACTGCAGGGTTCCATGGTGAAGCTATTTCAAATGGTTCTGCCACCAGATAATGGACTGATGCATTTTCTCCACAAACCCAGCCATCCATACATTCTTCCAAGTGTTGAACACACTGTAGTTGGACTGCCCCATCCTTTTGGCAAATTGCATCAAGGAGAATTTGGTTTGCTTCAGGCTGATTAGGAGTTTGCCCTCAGCACCGGCGAGGTCTGACAAAAAAACATTTCCAACATCTGGATCATATTCGTAGTACAAAATCAATGGCCATGGGGGTAAGTGCGCAATCACTGCGACATCTGTCTTCTCCCGTTCTGATGGCGGCTGGGATCTTTATTTTGCGAGGCTAATGGGGCCCGGTCTCCCAGATCCGCTGGAAGTAGGTCCAGGTGGAGGAGGAGAGTCGGAAGATGTTGGCTGATTCACTGAACTGTTTCCCGGCAGTCCTTGAAGCACTCTCAGTGCACTTGGTGATGTCTGCCCTTGTCCTGGAAGCTGCGGAGGGGGGAACATTTGAGACCCGCCATACCCACCTTGGTGGAGGTCGTATCCTTGCCTCATTGGCCCATAACTTAGAACTCGTTGGCTTGCACCGGTGGTTGGTTGTGAACTAGGTGTCATGTTGGGTGGAGATGATGATAAAGCTGCGGAGCACCTGGAAATGGCTACTGTGCAGGAGGGTAACCATGCCCTTGCAGCTGATGATATTGATTGGTGTGTTTACCAAATTGACTGTCTTTGCTAGTGGCAGTGTGTGAACAATGATCAGATGATTCTGAATTGTCGTCACAGCATGGTTGTGAGGCAAATAAGCCACCCGGTCGACACATATTTGCTGTCTTCAGTGGAGATACCTTCATTGAGATGTTCTGAGAAGACAGGTAATGGTAAACAACTATGGATGCGAAATGCGATGTAGAATAAATCGGAGTACGGTTGAGAATATTGCAGGTAACAGTGTCTGTTGGCGGAATGGAGCGCATCTCATATCCCACTCAGCTGTCATGAATTGTGGTGTTTCACTACACCATTGATCCATGAGACCAACCCAGCTGACAAAAAAAAAGATTTATTACACAGATCCCACTTGTCTGTGTTACATGGTTGATTTCGTGTAGTGGGATACTGGATAAATGGTCACCTTCGTACGCTTCCATGACTCTGCTGGTCATAGAAGGGATATGATATGATATCTCCAGGAACCTAACAAGAACTATATACGGTATGAAGGTTACCACAACTAGGGATAGTACACAGAAGTTGTGCGTGTATGACCTTGCAACCACAATCAATTGGAGGCCTGTCAGTCGAGAAGCAACATTGATGCTTCCCATTGAGCTTCTTGTCTTAACAGCATTGTTCTCCTCGGGATCCACGCTCCAGTCCAGGATCGTCACAGAAGCAACTGTCCTACCAGGCTATCAGTTCTTAATAATCGTTGCGTGGGCATACAGCTAGCAAGGAAACTCACCAATTGATTCTATTACAATGATCTACCTTCTATATCAGCTGCTGGGAGGCTCTAATGTAGGTATAACCAACAATGACCCAATGACATAGTATGAGGAGTGTTTCCAATGGTTGCGGACCATCACTTCGAGTGCAGGTCCGGGTCGCTACTAAACCTTGGCCAAATTGGCAGTTCAGGTCATCAAAAAACTCAAACTGTAAATTCAGGTAGAGTTCCGTGGAAGTCATCCAACCCATCCGAATTGGGCGGGTTGTCAGCGTGTGTCCATGTGCGGATTCATATAATGCTATCGTTTTTGCTGCTTGATAATAGTATCTTACCAAAATCGCTTTTTCAACATCCAGTAATCACTTTTTGCAGGTTTTGCAGTTTGTGATATTGATTATTCTGGAATCCGCGTTTCTCCTTGTATATTTTGCATTTTTACCTGTCAAGCAGGTCAATAGTTCTGTTATGAGCGCGAATATCCGTGCGATTCCTTGATTACCCAACATGTAAGACCAAAAATCACCGACACTTGGTTGATGCTCATTTTCACGATGTGGCACGGAGCATGTCGCTGAAGTTTTTGCCTCTATAGGCTACCAATATCTCACCAATCGATGGCTTGCCACCAATCGGAACGAAAATTACCCAAGATCCAATGCCAAAAATTGTTGACGCTCTGTTGACACTCATTCTCCAAATGGGGCGGTACCCATGTCGCTTTCTCCTTTACGTATATAGGCTGGCAATATGTTGGGTATGCACAAACAGCAACCCAATCACTTTTCAATTACCGTACCTACAAAACCAAAAATGGTTGACGCTCCGTTGACGTTCATTTTAATGTATTGTCCATTCAACACCTGCTGCCATCAATAATTGTATTCATAATGATTCGAACTCATTCATTGCATTTCTGACAGATTGAGACCTAGCCCTGTGGCAAAGCCGAGCCCAGTAATATTCTTGCACTGTTCTCTCTCACTCGGTTGAAATTTATATATCTTGCTTAATGATACATTGCGCCCGGTATGCATCTGTTTCTCAACCAATATTCACATTCAACTGCTCACCATTCTCCCATGATGTATCTCTAAATGAAACTCTCGGTCAAGTTACATAAAGAACCTGCTGAAACTTATTCATGCATTCTGACCTACATTTTCTTGTTTCGCTTATTGCTCCTCATTTCCAAGGCATTGACCATCACCAATACCTGTTCAGCCTTTCCCTTTGACTTCCGTGTTGGCTGAATCAATCCGGGAATGTGTGGTGCGGCATTCTCATCCTGCTGCTCTGGGCTTTCCGAATCCTTGATGCCATTGTATAGCTCTATATCAGATTCAACGTCTGCCTTGGAATCATCTTCGCTGTCATTTAGATTATCCAAATCACCATCCCAGTTTTGCCAGTTTTGAGTGTCCGAAATGCTTTCAGGTGGGCTATCCTCATCACTGGCAACAAGACGACAGTCGATTTTATTGAATTGGAGGACATCCAATACTTGCTTTCATTCTCCAGGGAGGTTCTTTGCAGATGAAACTGGTGGCAAAGGTGATCTTTCCGACAATTTAAATGAAGCCGCACCATCATGTCGAAATTGTGAGCAGGATGGTATGATGATCTCTTCTGTATCCAAAATGTATCCTATGGCCGCCATCTGCTGGTTTTGAGCGCGACATTCCCTCTGCGTAGCACGTATGTTTTGGCTGCCCTGCCACATCTCCAAAAGGTCATTGACTTTGGCCATTGTGTGCGATTTTCTTTCTTCCGCCTCTCTCTTCATTTCCATGTTGTTCACTCTGTTGGTCGTATCCAGATGATGGGTCGTCGCTTTACACTATACTGTTATTGGCTTGAGCAAACTGCCTTACAACTACTATTTCATGAAGGGTCATGCCTATGGTTTTAGAATGCTTCCCATCGCTAACATCTTGCTGAAGGGAAAATTTGGCCCCCAGTCCGACACCATGTGGTATGATTGATCATATGTTGCTTGCGACATCAGAGAGATTGGCGTACTTTGAGTGCATTTCCTGTTGTTGTCGCCACCAGTCTGTTATATCCAGTATCCCCAATGTACTGCTAAATCCCATTGGGTTGGAGTGGTAATGATTAAGAATCCAATTAACTTGCCCGCAGATCTTTGGTGATTCAGGCAGAGAATTCAAAACGAGCCTTGTGGTGGTCAATAAGTGTGCTGTGGGTTCACTTCATCCTGGTGTCATTTCAGCCACATTTGTAGGCATTAGATATTCTTCATCTTCGCTGCACGGATCATAAGCACCAAAGAAGATTGACAGGATCTTGAAACCATTGCGGAGGTGAATAGATTGTTGCTCAATACAGTTCTGGGTTCAATGATGGACAATTGTGTACATTTGGCACAGTATTCCGGCACCACCTACTTCAGAAACACCTCTGGGCATTGGGTAGTATATGAAGTCTCGTCCCCAGGTTTAATATACATTCCCTTGTCCCACTTTGTAAACAATCGCAACTGCCAGGAAGGATCGAGGATATGTGCTGAAATGAATAGCCTACCCATAGTTGGAGTCACTTCAGCGGAATATTTGGACAGCTTCCGTTGCGCAAACATCATGCCGAAGAACAAGTCTTTCTTCCATCGAGTCTTCTTTCTAACTACTGCTCACCTAACGCCATCGGTATGATCAAACTTCTCATTTTACGCAGTGATAACGTGATGTGAAGTAACTGTATGCCTCTTTGACATCCACAGAGTCCATTATCGGAATGGTCTCAAATTTCCATGATGTACTTGACGATGGTCTATTCATCCTGTGTTGTGAAGAGTGGCCGGGAATCACAGTCTTTTGGATTCTGGATCCGCTCGCGGGTTAATTCTCGTAATCGGTTCGCTCGTTCAAGCAACTCCAGTGTTGAATTCCAAAGTGTCTTCAGCACCACCTTAGGTAGTACTGTGATGCGGACTGTGGCTTTTTGACAGTTAATGAACTCGTTTCGACGACCCAGTGTCAGCATAATCAATGCAACAAGGATTCTCTGCTATTTGAAGGCGAGTTTCAGGACTTTGAAAATGTCCTCAAATACGTACTTTCTCGATTATCTTCACTAAACCTGGTCTCATGGCCGACACCTTGTTGATTCTAGCATTGCCCTCTTTCCGAAATTTTTGACTCTTCCCAATGTCTATGCATTCATTCTGTCCAAATTGCTGATCACGCTCAGGAGCTTCCCAAAACTTGGTGAGGCCTTTTACACCAAGACTGCTCATGAATCCACCTAAAGCCAGCTGTATGACGTGCGCAATGAATGGTATGTGGTTCCCCAATGCAGCAGACTTGATTCCGGAGGCCTGGAGGGTTCATTCCTGGTTCAGAGTCACCGAAAAAAATTTGCAGGCATTGTGTCTTGGTATTCCAAGCAAACAGCCGTCGGTAAGCTGAAAACAATCAAGAACCTCCTAGAAATGGACCGCTAACCTCGCTCCAGTATGGTGAACCTTGACCTATCATTCTGCATTAGCTTCTGAAAAACGAAAATAATAAAGGAACAACATTGTCGAAAGCTAGTTGTGTTTCATCCAATGCTGAATTTTGATCCATATTGTGCGCAATGACCGATGTCATTGCAAGTTTGTGCGTTGATGTCAACCCATCCAAACCTAAACTAACCTTATTTTGTGACAGCAATTGATTCATAATTGCATCTACCATCAGTGAGTAGTCCCTCCAGTAAATGTTGTTAATGGTAGGGGCAGATGGAAACACCAGCTCGCTGCGGGATGCTTTATATGACCTTTGTAGCATGAGGTTTAATATAATGTACCATGGAATATGAGCCAAACCAAATTCTAACATGAGGTAGTGATCCCAGGTGTCTTGGTGAAATTGGCAAGTTACTGAGTCCTTAGCTGCCAGTTTGGAATGTTTTATCTGTCAATTCATTTAATATGGATCAAACCAAAATGTTGAAGATGAATTTCCTTTGCAAACTTTCTATTGTAATTCCTCGACTTCCTTGTCACTTGAGGATGGCCAAAGTGGTTTCATCAATCGTTGAATTGGTCTATTCGAGAACTTCCAACTCAGTTAATTTGTTTTACTTTATGATGTGAGCTTTTGGCAGCAAGTGCTTCCCCATTGAGCTGGTCCCATATCCTGACAGATGGCGAGGAACTTGATGACAAAGGATCGATATGATGCCAGGGCTGCCATTCACCTCAATTCCGCAGTGCAAATAAAAACGCTAAGAAGGCACGTTTTTTGAATTATTCGAAGCGATGGGACGCATTGAGCCTACATTCATCGAAGACCACTGAGCGTTGAATATTATTTGTAGAGTAAGGTCCCTCAAATCATGAATAAACACACATTCATTTTTGGAAGAGATCATATCCTCCAGCAATGAGGCATTAAATGATTTTGAATCCGAGATCGCGGTAGGAATTTGAAAGCTGTGTAATACCACTTGAGAGACTGTCAAAAGTTACGTTATAGTAAAGTAAGAAGCTGGTTCTTAAATATTGGCTCTAGAGCTACAATCAAAAAAAAGTCAGATCTGTGAGATATTGCATACATCTTTGTGAAGTTGTATAGAAAAACATATTGAAAAGACTGACCGTTTAGAACTCAATTCGGGAACAATGCAGTGCAGTGTGTTGCAGTGTAGCTTACTGAACCCCCACAAAAACTGTTGATGCTGCATGGGCGCTCAGTTTTAGGAGGTGGACGCGATATTGTCAGTAGCATTTTCGCCCATAATGGTGGCTGATACAGTGATCATGGTTTAACACGGTTTCATAGCATTCAGAGTATCCAAGATGCAAGACCAAAAATCTTTGAAGCTCCGTTGAGTCTCATATTTAGCAGATAGTAGCAATATCATCATCAGTATTTTTGCTAATAAAAGGGGCCGATATGTTGATTATGGGCCAATGCCTTTCCACTGCAGTTTGATTATCGATGATGCAAGACCATAAATAGTTGACGCTGCATTGACGTTCATTGTTAGGAGGCGGTTGCGATATCATCTGTAGCATTGTTGCCCAGAAAGGCCGCCGATACTATGCATATGGGTTGACCCTGTTGCATTTCCCTTTGATTATCCAAAATGGAAGAACAAAAATTATTCACGCTCCGTTGACGCTCATTTTTACGAGGTCGTAGCAATATCTCGAATACGATTTTTGCCAATCATGGTGGTGAATACTTCGATTATAGCTTCCTATCATTGCACAGCAGTATGATTATCCAGGATGCGAGAAAATCAATTGTTGATGTTCCATTGACACTTATTTGTAGGAGATAGTAGCGAAGTCGTCACTAGCATTTTTGGCTGTAAAGGTGGCCATTACATTGATTATGTGTCACAGTGACCAAGTCTTTGTTTCAATATCAGACTTACAGGACCAAAAATTATTGACACATCGTTGATACTCATTTCTAGCATGCGGCAACCAGCATGTCACTGTTCGTTTTACCCACAAAAATGGCCAATGCAATTACATTGGAACAATTTGACTATGCAGCCCTTTCAATGCGGAAAATATAGGACTTAAAATCGTTGATGCTCCATTGACGCTCACCTCCATGACATACGAATAGTCATTGGCTGATCACCAACTGTATGCAAAAATGCCTATAGAGGTTATTGGCAGCCAATATATCATTTCTATGTATAAACATTTGCATGCAAAAGCTTTGAGGCCTCCCAATTTCTGATCCACCACTAGACACATTATGTGAGCCATAAATGACATAGGCCTATCATGTTCCAGCACTTTTGGCTGGCAATATACCGCATGTAGATTGATACAATAGTTTTTGATATATGTAGCCCGATGTCCACACCATTCCTCATCCGGCGCGTTCTCCCCGATTTCCATGACCTGCCATAAGCAATTTTCAAAATCTCAATGATGTTCACCAGGTCTGTGCAGAGAGTTATGCAGTTCAAAGAATGGATGAATACTGTATGACAGTTGTCAGTGATCCCAGTTTGCATCGCGCTTCGACCACTCCATCCATGAGTTGTATTACATCACTGACTCAAATATTGTTAGTGAATTTAGTCTCTGATTTATTTTTAGCTTTCTGACTTAACCGTAAAAGGCAGGATCATATCAAGTTCATTTGTCATCAATCAAGGTGATTTGGTGTCTAGAACTTTTGCATGGCCCATCCGACCCTTGCACATGCACAGATGAATTATCATGCCTCACAATTTGGTCACTGAAAGCAAGCAAAAGCTGACACATAGCAAAATGGGTATACAAATAGCTATTCCAAGAATTACATCATCAAAAATTGCAATTTGCGGACTCACTTCTCCGGTGATGCAGGAGCTGTCACCATTTCTCAGTCCGAATCCGATTCCAATATGGGAATTAGATATGGATACTATATGCCATGTTGAAAGCTTACAGAGTCAACATGCTTGGATTTCTTCATCGGTGCTGGATTGGAGTCTGTGATGGGTGGCAGAGACGCAATGCGTTTGTGTTACTGGGGTGTCCGGCAACCTAGGCACATACGACTACTTCCTGCTCGACAAGTCACTTGCAGCATCTGCAATTTCCTGGCGACTCTGTCATGAGTCTCCATAAGTTCTCCAAATGTAGTCACTGCAGATGTGGCTACATCAACTTCCATTTGCAGTTAAACAACTGCCGGGATCTTCGATTTGGCGGTCCCATACTTCTCATCTCTCTCACGGAAGAAGTGGGCCTTGTCTCCCCATCCTGGTTACATCAATTCGACCGAAATCATCTGCTTTTGCCGGAAACTCCCCATGTGATGCTGTACCATTTTGGAGAATATTCCCATCACCCAGCTGGGTTCGTCATCATCACTCAGCTTGCCCAGCTCTGTATCTGCTTCATCATTATCTTTGCCTTCCCCATCCTCGCCATCTTCGGAACTTGCAAGATCACTTGTATTATCTCCGATTGTGCTGAACATCTCTTGGAATGTTGCTTCAGGCTTTCTGGTTGTCACTGCCGCCTTTTCAGCATTTCTCATATCATCCTTCTTCTGCTTAATCACTATCACTGCATCTTCAACTCGCTTTCTTGCCACGGTGGTCTCTCTATCCACATAATACTTAATCCATTTCTCTTTATCTTCGTTGCTTAAAAAGTGCGTTTCTCGTCGTTTCTCCACCGCAAGCTTCTGTTTAGGTTGCAAGCTGCGCAATGCACTAAGGGCTCGAACCGTTTCTGTATCCAAGCCGCTCTTCTCTTCATTGGTTTGATGATGTCATCATGTGCATCGCTGTGTCAAATTGCCACGTGTGCCCAACAGTAGTGGTGACAGGTTCTTTTTCGGAGCGCTGACCATTACATTGAGTGTTGCCTTTGCTGCTGGGTGAGATGTTGGATGTTGCAAGATATGGACCACATGGACGCAAAGTGCATCCTTTATGACAAGGTTGGTACGTTTAATCAACTTGAGCAAAGCAAAATCTGCGTTTTCACCGTCACTACATTGTGAATAGCAATGTTAACCATACCACATTACATGTTGTTTAGTGTCTGTTTCAAGTAAGATCCAGCAGATTTCTTGGGAGAAACGTCAGCAGATGTTCTTTCTGGCAAAGAGTGTGCTGTTTGTATTTTGCAAACATGAGATTTCTGCAGTCGTTCGCATTTATTTATTCCTGTAAACAATCTCACAACATTGAACCGACTTGGTGCAAATGGCAGGATCGTTGGAATCCCGTGCAACCTGCAGCTATACGAAGCGGGATTCATCTTGAGTTGAATGTGCAAGTTGGCTGTTACTGATTCCATTTTGACTAGACGCTACCTGTAGATTCCTCAGCACATCCCACATCTTTTCGTTATCATCTTCCTCATCTTTTCCACACCAGCAAATCATGGCTCCACAAAGAACGCAGCAATGTGCAACCGGATCGGAATTGAGTTGAATGGCAGGGGCTTCATCCAATACACCACCCACTGCAATGCAACTACAATGCAGACAGCAGTTAGTCCACCGCGACACTGCCAATGAAGCCACCAAAAGTATGACCATCGATGCACATTCAAATATGGACCCTCCAACAGGAAGCAGCAAGAATAAGATGCGGCATGTGATTGGATGTGAGGACATCCATATCAAGGTTGACCACCATCAACTGACTATATAATATACAGCTTGTGTACATAGAGAGCTACAAGACCACATTATTGCTGCTCATAATGGGAAACCTCCATGGTCGACGAAGGCCATTTTCCGCACAGTCAGCGAATGATGTTGTCATTTCCAGGATTGTGGAAGACGAATTTGATCATAAGCATCCCCACAAGTAGACAAATCAGGCGTTACACACCTTAGAGGATTCTACGGAAGTGTATATGGTAGAGGTAATAGCCAAATCTCTTATGTAGAAGCAGCAACTAATTTCTTTCAGGTTTTCATCATGTCTGCTACTATGGCAAGGCAGGGAGGTTGGGTACAGCTAGAACAGTCCTACATGCACCTTGTGTTGAATATGGCCAAAATGGCCAAAGGAGTGTTTTCGTGAGCTGCAAGAGAGGAAACACACTTCCTCAGCAAAAAACTTTGCCCTGAAGTCTGAGAAGAGAAGATGCTGGGAGTTGAGTTTCCCAGCCATAGAGATGTGAAGGCTGCAATGGAAAGACACCCAGCTACGGTTCATGAAAATCAAACGGATGGCTGCTTTCTTTGTCAAAATGGCACAGCACAGAATCCGCAGGCACGCTGGAGGCGCAAAGGCCCAGGTGCGCCATGACCGGACCAACTGAAACATCCAGCACCAGAACCGACACCATGTCCACCCAGGATGCCACCTCGGCCACCCGGTGATGACCAGAGAGGTCATGCTTCGGAAAGTGAAGGTTTGCCACCCCGATATGCGTATATACATACTCCACTTCACAGCACCCAATTATTCAATCTTGGGGTGTATGCCAAGGATCGTGAGCGCAATGAAGATTTCATTCCTGATTTACTGACCAATGAAGGAACATCCACTGGTTAGTACACTGTCTGCTGTGTAGTAATGCAGCTGACATCCATTTTGCAGACAACAGCAGCCTATTGAGCCAACATGCAAGTGAAGATGAGCATTGATAGAAAAGAACCGGGTTTTTGAGTGTATTATTATCTACCATGAGCGGACACTTTAAAGTATATTTTAAAGGATATATTAATATGTATTATTAAAGAACAATGTGGTGATGAGGGAGAAAGTACATCAAGTTGATAGAAAGGCTGCCAAAACACCATTAATGACATACTATGCCAAATGAAATGATACCATATTGCAGATACACCTATGGCAAAATGAGTGTCAACATTGCATCAACGATGTTTGGTCATGCATCTTGGGTAATCTGAGGGGCGATTGGGTGTGGCCATTCAAAAATGCGGTATTCGCCGCCTTTATAGGCAAATGAGAGAGCGACACACTCCCTGCCCCATTCTGAAAATGAGCATCAACTGAGCATCAACGATTTTTTGGCTTGCATCTTGGGTAATCTGGGTGTGGATGAGTTGAAGAGAGTCATAAATGTGGTATCGGCCGCCATTATTGGCAAAAGAGGAAATGACACGCTCCCCGCCCCAGCCTGAACGTAAGAGTCAACAGAGCGTCAACTATTTTTAGCCATTCCCCGTGGGTAATCAAAGCGTGAAGAGGCTATTATTGTCTACATACGAAGTTTTGACTGTTTTTGTAGGCTACAACACTCATGGACTCCAGGTGGCAGGATTGTAAAAGAAATAAGTTGTTACTGTCGGGGAGGCCATCAGGGAAATCTCTCTTGCTCATCTGCCTAGAGAGGCTGCCAACTCATCCTTCATAGAGGTCTGCGATTGAGTGCCACCTAGATTACCTAAGATGCGAGACCAAACATCATTGATGCTTAGTTGACGCTCATTTTCAGGATATGGTAGGGAGCTTGTCGCTTCCTCTTTTGCCTATGAAGGTGGCCAATACCCCATGTATGACTGTCTGCAACAAATTGCCACTCAGATGACCCAAGATGCAAAACCAAAAATCGTTGATGCTCCGTTGACGCTCATTTCCAGGATGGGGCTGGGAGCATGGCTCTCCTTTTTTCATTATCAAGGCAGTCAATACATCCAGAAAAGACAATAACATACCATCGTGAATATTTCACAATTAACAATAGAATTTCTGAATGTGATCATAAATTGAACAACCTCAAATGCTGAACCGGAGATTGGAACCGACGGGCCTATCCAAACCTGGCCAAACCCATCGCTTGACAAGTATGGGTCAGGGTGTGGCCCACCAAGATGCAGTGGGGCAAATTTTTGAATGGGTCTGGAATGGAACTGACCCGTTTTTGTGGACCGAACCTGTGTCACTGGCAGGTTGCCCGCACCCATTGCTAAATATTTAGTATAAGGCCGATTGTGGTGATTGCCGTGATGACAAAAGAAACGTCATATTCTCAACTAACAATTATCAGAAGGCAATGTGCATGATTACTTGACGGGATATGATATATATAACCTCGTTTAGAAAAAACACCGATTGTATGGTGATTTGATTTTACTCCTCCCCTGTATTGTGTAGGGTGGAATGCGGCTTTTAATGTCATTCATTGAACAGTATCAGCAGACTGTCGAAATAATAACCAAGAGGCTCTTAATCATCCCCTGAAGCGTCATGGAGATTCATCCAGATACGTATTCAGAGACCATATCTCAAATATAGTGAACACTCACCAGAAGCATGTCAAGCGCTGTATCTGCAAAAAGACATTATTGGATGAGAACTGACTGGAGGCTCATAATCACCAACATCACCCAATACCAATGAATGAAGGGCTTTTTTCTGGTGGGATTGTACCATCCCCAGTCTGGGATCGACGGGAGCCATCATCATTCAACTTTGGTCAGTGCACCTGAATATGCATTGATGAGCTAGACAACTAACAATCTACCCATAGAGAATATACCTGGTATGCCACCACCTGGAGATACTCCCAACGAAGTAATGATATAACCCCAGAATCCTTATCTGACATATACTGCCGATCCAACAAAGACAAAGGCTCATAGGCAGATAGTTGGAGTGGAAAATGTTGGGGGGAAAGCATATGGCAAAGCAACTGGATTGTACAACAACCATCGCAAGTACTGAGAATGATAGAATCCATGGCATCCATTTCGGTCAGCACACTACTTTCAACAGGCTCAATCATTTTGCCAGCAAATGAAAATGTGGATAGATCAACATCTGGGGCATGGACTGGACAGGGTCAAAAAAGAATCAATCCAATTGGCAGATGCGCTGCGAACACTCGTCTCCGAACCAAAATTCAGGCTTGGTGATAATAGTTGGATTGAGGATCGTTCACACATCTTCAGAGCATTATACTACAGGTATATTTTCAAATATATACAGTGCCTTTTTGCACTTCTCACATGTCAGGAGCACCTCAATTTTGAATTGGTGCACCTCGCGGACTTGGAAAGCCATGAAATATACAGCGAAACCAACACGGGTGAGTGGTGGAGTGACATGCAAGATGGGCTCACTGCCGGAGCAATGATTGTGATAGTCATTTGTACATTGGACATGACTCACTTGACTGATGTTTTGGGCGATCAGGATGCCTGGCCGCTGTAACTCACAATTGGTAATATCTGAAAGATATCCACCAGACACCAACAACGCACGCCAGGATTCTGATTAGGCTGACCAGGTGTCCCCAGAAGCGCACCAAAAATACTGATGAGGCATGGCATTCCACATTTGGAACTGTGCTGTGACCACACTGGAATCTTGACATACCTGGTCGTGGCTTGAATTGGAATTTTGGCAATGGATTCCGGAGATAATGTCATCCTCTTTGGCTTCCAGTGTCAGGGATTATCCAGAACATGTCATTACTGCTCAATTATCATATGGCTCATGCCTGATGTGTAAAATTCCTGTGCTCCAATGGGGCATTCAACTTTTTGACCACTCGATAACTCAAGAGATCAGCATGTTCACTCCAACCTTCTGGACAAAGTCAATCTTGATGTTCTGCACACTCTTCGTGTTCATCCAATTCACAACACCTTCGTGCAACACACTGGTTGTTTTTGTTGTTGTTTATTCATACCGTATGCACTCTTATTAGAGTATGAAAGAATCTGATATCCTCTACGCCTCTGGGCTAGCCAGCTAGATGGCGGAGCTCTCCTCCGCTACCCTTCATCCCCGCTGACGAATGAAAGCTAGAAGAAAGACAGACCAGAACAGAAAAGAAAAGAAATGTTATAAGCCCGCTGTCGCCGCTCCCCACACCTGAGTGTGGCTCTGTGCCCACTCCATCCCGCCAGTCCACTGGGCGGGAACTTTCCGACTTCCGTAGCCGCCAGGAAGTCCACCACCGCCTGATCACACACTCCCGTGGAAAACAGCTCAGAGACCTGCATGTGTCGGCATCTGCCTGCTTTCCAGCTGTTGGCCTTTCCCACCACTTTCCAGAGCGCACTCTGCTGGTCTCTCCACCGGCTGCAGTGGCGGAACAGATCCTCTCGCATCTGGGCCACTGTCCCATTTCCCCACAACCACTTGTCGTGCTCTCGGTGACCGAATGGTGTTTGGTAAACTCAGGTGGGCCCATGCCCCGATTTTAGTGGATAAAACCTGGTAGCTAATGAATTCACGCTTGTGGTCAGAATGGGTCATTTGGTCCCAGCCTTGCCCTTCAGCCTATAGCTGAGGTGATTGCTGCATTTGTCGGCCTCCCACCTTGCCTTGGCTGCTGACCTTCACTCAGAGATCGGTCTGGCCACATTGGAGGCTGAGGTGTACGGCCACTCTATTGTCATGTCCCTACTTGCATGGTGGGCTACCTTTGCCTGGCGGTCTGCTTCTTCATTCCCGGGGATACCGGAGTGTCCCGGAACCAAGTGAATCTCTGTTTCGATGCCCTGGGTATGGAGATCCTGTGCCCTTGGATTGATCCGAGTCCTTAGCCGCTGGCCAGGGCCTGGCACCAGATGTGCCACCCATCGAATGGCGGCTCGTTAATCGCTGAAGACTGCCACCATCTTCACCCCATGTCATTGCAGTGATTCTCACATCTTGATAGTCACTTTGAGCAGGAGTCCGATCACCCACAGTTTGGCATCAATGACCTCCCTATGTCCAGTGCCCAGATAGCTGCAAGCGGCACCTCCACTCATCTCTGTGCTTGCTCACTACTGCGGCTCCCACTCGGGTGATGTCTGAGCGCGATCCATCTGTTCACTACATTCAGACTCCTGCCCCGACTTTGGCCTCTTTCGCTCTTGCCCTGCGCTGGGCAGCTCTGTTGGCTGTGGTGGTGTCATTCAGTATGACGGTTCTGACCACTGATTCTTCGCCCAGGGCCAGCCAGTTCTTGCCTTCTGTTGTCCGGGCATGCTCGCTCTCTTCGTTCACTCCTCTGCACAACAGTGTCCCGGAAGAGGGGTTTTGGTGTAGGTCGCTGAACTTGTTGCTGCATACATTTGCTAGCCTCGCTGCAAATCGCTGTTGTCTGCAGTCGAAGATTGTGTGCACAGGGGAAAGCCCTGAGTCTCTCATCATTGCACACTGTGGGGTCGTGGGCAGTGCGCCCAGGATGGATCTGGCTAGTCAATTGAGGAGAAGTTGGAGGTTGTCTCGCTGGCCTACTTCTTTGGGTTCCCACCAGAGCTCTCTCGCATACTGTGCCACAGCTTGGACACATGGCACCTGGACGGCCCTTGCGCTCTCTGGCACTGCCCCATACATCCTTGTGACAGTTCATAGTGTAGCTTCTGCTGCCCTGGCTGTCTTGATGTATTGGTTGTGATGTTCCTTGAGCGTCAGGTGCACATACATCCAGACGTGGAGCAGCGGGCCGCCGGTCTGTGGAACCATATTAACCCGTCTCCGACCGGTATCTTTCCTGTCAGTTTTGGCTGGAGGTGTTTCTTGTGGCCTCGTCTGCATCTGAATAGTGCCACCTCCGTTTTTGGGTTATCAAACTTTAGCCGTTGTCAGCTTGCCCACTCGATGCTCTTCGTTGCGCATCTCTCATGTATCGCGACAACCTGGTTGACATCGCTTCCAGTCGCTACCCAGTCGATGTCGTCCACGAATAATAGCCCCTGGGCTGCTAACACGTACTCCTCTACCCATTTGATCAGTCCTGAGGTGTAGATGGACAAGATGATTGGTGACACAGGTCAGCCCTGCAGGACCCCTGCTTCCACTGGGTGTCTTTCCATGTTATTGCCTTCAATTCTCATCTCCACCATTCTTTCTGAGAGAAAGCTCTCCGTCCATCATATAAGGTCTCCATCCATTTGCCTGACCTTCATTCAGTAGACTAGCCTTCCTTTTGTCACGCTTGGAAAGGCTGCCCTAATGTTTATGAGACGCACACCTGTAATGTGGCCGTTTGCCCTGGCTGCATGAGCTCTGTCGACCATGATGCCCGATGCATCGATGGCTGATTGTCCTTTCCTGCTTCCGAATTGTCCGTTGCTCAGTAGCCATCTTCTTTTAGCCTCTTCTGATAGCAGCTCTGCGAGTTCTTTTTCGACAACTATTCCCATGCAGCTAAGCAGCAATCTGGAGCGATAGGCCTTCAGCTTTGTATAGTCGTCTTTGCTAGGCTTGCAAATCGCCACACTGCTAACCCACTTCCATCCCGGTGGGTGCCTTCCTGTGCAAATGGCCGTCCTCATCAGCCTCACAATCTTCTCCTTATCCCACCGCCGGAGTAGCTGTATGGCGCAAAAAGATAGCTTGTCTGGGCCTGGTGCATTTCTGACTGACCGAGAATCTAAGGCTCGCTCAACCGCTTGCTTGGTGACGCGTGTATGTGCGCTTCTTGCTGGGGGTAGATTGTAGTCCTGGTCGTTGTCATTCAGGGGGCATGATTTACCTGTGGGCATCTCCTCTTTCTCAGTGGTTGTGTTCGCTTGGTTGTCTGCTCTGTCCGTTAAGGCCTCCATCGTCATGCCCGCCCGAGGGTTAGCATATCTTGCTGCTCTCCACTCCTTGGCTGCCCTGAGGTTGTGGAAGTAATCACTGCACATTTTGCTCTTGGACTGCCGAATCAACTTCTTGACCCCTGCCTGTGCCCTGGCGGCCTCCTCCGAAATCTGTCTCCTGCTTTTTTTCTCTTCCGACCGCATTGCTTCTCTTCTTGATGTTGGCATTCCACCACTTCTTTGATTTGGCGCTGATCCTGATCTTCTTTGCTGTGGCGTTGAGAACGCTGCTCATTCCATTCTGACACCATGCAGCCTCCTGCTCTTCCTCATCTTCTGTGCACTCTGCACCCAGGTGAGCCCGCTCCTTTGCTAGTTCCATTCATAACTTCTCCGCTGCCTCCGCATCCTGCTCCATCGTTGCCGCTAAGTTCCACCCTACCACCCTCTTGTGATCTGCCTCTTCCTGCCTATCCACTTCCACCTCCCATGCTATGACGGAGTGGTCGGATCCAGTGGTGTGGTCATCTGCCAGTATGGTGCATGTCATTATCGGTTGGTTTGCCAATGTCAAGTCGATGACCGACTCGCCTTGGTGCTCATCTCTTGTCAAGTAGTGTGTGGATCAGCCAACATTTCCAATTTCCAGTCCATGGTCATCAATCACTCCATCCCAAAAGGCGGCATTCCGCTGCATGCGGCATCTCTGCTCCCATCGACTGCTGGGGAGGTGAAAGTCTCCCGCAAGGACAGTTCCACCCTGCCAAATGAAGCTTTGCCAGTTCACCTTATGTGCATGCCTCTCTCCCAACTGCGTGTCTCTTTAATCATATATATAGACAATCCTCGTTTTCTTCTCCCCTCTCCGCCTGACATTAGTCACAATGACATCGTCATTAGCTCCCCTGCTTAAACCTGTCTGGTCATCAACCACTAGGCCACTCCCCTGTTGTATCACGGTCCACATTCTTTTTTCTTTTGCTTATTTCATCTGCTGAATGGCTGATCCCAAAACCTCCCCGTCCTCTGGGTGGCCCCTGCAACTGCACAAAGTCCGCTTTACATTCGGCTGCCGTCTCCAGCGCCGCAATGGTCCACTCGGATGACCAGGCGCAGTTATGCTGGATCGCTTTAGTCATCAGTTGCCAGGGCTCCCGTTCCAGTCTCAGTTCCAGTTTCAGTTTCAGTCGCAGTCGGATTCGCAGTCTTACTTATCGTAACGTCTTCTGCCTCCCATGTTGCCTCCTCTTCCTCCACATCTGCCATCTTGCCCTCGCATCCCCCCCCCCTTCCGCTGCGATCCGCCCATGCCTGGGACCAATCACCACTCTCTTCGTCCCAAATGCCACATCAGTAGCTGCGTTCGTGGATGCCTGTCCTGCTTGCCCAATCATCCTACTCTGCCGCGCTGCCCTGGCGCCTTTGGTCTTCTTCGCCCATCTGTTGCTAAACGCCATGTGATTTCCTCCACAGTTGTGGCACTTCTCCAGCGTGTGACTGCAGAGTGATCCCTGCTTTGCCGTGCATCCCACCACTCTGCACATGTGGTCGCTTGTCCAGTGATATCTTGAGCAGTCGCCACATGTGGGCTTGCTGCCGCGTTTGTTCTCAGTGTGGCACCATCCCCAGCAGAGTTCACATCCGTTGTCGGGGCCTGCATTCGTGTACATTTCCAATCGGTACCACACCCCTGCCGCCTTGATGCCCCTCTTGACCAAACCCTGTGCCGCCATGCTCCCCTTTACAACAAATACAACCTATGATGTGGCGATTTCTCCATTCTGCTTACTCTCCCTCATGGTGCGGGGGTTCTCCAGCCACCGTACTTGGGTGGGGATTGTTATGCTGTCATTCTCAGGTTCAGATTCCTCTAGCATCTTTGACAGGCCTTCCGTGCGTTGTCCCATGTATTGTACGAGACATACTGCATGCATCTTTACCCTTTTGCAGGACTCATCCTCTTCGACATCAACGACTCCATTGTTGACAGTTCTCACTGCTGTGATGATGATTTCACAGTATCGCAGAGCCATCTCCGCTGTCGCATTCTGGTGCGTGATTGCCATGATTGCACCCTTGGCATTCCTTCTTGCATTGATGATCCTGATCTGGGCTGGGGCCTGCTGGTGGAAATGTGCTCTGTTGATTGCTGACGCAATTTCTTGGTCCACCTTATTGAGGAGTGGTACGCTCTTGTCTCCCCAAAAAATTAGGCGTCTCTCTGCCATGGTCGATCCAGTCATCGGGGTGGGGCCTGGGCCTGGGCCTGGGCCGGCAGATGCCTTCTGACTCTGCATTCAGGGTTAGACTGTCTTCCACCTTCTGGCTGGATTGGGTGTTGGCATAGAATTGGGTTGATGTTGTGGTTCAGGCTGCTGTTTGTGTTGCAGTTTGGGTTTGGGTTTGAGTTTTGCTTGCTGCTGCAGCTGGCACTTCTCTGGCTCACCATCCTGCGTCGCACCTGCATGCTGTGAGGTCTCTAGGCCTCTGCTGTCCTGCTTTGCAGTCTCGTCTCTTTCTTCCTTTCTTCCTTCCTCGGCCGGTGCTGCTTCGCCTACTCTTGCGTTGGCTGACACCTCCGGGGTCATGTCCATGATACCCATCACCCATAGTATGTTGTCGTTGTGGCGATCATCCCACTGCTTCTCCCTATCCTCCAGCCATGTATTCATGCAGATCCATTGCGTCTCTTCACACGGCTCGTGTGCTTCTAGGATCCAGGCCATCCTGTCAATAGTTTCGTGCAGCTGCGTCACCTCGCGCCCCTGCTGCCTCACTGTTCTCTCCATTTGACTTCTCCAGTGTCCCGGTGCACTCGCTGTCTCCGTGGTCTCGCTCCTCAGTGTTTTCACATTCGTCTCACGCTCCCACCGCTCCCTTGCAGCCATGAAGGACACGGATGATGGGTTTCCCGACATCGTGCCAGCCGCGCAACAATCTCTTGGTGCTTCCGCCACGTCCATCTCTCTCTTGTTTGGTGGGTTTCCGATCATTCCTCCAATAGGACTGTTACCCTCTTGGGTCACCATCGTCACTGGTTTGCGTTTCATCCCGTCACATCACTTGCATTCGGCCTCCTTGGATAACCCAAGGATACCGGAAGTGACATTCTGGAGTCAGTTCCATTGTAGCGATGGAATGCCAATATCCATATGTCACTCTCTGTCAAGGTTGCTGAGTTATTTTGATGTTTCTGTTTTTGATCTTTGCCAAGACTTTTCAGGAATCCACTCAATTGCATGGGTTTCTGTGCTTGTTCTTTTTCTGCTGACGCACCCACTCTCCTCCGACGGTCCAGGTGTGCTGGGAGTCTGGTTCCAGGGTCAATTCGATGTTGGGAATCGATTGCCACTTTCCACTTCTTTCTTATTGTCATTGTCGTTAACTCAATTCGCTTTTTTCGTTTGCGAAGACTCGCAGCGCAGCGGCAGGTGTGTGGCAACACACTCTCTGGAATGTACATCGGCTGTGGTAACCTGATCAATTGAATCAGCTGTGCTTGGGTTTAGTCCAAGAGTTATTGCACTCGCTGCTCCAACTCCTGCAAGCTGGAAATGTCAAAGATGAATTTGACAATCAATTATTATCGGTACCGCAATATCAGGGCGTCAAGCACGTTTCTTACCCATTTGATTCCGTGAAATGCAGCTCCTTGTAGGGAATGAGATCCAGAGCATGATGAGACTACTGGCAGTGAATTTGTTCAAATAGTGATACTTAGAGAAGCTCGATTGTATATTATCTAAGGGTGCCACAAGCACATATAGATATGAGGACAAGTGTGAATGTGTGGGTACACATCTATGTATAGACTCTTCAGGCAGCCAGTGATCTCCGGTCATACGAGGCTCACCTCCGGCCATACGCGACTCCTCTCTGGCCACAGAAGAAAGAGACCAATCATGCGATACTCCCCTTCTTGCTATACACTGTGGAGCAACCAAACAAAATACAAAGAGACGAAACAAATAAACAAACAACGACATTCCCATTGTAGCCTTCTTCAAACCCTGGGAGAGTGACAAGGGAAAGAGTACTACCTTAGCCAGAGGATGGCCATCCATCGAAAAACAAGTCAATCTGTGTGCCCAAAGAAAAAGTGAAACAACCTTAAATGCAACCTCAAATCGACCTCTAGTACCATAGCCCCATCGCCTTTGTGAATTTCTTTGTGCTTATTCTTAATCAATGCCTTAGTTAGTATATCTGCCATATTCTGATTCATATGTACGTAGGAGTAGTCAACAATCTTATGCGCATGTAGGTCCCAACTTTTGAGATAGCAAACTTCGATATGTTTTGTGAGAGCTCTTATTATCCCTGTTGTGATATGACTAAGTGCACCCAGATTTTCGCAATTGATTGGGAGCAGCGATGCATCTTTGCCGTGTATCTCAATGTGGAGCTGACGCAACCACTTCGATTCACAGGAGCCTTCGGAACAAACGATGTATCCGGCTTTGAGGGTTGACATAGCAATGACATCTTGCCTTGGTGACTGCCACGAGACAGCTCTGTTGCTGCGAAGAAAGACATGATCACCTGCAGATTTGTGGTCGGCACTATCATTGGCCCAATCCGAGTCTGTATAGCCAGTGAGTTGATCGTTGCTGCCAGTGCACGTACTAAAATGAAGTTCAAAGTCAGCGGCGGATTTGAGATAGTGGAGAACTCTTTGGGCGGCGGTGACATGGCTGGTGAATGGTCGGGAATTGTGTTGGCAAAGAGCAGCGACTGCGAATGATATATCGGAACATGTTGCAAGTGCTGTGTACATCAATGATCCGGCAATTTCCTGGTAGCCTTTGATATCGTTTAGTTCCTTCTCCCCCTGATCCTCGGCCAGATCTAGCTTTACATCAGGATCCATTGGAGTTGATACATTGTGAGCATTCTGCATATTGAATCATTTGAGAATGGTGGTGAGGAAGGCCTTCTGGCCAAGACAGATGCTGGTGCTGGTGCCGGTTCCATTTCCCTCGAACTGGATTTCAATGCTGAGGAATTCGCATGCCAGGCTGAGATTGGTGAACTTCAATCTTTCCGATAGCCTGGCCTTAAATTGAATCGCAGCTTTGGTCGCGTCTTTTGTGTACAACATCGAGATGTCGTTGAGGTACAAAAGCATCGAAATCCCATCGCTGCAGAGATAGCGGGTTGGGTCGGCCTGGGACGGTGTGAATTCTAGAGAGAGCCAGCTGGTGTTAATATCGTTTTGCCATCGTAGTGTTTTGAGACTGTACAGTGATTTATTTAGTCGAACAACGATCGTAAAAGCATTGAGGCCTTCCTGGCAGGCTTCAGGCGGGATCATATCGATACCATTAGCTTCGACCTCAGAAATGAGAAACGCAGTAATCACATCCAAAAGATCCATGTTGCAGCCATGTTTTCTGACCAGGGTGATGGGATTCAGAAAAGTGGTGAGTTTACCGATGGGGGCATAAGTTCCTCTGAAGTCAGTTTGTTCGTAGCATTCACTCCCTAGGTGTACTGTGTATCCTATGGTGCCATCAGGATTGTGTTTCATTATGTATACCCAATTGGGGTGAATCTGCTTGACTCGCAATTGCCTTGCTTCCCAGGAGATGATTGTTGTGAATGTGTTATTAAGCAGGATCAATGTGCATTCCTCTGCCATTGCTCATTTCCAGTGGTCTCGTTGTGGGCTGTTCATGGGCTCCGTGTATGTGAATGGGTCGCTGTTGATGGATGTCGATGCGAGAGCCTTTGCCATGATCATCAGTGCGTTTTTGGAGATCTCAACATGACTTTATGTGATGCGATTTGTGCACGGTGGTTGGCATGATTACTTCGTCATGGCCGCTGTTCGGTTGGCTCCTTCAATTTCGCGGCAGAGATGTCGATTGTGGACGATGGTTTCTCTGTACACCATTGGTGTATCCACCGCGTCAGGAGGAGGTGATCTTTCACCTGTACTTGCTGGGAGACCTCGACGGGTGTCAGCGCTGGGTAGATTGCGGTCGGTATCATCATTAGTACAGTCATGATCACCACGTGCGTGGTCTTCACCTGTTCGACTGGCTCTTGCTTGGTCATGGAAAAGTCCATCTCCACCTGTTTCAATTTCCTCGACATATTCCATCTGTTCTGGTAGCTCACAGATGTCTGTTTGGTCTCTGTGTAGGAATGATGTGTGCACATTCCTCTCCATGTCAAAAATGACATCCTACTATGATCTCACTACTCGGATTGCTGGGTCTCATATCCTCCCAAGTGTAGTCGAATGGTGCACGTACCCTACCATCATACATTGTCCGGATCTTGGGCAGAATCATACATGCAGTTGTGGCTCGGGGATAAGTTGACTGGCATAACAGCCGAATAGCTGAAGGTGGTGGAAAGGTGTATTTTAGGAAATGTCATTGCCACCAATGGTGTGCGAGGGCTTGCAAAATGCATGCAGCATCTCGTATGGAGTTTGATATGGTGTTTGATAGCCGTCGCAGTCGGCCCTGTTCGTTATGCTTTCGTGTGGGGTTCACTGGTGGAGGTAGATGGCGGTACTGACAGCTTCTCCCCCAAACACGAGTGGCACCTGGGAGTCAATCATCATAGATCATGCTTTCTCGGTGATGGTCTGGATCATGCATTCGGCCACTGCATTCCGATGTTGAGTGTAGGGAAGATATGGTGCATACGTTGTACCATGAGCAGCAAGCACCAATCGGAAGGTTTTGTTGTCGTATTCTCCGTGACCAATTCAAGAGCGAAATCGTTTCCCTTTGTATCCCATAGAGTCAGCTGGGGCCTGAAATGATTGGTAGGCTGAGGCACACATTTTCGACTTCATATCTGGAAGGACCTACACAGAGGTGCAGCGTGTGTAATCCTCAAGGAATGGGATATAGTAGTGATGGCCAGTGGCGGTGGGCGTAGACAATAGTCCACACACGTCTGAATGTATGAGTTCAAATGGCTTTGTAGTGCGCTTGGTCTTGACTTTGATGATTTTCTGCTTGTGCTTGGCCTGGATGCATGCAGTGCACATTCAGTCGTCTGTTGTATATCCATCAATTAGAGATCATAGGGCAGTAGGATCAATGTGGGCTAGACAGCAATGCCACGGTCGAAATTCTGAGATTTTGTAAGTCTTTAGTCTGGGCTTTGCAAATTCGGTGTCAGTTGGAAATTGAGGTGTGGTGCTGGCTGCATATGGAGAGGGGGTGTGGAGTGGGCATGGAGTAGGCTGGGTGGAGTACGCCATTGATGGTACGGTGGTATGTGCGCTTGATGATAATCCTGGTCACTTCTTCTTTCTCCTTCTTGAAGTGGACTTCTTAGACATGCTTGGTATTGTCGAAGTGAGTGCAGTGGGGTGAGATATGATATAGAGGTCATTGACTCGATTGCCTGAGATGGTGATTGATGGAGATGATATTGAGCACTTGCCACGTCCAAATGTGGATGTGTATGTTTGTTTGTAATCATGGTGCATTCACCAAGAAGGGGTGCCAAGCTAAGTTACCATATGCCGGCCGACCACTGGTGGTCATGGCATTTAATTAACAATTTATACCCCTGTCCATTGGAAACTTCCTGTCCATCCATCGGCTAAACTATGGGCAAACTAGCTCACGCAGCATCTACTGCTGACTCAGGCAAAGTCGTTTCCTCCCACTTCCCACTACCCGGTGGAGGGCACTAAGGCCACTGGCCCAGCAAGCCCACCCCCATTTGTCTATTCATATGCTCGACCTGTGGGGTGTTCAACACAGGGAACTCTGTTCATGCGACATCAACCGGTATTATATGCCAGGGAGTCTGCAGTCAGTGCAACATCAACTTGCATGACAAGGAGTCTGCTAGGTTGGGGAGGTGGCGCCGGGATTCGAACTCGTAACAATGCGCATAGTGGAGGCAGAACCAAACCACTACCCTTGGAGGGCCACCCCCACTGTGGATGTGTACCCGGCTGTGTCCAATTGATGGATCGAGAGAAGCGAGAGCCGGATTGTAGGCGTGTGGAGGCCATTGACTTTGTAGTCCTGTGAAACATTAACGAGTCCATGGTGGCTTACTGTGTATTTGTTATCATCTATGAGCTCCATGACTGTTGGCTGACGATGTTTCTTTATTGAGTTGAATCTGGTGCGGTTATTGCAGATATGGTGAGATGCTCTGGAGTCGATGACCCATGCAGCTGGAGCGGACGGTGCGGTGAGTGGGGTTGAATTTTCAGCTAGTCAGATGACGTCACGATGTCCTGCTGTTGCAAGCATTGCAGATGCTGTGCCTGTGTTGGCTTGGTTGCGCTGATCCCGGGCATGTTTGAAGTGGATGCAGTCGGCCTTGAAGTGTCCTGTGATACAGCAGTGGTAGGATGTTTGCTTGTCGTTCCTGGAGGTATTTGCTTTGCTGTTGTTTGCGTCGTTTTCTGTGGGTTTTCTCTTTTCGCATGCTTCCGCGGTATGATTGTCCATTGTGCACTATGGACAACTGTGCTCCTGCCGTGCGTTTCCTCGTCCGGCTGCTCGTCCGTCACTTCATCCGCGATGGCCACAATTTCCACCACAGATGTATAGTGCCGCTCTGGCAGATGCCTCTCCAATGTCTTTGATTAGGGTTGTTCACTTAGCATATTCGCCAATTACATCCATACACTGCTTGGCCGTGTGGGCGGAGATGCACTGTTCAAGGATTTGGATGGTCATTTCATATGAATTAGACAAGGTAGTGAACATGTGAGTCTTTTTGGCATCATTGGTGATATTTTCGGTGGTGCCAAGCAGCTGCATGCGGAAGGCGGTTGGTTTGGTCAAATACTGTGTGACAGTTTTGTCTCGAGAACGTTCATAGGTGGTGAACTTCCGCCGGACTTGGGGGCGACCCAGTTTCGTTGAAGCATTGTCAAGTTGGTCCCTAGGTGTTTCCCGCATCTCCACAAGATCGTCAATATCGTCGATGAGTGGAAGGAGTTCATTGCAGCATCCGAGGATTATACGGGCAATCGCCCTATTGGCATGATCATGCGAATTCGTTTGCAGAGGAAGTAGGGTGACGTGTTTGCCGACAGGGAGGAGTTCGACACTGGTGACAATGTTGTAGGCTTTCTTGGCAATGAGATCTTGCCAAATCTTTTGCTTCCAGACGGGGTTGTTTTGATCAGTCAGCTTGGGCACATTGCCATGATTGGTCTTAAATGTTTCGTTTGACATGTTGAGAGTGGAGGAGGTTGGGAAGGTGACAATGGAGGGTGATGGATGGTGATGGTGTTGCGGCTGATAAGCAGGGATGGTTGTGAGTGGGTTAGAGCAATTGAGGCTCCATTGAAGATTTGTGAGATGAAAATAGTAGCGGGCGCCGGGCTCATAACCTGTTCAAATAGTGATACTTAGAGAAGCTTGATTGTATATCATCTAAGTGTGCCACAAGGCCATATATATATGAGTACAAGTGTCAATGCATGTGCATGCATCTATGTATAGACTCTTCAGGCAGAGCGTAATCTCCAGTCATACAAGGCTCACCTCTGCCCATATGAGGCTCACCTCCGGCCATACGAGACTCATCTCTGGCCACCGATGACAGAGACCTATCATGCAATAGAATTGCCCTTCAATCCTTCACTACTCCAAGAATGATGGGAATACAGTGGCAGAAACAGCCTACGATGAAATGGCAATGGGAGTAGTGCGGGTATTATGTGAATTCTCTCTATTTATTAGCCAGCAAAATCACTCTGATCTATTCCTTACAGCACTAGACGATGCACTGAAGTGATGATACAAAAAGATGTGTGCTATTCAACAACAGCACGTGTCGAAGTCAGCGAAGGCTAGAGTGGAAGAATTGTTGGCAAGAGAATCCCATCAGTTACAAGCACAAAATATTGATAAAACTCCTGCTGCAATGGAGGTTCAGGTGTAGGGGGTAGAAAAGATTACTACAAGAAATCAAAGGCAATTTCAGGTGCACCGGAGCAGAGCACGACATGCGGCAACCGAATGGTACGATGCTGATCACCTGTGGGCAAAGGAGCAATTTGTGTGCGAAATCCATCGTGAGACGCCTGTTTAATGTGCATGTTTAGATAAATTAGTCCAACATCATAAGCGACAACTATTCAAGGAAGACGGGACTAAGGCAACCTGTCCTAGAAGCACACTCCGCGAAACACCTGCTCATGTGAAGACCGCTACAGAAGAAGATGTTCAGGGCACAGCAATGATAACCACCGACATGATTGTGGAATTTCAGATCCATCTATCTCATTCCGAGACTCAAGCCACCACCGGCAGTATTGCTGATATGGACCATGTTGTGAACCGGCTGTAGACAGATATTCATGGTATCATATCGAATGAGCCGATGCGGTTCAAGAAGGAATTCTACATTGGCTTGCTTGATTTTGAAATTTGGTGGCACGCTATTGGCATTCAGGAGCTCTGGGACACGATCGAATAGCATGAAATACATTTTGTATACGCATCAATGCATGGTGCAAGCCATGTATCACAGTCAATTTGGCGAATGGGTTCTGGCAACAATTTCACCACAGATATTTCTGAATAGCTTCTTATCAGCAATGTGAAAGAGGCACATCAATCTACCAACAAAGTCAATTACATTAAACTGATGCTCAAGCACTATGACCTGTATACCGGTTTTGACTATATGGAGGAGACACTGTTGTATCTTTCCCTACAACACTTGTACAATGTTGACTCTGACAAGGTTTTTAACCTACTATCCGGTGCTGACACATGGCGAAATTCTGGCCGAGCCAATCCTTTGCGCCTCCAGCATTGTCAAGAAGAGCCATTTTTCCACCACGTATCACAATAAGTACATCATTTTAGAGAAACTCATGTCCATAGAGTGTGCAGAAGTATCAAATTAACCACACTCAGAGACACATCAGATGATTTCAGTATTCCCAACTTTGGACAGCTATTCTGTGCACAAAGTGAAGAGGACTGGGGACACAAAGTTAGTGGACTGGTGCTCAGATGTGATCAGAATGTACTCATAGAGAGCATATTTATGAAACTTTCGAATAGGCTGTTGTTCTACCGTCAACCATTTCACTGCCCCACATCTGGTGACCATCTGTGACTGGATTGCAAGGAAGAATTTATCGATGCCAATGAAGTGATCATCTCTGCATCTTCTCACATGAGGGTCCAATAAATGTAACGTGACCTCGATAACACCTTCCGAGGCCAATCTCCTTCTTTTCCTGTATTATACTGCCGCTGTACTTCACAAAAGCAGATCCTCCATTTTCAGCAGTGCCTGCCCACTGGATACACGATATCGACCGTTTCTACCAGGTGCAAGAAGACTCAACAATTGATATTACTTCCTCAAGCTTGAGAATATGGAGTGTTGATTCCAGCACAGTACAAAGATCGGCATGGTTGCCCTGATTGTGTTGATGGGTTCATCTGGTTTGTCAAGCAGACTGATAAGATTTAGATTGTACCTGTCAGCGCAATTGTTGGACTGGCACATTTGGTGCGAGAGAATGATGCATCAGATACAATCAATAGCGAATGGCTTGTAAATAATGATGTAGATTCAGATACCTACTGGAATATATATTAAGTTACAATGTCTGAATCAAGGAGTGCAGGAGGAAGATAGTTAATTGAATTGTACTATATCATATGAACATTATAATAATCACTCCCGGAGAGTATGGCACGAGCTTTGAGGTACACTGGAATAGACTTAAGACATGGCCAATACTCCCAATAGCTCCAAAATTTGCACATTGTAATTGTTTGATTTTGTAGCTGTTTGAAGACAACTATACACTCATCAGGATATTCTGATACTGTGTGCCACAACTTCCAGAGCATTTAGGAGCACCGGTGAAGTTGTTTCGGAACACATGAGAGCACATTGCTTGTCATTCAACCTATCTGTGAGCATCTGGAACTATCTGGCAGGATCAGTGTGGCTGTTCAGAGTTGCTGAGTTGTTCAGTTATGACTTCCAAACCATTCAACATTGTGCTGATGTACCTGATCCCCAGGCCACACAGTAAACTACAATTATTCCATGATGTTGATTCATCCATTGCAATGGCATGGCCCAGTTGGGAGTAAAATATTCCAATTCAGCACAACTGGGCTCTGGCAAGGTCGCTCTGACAAGGTCGCTCTGTGAAGGTCGCTCTGACATGGTCGCTCTGACAAGGTCGCTCTGACAAGGTCACTCTGACATGTTGTTCTGACAGGTTGTTGTGACAAGCACAACCTCCTCTACTAACAAACTCAGTGCCATTTTTGCTTGGCCAACAGTAAGTACTTACTACACTGTAGATCCAGGAACACTAGTGGTCACAAACAGTATATGGGATTTAAGCAGCCAGCAGAGTCCGACCAATCCTTCCTCAGCTACCTTTGTAGGGATATGGGGGCCTCATGACTAACCAACAGGAACTACTACCAGTATGATATGCATTCTCCAACACTTAACTGGGTAAGATTCCTTCTGAAAGATCTCAGGTAACTACTCCTGACCTTAGGAGATCTGCACTGCAAAGCCCATCAACCTCCCACTATGTGCAGTGTCATCATGCTCTGCTACTTGCAATGCAATATTCCAATCATAAGGCCTAAAATTTGTTCACCCTCAGGTCACATCAGCAGTCTTCGACCACGGAGCACCTGCGGAGAGATCTGGCTGGACTTGCAAGAACACCCCATTCATGATGGTTTCTGCCCCTTCCACTTGGATAGCAGTGAAAACCATACTGTACCTTATTGAAATCCACTTGGGTGGTGGCATCTGCAAAGCGAGATCCCAGAGTGGTTGCAGGTGAAGTGTCTCGAGGTGTTGCCCAACACAGTAGTTTGTGGGCAAGAATATAGTCAGGAAGATTGCCAGATTACTTAATAACACAGTGGTATAATATCAGTTCTAACTTATGGACCCTATAAAACTTACTCTGAATATGGCAAAGTCCAGAATAACTTGGACTCAGACATGGGAGACCCAATGTATACCATATAACTCTGACAATTATCTTAACGCTGACAATTTCCCAAACTCTGGCAACCACCCTACACTGATACAGGAAGCAACCCCACCTATAATACAGCATTAATTCAACTTCGACTTGGGAGACCCAATGTATACAATATAACTTTGACTCTGAAAATCACCCTAACTCTGACAATAACCCTCACTCTGACAATCACCCTGACTCTGACAATCACCCTAACCCTGAAAACCACCCTGACTCTGACAATCACCCTGACTGACAACTGCCCTACTGTGACACTGGAACTGCAACCTCACCAATACTGTGATTACTTCAACTATGACTCAGAAGACCCAACGTATACAGTATAACCTCAACTCTTACAATGAACTTGATTCTGACACATTTGCAACATAATTTCGATATTCACATGAACCATAACTCCAACAGGGGAATCGATATCATTGGGTCGATTTTCAACTCTGGCAATGGTGTGTTTCAGTGACGGGAGAAAGAAATGCACTATATAGTAAATCGTGAGCAGCCATGGGTTCCAGGTACATCCAAAGCCAACACACCCAATGCAAACCTGCCCAGCAACATGCAATGCATAAAATGGCAAACAGAACCAGATCTGGCAGCAGCACCTTCAACCGTTCTAGTATATCAGGAGGCACAAGTGGCTGTACAGATCAACAACCCTGTGGCAGGTCCCAGGGCAGCAGCAGCCACAATGATCATCAAAACTCCGGCCCCAGTTGCCATAGGACTCACTCCAATGAACCTGGCTGACAACTGCACCAATCTGGGGGTGATGATGGCAGTAACAAGAGCTCAGAAGACAAGCAGATGAGTGATTGCAGTGGCGATGACGATGAGCTCCCATCTCCACATCGAAGAACAGTCATATCAATTAACTGTAGTCATTGTTCCAGTGTGAACAACCAAGGAGGAGTAATCATGCATCTGGCTCGACATTTGTGTCTGGCTGAAAATTTCTAGGTCTGAATATCTAGTCCTTCCAGCAGCCAAGGAAGGGTATGTAGCAGCAGAAATGACCATCCCTGACTTGGACTCTGACTATTTCTTGTTGCAAACACCTAGTTTGTCAGGCAACAAGTGGCAGGCAGGTAGATGTCGACATGTCCACCTCCACATTGACTAACAATATCTATGGCCACTCGACCACTCTTTGTCCTGGCAACCCGGGGGGGTAATAACTGCACCAGCATCTAATATTATACTCTCTAGCTGCGAATACATGGTCATTGCAATCACCCCATGAGAATCCTCCAGGGAATCAGGAGCACTATGCTCAGCATGTAAGAGCAACATTCCCTTTAGCCATTTACTTTGTGCAACATCTCAAACTTAGGTAACATGTAGATGTAAAAGCGGGATAGATCCCCCATCGATATGGGCTGCTGGCATAAGCCTAAGGTTGCTGATATTGGGGTGCCAAAATATTGGTGGGACATTGCTGGTGATGTATTCTTTTGCAGAATTCTGGGAGAGCACTCCGACCCAGTCGATGTCGACAAACTGTCCGAGGAAAGCTAACAGGAACTGCACGAAATTCTGCGTATGGCAATCAAGGAGTTTGACATCCTGACATCATGTATCTACGCATTAAGTATTGACGTTATTCGAGCCCAGTTTTGTGGCACAGACAACCTGGCTCCCAGATTGCCAACCAGCTGCCCAAGCACTCTTCATCGAACACATTCTTGATGACATGCCCAACCAACATGCAACTAGGATTTGGACCCTTTCGAAAGATGACTGCCACAAGCAATTAACAACCATTGTCTCACCTTGCGCATACCAGTATTATCATTCAGACGGCGAGAGTGAAGTAAGCCTGAACACGATTGTTTCTGTTAATATTCTGACAATCAACCTAAATACTGAATCTAATATTTTGTGTTGTTCGCTATCAAGCATGATTGCAAAAACCATCTTTGATAACTCCAGGGGTGATTACATACTACAGCCATATACGTCCCACTTCACCAATTGGGTGACTCCATAGTTTTTGTTACTTGCTTCAACTACAATGACACATTCCTTGGACATCTGGGCTGGTGGTAGTCTCCTCCATGCGGAATTTAAAGCAGACACATACAAGGGTATGCAGAACACCATTCTGGACACATGTATCAGATATTGTACTAGGTACATATAGTGATCTATTCAAACTATGGGAGAGTATCCCACCAGAGATGGAAAAATTCATCACGGCTAAACATGTGGACAGGCTCGTCGCAATTGATTGTCAAGATGGAAAGGCACCTGCTGCCACATGGCGGGATCCAGAAATGGTAACTGATGATGAGGATGTATAGCTGCTCATTGATATAGTATATATTAGTTTGATATGCTATTATTGAGATGCAACTGAAAGAAAGCTCACTAAATTCAATCCATGTGTGAATGGTTCTAAAATAATGACTAGAATGCCAATCGGTAAGACTCATGTATAGATTCTGACAATTCATGGTTAGTTCTGCAAATGATTGCAGTGATTATATGTATGCACTCTGGCAGCTTACAGTAGGCTTGGAGAAGACGAGGGCGATTTCATGAGAAGCCTCTGACAAGATAATGGCGACAATACACACAGACTCTGACAACTGACAGTTGGCTGTGACATGACCAGGGTGAATGCATGAGTAGCCTCTGACAAGATCACAATGAGTATATGGGTGGACTCTGACAGCTGACAGTGGGCTCTGACGAGAACAGGGCGATAGCGGGAGAACCCTCAGACAAGATCAGGGCAGCGATATGTGTGGATTCTGAGTGCTGCCACCGAGCTCTGACAAGGCGAGGGTGATAGCATGCAGAGCCTCTGACAAGATAACTGCAACATCGCTCACAGGCGACCGTGAGTTTTGGCAAGACAGTGTGATTGCCTCAGAATGCTCTACCAAACGACCCATAGTACTGATCAAGCATACTTGATCAGCCCATCTCATGCACAAACACTCTTGCTATCACCCAGACATCACTTAGTTAGTCCACCGAAAGAAAGAGGTAAGGTAGATATACTACCATAACCTTACTTTGTGTTCTGTGTTTGTTATCCGCATTATCCATCATGGCTCTGGGCTGAATTCCATCATCCGCTGTTATGGCTGTTATTGGAGACTACCACAGGCTATATAGCTTACATTAAATTACACATGGTGAAATTACTTTTTCCCCATGATGTACAATGGTTTGCTGCAGTAATATCCACATTGAGTTTCTCATGCAGAATCATATTGATACTCTATGGATACTTCATTATACACATCGCAATGCCAATATAGTATCCTTATTAGGCAATTCAGAATGGTAATATCAGATACATACTATCGGCCAAAACTACAACTTGCTGATTGAGAAGTTTCCCATAAACTAGTACATTAGTAATTATTAATGCTCAGTTGGATATGCCATATTGCAAATATATCATCCTGGATAGCCTATACAGGCTGACAATATGCGTAATGAATATTCATTTATTGAAGCAACCCACCGGGTAATGGGTTTCATATACAGTCAACCGTTGAGTCTCTGTAAATCCACGCTTTGATATAACAGATTATATATACACTACATGAATCAGTTAATGAAGGCAACCAATATTGAGTATTCTCTGTAAGTCAATCAAGATATCCTTCAGTTGACAAGATACTTGATCAGAGATAAGGTGGTTTTCCATTAACACATACCTAAATATGTGGTATTGACCAATGAACCATACACATTAGAATATCTAGGCTGGCAATATTCATTATATACTATAACTTATTGTAGAGACCTCCATGTTGAATACAAACTCATCTATAACTCAATCCAGACTTCTTTGATTGTCACTTTGACATGCTATAATGTAAATATACCATACTAATTAGTTCATAAAGACTGGCAATATGTATTATTTACTATCAGCCACCGCAGTAGGTTACTATATACTGAACTAATATACAGACAGATACTGACAATACATTTTTGCTCACTATGATGTAGTAGATTGTAAATATACTCAACTGATTATGAAATCAAAACGAACTATAAGCATTTCGAATTGTAAGTCAATACATTAGTAGTAATGTCATTGTATTTCTCATGCCGAAATAGATTGACTCCGCATGGTTCCTGATCTAGACCACCCATAATTGAAAACCTACTATGCATGTTAGTATTTAAGGGGTGGTAATAATATTTATATACTACTTGCCAATATAGAAAATCTTCCGCTGATAATTCAATTGTATGCAAAGGCATTACTACTTCATTATCACTAACATGAACATGTCATATTGTGTATTGACTGTCTTACTTAATATACCAAACTTGCAAAATGATGTAATCCCTCTACGCTATTACAGCAGCACCCAGCTTAATCAATTTCTCCAGTGACAATATGTCAACAATTTTTTAATACTAAATTAGATAGGTTATAGTTGTAAATACAATATACCATATAGCTAATGAAGGTTGGCAACATAAATTACAAACAGTAAGCCAATACTGCAACCTTACATGTAATGAATTTCTTATACAGAAAAGTAATTAACCCTAACATAGATATGCCTTATTATAAGTATATTGAGAGGCATAGGTAACACCGATTTTCAATCTCAATTAACCTTTGAGGGTTACTGTAGTAACCTCCTTGTCGGAACCGTGTATCCATTCACACAGGTTAATTCATCATCGAAAGTTACATACAGATACCATGTTGAAGATATGGCTCAGAATCAATGTGTAATTAAAGAAATGAATTCTTACTATTTTGCAATTCGGCAATCTAGCTGCAGTGGTATTTCCACTACATATACAGGTTGGTATTGAGCTAATATTTGTAATTAGAATCGTGAGAGCTGTTAAAACTGGAGATAAATAAAACATCAATGAAGAATTTCTAATGGGTATAGATTCTCAGTATAGTCATGTATCAATACCAAATTACTTTTCTCAGTTCTATAAATATTGACTAAACCTTTACATTCTATCAATTATTTCTCAAATATAAATGTATTTTTCCCTCCTATCAGTACTTTTAAGCAAAATCAATTGCCAGTCCTGGTGTTCCAGTCAACTTTATACAGTATATAGTATGTGGCACTAGATATATACATATTGAATAATATATCTAATTTAGTGTGTTTTTCACAAATTCCATGACATAGTACTAACACTTTATCCAAATACCATTACATACCCAGAGACTGAGCTAATTGTTCTGCATCTGCATGGTAAAATGAATCATACATTCCTGCAGCCATTCACTAAATCATGTAGCATATACACATTACCATCTTAGTCAATATTAAGATGTAAGTAATTTAGTTGTTCAATTGTAGATTACATTCCGATCTAGACTTTTCATTTACAATGAATGTTCTGAAGCCTCAAGCATTAACATAGAAAGTTTGATAACTATTTCGCTGTGGTATATTCATATTATACCATGTACCTATTCTGTACCATCTCTGCATATACATGAACTGTAATATCAATTTTATCCATATTATTACAGTACTGACAGTAAACTGATAATAATGTTACTTTTTTCAGAATATCTATTTCAAGAGAGAAATAGACTAGAATTACAATTTTACTTTATGATCTGCTCGACCTCTATACATTGTTATTATATTTTATTCTAATACTAATTTCTGACTTTTAATTTGCTGGTCATACAATTTATCAGAGTTTATAACTTATCAATGATACTGGCTACAAAATCTGCAGTTTTGTTAGTTGAGGTAAATTGACAGCCAATATAGGTGATGTTTATATCTTTTTGATTATTAATATCAGACTTCATGGGAATATTCATACTAGTGATGGTGAGGTCAATGGCATTCAGGCAAATGCATTCTCTGATCCCACAAACGTAGTGTAAGCAACGGGTGCCAGTTAACCTGCCCGTGTGCGGGTTTGTACCGCAAAAACGGGTCTGTTCAGTTCCAGACCCATTCATAAACCCGACCATTTGCCGCTCAACGGGCCCAACCTGGACCCGTACCCGCCAATCTGCGAGTTTTGCCAAGTTTGGCTAGACCCGTCCGTTTCAATCTCTAGTTCTAGTTTTCGGGTTTTTCTATTTATGGTCGCATTCAGATAGGTCACTGTTAATCGCAAAATATTGACTTTGGTACATAACTGTCTTTTTTGGTGTATTGGCCACCATAATCATCAAAACAAACAAAGACCCGCTCCCTATGCCATCTGGAAAATGAGTGTCACAGGAGTGTCAACAATTGTTGGTCATGTATCCTGGGTAATCTGAGGGGCAATAGGTTGCAGACAGCCTTGAACAAAGAATTGACCGCCTTCATCGTGACAAGGGAAAGCGAAACGCTCCCTGCCCCATCTTGAAAATGAGCGTCAACAGAGCTTCAACGATTGTTGGCCGTGCATCATGGTTGATCACAGCGCGATGTGGCCGTGATTGTTTGTATACATCGTGTTGACTGTTTTTATACGCTAAATGGCTCACGAACACTGAGTGGTAGTGTTGTAAAGGAGATAAGTTATTACTGAGCTGGAGGTACTCGTGAGAATATCTGTTGCTTATCTGCCTATATAGGCAGCCAACTCCCTGTTTATGGATGTTTGCGATCAAGCATCATTCATATTACCGAAGATGCAAGACCATAAATTGTTGACACTCCGTTGACACTCATTTTCAAGATGTGGCAGGGAGGGTATCGCTATCTATTTTACCAATAAAGGCAGCCAATAATACCTTTATGACTGACTGCAACCTATTGTCCATCAGATTACCCAGGATGCAAGACCAAAAATTGTCGAGGCTCCATTGATGCTTATTTTAAGGATTGGGTAGGGAGCATGTCGCTATAATTTTTGCCTATGGAGGCGGCCAATACTTCGATGATGGATAACCACGACCTTATCAATTCCTAATTGCCTTACTTACAAGACCTAAAATCATTGACGCACCATTGACGCACATTTTGAGAATGGGGTAGGGAGCATTTCCCAATAATGTTTGCGTATAAAGGCGGCCATTACTTCGATTATGAATAACCACAACCATATCAATTCTCAATTTCCAGACTTACAAGACAAAAAATCCTTGACGCTCCTTTCATGATCAGTTTCAGAATAGGGTAGGGAGCCTGTCGCTATACTGTTTGCCTATAAAGGGGGCCAATACTTCAATTATGTATCACCATGGCCAGATCAATTCTTGAATACCTGATTTACAAGACCAAAAATCGTTTACGCACCGTTGACGCTCAGTTTCAGGAAGGGGTGGGGAGCGTGTCGCTATAATTTCTGCCCATAAAGGTGGCCAATACTTCAATTATGTATAACTGCAACCATATCAATTCTTAATTACTTGACATACAAGACCTAAAATCATTCACACTCCATTGACGCTCATTTTGCCACTCGTGTAACTGCAATGTGCGATCAGTTGATGTGGCATAGTATATCATTCACATTGTTGTGGCAGCCTATCTACCGGTTTCATTTGCTTTCTCCGTCATCACTACATTGGTCTTTGATGATGCATATATATATCGTTTAAAATATAGTATACAGTAACCGCGAATTGTAGATAATAATACACTCTAAAATCCCATTGCTTTTGATCAATGCTTGGACTCACTTGCACATTTGCTCATTAGGCTGCTGTCGTCTGCACAATCAATGTTAGCTACATTACCACACAGCAGATAGTGTACTAACCAGTGGATGTTCCTTCATCAGTCAGCATATCTGGATTATAATCTGTATTGGGCTGGCTATCCTGGGCATATGCATCAAGATTGAAAAATTGAACACAGCAAAGAGGAGCATGTGAAGACAGATATCCGGGTGGCAAATTGTCGATTTGGGAACTTTGAGCTACCTCATTGTCACCGGGTGGCACAGGTGACGTTCCGGGCAGAGATGGAGTCGGGTCTGGTGTCAGCTGTCAGTGTCAGTCGGGTGGATGTGCATCCGTTCTGTTGCCACTCCAGCGTGTGTGCAGATTCTTTGCAGTGCCAGTGTGGCAATGACGGCATCCATTCGTGTGGTTTTGATGAAGCATAGCCGGGTGTCTTTCTATCGCACCCTTGACCTATTATTGCCCAGGAGACTCAGCTTCCCGCTTCTTCACATCTCGGACTTTGGTGCGAGGTTTCTTGATCAGATATTGCATTTCCTCCATTGCGGCACGCCAAAACCCCCCTTTGGTCATTTTGGCCAAATTCAAAGCCAGGTGCATGTTGGACTGTTCCAGCTGGACCCGACCTCCTTGCCTTGCCATTGTAGCAAACACGTTGAAAATCTACAAGACATTAGTTGCTGCTTCCAACAATGAGATTTGGCTACTACCTCAACCATATAGGCTTCCTTAGCCTCCTCTAGAGTGATTTGAGCCAGTTTGGTCCACCTTCGGGGACTGTTATCAGAAATTCCATCTGCGACAATCCCAGAGCTGTCAACATCATAATGTTCGATCCTGTGGACTGTGCGGATGAATGCCATGGTCGACCATGGAGGTTTCCAGTTGCAGGCAGCGTTAAATTGGTCGCGTAGCTCTCTAAGTATGCCTGCTGTACGTTATGCATTCAGTTAACAGCCATTTACTTCGATATGGATATGGTCCCATCCAATTGCATGATACATGTCGATCTTCCTGCTTCCGGTTTTATGGACGATTTATAAATGTACATCCTGAGTCATGTTTTCGGTAGCCAAATTGGCAGCTTCGCGGTGGACTAACTGGTGTCTGCGCTGTTGCAGTGTGCCAGTGAGAGCTGAAATGGATGAAGTGTCTGTCGATAGGCTAGTTTCGGATCCACTCTCGCCATGCTGAGGCATTTCTGTAGCCATGATTTCCTGTTTTGGAATTGGAGAGCACGATGATAATGAAAAGAAGTGGGAAGTCCTGAGGAAAAAATACATACCTTCAACTCAAAATGGCATAATTAACAGCCAAATTGCACGTTCCACTCATGATGCATCCTGCAGCGTATGGCTGCAGGCTGCAGGGGTTTTACACAGTCCCACAATGTACAGTAAGTCGGTCTGATGCTGTTTGTTTGTTTAGAGGGATAACTAGAGGTTTTCGACAGCCGAAATCTCTTGATTGTCAGTAGTTCACAGGTCATTTCTCGAGGGAATGGATATCTGCTGATGATTGTCTCAAGAAATCCCAGGGACCTCACATGAAACTGAGGCTAAAAATCATGTCAGGTTGAATGGGTACCATGACTATTCCAATTTTAGTGACGGTCAACACACAGACTTTGATTCGTTCAAGTTGATCAAACGTACCAACCTTGACATAAAAGACACAGTTTGCCTCCATATCATCAATCCCTTGCAACATCTGACATCTCGCCCAACATCATGGTCAACACACGCTGCGATGATTAATGCTACGAAAGAAAACACTGTTCACCGCGTCCAGCGGGCAAATATGGCAAATTGACAAAGCGTTCAACACGACAATGTCATCAAACGAATCTATGCAAGAGCAGGTTGGAAGCAGACACAGTCCGAACCCTTGGGGCATTATGCAGCATACGATCCAAAACACAGGTTGTGGCGGAGAAAAGATGCGAAATGCACCTGCTATGCAATGCCGAGAAAGGGAAATGGATACAGGAATATGTTCTGTGAGAAACCGCTGTTGCCAGAAAGGGAGTTCAAGACGCAGAGACAGCGATTTGGAAGGAGCATGAAGATATGATACATGCTGATATTGCTGGTTTGACACCTGGAGAGCACGAAAAAATGTTTGAGGAGATGATGATTGCTTTCGGAGACTGTCTGAGCAATCTTTCAAGTTCAGATGATGAGGAGGATGGGGATGGTCAGGACGATAAGATTCAGAGCTGGGCAAGCTGAGCAAAGATGACAAACCTGGCTCGGTGGTGGGCACGATGTCTCAAATCTTACCACAGCGCGTGGAGAGGTTATGGCCGATGTAGATGAAGCGTGACGAATTGACACAGCCAGAATGGGGCCATGCGCCCAACTACTTGCGTGAAAGGGATAAGAGGTACAGAACAACCGGATTGAAGGATTCAGCAGTCGTTGATCCGCAGTCGGACGAAGTAGTAGCCTCGCCTGCTCCTACGACCTTTGTAGAGCTAATGGAGTGTGTTGACATTGTCCCCAGACAATCGCAAATGCTGCAACTGACTTCTCCACAAGGAAGTCTTCATCTGAGGCTAGGTTCAGGGAGGCCACATACGAACAAGCATATGTTGTCTCATTCGCGGGTCACAAAGCTCAATTCCTCACCAATTGCATAATTGAAGTCTGTTGAACTGGTAAGCTTTTACCCCTGCATATTGCCTCCCGAGCTAATCACCATATAGCAGTCGGATTCGGACGAGGAGATGGTGACGGCCCAAGTATCACCGCTGGAATAGATACGCAAATGGTGATTTTTGACGTCCTAGCTATTTGGAAAGTCATTCCTGTACCAGTTTTGCTACGTGTCAGCTAATTCTTCATTTCAGTGACCACATTGTGACACATGATAATTCATCTGTCGATGTGCCAGTGTCGTAGGCACGGAGCGAAACGACAGGACATCGAATCAGCCTGTAAGACGACGAATTAACTCGATATCGTCTGGCCAATTATTGTTAAGTGAGTAAGCAAAAACTACATTAGTGACGAAATTTAATAACAAAATTTGAGTCAGTGATGTCATACGAGTCATGGAAGGAGCGGTCAGTGCTCAATACCAATCTGCCTTAATGACGACCGGCATGCAGCATTCATCCAGATATCCAACTGCATAGCTCTCTTCAGAGACCTGGTTCACATGGTTGAAAATATTAAAATTGCCTACGGTACGTCATGGAAATGGAGGAGAATGTGTTGGATACGGAACGGTGAGGAAGTCGGGCTATATTACTCAAGAACTATTGGAAAGATCTACATGTTGTAAATTACAGGCCGAATGCTGAGAAATGTGATAGGGCCACGTCATCCATCATCTAGATACCATGAATGGTAGTTTGTCAGACATTGAGAGGCCACAATGCTTCGGGATGCAATCATTGATACAGAGAAACGCTATATTGGCCGTCAATTATCACTTTACGATTTGTAGCATACGATACCTGAGAGTTGGATGACTGTTTGGCTGTGTTGGATGCCAGCATTAATGGAGTATCAACAATTATCAGTCTTTCACATTCGGCTATCAAAGGGCTGCATTGTCACCTCCTTCCAAAGTCAATGCATTGGTTGGTGTTATAGGTAAAAAGACAAGCGACACACTCGTTGGCCCAACCTACAAATGAGCATCAATGGAGTGTCAAGGATTTTTGGCCTTCCATCTTGGATAACCCAAGGGCTGTGCGACCACAGTAATTCATATTTGAACTAATGGCCGCCTTGCTAGGCAAAGATTCTTGCGACGACATCACTACTATGTCCTAACAATGAGCATCAGCGGAGTGTCAATGGAGATTCAATGATTTTTAGTCTTACACATTCGGCAATCATAGGGCAGCATTGTCACATCCTTCCAAAGTAAATGAATTGGTCGGCGTTATAGGTAAAAGCAAAACGACATGCTTGTTGCCCCATCCTAACAATGAGCGTCAACGGGTTGTCAACTTTTTTGGGCCTTGCATCTTGGATAATGTAAGGACTGTGCGACAACATTAACCCATAATCGAACTATCGGCCGCGTTTCTAGGCATAAATGCTTGCGACGACAGCACTACTAGGGCCTAAACATGAGCGTCAATAGAGCGTCAACAGAGCGTCAACAGAGCGTCAACGGAGAGTCAACAGAGCATCAACAGAGCGTCAACAGAGCATCAACAGAGCGTCAACAGAGCGTGAACAATTTTCGGTCTTGCAACTTGCATCATCCAATGGCTGTGCATTGACATTAACCCATAATGGAAGTATTGGGCGCCTTTATGGGCAAAAATGCTAGTTACAATACCGCTACCGCCTCCTAAACATAAGTACCAGCAGAGCGGGAACTGTTTTTGTGGGGCTCAGTCAGCTTCACAGCAGTGAACTGCCTTGTGTCATTCCTAAATTGAGTTTTCAAAGGTCAGTCTTTTCAATATGTCTTTCTATACAACTTGACAACAATGCATGCAATGTCTCACAGGTCTTACTTTTGTCTCGCGTGTAGCGCTAGAGTCAATATTTAGAAACAGCGTTGTACTTTATAATAACAACACATTTGACAGCCTCTCAACACGAATAACTCAACTTTCATATTCCTACCGCCAGGTCAGATTCCCAATCTTTAAATACCTCATCGCTAGAGGTTAAAATCTCATCTGAATATAAACTTGTCTTTATTCGCGATTTGAGCAACCTTGATTTGCTAATCATATTTGATACTTGGTGAGCTTCTATGAATGTGGGCACAAAGCGTCCTTTGCGTGGACTAATTCTAGACATGCCAATTCGTGGCGATTCTACGTGCACTGCAGAATTGAGGAGACTGGCCTCCCTGGCATCATATGTATCGTTTGTCATCGAGTTCTTCGCCATTCATCAGAACATGGGACCAGCTCAATGGGGAAACACTTGGTGTCAAAAGCGCACATTGGAAAGTTAAACCAATTAACAGAGTCGGAAGTTTCTAAATTGACAAGTACAACCATTGATGAAACAGCTTTCGCTGTACAGACGAGACAAGGCAGTTGTCAATTCAAATTGATACATTTGCAGAGGAAATTCATATTCGTCAGTTAGATCTTATCTATATTAATCCAATGGGCAGACACAACACTCCAAACTCGCAGCAAAGGACTTCCTAACTGCCAAATTTCACCAAGACACCTGGAATCGCTACTTCATGTGAGGATTTGTTTTGGCTCGTTTTCCATGGAACACTATATCAAACCTAGAGCTACCACAGTGTTATAATGCATTATGCAGCGAGTTGCTGCTGCAGTTTGCCACCACCCTTAGCAACATTTGCCGGCTGGAATACTCACTGACAGTGGATGCAATTAATAAACAATTGCCGTCAAGATACTAATTTCGCTTGGCTTTGGACGGGTGGACATCAACAAACAAATTCACCAAAATGTCATTCATAGCTTACCATATGAATCAAAATTGGGCTTTGTGAGAAGTACAGCTCGCTTTCGATGAGGTTGACAGCCTGCTCTTGTCCTATTTCGAGAGCTAATTAAGGATAATAAGTCAAGGGTGAACTAACTGTAGCAAGGCTAGCCATACATTTGATTGAAGTTGTCAATCGTTTGGAGCGTACCGATGGCCGCTTACTTGGAATTATGACTGATAATGCTTCCTCAAATTACTCGAGACTCGGAAACTACCATCAACCCTTGAGGCCTCCGGAATTCAGTGGCCTGCAAGGAGAAACCACATACCATACATGGCGCACGTCATTCAGCTTGGTTTGGGTGCGATCAGGAGCTATCACTGTGTGAAAGGCCACAACAAGTCTTCGGAAGCCTAGGAGTGAAATCAGCATTTTGGAAATAATGAATGCACTGTCATTGGGAAGCGTCAAAGACTGCGAAAAGAGGGCAATGCTAGAATCAACAACGTGTTTGACATGAGACCAGGTTTAGCAAAGATATTTGAGAAATCACGTAATTAAAGACTTTTCCAAAGACCTGAAACTGACGTTCATATAGCAGAGAATCCTTGCTGTATTAATTACGCTGATGCCTGGTTGTCGAAATGGGTTCATTGACTGTCAAAAACCCAAAGTACGAATCGCTGTAGTACCAATCATGGATTCGAACACCTGGTGGGATTCAACCCTGGAGTTGCTTGAGCGTGCCCACCAATTGCGAGAATTAACCCCCAGGTGGCTCAAGAATCCACAATACAGTGATTACCAGCCAATCTACACAACACAGGATGAATGGACCATTGCAAAGTACGTCATGGAAGTTGTGAGGCCAATGCGATACTGGACCCTGTGGTTGTCAAAAATGCATATGGTAAGTCTGCATCACGTTATCACTGTCTACAATGCCATGTTCAATCATATGGATGGTGTTATGCAAGCTTTGGCCAACATGAAGACTCAATGGAAGCAAGACTTATACTTCACCATGAAGTTTGCGTGACACAAGCTGTCTATATCTTATGGTGAAGTAAGTCCAACGACTGGTGTGCGTCTCATTCCAGCCGGTATCATTGATTTATTCCGGAAGTTGTGATCGTATCGGAAGTGGGACTAGGGAAAGGATAGTAATATTGATGACAAGACTTCTTGTACTACGCGATACCAAGAGGCGTTTCTGAAGTATGGGGCGAACAAATCCTGTGCCAAACATCGACGAATGTCCGTCATCAAACTCGAGAAGGTCCCAGGCAGCAATCTCTTCCCCACTGCAAATGGTTCGGCATTTGTTCAATCTTCTTATGATCCATATGATTCGTCCAGCGATGATGAAGAATACTTAATGCCTAGAAGCATCATTGAAACGACAGCCGGATAAAGCGATCATGCAGCACTCTCATTGACCGCTGCCAGGCTCTATTTGAATTCACCGCCTGAAGCACCAAAGAACTGGGGACATGTCAATCCCAATCTTAATGATTACCACTCCGACCCAATGGAGATTAGCAGAAAATTTTGCGTACCTGGTATCACCGATTGTTGGCATCAACAGGAGGAAACACAGTCAAAGAAGAGTGATCTCTCCAATGTGACACACAACATATTCTCTATCATATGACATGTTGTTGCTGTGGAGGCCAGTGTTTCCCTTGGGCGACACATTATCGGCTGGAGACAGTCTAAAACCACAGGCAAGACCCTTCGGGAAAAGGTCGCAGTAAGGCAGTTTGGTCAAGCTATTGACGGAATATTGGCAGGAGATTATGCAGCATTGCATATCAACGACACTGAAAACGACTTCGAATTGAAGAAAGAGGTGGAGGAATGGAAATTGCATACAATGGCCAAGGTCCACAATGTTTTGGAGATGTGGCAGGGCAGCCAACGCCTACATGTCACACAGAAAGAATCTCACGCCCGGAACGAGCCAATGACTGCTATTGAATACATTTCAGATACTGAAGAGATCATCAAAGCATCATGGTCAAACTTTCAACATAATGGTGTGGCTGCATTTAAATTGTCAGAAAGATCACCATTGCTACCCACATTGTCCGCAAAGGACCTCCCAGGAGGACGGACTCAAGTATTGAATGTCTGCCCAATCAGGAGAATCAACCGTCATCCGGCCGAAAGTGATGAGGATAGTGCACCTGAAAGCATTTCTAACACCGAAAATTGGCTTGACTGGAATGGTGCGTTGGATAATCCAAATGTGAGCGATGACGGCTGGGGGGCAGACGACCGGTCGGATATCGCGCTTGAGAATGGCATTGATGCACCGGCAACCCCAGAGCACCGGGATGTGTGTACCACTCCAAATGTTTCCGGATTGATCATGCCAACATGGAGGTCACTGAAACAGGCTGCAAAAGTGTTGATGATGGTCACTGCAATGGAAACAAGGAGAAGTAAAGGATACAACACAAAGTAGGACCGAATGGGTCAATATGTGTTCACCAGGTTCCATATGTTGCTTGACCAAGAATTTCACATAGAGAAATATTGTGGGAGAATATTGCGCAGTCACATGTGGATATTTGTTCATCAGCAGAAGTATAGCGGGCTAAATGAACTATGTAGCCCAGTATCTCAATTTTAGTTGAATCAGAGCGACCTGTTCAAGAAGATTACTTGGCTTGGCTTTGCCAAAGTGCTGAGTCTCAATCTTGCTGAAAGGCAACCTTTAAATTCAAATAATTATTCATGCAATTATCGATGGCCACAAATATCGACCAGACAATACATTAAAATGAGCATCAAAGCAGCGTCAACAATTTTTGGTCTTGTGAGCAAGGTAATTGTAAAGTGAATTGGTCGCTGTTTAGCCTAACCAATTTATTGCCGGCCTCTGTAGGCAAAGTAACAAGCGACACGGTCACTGCCCCATTCCGAAAATGAGTATCAACTGAACGTCAACAATTTTTAGCTTTGCATCTTGGGCTAGCTAAGTGCGGATTGGTGGTAGTCATTCATATACAATGTATTGTCAGACTTTTCAGGCAAAACAATGGGTGATATCTGCGTTACCCCATCAGTAAAATGAGCGTCAACGGAGCGTCACTGAATTTTAATCTTTTAAGGCAGGCAATTGGAAAGTGATGTGGTAGTGGTTAGGCATAATGAATGTGATGACTGTCTGTATAGGCAAAAGGGAAAGCGACATGGTCATTGCCCAATTCTGAAAATGAGCGTCAACCGAGCATCAACGACTTTTGGCTTTGCATCGTGGGTTATCAAAGTGCTGATTTGTGGTACTAATTCAGATACGATGTTTTGGTGGCCTGATCAGGCAAAACAATGTGTCACATCTTCTTTACCCCATCATGGAAATGAGTGTCAACGGAGCATCAACGATTTTTGGTCTTTTAAGTATGGTAATATATAAGTAATCTGGTAGTGGTTAGGCATAATGAATGTAACGGCTGCCTTTATAGGCAAAAGAGAAAGTGATACGGTCATTGCCCCATTCTGAAAATGAGTGTTAAAGGAGCGTCAATGATTTCTGGCTGTGCATCTTGGGATATCTAAGTGGTGATTGTTTGCAGACATCCACAAATGAGGCATTGGCCGCCTTTAAGGGCAAAAACAGCAGTGGCACGCTGCCTGCCCCATGCTGAAAATGAATGTCAATGGAGCCTCAATGATTTTTGGTCTTGCATCTTTGGTAATCTAAGTCTCGCTTTGTGGCAATAATTCATATACAATGTACTGGCAGCCATTTCAGCCAAAACAGTGCACGATATCTTTGTTACCCCATCTTGAAACTCAGCCTCAATGGAGCTCCAACAATTTTTGGTCTTCTATATTGGGTAATCAAGGCATCACGCGGATATTATAGCTCATAACAGAACTATTGACCTCATTAGTAGTCGACAATACAAATCACAAAAGGAAAAACATTGATTCCAAAATAATCGATATCGCTACCTGTAAAGTATTCAAAACGTAATTGCTGGATGTTGAATAAGCGATCTTGATTAAATATTATTATTCGACAGGAAAATCAAGAGCATTATATCAATTTACAGATGGACCAGCTGGACGACCCGCTCACAAACCGCCTAATTCATACAGGTTGGGAGATTTCCATCTAACAGGACCCGAATTCTCAGTTTAGGTGTATTGATGACCCGGACTGCCAATTCGGTGGCGGTTCAGTTCTGACCCGGACCAGGACCCGAACGCATGGTCTGGAACCATTGCTAACACTATACAAAAGTTGCCGTGGTAGCAGATTTTCATGCTATTGGCTCAATAATACCTACAATAACATATCAGTTGATAATAGTGTATCTCATTCTATGAGCATCATAGCGGCTTGCTGCATTATTCCACCCTGGCAATACTGATTACACTCTTCTCTCCCGTCTCATTTGCAGATTCATTAGCAATTGCTCTTTCAATACTGCCAGTGTATCTAATACCCAGCCAGGGTTATCTACACTACTCAGCTTTGCATATTTCTTGCATTTCTAATACTGCTCTTTATTATTGCTGTCTTTGTATGCAGTATTAATATTGTCCATAGTACTACAAATAACTTGTACCATCTGAATAATGGAAATTACTGATTAGTACCCACATTACTGACATGTAATGCATCCAAGATTACTTAATATCTACTTTGCATATAGTCAACCCACTATGAATTTTAGAGCTCTACCAATAATCTTACTACACTTCAATATATTCTATTACCCAGATTCTCATTTGCCACTCTATACTACTATTGGCAGACATATCACTATATAGCTAAATGCAGATATATACACCTTTAAACTCATATTTCTATTCCAGAATTTGGAGGCATTAAGGTTACAGGATTAAACATGTTGACTTCTTCCTATTATATCAACTGTATATTATAAATTGAATGAATCAACAACATGCTGATTTGAAGTTCTAGGTATTGCAAAAGAGATAAGTTTGTGTATCTTTATAATCCAAATTGGTCAGTAGACAGAAGTAGGTATAGTTTCCGCTATATCATTGCTAACCATACACATTACCTATGGAGTGTACATGTTTCCATATAGTGTGAGAATTGCAGAATAGACTATCATGAATAGAACAAGATAAATTACCAATAATCTATTCAGATATAAACTCCAATCAATAGCAGAAAGCAATTTCTAATAGTGGAAGGTGTTGGAATTACTCTGTCCTGTTACTCAATCATTTTACAGCAAATCACCTAAGTGTTGTCAACTGCAATTACTAACATATAAGTTAACTTAGTAAAACTGCACTAGGAAATTCGATTTCCAATATAATTCTCACATTTGAATAAAGTAGACAGATGGTGGAAGTCTTTTATAGAGACCAATTGGACAATCAGAATGTATAAAGGCAATAGACTATCCACAGTGATATTCTCTTACCATGGAATACAATTGCCGCATCAAAATGAAACTGCTATTGTTTTCTCAACCAAAATTAATCCATGGCTCTGATGTAAATTTTGAATTCAAGACCAATTTCCTAAAGGTAATTTCAGTTATTTCTAGAAAGATATTATGCTGGGGATTACAATCTAATAGAACATGTTCTGATGACCTATTCCAATCAATAAAGCTGATAAAGTCATATGATACCAAATACCTTGTAAGTAGAGTCTAATTCTCCATGCTACAGCATTTCAGTCAATCCAACCAACTGGATAGAGTAATATAACATAAGGTTAAATTCCTCATAAAAACTAAATTCAGGGTCATTTGGATACGTACCAAGCTATACTACAGCTCTTAATTGATATCTGTACCAGAAACAAGCAATGTCGCCTGAAAATCTCAGATAGGAAAATACCATTCTGGAGTTATTTTATACAAGAAAGATAGACTCTTGAAAAATCCACAATTGACAAATCATGAAACGGTAATTATAATATTGAATGCTGTAAAGTGTTAATACTACTCTGAGAACACAAAGTATAAGAAGATGGATAATGCTACAGTTGATAAACTATTTAATCCTGATGATATGATGTTCATTAACCACAACTTATGATATTAGTGTAGACATGCCAAATCTAAACTAACAAAACCATGAAATTGACGGAGACAAATATTGAGAAGCAATCCTATAAATGCCAATTCGATCACATTGAGTCAATATACCAGACACAGATCTCTTATTCTTGCTTCTGTAATGTAATCATAACCCAACTACTAATATACATCCATCATGGTAATTATGCTAGATATACTTCTTCTATTGAATTGCACTCTGCTGTTAGATAATATTGATATCACAATATATGCAGTAATTGATTTAGACTTTCTAGAATCTAATTTTGAATCGTATTGAGTAAAATTGTTCTTAATACCGGATAAAACAGCAGAATCAATAGGAGTAGTTGCAGCCAAAAGGTAACATGGCAATTGTTGTTGCATAATAGCTTCCAGCTTGATAAAATACTAATCCAGTAGCTGGTTATAGTGGCTTCATTTAATTCCAATACACTATCTACTACAGCCATCTCCGGATTGCTTCCTGTAATGAATCTGCATCCACCAAGTTGGCTCTTGCGAGAAATGAATACTTTATCTAATCGATTTGAAATGTAATATGTATATACAAGGCACCAGCAATGGAGATCATGAACAGTATAGCTATTTCGGAATGACAGCATATTAAATGTACTACTTGGTATCTTCATAATTAATACAATCTGGTTAGCTACAGTATGCTTTGGCATTTTACTACCTCCACCTCATGAAGATGTACATATTCAATAACTGGAAATTATAAAATTACTGTAGATTAACTACTATTATATATAATTCAATAACTACCAAAATCAATCACTCAAGATCTGAAAACAAATATCAATTGAGCAAGATCAAGAGCCAATTAGCATACAATATTCGATTCTTTACCAGAGATGAATGATCCAATGTACAAACCTTTGAACAATCACTGCAGATCCAAAATAATAATTGCTAAATACATGGTAATACACTAAGTTATGTGAGTATTTACCTTTGGTAAACTTCCATATAGTACAAAATCGGCGACAAGATTTGCAATTGAGTGCAGGCAGATGACAATATATTTATCAAATATACTTCAAGTATGGCTCGGTGGAGTATAATATCAAAACATGATTCAAATTCAAGTTGAGAAACACCAATTTACAAATATATAGAGCAAAGATGACTGTAAAGATAGTGGAATTCAGTACCAGAATTATAATAAACCAGTCTGTATATTAGAGGGATAAGGTACTCGCTGGAATAAGTTATGGATGAAGTGGTAAACTTTCAATAGTTCCAAATAAGTATATTGCAGTAAATTATACTGGGAAGCAATTGCCATACTGAAAGTGCTGGAACCATTCACCATATAGTATACTTATTGGCAATTAATACTGTCTGCAATATATCCACCCAGAAAGTTGCAGATTAACAAATATATACTTAGTATATAATACATATCAAGTATACTCATTGGGAAATTAACATATACAACTGCAAATACAATTCAAAAGTAAACAGCTATGAGATATACTTGAATCTGATTAAATGGGTAGACGTGTTATATCTTTGTCCAGACAGTCTCTGGCACAGTACAATATGGGGTTTCTAAATTCCAAGTACACAGATATTGATGGTAAGTATTACCATCATTAAGTAAAGCTTACAAAGTTGACATTGTAAGTAATATACAGTTTATTTTAATGTAACTGCCAGCCGTAGTAATCAACTGCACATAGTTATTACATGTATTCTGAGAGTTAAAAATAAACTGACGTATGGCTTTATACTAACAACTGGTCTAATCAAGTTCAAAAATAGACAGTTTAATACCTAGTTAATTCAATTTCAATATACAAAAGCATAGAGATTTGAAAGTTTCAATTTTCAAATCAAGAGTTTCTTCTTGATATTTGCCTTTCTTACTTTTCTTCTTGCTTTGGAGCTAGGTCCAGTACAATTCACACTGAGATGGGTTTTTGCTATTTCTACAGCTGTGATTGAAGGTCCGATAGAGATTTGCCTTGTCTTGAATCTACAAAAAGGGTAATATATGAGACTGTTCAGTTCCAGAACTTATTGAATTGTTTGATTTGTGTGAAATATTTAATTTGTTCTCCATTTTGCTTTCTATTCCTTCCATCTGCCGAGTGTGCAGTCCAGGTTGGCAACTATTGAGCATAATGATAATATAATTGAAGTGAGTAGTTGGAGTTCATACCACAGGCACTTGATAGATCCCAAGTTAGATAATGGTAACAGTATATGCCCATGTATGGCCTTGAATGAAGGTATATCAGTAAATATGATTGGAAACTGGGATGTCAAAATTGTAGAGTAGCATAATGGTAAGTGAAGGTACAATTATTGCTAGAGTTCTACAGCTCATGGATATTGAAAATACAGAAGTACCTACATTTCCCTTTACAAATATTGTAGCTTTTTTAAGTATTTCTCCTTACGATCAGATGGTACTTTACAGATAAGAATAATGTGGTGTGTTGATAACTTTTAATACTTTTGTTACCTTTTTAATGAAAGATGTCTAGAAAGTTCCGGTTACAACTTGTCTAGAATCTTCTGTTTAGGTCTGTTGGAAGAAGGATTTATCAGCACTTATCTTTAAAGAATGCGCCAAGATTGTTCTGTTGAATTCCTTACTGTTCTTATGTATTTTTGTACAGTTGCAGAGTGTTTCTCTTCCTGTTTAAGATATTGATCTGTGACCATCGTCATGGACAATCACTTTATTATTATTGTATATATAGAAGCTGTTTCTCCCGTTAGAGAACAGTTCTTTAGACTTTTTCAGATGATGATAGGAATACTACAATATACTCTCTCAAATCCTTGCCTCAGTATATGCTTGCCTTTTGAACCATTGTCAATATCGTTATACTTGCATTACTACTCCTTGGCATCTGTCTATTTGGATTTTAACCAATCTATTCGGACATTTGCTGTCATATTCTATTAATGGAGAGCCGACTATAAATAGAATGGGTGTTACACAGCCCTGGACATGTCACATGCAGCTGTACCATTACAATAATATACTGTTCATATACTCAGTTTTCAACAAGTCTTTGATTTCTAGTGATTATTATTCTACATTTCTATATGTACTGTTACTCAGACTCTCATGTGCAATCATATCTGAATGATCATGTATATTCCTGTATAGATGAATATAGTTGTACATGGTGTTACACTCACTATATACGATACTTGAATTAATCGAATATTATTGTATCCAATATTATATTCGGATCACTGTGCAGAGCTGATTCTGCATCTACTACACTCTCTCCTGTTGCTGTTTATTCTCAATTAACAAATTCTTTAATCCAATTCACAATTATTTCAGTCAGGAATTTTGTTTGTGTACTGATATCTACTGTGGATGCAATTTTGATATGATGGCTATGAAGGACTCTATATGCTCCAACTCTCTCTACTTCATAGCCAGGGTTTTATCCGTTTCCCATATACTGCAGTATGGTTAATTTGATAACTGATGTGGTATATTTACTGACTGAAAGTGGCAAGTAATACTTGAATGAAATTTGAACTATAATGTAATAAATTACTATGTAATGTTGAATATACAGTATATGGAAAGAAGGTGAAGAGCTGTAGCTTTTATGATCAGTGTGAAACTATTTCATCAACTTGAACAAAGCAATATAATATCAAGATGTTGATAGTTGCTAAAACAGAACCATCTGAACTGACTTTTCAAAGTATGCTAATATTAACCATCAGTATTACTTATAATTCTTGTAAACTGGGGTACAGATATTTCACTAACGTCCAAAGTGGAATTATAGAAATAGTAAGGTAGAGTTCTAGTGGATTGTTTAAAAGAGTTTTTGTAGTTTCTACTTGTATTCATCCCAATTTACTTACAAATAACAAATATTCCAGTTGGCAAATATTTTTATTTATCAACAGGTATTGGTTGCAAAATAAATCATAAGATATCTTCCAGCTACATTATTTAAACGTATAATTGCAAAGTATATCAGTAAGTATTTATACAGTACCAATACACCTCGCAATGGACTTTTATTTATAGTCCAGTTACTGCAATAGATAGCAATATATATTTTAATCTACTTACCACAATTATATTATCAGTTTGTGTTTATTACAATAGGTTATATCAAAATTAGTATAATCAGAGTACCAACAGTATTTTGAATAAACATGTGGAATAATTCTGCTTATGTAATTCTTCTCTTGCCAGATACTATTCTGAATTAACATTTATTTTAAAGTTATATTTATGGGAACTATTGAATTAATATATTATTCAATAAATTTTAAATAATTGGTAAATATATTGTTCTGAATATATATGCAAAGCAATAACCTAAGTTACAGTAAAGTCGGTTGATTATAATATAATACCTTACATTTAATAGTATTTCAAGTTAGCTAATGTTCTTTAGATTCGAATTTCATACATAATTTGGAAAGCTGCAGTTGTTTGTTCTGGTGATATAATCTGGTGAGTTAAATCAAATCCAGTAAAATCCACATGTTGGTATGAAAAATTCTAAATTTGGAGCCAGAAAGATTATTCTAATCTGACTGAGAAACATCAGAGAACTAAACTATATAGAGCATAATAGGTTGGAATCAGACTGCAGTCAGGTAAATTAAGGTAATTACTTTTACTAAGTTGAAATATTATGCTAAATGACAGTAAAGTATTCAAACATATACTTTGGAAAGTGGTATATATTATAATTTTGTCAGGTATATTAAGATATCTGCAAGTATATCAATGTTATTTATTATTTCAATATTTAAGTATTTGTCTTGCCATTAAAATTGCAATCTAATTTGACCTTACATTATATTAACACTTTTGTCTACATTGGCATACTACAGTAAGGTGCATGCAGCCTGACATTGTTCTGGCTTAGGATTGCCAAATTTAGACTTCAATATAGAAATACTTCATAAATTAAAGATTCATAAAAGTTAGAGTTTTAGTTACATTTGCCTAGCATATTCTATACTCTATAAAACAGCAAATACTCTTACTTAAACCTCTGAGTACATCATAACGGAATAAACAAATGCACTCAACATCACTTGTTACTGTGGCCTAAAATTACCTAGTGTATGAGCTCATAGATTGATGTTCTTGGCATGACTGTAGCCTTGCTAGAACTCGAAAAATTGACAAATATATCGGTGGTCCCCGTTTCGCGGATTCGGGTTTATATAGTTCTTATCAGGGTCGGCAAAGATGATCACAAAGCAGAAGGTCATCGGCATCGCGAGTCTTGGTCAAGTGATTTTAAATTCTGATCGGGGTAACCCGAACCTAGGGAATCACGTGAGGTCGGGACGTATCGGTGTACGAGGCGAAGTCGAATATCGAGGGCATAGTAGATATCATACAATACTTGAAATTATATATTCCACCAAAATCGAACAACTCCCTATTTTATGCCTCACTATGGCAGTGTAATACCGTTCGGAGTCTTCGGCATTATAAACTGATCGAGCAACCTACCTCACAAAATCAGTTCGAGTAACATCACAAAATAGGTAGACGGAGTATGCACCCAGCACTAGCTGCTACGAATCCTAGGTACGGTTTACTCGGACTCAATACTCGACTTAGGTACTCGGGATGGAACTGTACGCCGACAAAGTAAGGATGTTCTTTCAACTCTACAATCTCCATACGTTCGCCTGTGTCGTCTTTCCCAACAAAGTTCAGTCCAGCTTTAGTCAACAGTTCGACATATTCAGGATTCACCTCGTATCTATGACGATGGCGTTCCAAGATTTGTCCTGCTTCTGAGTAAAGCTGCCGGATTTTGGACCATTCGGTTCCAGGCTGGAAGACTGTAGGACGAACACCCAGGCGCATAGTACCACCGAGATGAGTTTTCGAACCTTCGGGCATCAAGATAATCACGGGATCAGCAGTCTCTGCACAGATCTCAACAGAATGCGCATCTGCCAATGAGCCGTGTTAGTCATTTTTCCTAGCAAATTGGAGGGTCATTTTATTACCCGTTAGCTGGCAGACAGTCCGGGCATATTCAACAACTGCGATCTGCATTCCCAGACATATACCCAAATAAGGAATCCTGTGTTCTCTAGCCCACTTTGCCGCTGCTATCATTCCTTCTGTACCCCTGGCGCCAAATCCTCCAGGAATCAAAATTCCATCCGCGGTACACACATCATGCCAGGCTTTGTGATACCTAGCAGGATCACTGGTGTTTGCGCTGGGTTCGAGGGCTTCAGCCTCAACCCAGACCAAGTTCAACTTGCGATTGCAACGCATGGCAGAGTGTTCAAGACTCTTAACGGTGGAGAGGTAAGAGTCGTGCAAATTGGTATACTTTCCCACAAGTGCGATAGTGACAGTGTCGAACAAACGATCCTGGGCGAGGGTAAGCATCTTCCATTCTTTCCAGAGATCGTTGCCCTTCTTGACATAGAGGGGCGGAATGTTCATTTTGTCCAGCATCAGCGTTGCGGTGAGAAGTTGGGTTAAATTTTGATCGTCTAGAAGGATTGGAACGTGGTAGGTAGAGTTAACATCGTGTACGGCGATAACTTGCTCGTTATTAACGTCGCAAAAGAGTGCAATCTTCTTTATTGTTGCCGGATTAAGCGGTTGTGTGCATCGACATGCAATCTGTCGAATTTAGTGACTGTCTTCGCTTGTCAACAAAGGAGAACCCACCAAATCCGGTACCAACCCTACAGATCGTGCATCTCGGATTGCTGCCTGAGTAGGCTTTGTCTTCTGCTCGCCACTAGTAATAGGCACTAGTGAGACGTGAATCTGCAAAAAATTGCTTTTGCCAACACGCCGCCGCAACTGCCTCAAAGCCTCGACAAACGGTGCAGACTCGATGTCTCCCACAGTTCCTCCGAGTTCAATGATGCACACATCCGGAGTCTCGTTAGTCTCGTCCACTGGAACTTTCGCAACACGCTCAATCCAGTCTTGAAGGGCGTCGGTGATGTGCGGAACAACTTGGACCGTTTTTCCTAGGTAGTCGCCACGTCGCTATTCACATTAGCCACTACCCCTGATAAACACATGGCTAGGTTTGGAGACGGTACCTCCCGTTCGATGACATGTTGATAAATCTTGCCGGTCGTGATGTTGTTCTCCTGAGTCAAAGTGATGTTGAGGTAGCGCTCATAGTTCCCCAAATCGAGATCAACCTCACCACCATCGTTGAGCACAAAACATTCTCCGTGCCTACGGTGACTGGGATCAGCACATTGTCCATCAAGGAAGTCATGGGCTGATACTCTGTGGGAGCCATTGTTCCAGCATCGACGTTCATATAAGGATCTATCTTGATGGATGTGACGTGGTCTAAGATTAGTTCCAAGTGAACAGTTTGGTTACATAGGGGAACATATCTTAAGACCCATGGTCTTCAATAAGAGGCCAGTCGACGAGGCTGTGCCAGGGCGTATTAAGTCTTAATTCAGGTGAGGGAGGGCGTCGAATGAAGACGTACCAATCACACCCTTCCCTATACCGCTGATAACACCTATCACGCAAAGATGTAAGAAACACTGCTGCTTGACGAAGGCTGTGAATGAAATTCACCTCCGGATACCAAAACATATTTCATTCTTACTGTTTAGTCAATAGTTGAGACGAAGCAACTAACTGTGTTCTTTAGATTGGCGGGGATGTCTCACAACGTTAAATTGTTGGAAGAGGAAGAGTTAGAAAGAAATTTGGCTTTCGGTGGTATTTTGGAAAAGGTGTTGAATGCCAAGGAGTAACGCTAGCGCAGAAATGGTTAGTCTGGATCTCAAAATCCCACTGCATTCGAAGTAGTTCAAAGTCAGAGCAACAGACGGCAAGCAATTAACCACCGATAGGATATAACCCAAGAACGTTCCCAGCCTTAGAACTCTACTTACAACTCGGTTCATAGTCATCCAAAACAGTTGCCAGTAGTATACACAAAATGCGGAAAGATAGCAAACAAAATACCCAGTAGAGCCTTCCAATATTGATGCAAGTTCGAACGATCGGAGATAACTGGGCCTATTACTAAGGGACGTACTCATCACTCAGTGACTGCAACTTCCGTCTCTTCTGCGGTTGTTCTTGAGCAACTTCGTTCTTTAACATGTTGACCAAATCCTCGTCAATTCCCTCGAACATATTCATATCCTCGACCGGTAGTCTTTTCAGTCCCGCACCGTTCAGTAAACGTCCCGACAGACTCGTCAATAGCTCGGACGCACCGGGATGAAATTCAGGCGGATGTGGTGTAGGTGATGGGTCTGTCATTGCGATCAAACGGGAGTAGTTTAGCTCACTGGCGCAGTCCTGGCGCTCGGGCTGATGCTCAATCTGGGGAGGGGGTGTCAAGGCTTCGATTTCGGGAGATTTGAGATCGTTGGGGTTCTTCTCTCCAGGCGTTCCTGCGCCCCTCCTGTTCCCATTGGTATCCTCCATTCCTCTCAAAATCAGCTGCTCGACAGAAGCTTTGGTTGTCTCAGTCTTGTCCATTTTCTCCGCAACATCTGCAGCGGATTGCTCTTCTTTATTAAGAGCCGCCTTACTCTGCTCTAATAGCTTTTCTATGTTGCGAATGTGGGACTTGCGAGCCTCGATGGCGCCTTTGACTGCAACATCCGCCGTGTCCAATGTCTTAAGCAGCGAAGAGAGACGAGCGGCGTAAACTGGCGCAGCTGGTAAATGACTAATGTCAAACTGTTTCTGAAACTCGGTGTTGGCGGATCCAATAGCGATAGTTACGGAAGAAGACTTCTCGTTGATCTCCTTATGGGTTTTCAGAAGAGGAACAAACTCCAATGGTATATCAGGTGCTCCTGCTCCCAAGAAGCCACTTCCCAATTTAAGACTACCACTGAAACCACCCTTTGACGGCTCGGTTCCCTTGAATTTGTCGATGGCTATTAGACAATCAGCTCGACAACATAAATACACTGCATAACGCTATAAAACGAACCATCAAGTTTTTGCTCGATTTCTGATTGGGTCTCAGGCTTGAAGATATTCCTCTCCCGCCAAACCTGAACCACTCTTCTGATCCTGTTCTGGATATCGGGAGGACATCCTCTGTATGCAGTCTCGGAGCCCTCGACAATAAGCTATCAGAAGAATCAGTCAGACCGTAGTAGCGTCACAGGCACTAAAGAAACAAACCACAGCAAATGCATTTCCAAACTCAGGTCTACTCCTCGCCTTTGACTGCTGCACAATTTCTGCATCCAACAGTCAGCGCATCATACACAAACGACGTAGAAAAATATATCAAAGGCTTAGTTAGCCAACCATTCACAAGATAAATTAACATGAGTTTCCGATGAGGTGAAGACTCCTTCAGTCTTTCGAACAATAATTCGGTAGAACGTTTTGCCTGTCGTCTAGCAGTACATGTCATTAGTACAGTCTCAGATGGCAGTAACTCTAGTACCTGTGAAACATGATCCATTGCGCAACAGCTACGATCGCATCCTGAGAATCATTCAGTGCCGATAACTTCGTCCGTACGGTATCGTCGGAATAGGAAGACGACATCAAGTAGATTTGCAAGAATTGTGTTGTGAGAATTCGGAGATTCGGGTGGTAGTTCGGTTTTACGAATAAATATGGACCAAATTGAAATGAGATGTGGAAATCCAAGGTGTGACGGAACTTGGTTGTTATGCTTGGATTCAAAAGTTTGGCTGGTAGAGGTGTCTTTGATCAATATGACCTCGTCCACGGTGATAGCGAAATATACTTGGAGTATAACAAATAGTCAGGGAAAACCATGCACTCTTGTCTAGGGATTTATGTATCAGTCGCTCTAGTGGGTCGATAGGATTGGAAGCAAAAGTGAAGTCGGTGCATGCCCTTGTCTCGTGCCCAGCCACCAGTGGTGTTGCAATTCGTACCACGTATCTCGTTGCCGAGCGAGCCTGCGAGCGAAGGCAACGAGTCTTCGCGACCAGCTTTACCGTTTCTACAATTTTCACAAAACTTCTACTCGGTCACACTGCATTTATACCGTTGTTAGCCGGAACAGGACCATCCGATCCATTAGAGTACTGGGGTGGGGGTGTTGGCCTCGTACCCCGGCCCTTGTTTAGCGTGTGTGGTAGTATAAAATCAATGGGTGTGTGGCGTACATCACATAGTAAGCTGGTCTAAGCTAGATTAAGCCAGGCTAACTCAACCTAAGCCAAATTGAGATGCAAAAAAAAGTAAGGGGAAAGGGCCTGGAGACATCACCACACTGTAAATACAACTACGACCATGCGAATGACATTCAGTATGGTATCAAAAGTATATTCTGAAGATGCCAATACTGATTCAAGTGACTCTGAAGTTAACCTGGCAACTATATAGGCTGTAACTAGGGAATCTAAATATGCATTGAGTAAAGAATAGTCTACTCTGCAATCCACTACACACCATCTCCAATAGGTCAGAATGAAAGCAAATGAGTTGGAATTCCACCTACTTGCAGATATTACTATAGAGAAGTTGCAACAACAGACTTGTCTTCATTATTGATATTAGATAAATTTATATATACAATATTGTCAATATTTATCATGGCAACAGAATAGTATATGAATACAATCATTCAATTCAACCAAATCATTATAAATTTCTTCAACAACTGTGCTGTATGTCAATTGGAGTATGGTATATCAGTATTGGCAGATAGTGAGGAAAGTATATTTCTCATGGTGATGTTCTTACCAGAGTGGAACGAGAATTTTTCACTAAAGCATCTGCAGATATTCCATGATATTTTACTGAGTCAGCTTCTAAGGTAGTTAATGCTAGATAGCTCACCACAACTGACAAATTCTGAGATTATGCTATTTGACTGGGAAATAGTTCCAACTATTGTAATCTGCATGATTGGATATACTTACAACCTCTACTATAACTTCGTGCAAGTTAGATAGATATCAGATAGCCAGTGGCAGAAATACCACAGAAAGTCAACGGGTAGTTTAGATTACTTCATCATTGTATCATACATTTCCAAACAACCAGTAGAATCCATCCAAAGATTTGTACCAATGGTATTTCATGGAATTGTAATTCTGCCACATTGAAGAAATGATGAAGTCTCATATGGAAAACTGATCCAACTGGTGAATACATCATGTTGTGTCATCTCATTTATTGATATACACTTTTACCAGGATGTACAGGATCAACACCAACACATTAGTGGTCACCAGGTGAACTATATTACAGGGTATATGTGTATCACAGACTGCTGCAATAAACATTCCAATAAATACAAAGTAAATCACAGTTGTGAGTCTCTACCCAGCAACAGTATTGACCATTGATTGGCAAGGTAGCGTTGCTGTTGCATTTGAAATATCACCAACTGAGCTTCAAAGTATGTGAAAGAGGTTGTTATGGGGGTTCTTAATCCCAGAAACTAATACAATATTTATTTGAATTAAGTACAACCCCCTATTTAAGAAACTCTTTCTTTCCTCCTCTTATCCTAAGACTCAACCTCTTAACCTTCTACAACAGCAACCAGATCAATATGTTCCCAAGTATTGATATTGTTCCCTCACTTCAAGATTACGTCTCATCTGGAAACGAAATATCTTCGAAAAACTCTTCACAGGGTAATATCCCTATAGACAGATATCGATGTACTTCATAACTGATATCAGAGGTAACCATGAATAGTTTGATTACTCAGAAGATGAGGGTTCAACGACAATCTTCTAAAAAGACAATCAGATCGGCGAAGAACTCCACTTGCATATGGTGTGTATTGAAATTGTGTGTATTGAGATTGTGTGTATTGAGATTGTGTGTATTGAGATTGTGTGTATTGAGATTGTGTGTATTGAGATTGTGTGTATTGAGATTGTGTGTATTGAGATTGTGTGTATTGAGATTGTGT
>Ga0307515_10000344_pt1 | contig 115051 bp, 123 predicted proteins | sample 17_EM_MG_FD_194513 | JGI IMG/M metagenome (GOLD analysis project Ga0307515, IMG submission 194513) | Populus trichocarpa ectomycorrhiza microbial communities from riparian zone in the Pacific Northwest, United States - 17_EM | ecosystem: Host-associated > Plants > Roots > Unclassified...
CGATTGGGCATTTGGGCGGGCGGGAGGGACATAATGTGTTCGTGCGTCTGCAGGTTCCCGGAACCTAGACTCATATGACTACTCCCTGGTCGAGAAGTCACTTGCGGCATTTGCAATTTCCCGGGGACGCTATCAAGAGTCCCCAGAGGCTCACTAAATGTCGTCGGCACAGATGACGCTGCGTCATCTGCCGTTTCAGGTTGAACGACAGCTGGAAACTTCGATTCAGTCCACACGTACTTCTTATCCTTCTCACGGAAGTAGTCAGCCGCATCTCCCCAGCCTAGTTGCGTCAATTCGTCAAGCTTAATCTGCTTCTTCCGAAAACACTGCATGCTATGCTTTACAGTATTAGAGATTGTGCCCATTACCCAGCCGGGTTGGTCATCTTCGCTAAGCCTGCCCCCCGGATGATCTTCTTCATCACCAGCCTCGTCTTCCCCATCCTCCCCATCGTCGGACGTTACAAGATCGCTCAGACTATCTCCAATGGCGTTCAACATTTCGTCAAATGTTGTTTCAGGCTTGGTGGCTGTCAATCCCGCCATTTCAGCATTTCTCATATCATCCTGCTCCTGTTTGATTGCTATCTCTGCGTCTTCAACTCGCATTCTGGCCACAGCAGTCTCTCTTTCCACATTATTCTTGATCCATTTTTCCTTCTCTTTGTAGCTTGAGAAGTGCGTTTCTTGTCCTTTCCACGCCGCAAGCTTCTTTTTGGATGACAAGCTACACAACACTGAAAGGGCTCGGACCCATTCTGCTTCCAAGCCGCATCCGCCCTTATTCGCTTGATGACGTCGTCATGTGGACTGCTTTGTTGATTTGCCATATGTGCCTGCCCGTAGTGGCGAAAGGTTCTGTTCCAGAACATTGACCATTGTGCTTTGTGTTGACTTCGTTGATGGACGAGATGTTGGATGTTGGGAGATAAGGACCACATAAAGGCAAGCTGCGTCTTTTATGTCAAGGTTGGTACTTTTAATCAACTTGAACAAAGCAAAATCTGTGTTTTGACCGTCACTACATTGGGAATAGCAATGCTAACCGTACATCATGACATTATGTTTTGTGTTAGTATCATTTAAAATCCCATGGATTTCTTGAGACAAACATCAGCAGACATTCTTTCCGAGGAAGAATGGACCGTTTTTGTCACACAAACACAAGAATTCGACGGTCGTTCACCGTGATTGATCCCTGTGAACCAGCACACAATCTCGCACCGACTTGGTGCAAATTGCAGGACGGTTGGCAACCCGTGCAACCGGCAGATATGCGCACCATGTTTCATCTTGTGTAGAACGAGCAAGTTGGCTGTTATGCATGCCATTTTGACTTAATGCTAACTATATATCCCTCAGGACTTCCCTCTTCTTCGCATTATCTTCTTCCGCAGGACTTCCCACTTCATTTCGTTATCATCATCTCTTCACTTCCACAGCAAGATATCACGGTTCCACAAACACCTCAGCAAGTTGAGTTTGGAACTGAATGAAGCAGAACGATGGGCACTTCATCCATTACGCCACCCACTGAGACCCAACTACAATGCAGACACCACTCAGTTCACTGTGACGCTGCAAATGCAGCCACCGAAAACATGACCCTGGATGTACAGTTAAAAATTGCACATGAAACCGCAAGCAGCAGGAATGAGAAGCAGCATGCAATCGGATGTAAGTCTCGTCATATCGAGGTACACGGCCGTCAATTGATAATATAACATCCTGCTGGAATACGTAGAGAGCTACGTGTCCATTTTATCGCCCCTGGAATGGGAAACCTCAATCGTTGACAAAGGCATTTGGCTGCAGAGTCTACGCAATCAAACATCATGATGTCGCCAGCTCCGGGATTTTCGCAGACGAATGGAGTGATAAGAATCCTCGAGAGTGGACCAAATAGGCATTAACCACGTTAGAGGATGCTATGGAAGCGTACATGGTTGACGTAATGGTCGTATCTAATATGTAGATGCAGCAACTAATTTCCTTGTAGGTTTTCAACATGTCTGCAACAATGGCAAGGCAAGGAGGTCGGGTACAGCTAGAACAGTCTGACACGTGCCTGGCTTTGAATATGGCCAAAATGGCAAAAGGGGGGTTTTCGCGCGCCGCAATAGAGGAAACGCAATTCCAGATGAAGATACCATGGGCCAAAGCCCGAGAAGAGAAGAAGCGGCGAGTTGAGTTTCCTGGGCATGTAGATTTGAAGGCTGCGATGGAAAGACACCCGGCAATGCTGAATGATGAAGAAACATCCACTGGTTTGTACACTATCTGCTGCGTGGTAATGCGGCTGACATCCATTTTGCAGACGACAGCAGCCAATTGAGCGAACCTGACATTGATGATGAGCATTGATCGAATGAAACCAGATTTTTGAGTGTATTATTATCCACAATTGGCGGACACTTTGAAGTATATTTTAAAGGATATATTGATATGTAGTATTAAAGAACAATGTTTTGATGAAGGAGAAAGTATATGAAGACGGTACAGGGGCTGCCAAATCACCATGAATGATATATTACAACAAAATAAATGATAACATATTGTGGATACACCCATGGCAAAATGAGCGTCAACGGAGCGTCAACATTTTTTGGTCTTGCATCATTGGTAATCTGCTTGGCGATCGGCTGAGACCATTCATCAATGCACTATTGGCTGGCTTTATAGGCAAAAGAGTGAGCCTCACACTCCCTGGCCCATTCTGGAATTGAGCCCCAATGGAGCCCCAACGATTTCTGGTCTTGTCAGCTCGGGTAAGTCAAAAGCAATATGGTCGTTCCTATATATAATTAAAGTATTGGCCACCTGTATGGGGAAAAAGATAGTGACATGCTCTGTGCGCCTTGATGAAAATGGGCGTCAACGGAGCTTCAACAATTTTTGGCATTTCATCATTGGTAATCAAAGCCCGATGCATCCGTCATTGTGTAGATACGATGTTCTGACAGTTGTTCTAGTCTAAAATGGGCATGAACTGTTCGTTGTGTCATTGTAAATGAAATTAGTTGTTACTGTCTGGGAGGCTGTCGGAGGAATGTCACTTGCTCATCTGCCTAGAGAGGCTGCCAATTCCTCCTTAATAGAGGTTTGCAATCATGTGCCACTTATATTTCCCAAGATGTGAGACCTTAAATCGTTGACGCTCATTTGACTCTCATATTCACTAAGGGGCATGGAGCGTGTCGTTTCTGCTTTTGCCTATAAAGCAGGCCAATAACTCAGTTGTGACTAGCTGCAACCACTACCCGCTCTGATTACCCAGAATGCAAGACCTAAAATTGTTGACGCTCCATTGACACTGATTGTCAGGATGGGGCAGGGAGAGTTCGACTACATATTTTGAGCACAAAGGCGGCCAGTTCATGCAAAAACAACATAGACATATCATTGTTAATATTTTATAATCAACTGTAAGATTTCTGAATGGGTCCATAAATTGAACTACCTGAAATGCAAAACCGGAGATTGGACCCGACAGGTCTAGCCACACCTGGCGAAACCCACGGGTTAATGGGTACGGGGTTGGATTTCAACCGGCAAGCAGCAGCCGGTCGAGTTGTTGGACGGTGCTGGAACCAAACTGCCCCGTTTTTCCAATCCAAACCCGGACCTCTGGCGGGTTACCCGGACCCGTTGCTAACATTAGGATGACCTCCCTGGTCAACCAAGGCATTGGTCCACACAGTCCACAAAATTGAACATTATGATATTCACTGCTGTGGGAGTTTGCCAGAGGAGTTTCATGATAAGGGTCCCTGCGAGTGGCCGAAACAAGGTTTAAACAGCTTCGAGAATTTTACAGAAGCATATATGGTAGAGGTAATAGCCGAATCTCATTTTGAGAAGTAGCAACTAATTTCTTGTAGGTTTTCGACATGTTTACTCCTATGGCAAGGTAAGGAGGTCGGGTACAGCTAGAACAGTCCAACACGCACCTTGCATTGAATATGGCCAAAAGGGCCACACGAGGGTTTTCGCACCCCACAATAGAGGAAACGCATTATTTGATAAACAAACCTCGCAGTGATGTTCACAAAGAGATGAAGCAGGGAGTTGCGTTTCCTGGGCATATCAATGATAAGGCCGCAATAGCATGACACCTGGCTCTGGTTCGTGACAATTTACCTGATGGCTGCCTTCCTTGCCAAGATGGCACAGCAGAGAATCCGCAGACACACTGGAGGTGTGAAGGCACAGGTGCATATCCACCAGAATGACTCGGACAGCCGACACCAGAACCGACACCACTTCCACCCAGAATGCGAACTGTGCCACCCACAGACATTGAGGGAGCTCACGCTGCTGAAATCGAAGGCGTGCCACCCAGATATGTATATATATATACTCCTCTTCCCAGTGCTCAATTATTCAATCTTGATGCATATGGCAAGGATCGCAAGCACGATAAAGATTTTTTTCCTGATTTGCTGACTGATGAAGGATCATCCACTGGTTAGTACACTATCTGCTGTGTGGTGATGCAGCTGACATCCATTTTGCAGATGACAGAAGCCTATTGAGAGAACCTGGAATTGAAGACGAGCATGGATAGAAAGGAATGGGATGTGTGAGTGTATTATTATCCACAATTATCGGACACTGTAAAGTATATTATAAATGATATATTTATATGTATTATTAAAGAACAACGTAGCGATGAAGGAGAACATACATGAAGACGATAGAAAGGCTGCCAAAACACCATCGATGATATACTATGTGAAATGAAATGATTGCATATTGGGGATACACCCCTGGCAAAATGAGCATCAACGATTTTTCGTCTTGGCTTTTGTGCAATCCAAGTGGCGATTCGTTGGGACATTCATAAGTGAGGTATTAGCCGCCTGTATGGGCCAAAGAGGATGTGCCACGCTCCCCACCCGATCTTGATTATGAGCATCAATGAAGCATAAACAATTTTTGTCTTGCATCACAGGTAATTGGAGTGGCAATTGGGTGTGGACATTCATCAATGCGGTATTGTCACCTTTGTAGGCAAAAAGGAAGCGAGATGCTCTCCGCCCCGTCTTGAAATTTAGTGTCAATGGAGTGTGAATGTATTTGGGTCTCGCATCTTGGGTAATCTTTGTAGCGCTTGACCACAGACATCCATCAACCAGCAGTTGGCAGCCTTTATAGGCCGATAAGCACGAGGTATTCCCGCGACAGCCTCCAGAACAATAACGACTTATTTCATTTACAATGCCGCAACTAAGAGTTTGTGAGCATTGTAGCCTACAAACATGGTCAAAACATCATATATAGACAATAACGGCCACATCACCCATTAATTACGCATGATGAAAGCCAAAAATTGTTCATGCTCCATTGACACTCATTTTCAAAATGGGGCAGGGAGGGTGTCCCTTTCTCTTTTGCCTATAATGGTGGCCAACACGTTCATCATGTATAGCAATGACCAAATCACATTGTAATTACTTGACTAACAAGACCTAAGATCATTGACGCTCTGTTGATGCTCATTTTCAGAATGGTCCAGCGAGCGTGCCTCTCCTTTTGTTAAATTCCAAGAGGGCCAGTTCATCCAAATCAGACAATGATGTATCAAAGTCAATATTTTGCGATTAACAGTAGGATCTCTGAACGGGACCATATATAGAACAACCCGAAAAGCAAAACCAGAGATGGGACCTGACAGGTCTAGCAAAACCCAGCAAAACCCACGGGTTGATGGGTACGGGTACAGGTTTGGCCCGCCACGAGGCCGCAGGTTGGGTTTTGGGACGAGTCTAGAATTGTACCGAACCGTTTTAGTGGTCGGAACCCGGACCGCTGGGACGTTATCAGTACCTGTTGATAACACTCGATACACATACACTGCACTCCCCAACTTCCATATCATAACATCGTATGTTGAATATATGGCCCTCCTACCTGGCATATGGATTCAGTTGGCTGATACATAATCTCTGTGAAATAATGGTCTTTCACTAAGATGATGGTCATTCTAGACTCAGCTGGAGATGCCAGCTGAATGCACATGCAGGTGAATGAGATTTACAAGAAAGACTCTAAATACTGTATATATAAGATTACGAATGTACCTATACTTGAAAATAAATCCTTCTAGCTAGCAGCAGATTTTGAACAGGGTATGAGCATGAATATGGTTACTATCTAAAAATCTCTCGATCTTTTGTACAATCTCGTTCACCATCTCCAATAGAACCTCAAGAACCCAACACATGGTCACTGTAGCAACAGCCACGGAAAAAGCACTGACACTCAACACCATCTAGATAATTTCACGATGTGTTCCTCAATATCGTCCTCCAAACCTACATCAACCGAGGCCTGGTCGGGCAACATTTCTAAGCTCTCCCACACCAACTCTGATAAATTGAAAGATGACATGATACTTATCCTGTCAGCTATGAGAGTATATGCAATTGTCACCAGAGGTAATCTTGAACCACTGTCTCTTGATGTCGACTACCATCACAACTATGATGGTTCGAAGGCCAAGGAAACCAAGGCTGCATGTATAATCTCACTTTCCAGTTCGCTCATAATATGGCACATCATCATAGGTGTAAGATATTCTTACAAGATGTGGAACTCACTAGATTCCAGTCTGGATATTGCCAGATCCAATATCGGTAAGCGGGAGATTCTCCACCAGTTCTGTGCGTGCCGAGCTAAGGATGTCAAACATCTTAAACGATACCTCCCAATGCTTAATATCCACCGCATACCGCTTGTACAATGTTGGTCGCTGATTCTGGAGCGTCACACCACTTGTGCAATGACCGCAGCAGCTTCTTATTGTTGAAAAAGCTCTCACTTCCTATAGTAATCAAGCTTGGAGGCAACAATTCAATCCCTGCCACACATTATGGCTTCATTGATATACAGGGCTACCAAGTTGAAGATCTCCATACTCCTACTTCTTGACATTCCCTTCCATTGATCACCCTATTGGATTTGGGCAGGCATATGACTGACTATATTTCAGAATGGAAATTTCTCCATCACATCACCAATTTCGTTCAACCTCACCCAGAAACTGATCAAGAGCATATATATCATCAAGTGCAAAACTGCACCACTATCAGTAACAAACGAGTTAGGGAAAAGGTGATACAGACACAGCTGACTTCCATGAGAACGTGGACTGGAGTCTACAATTGAGCCTACAATTGAGCCCTCAAAAGCACCTACTGCGGTTTACACAATGTCACTCAGAATCATGACTATGGCACTGACGACAAGCTTCTATGAATCCTACCATCAGGAACACTATAATTGGCACATATACACACTATAACTCTATGTGAGTAATCTGCATCAAGGCCAAGCACAAGTACAGGTTCATTAGAGAGGCAGTCAAGTGCACAACAAAACCCTTTGAACTTGTACATTCCTATGTGTGCAGTCCATTCTCTATACCAACAATTGGTGACATTCCATACAATAACCAAGGAATCGACAAGGATATGAGATACCCATCCTTAGGGCTTCTCCCCAATTAGCCACCAAAGAGAAGTACCTCCCCCTCGGAGTCATTTCATATCCGAGTAGACTCAAGGTAATACCAGATCAACCAATTGCAGTGCAACACTGGACACTGAGAATACAGCAATCAGACCTTCCGATAAGTCGTCATCGTCCATTATACAATATATGTGGCATGCCCTCCATCCACTCTCTATCAGAACGGTGTTGCTGAAAGCATGATCCGTATAATCATCGAACAGACCCAGGTATTGAACATTGTCTCCCAGTCTCCAGTGCTGTTAGGGGGAGTGGCGGTTAATATCGCAGTCTGTCTCAATTAGAGATCACGGAATGCAGGCTGGACAAGACATGACCGTAATTGCTATGAAGTACTGTACAAAACGCCGGGTGGAATACTGCTCCGTATTACACAACCTATGCATGTTGCCCATTGCAACATGCTTTTGTAACAAGCTTCCCTCCACAATCTACACCAATGTGGATGGTATGCTAGCAGACTCATACCAGAAGTTCAACGTGAAGGCAAATCCAGCATGAAATCAATGCCCAGCGTGATTGTAGACTACAATAATGATTCAAAGAAGTTGTGGAGGATATGGGATCCCGCATTCCAGCAGGTGAAAGCCCAATCAGAAGTTAACTTTGATGACAATGGAGATGAACACATGTCATGCCAGTATGAAAACATTAAGATCTATATCGATATGTTTCGACTATCTGGTGACAATGAATATATTGTGGAACTGGATGCCAGAGATGAGCCTCTCTGAGGACATGACAGTCATCCTACACAGTTAGGTAGGAAATCCACATCTCACATAACTGATGCTACCAACGATGAAGCAGCAAATACCCACAGGAGCCGCTGCAGCTGAACAAATCAGCCTCCCCAGCATTCAGCGGCAAATACAGACATCACTCACAGCTGGCACCTCCACTGAGAGGATCAGACACCCCACAGTTCGGCAACACGAATTAACATATCTAGTGAAGTACCGACAGTAGCTAGAGCTCCACCATTGGTGAGTCGTGTCACAAGATGTCAAGGTAAAGCCTCCACTGAGGTTCAATTGCCGTGCACTGCAGTTCCATTCACCTACGTGGGCGAAATGGATAGCCCTCAATGAGATCTCTCGACATGAGCCATGGAGGTAGAAACCACATCAACCTTGATCAATAACATCTTCTCCATCAACTCTCGGGAAGCATGCCTACTGCAAGTTAACCTGATTCACTCGACGTGGGTTTAGAAGACTAAACACAATCCTGACAGCTCCCCACGATACAAAGTGCAGCTAGTCAAAAAAGAATGTGAATTGACAGATTTCGGTAAGACTGATGCACCCATTGGGAAGCTAACTATCCTTCTGTACCTCATCTCTCACATCAGTAATTATGGATCCTGGTGGGATATGAACCAGATAGATGTAGTTACCACCTTCCAAAATATCGAAATTGATGATGACAATATCTATATGACTCCACCAGGAGGATGACCAGAAAGCCCAACACAACAATGATTGTCATCGCACTCAGGAAACATGATGAATGTCTTAAACGTACTCTGCGGTTATCGTACAATGGGATCAATTCCTATCCATTCTTTGTTGTATTCAGTCCATCCCCTGCCGATTCTAACCTCTATCTTCGCACTGATAGCATTGTCATTCCTCTGTACATGGTTGATATCTCTACATCATATCCGGTGGCTGCTGCCACAGTTATGATCAATGTCAAAGTGGCAATCTCAGAGATATACACGATGAAGAACTTTAGCCTGAAACACCAATTCCTCCGCATCGAGATCACCTGCAATGGTATGGGGTCAGTCTCAGACAGCAAGCTCATATCACCACAATTTTAAGACAATTTGGCATGGAGCACACTCACAGTTTTTCGATGCCCATGAATCCCAATGTGTAATTGCACTTGGGCAAGGATCAGAGGGAGAAGCAATTCGAATATATCACAGACTACCAACTTGTCATGGAATCACGAATGTATGCAGCATTTGCAACACAGCCAGATAAGTTTTTTGCGGTTGCTGCCCTTTCTCAGTATAGGTCGTGGCAATTCAACTGCTATATGACTGCTGATGAGAGTGTCCGTCAGTATGTCAAATCTACAGCCAATATTCGACTACACTCCAATGGCAATTGCATCATCACAGGCATCAGCTTTGGCAATGGCATTGGCATCCACATTGACATCCAGAACAGTCTTGTCGGGTACTCAGATTCCAATTGGGCCGATGACAGTGTGGAGTATAAGTCTCATAGAGGCCATGTGTTCCTTGCCAGCAGTGGAGCTCTATCAAGGCAGGCTCAAAAGCAACATATCATCACCATGTCAACTCTGGAGGCCAACTTCATCTCCTGCTCAGACGCCTCTACAAAAGTGACATAGTTATGTCAATTACAGAAAGACATTGAGAGCGAAGACTTACCACTGCTGCCGGTCAACTGCAATAATCAGGGTGCTCTCCCAGATATCACCATAGGAATTGTCAAAGCTTTAACTAAACACATAGACATTTGCTTTCACAACACTCGAGATAGGCTTAGATGATGAATAGTCAACAACTCCTATATACAAATTGACCAAAATGTGGCAGATGCACAGATGAAAGCACTTACTAAAGATATGCATACCAACCTCTCAAAAGCAATAGGTTTATGGTAATATGAGCTCGCTTTCAGGTTGGATTTAAGGTTGTTTAACTTGTCTCATAGGAATATGGATTGCTTTGTGTGTATGGATAGCCATCCTCAGGCTATAGTAGTACTCTTTCTGAGCACACTTGCCACGCAGGGTTTCAAGAAGGCTACTATGGCAATTACAAGTTGTTTGTTTGTATGTAAGTTTGTATTCTTGCTCCACAGAGTGTATCAAGAGGGGGGAGTGTGGAATATGTGGTCCACTTCCTTGGGGTATAGCTGCAGTTGGACAGATATATAGTTTCCCGATGATGATAGTCATTTGCGAAGATAATAGTCATTGCAGACCCTGCCGGAGATGCCAGCTGAATGCGCATTCACGCATACAAGATATCCGAGACATACTCTGAATAAGATGCTTCTTATATGCTTATGCCATGTGTCTTTTTCGATTCTGATTGGTAGAAATAGATTAACATGTGGTGGCATGAGAATCTAGTGGCATTGCATAGCCATTGTTGAGCCACTACTCCATATTTGCTTGTGTATTGCATTGCGCTATGTCTATTTAAGTCAAGTTTGTTTGCCCCACTGCATACTCTCAACACTATTCTGAACTATCCTGAGATGCCATTCAACTCCATTCTAAATCCAGGTCTAAGACATCATCCTGAGACAATTGACTGTATGTCATTTTGTAATATATCATGCATGCAGACCCCACAACGAGCTCCATCTGCATATTCTGACATTGTTCTGAGACTATCTTCGCTCAACTGAGAGTGATTCGTAATACTGTTTACTTGACTGTCATTCTGAGATGATTGACTGTATGTCATTTCATACTGACATCTTGAATGCGGACCACTCCATGAGCTCCATCCGGATATCCTGACGTTGTTCTGAGACTATTTTCTCCCCACTGAGACTGATTGGTAACACTTTTTACCTGAATGTCAAACTGAGATGATTGACTGTATGTCATTTCGTACTGATATCTTGCTTGCAGACTACACCATGAGCTCCATGTGGATATCCAAACTTCATTCTGAGACAATTATCCTCACCACAACTGATTGGTAACACTTTTTACTTGATTGTCATGCCGCGATGATTGAATGTGTGTCACATAATACTAATATCTGGCTTCCAGACTCCTCCATCAGCTCCATCAGAATATCCTGACGTCACTCTGAAACCATTGTCTCAACTGTGACCGATTGGTAATACTTCTCACTTAATTTCTACTTGTCTTGGAAATCATACATTTTGATTTCAAATTACAATGAGTCTCCATAAACCCAAGATGTGAGTTCCGAGTCTCACTAACATCTTGTTTTGTTGGTGGCCTCATAATATGAACACATTTGACAGCTTATCTTCTTCTCCTTCTACATCTTCTCCTTCACCTTCTCTTACAACTCCTTCTTTTACAACTTCTTGTTTCAATGTTCTGTACACTGCAATACCATCCGCTTCACTGCTAGAGAGTGAGTTCTATTTGGAGGGCAAAGCCGGCCGAGGGAAATCATTTGTGGCTTCTGTGCTTCATGCAAGACTACAATCTGAAAATGGTGGACCAATCTTCGCAGGAACATCAGCTCTCAGTGTGATGATGTATCAAAGAGGATGAACAGCTCACTCCGCATTCGGAATACCTGTTTCGGAGATCTGTCCTTACTTGTTGCCCTAATGTCTTCTAATACAATGTAAAGTTCAACTTTAACCTCCACTCCCACATTGTGCTCAATTACCAACAAGCATTATTTGTCTCCACTGCGGATGATATGTGGGAAGAAATGCCAATTGCTCGCAGATCTGCTTTGGAATGTGTGAATGAACTTTTACAAGCTATTAGTGGGAAAGATGAGCCAGTTGGTGATAACATATTTCTTGGGATCAGTGACTTTAGTCAACAGCCCGCATTGTACGTTTTGCTGGCAAAACTGAGATTATTGATTATTCACTGGTATCATCTCCATTGTGGCTGTCTTTCTCTATCCTGTATTTGGACCAGCCAATACACAATGCATATGACCCCGAGTATGACTGATTGGCTGATGATATAGGTCCATGATCTGTGACCATGGATGAAACAGAATTTTCTTTGGATATGATATTTGATGTCGATGACATAGAAGACTCCATTCATTTCCTCTACCCACTGGAAACAATAGCTGCTCCAGAGGAGTCAATAAGAAATTCTTTCTTAAGTCCCATCAACTTCTAGGTCAATATGTTGAATGAATTCATGCCCGAGCACCTGCCTAATGTAAATGGTTTACATGATGCCCATATCTCTGCACTAACATATCAACGACCTACAGTCACATACTATAGTTTTGATACCATCGAGGAAAACGAGATGCCTGAACCTGGAGACCTTCCTGCCACCACTGTCTACTTCCTTTCCCTACAACGAGAAAGCAGTATACCAGCCCACGAGCTGCATCTAGAATATGGCTGCATCTTGACCATCAGGAGGAATCTTGACATCAACAAGGGGCTGGTCAAGAATCGTCAAGTATTAGTTGAATGATTGCATGAAGGGTCACCATAAATCATCTGATTAACACCTCCTTGCTACAACAAACTTTCTGCATTCCTCACGTAACATTCAATTTTTAGAGTAGACACTCCCCATGGACAATTCAACGTCATCAATTTCCCTCAAGAGTAGCATACACCACTAGATTCAATAGCTGCAAAGAACTAACATTAGACAAAGTTGACCTTGACCTCTGAACAAATGTGTTGTTGCATGGTCAAATGCATTGCTGCATATCACTAGTCAGACACAGAAATGAATGTAAGACACTGATGGGAGGAATAATCAGATTGGAGCAACCAAAAATGTAGTCTATCGAGAGCTTTTACTGCCTACATAAGCCGTTATAGTGTGTTATGCAATCTGTCAATTTGTCCTGAAGTTGGTATATCATAGCAAATTTTGCACTTACTTTCACCTGTCAAGATGGTGCAGTAGTTTGGGCTCTGATCACATCTTATACTTATACTACCTCTAAGTCAATTCCACAGATTCTACACTATATAAATGATGATGATGATTATCTGGGCTGTATGTTACTAGAATACTCCTCACCTGATTGGCCACATTTTTGGCTATCATTAATATCATGTAACTAACCACATATGACTTCAAAAACTCACCAAAGTAACCAAGTGTGACAATTGGCAGCAACCAGAGTGTTGCTGGTTTGAATCCTGAGGGCAGCAATGCCGCGACAGTAAATTGTATATATAAGCACATGAATATACCTGCACTTGAGAATACACGCTTCTAGCAATCAGTACTTTCTCAACAATGTCTTATGCCTCATGGCCGAGTGATCAGCAGCGATCCACCTTGCTGGCTTAATATATTCTTCATCTGAAGAGCTATCACTATCATCAAGATTGCACATTGCAAATGAAACCTCAGTAGTGGGTAAAGATATATCAAGTAAAATGTCACGTTGGTGCTGTATCTGTGTAGGTGCTGGTGGTGGTTGGGAGGAGGTGTGCTCTGGACCAGTGTGATCATTCATGATGTGACGTTTGGCAGTTTCTTTTTTACATTTTTTGCTCAGGATGGTTGAGAGGACAGTATAAGTGGTGGAGGTAGTTGGTTGGCATTAAGATTCCAAGGTCTGAGAGCGTCTCTGCTCATGGTTGTTGTGGTGAGGTAGATGGGAAGTGTGGGGATGGATTTGAGTGCAGTCATCAGGTAGGTTGGTTTGGAGTTGAGCCAGGCAGAGCCGCATGCACTTTAGCTCTTTTGTACATGTCAATCTGACAGAGACAGCCAGTCAGTTTAGCGCATTAAACAGATTCAGCACAATGGACATGACACAAGATGATATGAGCCCAGGCACTTCCCTGATGTAAGAAACTGAACTTGAATTGCGACATCTCCAACACATTGTCAGAGGTGTACTAACGGACTGGATATGTGTGCAGATGACAAGATGGCCGAATTGATGGTGATCTGAATGAAGAATTGTGATTGTATGGACTACAAGAGCTGGAGATTGGAAATCTAAATACTCTTGGAGCAGAAACAGATTCTCAGCATTCTCAATGATAAAGAGGAAGCACCAGACCCAAAGAACCGAACAGAGTATGCGGAAAGGAGGGAGCAGCATAGAATTGTGCCGTCGACTGTGCTCCTTGTGACGGAGTGGTTTTTGCAGCCTAAGCTGTATGGTGTTCAGAAAGATGCACAGGTGCTGTGGGATATGCTGAAGGAGGACTCCAAATCGAAGATGATGATGAATGTGTGGGATTGGCAAGATACGATATCAGCTGTGAGGTTGAGTGATTGTGAGAATGTACAGGAGTACTCATCGAAGATTCAGAGCAATGTGCGTGACTTCAATCTTTGCACTCGTGCCAATAGCTCAAGTACTGGTAGTGGTAAGATGCTGAAGAGCAAGCACATCTATTACCTGATGAAGGGTGTAGAGATGGACAATGATTGGAGGTACTTCACCTAGTTGACATGCAACAAGATTGACAACCTGGCCGACGAATTGGAGGAGGTTGTGTAGTAGTACGATGTGATGATTGACTATTCTCTGTCCAATTGAGCAATACTTATTCTCCCACGGATCGACTCAATCATGTGGATACTCCTGTTCCCCTCTCTGGCCCGTGCACTCACTAGAGCCACATCTTATGTTAATCTTTCCTCTCTCTCTCCACATTACGTTCCTCTCAAACAGTTCAAAATACTTCTTAAAAACAACAGAATAATCCTACTTGTCACTGACTCCATGACAAAGTGTAACCAATTTACAAATAGCCATCAACTCTGCAGCCTTTGACCTTTCTATTCTGTTTCACCTTCTTTTCTCACAATCAATATTGTTTTTTGTAGTCATCAACCATTCGCTGGGCTCATGAGAGATTGGCAGCTGGATCCAAGGTCATCACATTTTTGTTGTAGGCTTCCATTCTGAATTGATATTCGTAGCTGATTTTGATGACAGGTGCCCTCATATGTGCAGTAATCACTTCTACAATGTACAAGTGTGGAATCATACCATTGTTATCTCTCACAGCCTGAATGGAAGGAAGAAGAGGTATTTCTCACACTTAATCTGTGATGTACTTCTTGAGTCTACTGACGTTGACTGTATCATAGATTGTTATATCTGCTAGTAATTCCAATTCGACAGCATTTGGACCACTGAAATTAATGATCTTGTAGGGTCCGGCCCGCTGGTGTAGCAGCTTCCGCCGGGAACAGTCTTGGTTCGCATATGTCATAGGCAAGTCTATAGTACTCCACATCATGATGTCTCCCACCTCCTGGGTGCATGTGTCTGGCAAAAGGTCCTCTCTTAAGAGTAATCAACCATAAGCCATATGGCCTCCAGTAACCTCCCGTGATACCGATAACACAAAATGATTCAAAATACCCTCAAGTTATTTCCCGTAACTCCTGATAATGCACTTGTAATTCAATGATAGTACAGCTGAATTGCCACTGTAATTGAGCTGTAGTGCATGTATTATATACTGCAATACACGCATTATACTACATATTGATCACAATTACTCATTGATTTGCTACTCTGACATGCTCGCATGGACAACTCTGACAAGTGCACACACTGACTCTCATGACTCTGACAAGCTTGCTTCCACAACTCTCACATGCTCACACTTACAACTCTAACATGCTCACTTTCACAACTGCTATGCTTGCTCTCTCAACTCTGACATACTCACATCTAAAGATCTGACAGACTTGGCCTCACAACTCTAACATACTCACTGGTAGGGGTGAAACTGGCTTTGCTGGTAGCAGTGACTCCAGCTGTGCTGGTAGGGTGAAACTGGTTTCGCTGGGAGCAAGCTGGTAGTGGAGGATCCAGCTTCACTGGTAGGGGTAACCCTGGCTTCGCTCATAGGGGTGGACCCAGCTTTACTGGTAGTGGTGAAATTGGCTTTGCTGGTCGGGGTGGATCTGGCTTCACTGGTAGTGCTGGATGTGGCTTCGCTGGTATGGGTGAAACTGGCTTCGCTGGTAGCAGTGGATGCGTCTTTGCTGGTAGGGGAGAAACTGGTTTTGCTGGAAGGGGTGAACCTGTCTTCTCTGGTAGTGGTGGATTCAGCTTCACTGGTAGGGGTGAAACTGGCTTTGCTGGTAGCAATGGCTCTAGCTTCTCTGGTACATTGAAACTCGCATCGCTGGGAGCTAGCTAGTTGAGGTGGATCTGACTTTGCTGATTGGGGTGAAACTGACATTGCTGGTAGCAGTGAAACTGGCTGCATTGGTAGCTGCGGATTTGGCTTCACCAGTAGCCGAGAATCTGGTTTTGCAAAAATCTAACATGCTTTGGATCTGGCTTTGCTTCCACATCTCTGACATGCTCACATTCACAACTGATATGCTTGCTCTTGCAACTCTGACCTACCCACTTTTAAACCTGTGACATGCTTGGTCTCACTGCTCTGACATGCTCACTTGCACCTCTCTGACAATATGGCAGTGCTCGGAGCAAGGTGATAGCAGAGAATCTGGCTCCGCTGGTAGGGCTGAAACTGGCTTCATTGGAAGCACTCGATTTGGCTTTGCTAGTAATGGAGAACCAGGCATCATTGGTAGCGGAGGCTCCGAGTCTGCCGATACAGTGAAACTGGCTTCGCTGCTAGCAGTCGATCTGGGCTCAGCAGTATGGGAAAATTTGGCTTTGCTGGAAATGGTGGATCTGCATTTGCTGGAACAAAGTTGGTAAGAGTTGATTTACTTCGCATGTAACAGTAGATCTGGCTTCAAATGATGTGGTGTATCTGGCTTCGCATCTGGCAGTCAATCTGGCTTCGCCTGTAGTGCGTATCTGGCTTCATTGATAGTTGGCAGGGAGGGTACTACTTACAGCTCATGGAGAAATGATCTAGGAGTATAATGCCCAGTGGTGGTATTGGTAATGGTGGTGGTGATGGCGATAGTGGTGATGGTGCTAGAGGTGATTGAGATGGTGGTGATGGTGATAGTGGTGATAGTGATTGTGGTGATGGTGATGGTGGTGATGGAGATAGCAGAGATGGTGTTGGTGGTGATGGTGGTGATGGTGGTGGTGATGGTGGTGATTGTAGCAATTTACAAAAAGGAGGTAATGAAAGGGTATTCAGTATGAGAAATATGCTACATTCTGTAAATGGTTATCACACATGGTGATATATGGTAACACACCCATAAAACTTCCATAACACTCCCATAATGGAACAAATATACAGTATGGCACGATAATCGGGGGTTAGCTACAGTATGTCAGTGGTAACCACCATAGTAAATCCCGGTTACGGTAGTCCGGAAGCTTTTCCAGACATGGCCTTTAGCTCCTGTTTGCAATCAATGTCTGGCTGTCCTGTGCTTTGCAGAGGCAGTACTGAGCATCTAGTAACAAGGCTGAAACTCGTTCAACGAACACTGCACCTTCCAAGCACCATGTTTCATCATGCTGCTGCTGGCCGAGTACTATGTCGACTGGAATCGATGGTGTGTATCTTAGGACCATTTGCAACGGGTTTTGATGGGTGGATGAATGAGTAGACGTGTTGTATCAATATTCTGAAAGTGCACACATCGAGTCCCACTGGTCTTGATGATGCGTTGTGAACCCCTGTAGATACTGTGTGGCTTGCTTATTCAAGATCTCTGACAGCCTGTTATTTTCTGAGTGAAATGCTGTTGATATCAGCAGCCAGGTATGTAACATCATACTCACTTCCACCCAGAAAGTCAACATTAAGCACTAGTCTCTGTCACTTACACACTTTCAGGGGACACTGTCAAGGCATAGGATGGCCTCTAAGAATCAGTGTGCGAATAATACAGCATTCATCATTTTAGTGTAGGGCATCGAATGGTCTTGTGTGGAGAAGTGGTCCACAAATGTCACAATGTAATCGTTTCCTCTTGAGGATGTTGGCAAGTGAGGAATAATATCTACCCCCATGCGCTCCCAGCAGCCTCATGCATCTGGCAGTGGTTTTAGCAAACCCAAAGGATTCCCAGCCTGTCAATTATCTCACGTGCACGTATCTTAGCCTTTTGTGTAGTTGTGCACTCCTTTCCACATCCCTGGACAGAAGAAGTGCTGTTTAACTGCCATATATGTTTTTACTGCTCCGAAATGGCCTCCCACAGCAGTGTCACACACATGTTGAAGGATTTTGCTTCTCAGGCATATCAGAATGTAGAGCTGATGCGGCTCAACTTGGAGTCATTCAGGGTTCTGTTTCTGGAGGTCTAGGTAATGCGGATTGTTGTCTGGGGCATAACCGTCACTGCGAGCCCATGGTTTTCTTGCAGTTGCTGGAGCGGACACTTTCTGCTAGTTTTCAGGCTTTCCCAGGACACTAGGATTTGTACCACATCATTACTCCGGCTGTTGTCCTTCATTGTACCAGCAACTTCGCAAACCCACATGATTGAGTCCTGAACTACCAATTGCGTGAGTGGACAGTGGGAGACTTGGCAGTGTTCCTGCCTAAGGTCAAAATGTCTTGTCAGTGCATGTGTCCACTGGTGATTCACGCATGAGATTTACCGAATGTCAGATGTATAATTTGTACTGGTGTGGGATGCACCATTTAACTTGTTGTGAGTCAAGGTTGTATCAGTATGAGTGTTAAAGAGGCATGGTCCGTATGGACCACAAACTTCCTGGCCAGATGGAGGTAGTAGTGCGCATGCACAACTGCATCATGAGTCGCTAGCAGTTCTCTGTCATATGTAGGGTATACCATCACCACACTCTCGAACTTCCTGCTCCAATAGCCAATGCCTCTCGTCTCTCCATCTTGTCGCTTCTGTGATAGTACTGCTCCGACTGCATATTTGCTGGCATCAGAATGCAGCACATATTCGCCCCCATCCTCGGGTAGTGCCAGTATGGGAGCCTTGCGAATGGCATCGTGGAACATTTTGAAGATCTCCGCTGCCTCTCGATTCGAAACAAATTGCACGGTACCAATTTTCTTGAACAGTGGCTCACTGCAGTGGCTGCTCTCTTTAACCTTCTTATTCATTTTGCACATCTGATATCATGGGATGGCAATATGTGCATAGTGCCATATGAATATGCAGATATGGCCTGCAAGACCGAGAAAACCACGAACTTCTTATGTGTTTCATGGCTAAGGCTCTTCGGTTACTGCCTGAGTGTTTGAACTCAATGTATGAACCCCTTCTTGGTTGATCTGAAAATTGCAAAGTTCAATCTCATCACCAAAACATTAGCATTTTGATCTTTTCAGTTTGAAGCCAGCTTTCTGCAAAAGGTTGAGCACAATCTGCACCTAATTTGGATGTTTCTCTCTGGTCCAATGCTGGATTGATACATCATCAAGATACATGGCAACAAACAAACATAGTCCAGGATTGCATGCCACAAGGCAGTTTATAAGTCGCATGAAATGACAAGGTGCATTGGCCAGGGCAAACGGAAGTACCAACCACTCATACAATCCATCGTTGATCGAGAAAGCAGTATTTTGACCATCACCCGCATAGATTAAAATTGGGCAATAACCCAAGGCTAAATCTATCATTGAGAAGTGGTTTGAAACCCCTTGCGGTTGGACAAGCTCTTTGATGTGAGGTAATAAGTATTGATCCTTCCTGGTGATGAGGTAAACTGTTCAATAATTGAGGCACATTCCGATTACGCCATCTTGCCTAGGGCTGAATAAGACAGGCGAGTCATATTGGCTGCTGCTCAGCCCGATGCAGCCATTGCATTAAGCCTTCTCCAATGGTTGTTGTCACTCCACATCTTCATTTGGAGACAAGCAGTATTGAGCTTGGTGTGGGGCTTTCTGGTCATCTGCTGGTAATATGTCAATGTCAAATTGCGGTTTACTCCATGTTGTGTCATAGGTCGGTTGTGCAAATCCACCACAATTCACAATGATGCGTATGATGTATTGGAATTAGTCTGGTAGCGGTACTGACTCTGGCTATCGTACCACATTTGAACCATGAATGGCCTGGCCAGAAGTCGATGATCCATCTGATGGAGGTGTTTCTTGCCAATACAATAGATGCCCATCACCCAGGGTACTCCTGTGATGGTGTCATCATCTGGTTTGCTGTCTGGCGAAAGGCCATAAAGCTCATGGCTTCCTGCTGCCATTTCTCTGTCATCCAATGAGAGGTCGCCTGGAGTCATCCACATTTCGCTTGTTCAGTAATCGATATGATAGATCCCATTTTTATCATAGGCTGAGCATTTCCCATGGATGATGTCACTGCCTTTCATGTGATACACTATGAACCACCCCATCAATGTGTAGCCATTGTCCCCCAGTTTGAGTCTGAGCCTCATCTGATGCCGTCTCTCAATGCCATCTTCTACCATGTCATTCACCTTCTCCACAATCATCCAGCCGCTGTCTCTCGCTTCCAACACCACACCATTCTATTTCATCATTCCACAGTCTCTCTTTATACAAAATTCCCGGATGCCCCACCATCTTTGGGTGCTTTGGCCGCTAAGTTACCATATCTGTCATTGTTCTTTTCCTACCAATCGTTTCTGTCTCAACAGAGACAATCTATGGTATCCTTATCACACACTAGGAGATAACGATAACTAGTCATCGTATCCATTGTGGGTACAGTAAAAGGTTTGTTTGTAGAGAATCAATTTGCAGCTGAGATCTTCTGTTGCCATTTCCCAAGTTCAAAACATCCGAATTATTAATATCATTGCATGCACTGTTGAATAATTTGTGCACCTTAGGCACTTTGGCATTGTCTTATTCTCCTGGTGAGTTCAGGGAGACATAGAGGCTCTGTTGATCGACTCCACCTCCGCCTCTGTCACTCCCTGCCTTCCGATCACCCTGGGACCCTCTGCACCTCTCCTTCTTTACATTCTCTTTCTTCTCTGCACCTTTGTTCGTAGCAGCTGTCATCTCTTTCCATGCGGCCAAGGCATTCTCCATGTTATGGCACGCGCTGGTGGGATGCCCCACTTCTCATCAAGCTTAACAGCACCGGTCATTGCTTGCCCAGCCGCCATCTTCTCTCTGTTTGCCTTACATCCAACTTAAAGTTACTTGCATTGGTTGCTTGTTGGAGTTGAGGGTGGCATCCACTCGAGAGACGTGCTCCATTACATTGTAAAGTGAATCTGCAGATGCACTTCACAATTCCTTACTCAAAGCCTTGGATGATTCTGGCTTGCTCGCAGGTTTGGACTGGTATGAGTCACACAGGAGTGCGTCAGAGATTGTCATATGGGGCTCTAGCTTGTGTTGAAGCACTCGGAAGCATTCAATGAAAGTGGAGATACACTCACCACCTGTGATTGGTTGGGACTCCAAATCTAGATTCAACCTGGTCTCAGCATTGGGAGGGATAAAACCCTCATTGCCTCAGGGTTAGGAGTCTTCCAATGGTACGCCGGCACTTGCTTGGGCCAGGAACCGGTGGTTGGCTCGAACAGCAGCATTCTTGCGAAACTGAAGCAGTCTGGAGGCCGCCGAACCATTTGTCAATGAAATTACAAACTTAATTGTCAACCCTAGCTGCTGGGCACAAGTCGCAAGTTAGGGCAGGGTGAGTGTAACGGAGGAGATGGCGTCTGGGGAGCTTGTACCATGGTAAGGCGGCAATCAAGTCATGGAGATGTTGAATATATGGTTGCTGGAGTTAGTTTGGTAAGTACTGAGTGGTGCCAAGTTAACCTTCACTGGAATTAAGCCCTCATTTGTAGCATTCAGTTCCATCCTAGCCGACTTCATCTGTTCACTGATCATATTTCTATTGACTTTTGTGGTTGCCAATGCATTCTAGTTTTCTTCAACTTCCTGGAATGCTGCACCCAGTTCGGCTTGCATCGACTTACTGAGCCCATTGTTGGAGGCGATCTCTCACTACAGCTTCACCATCACCATGTAGGTTGCATCGTCAAACGGAAATGGCACTGCATCGCGGTTCATGTCATCGCAGCCACCTTGCGCCAATTTGTCACACTTTCCCTCTTTTACCACTAGGGCCTGCATCTAGTTGTCCAGTTGCTTCTGTAAATGAACAAGTTCATGGGTGACTGCGTCACATTTCCCATTTCTGTTCTCACACATTCAGATTGGGTCTTCAACTTGTTCATCCTACTGAATGTTGACCACATGAAACAAATTGGACATGGTGTTGGGGATGTCCTCCTGTGTGACAACCAGCGGGTAATTGATGATCTCTTCTTGGCGGGCTCAGTGGCCATTGGTCTGCTGTTTGGGGACACCAAACCCCTCTAGCCATGCATCTGAGAAGTGGACACTAGCCCTGGTAGCTGTCAACATACAGGCACCTTCTCAACCTTCATCCATTCAGTCTCCAACTGGGTTACTGCGCACAGCAACAATCTTCATGGTTGTCAATATGGTGAGTCATGAGTTTGAAATTTGTCTCTTTTTACTGTCGGTCTGTCGTCTGTGATAGTTTTCACCTGTGTTCCTCAAACCAAATTGTGCTCTGGCACTTTTAAGGTGCAGCAGAAGCCAATCTCAAAGCCTTCCTGCCAATTTGGAAGTATGCAGTGACTATAGTCTATACTCAGTCTAAGTGAGCGATGTCTCCCACTGATCCACTCGATTCTGTGGATATGCACATTCCCCTTTCTGACCCATCCTCTCCGCAGAGCTGCACCTTATGTTAATCATTTCTCTCTCTCTCCACAGGTTGTTAGGGAGAAAAAAAGTCCCGGAAGCTCAATTACAAAACCAAGAAGATTTGGAGGTGGCAGCGGTGTTCTCATAGTGGCAGACGAAGAACAATTGACGGAAGTAGTCCCGCAAGTCTCAGATGACTCGTGATCGCGATTGTACGAGTGATAATTGTTATTCAGAGGATTAGAAAAATCATCACTGCTCTGAGTGGAGGGATACTCAGGAATGCTACAGATGCCATACGGTGGAGTACATTGCATGGTATTGTCCAAGCACTGCACAGGTTGAGTGCCCACCACCTACAGAGGCAATGGCAGCGACAATAGCAACATCCACTGAGGACAATTGGATTTCAACTTTTTGTAGAGAAGTCCCATCGAAAGAGAACTGGAACTCGGATATTGCCACAACCTTTCACATTGGTGGAGATCAGCGAAATGTCGAACAGTATACGGAGAATCACAAACGAGATGAGTGGCAGATCTGGTATTGTGCTCAAAGAGTAGCAGATACTGCAATCGGTCATGGAGATGTATGGCTGGGGCTTCGGTTGCCTCCAGGCCATAGAAGTGAAGTCATTGTGACAAATGTCTTTTGTGTCAAAGGAGCACACAACATGCAATCACAATCGGCACTTGAGGATCATGGATTATGGATTGTCTAATTCAATACCTACGGCATCAAGATATTGAACAAATGGCAATCACACAGTGCACAATGTTGAGGTCGATGAAATCTGGTGGGCATGGCATGGCTGGTTGGAGGGTTATTTGTCAAAGGATGTGAAAATTGGTGAAAAGAGGCATTGAGAGAGAGGATAATTGGGTCGCAGAAGATCCACACACAATTGTTTCCGATGGAGGACATCCAGGCTTGGTGTTGTTTGAGATGTGCATCATGTAAAGCTCTATCATTGTTCGCATCGGAGTCAAGTACTCCGGGTCATGACTCTTCTAAGGAGGATTGTGTTATAATGGATTGAAGTGTAGTTATCACATGGGTCGGTTTAGGGTTGGGTGCACTAGAGCCACATGAACTTTCAATCTTGTCTATGTGTCAGTTAGACTTAGAGAGTCAGTTAGTGCAGGACAATAGTCCGATTCAGCACAGTGGACATGACACAACAGGAAGTGGGAAGGTGGCTGCCGCTGGACTGGAGGATGGTGCTTTCACAATGTCCAAAGTACTGCTATTTATATTGAACTCAGCACTACTGAACTTCATCAGGAAAATGCAAATCAGTCTGGAAGCCACATACAAACCTTCGAGACACTCCGGTCAATCTCACCAGGGCTGTTCAGTATACCAAGATCCTGCCAGGCACACCTGGAGCCGAGCAATGTGCTCTCAGACTCTGGAAGAGCATTCTCAGCTGCTTGTGAAAGCACCTGCAGTTTTAGAGGTGCATTCAGAATGCTACGATATTTGACTTACAGGATATATACATTCTGGAGCAGCTGAGACCTCCCCAGGGCTGCGGAAGCTTTCCAGAGCAGCTGAGACCTTGTACAGATGGTCAATCTGGCCGCAGAGAGTACTCGAACGCAATCAGAGGAGCACCTGGAGACTTTGATTGGGAGACCTTACAGATGCACTTGGAGGCCATTGTGGCAGGAAAATCCATAGCTCACCACCACTGCCATTCAGTTTGGAAGGAGGAACCTGGCGGAGGGTGTAGGGGATACATGGATATTGGAGACAGTGTAAGCGACTAGGGCGGGGGGGTGTATGGAGCTGGACTGAGCGACAGGGTGTATATATTTGGCAGATCCCGGGGTAGATAGACATCATCTTGTTATACAACAAACACACTCCATCTTTCCCACCTCTGGGTCCCATGAACACTTGCCGAGTGTTCATAGATCCACACAATTTGTGTAGTTCCTGACCGCAGGGTATCCATTCATCTCGTCTCACTCTCTTATTGTGCTCTTTGGGTCATAACTGCTCATTCTCACAAACGCCCTTCGGATGCTTTGAGTGCTCTGCTTTTTCACCAAACCATGATGGCATGAGCTTCAAGTTGTACTTGGAGGCTGTGGACATGCATCGATTCAGATGGATTTGGAGGCCCTGAATGAGCGAGTTTGGAGATCCACCAGGAGGCCAAGAACAAGCGACTTAGGAGATGCAGTTGGAGGCCGAGATGGAGTGAACTCAGTGTTGCGCATGGTGGCCTTGATGGAGCGAGTTTGGAGATGCACTAGAAGGCTGAGATCGACAAAGATTGGGGAGTAAGTATAGGTGGTCGATCTGGATGCGGTGGATAGGGAGCAAGGCGCAATGGGCACTGAGACTCAATTCATTAGTTAACTTGTAACTGTAGGAATGTAGAGAGTGCAGTACAACAAGGTCCGCCAAGAGGTGACAGCTGAGAGAGTGGCTGGGATGGGGAGACAGCGATTTTGGGATGATGCAGTACTTGGTGTTTGCAGTAATCCTTGTGTGCAGGCCTCTGTGACTGCTGAGCTTGGTGTTGACTCATGATTATGGTAAGGAGAAATTGAGAGGGATGACTTAACATTGTGTTCATAGGTGATGGTAGAGACAAGTATGAGAAAGGTTGTGATGAGAGCAGACAGAGTACGTGATCGTGAGACACAACAAGATCCAAGCATTTCGTACGTAGGTTGATTTACGATTCCCCATGTGGCAAGTAAGACTTCTGATCTGATGAGTAAGACCATGGATACAACGTTTTCTATACCCAAACGGGCAAGTCATACCCCTGATGTCTTGCATCCACTCGTATCCTCCATGTTGTTTCCATTTTCATCCCCCATCTCTCTTTCCTGTCCACAACTCTACCATCATCACAGAACACAAAGTTAAGGCATTCCTCTCTGTCTCTCCATGCCATGATCATGAGTTAGCACTGAGTACAGCATACACTGAGTATAGCATCCACCCAAGATTGTCTGCCTTCAGTATATTCTCACGGTTCTGAGTTGACCCTGCAATGTAGTGTCAGCTTCTGGGGTGCCTCTGTACAACATTGACTACCACAAGCCGACCCTCCATAAGGGCTCACAGGTAAAGTCACCTCCTCACATTCCGATGGTTGTGTTTGATCACTGATGAATGAAGCCTAAATAGCACCTGGCGCTCAGCCAATCGACCACCTTCAAGTTCTCCTCCAATCATGCTGAATCATGGGCCTGAAGTGCAGACCCGAATTAGTTTGATCACCGCCTCAAAGTGTGTCACGAATTTGACCCGATTGTGGCCTTCGAGAGTATTCTAAACGCGCCTGGCAACAGCCTCCATGTTCACACAATCATGGCTTCCAAGTGTGTCTCCGATGTCGCTTGATTATGGCCTGAGAGTGCATCTCTAAGTTCTCTTGATCATGGCCCCCATGTGTATCTCTAAACTCGCTTTGTTACAGCGTCCAAGTTAGCATGATCATGGCCTCCTAAGCACATCTTCGAACTTACACAATCACAGCCTCCAAGTGAATATCTGAGTTTACTCGATCGTCATCTTGAGGCATACCTCACATTTCTCTCAAGCACTGCCTGCTTCCAGTTCAGATATATCGTCTGTAGATGGGTAGATATATAGATATATAAATACATTGATACATAGATCAATAGATACATGGATGAGAATTCAAACCGAAATCATGAGTTTTGAAAAGTGTTGAACTATATGCAGTAGCTATGACTTCTGGGCACAACAGCTGCATTCCCAAGGAAGACGATGCTTTTCCCAGACTGCTCTACTGTGATTCAAGGTGCTCCCAGGCTTGTCACCGGCACTTACAGACTTTTCTCCAGTACTCCTAAGTTTGTCGCCAGTGATCCTTGACATGTCATCCTCTCTTCCAGCCTTGTTGCCTGGGCTCGCTGGCACTCCCAGGGATGTCATTAGCACTCCCAGCTTTATCGCTGGTGCTCCCGCTCTCAGGTGTGCCAGCAGGCCTCTTCATTAGTCCAGTGAACAGTAGAATTTGAACAACCTGGGATTCTGGTCCGACAACTCTCGAATTCTCCCAGAGGCTCCCAGATACCAACATTCACTTGGCTGATGTTGTCACACTGCCACAAGAATTCATAAATATAAGCTACTATTAGTTATCTTTAAATTCATAATATTCTAGCAGGGCATTTGGGTGGGTGGATGTTTTGTTATAAGTGACAAGGATCAGCATACACGAAAGTGGGCCCTTTCAAGGGCCCCCTACCGGCCATAGGATAGGCATTTGCAGATTCTTCACCAACTTACTGTCCATATCGACAATTACACTCAATCATCTGAAGAGTTGAAAATTGCAATGTCTTATTTCGGGAAAACTATAATATCTGCCATGACTTCACAGCACACTGTTAGCTTGGTGTCATATCATTCAGTAGTGATAGAGTTCTCTAACTACGTACCGATTGATTGTTAGATTTCAAATTTTTTTGTTTTTGTGCTTTGTCATTAGAATAAACTTTCCTACAATATAATATGGTATGTATTCACTCTCAGTCTCTTTCTATATATAAACATGCAGTCAATGAGATTACAAACAGGAATTGTTTACACAGAATGGGTAATATGGCAGTGGCACTGTAGGAGCTGAAGATTTGAATACAAATTGAGCTACCAAGTGAAACTAGAAATATACCTAGATACAGTGCATGTAGAACATGCAGAAGATAATCATAAGAACTTAGCAGAATCATTTGAGTTGCATATTGCATGAAGTTAGAACCATGATTTGAGATACAGATTGCATGAACATAATGATATATATGAAGGCCAAGGTAGAGTCAACTTGACCATATAATGTAAAAAGGTGCAGAATGTACTTGGAGATTGATATTGAACAAACCAGGAAATACACTTGGAAATGAAGATCTTGTAAATTCCGAAATCTACTTGTAGATTACAATTAAACACAATCTAGAGAAAGACCAGTTAAAGGTAGGCATACTAGAACTGATAATGGATTGATGAATTACAGTATATTATTGAGAATGTGAGGAGAGAAGACCGTTTTATTTGGACTGTATGAAAGTGGATTGGAGATAGTTGATTTAAGGGGATAAGTACTCAGGGCTGCTTGGATACATTTGTGAACTTGTAATCATGAAAATATAGAAAGACTAACAGTGGTCTAGCAGATTTGGTCAGAGTAGGTCAATCTGTATATTCAGAGTAAAGATACTATGCTAGAATAACGACATAGAGGATAATGGTACAAGAACATATCGTTGGAAAATACTAGACTCAGAGACAATGCAGCGAGCAATGTGAAATGAAGATGTATCAATAATCTTGGGAAACAGGATTATACAGAATATCATGCGGTATAGTGTATATACCAACCCGATTCAGGTACGTAAAAGTATCGATACATTCTAATCCAGAATCTTATATCTTTCACTTCCCTGGTTATGTTATGTTGTCTTCATTTTCATCTGGTATTCCTCTCTATAACATCTATAACATTCCCATTACTAGATTACACAGTTATATTTTCTCTGTCTATCAGTATGTGTTACCATGTTGAATTTACCCCAAGTGCATAGACTAATAAATTCTGTACAGCTTCTTAGGACTATTCTTGGTTTCACTATGTTTCCATGATGAGTTAACTACTTAATATGCCATTTTCCAGATGGGCTGTTTCCAGTCAGCTTTTGAGAAATGTATATCTACAAGTCTACTCTAACTATATTCTTGGAATTATAAGTAAACTTATTGATATAGTTTCGCCCTAGATAAATCTCCCTATGTATCCACTACCTTCAAGTTCTGTCAATACCTATCTCAGTTCAACAAATCTTTGTCAACAGAAGTTTTGAAGTGTGTGGTGGAGTGGTCAAATGACAATTCTACAATGGTGTAATGTTGGTAAGGCATGGAGTGATGAAATTACCTTCAGGTACATCTGAGAGTGCTAGCACCAATTCTACAAGTACAAGAATAATGACAAACAGGTGAAAATCTTGGGAATATTTGGGAATGCAGAAAGCAGGCTGGAGAGAATGTTAAATATCTGTAGATCTATATGGGAAATACAATATATTCTATGGAAATGCTACTAGTGTATATGGAAATTGTACTTACTACCTGTCACTAAGCAAATTTTAAACTTTTGTATTCAGTTGCTTGAATTATGCATGTATTTACTCATCTATGTATCTGTGTATCCATATAGCTATCAATGTACACCTAGTGTATCTAGACTGGCTGCAGGCAGTACTTTAGGACAAATAATGGTGTATTTGCCAATGGTAACTGAGTTCACATCAAGGTACACATGTAGAGCATAAGTAATTAAACTTTGATATGCAGTTGGAGGATGTAATTGAGTCAACTTGGAGATAGACTTAGAGACAATAATCATTTAAACCTCAATGTACTCTAGGAGGATGTGACTCAGTACACTTTGTGATCCACTGTGGAGGCAGTTATCATATAATCTTAGAAATACACTATGGAGATAGTTTATCCAGTAAACTTAGAAATGTACTTGGAAGGTCATACTAATCTGAACTTAGAAATTAACTTGGAGATGATAATCAAGGAAACTTATAAATACACAGAGCAGACAAGTTTGTATGAACTGAGAGACACACTTGAAAGATATCATTGAGTAAACTTAGGGAAGCACATTGGGGGCCAATATAGTATGAACGTTGGAAGAATCATGGAAGCTATGATTCAGTCTATGGGGGATATACTTGGGGATTGTGATTTTGCAGATTTCAGGATGAACTTAGAGTTTGTGATTGAGAAAGATTGGGGATATACTAGGAGGTTGTGATTCTGAAGGTGGAAAATCGGGTACTGTTGGATCTGGAGATGGTAAATGTGGAGTCAGTCAATCTGGAGCTGATGTATCTGAAGCATGTTGATTTAGATGAAGGTTCAATGGAAACCAAGACACTACTCATACCTTAACAATCAATTATTAGCATGCGATGAAATTTGATCTTATGTTTGTGTTCCAGAAGCACTGGAGATAGTCATTCTGGCAGAGGCCAATTTGAAGGTGGTTGATTCAGAGGAAGGTATAATTGAAACTGACATTCAATTTTTGACAAAACATATAATCCTGAAAATATGATAAGTGTTAACACAAAATTTGAGCTTCAGCAGCACTTGGGGTGGGTGATTAAATGGAAGGTAGACTGGAAGCTAAAGCTGGATTTAGAATATAACTGATAATTACAAGAATGAAGGGAGGCTGGCTAGGAATGTCAGACAGCTGATCACAGGTGGATGCTGTACATGGTGTTAACCTAGAATCATGGCATTGGAAAACACAGTGAGGTGATTTAACACCTCATATTCCAGTAATGGAAAAGTTGAGGATCAGAAAGAGAGAGATGGACAATGGAGATGGAGATGATATAAAAGTAAACAAAATAGGTAATTAGTATCTTGGAGACATTGGGAGTGTGTAAGAGTGATAGAAGCGATATCCAATGATAGATTTATTTCTGAGCTATTTGCTGCTAGAGAATGACTTCAAGAAGCTCTCAGGACCATTTGGGACAGCTGGTGAGTAATCTAGAAGAACTACTGCACCTGGATAACAAATCTAAAAGCTAAAGGAATCGTTGAAAATAAGCCTAGAACAATCTCGAACTACTATAGAGCCATGTGACAGATTTGCCATGTACTATTGGAATGCTGCAGGTGTAGTTTGAAATCATTTGAGTGAGAAGACTGAGTTACTATGGATGTATGAACTATGTCAATAGTTATTGATTGGAATAGTAAGTTATCCATGTATTGATATATTTATGTATCAATGTATTTGTTTATCTATGTATCCATGCATCTATGTAGCTATGTATCTATGCATCAATATATCTATAAATTGAGGTATCTATGAATCTATACCCCAATACATCTGGGTATCTATATAGCTGTGATCGATTTGAGCAGACTGCAAATAGTTCTTAAGCTTACTTTAAAAGGGAATCTGCAGGACAGCATCCAAGTAAACCATGAGATGTATCTAGAGATGATGGTGTCTGCACTGAGAGATAGGGATCAAGTAAACTGAGAATCATGATTACGTGAACTTGCTGATGGAGATAGAATACCCTTGGCACAAAACTTGAATCCTGAGATGAAGTGAACTTCAAGTAATAGATTGACATGGTGAAGACTACACTTCGAGATAGAGATTATGCAAACAGAGAGATAAACATGAAGGTTGCAATTGAGTGATTTCTGAAGCCGACAATCTGGGGGGGATTGTACCAGGGGCTGAGAGGTAATTAATAGATGTACTTGAAATTGTGGGAATGTAAGGAGAGTAGATGTTTACATTGGTGCACATAGAGAGCAGACTGGAGGCAGTCAAACAAACGGGATGAACTTTGAAGGGTTACCTAATGGTTGGGATGTAGCGAGATGAACGGTGATCTTCTGGAGCTGCTCAGATAGGGTTATTCTGTGTACTGTATCTTAACTGACCATTTTGACAGATATTGATAGATAGGAATAACATAACATTTTGTTCCCTGGGAATGGATGCATTGTGGACAAGAGAGACAGCTGGAAGATGGGGATGGGTACAATATAGAATGATGTTGAACATAGGGGGTATTACTTACTATATTCTATTTCATTCGTAGTTGTCTGCAATGAATTAGAATGTATATTCACTTGTACCTTCTCGATCAAGCTTAATAAATGAATGTTGGAATACAGAATTCAGTACATTTCTGTTTCTCATGATGATTTCTCCATCACCATTCCCCCATCTTTCTCTATCTCATTTATTATTCTATTGTCACTGGAGTACATAAATTTGAAACATTTCAATCTACCTCCACCTGCCACATTGGTAGCTTCACTCTAAGAGTATTGATTGATGTACCTAAAGTAGCTCGAAAAGGCCATTCTGAGTCTCCACTCATTGCAAAATTTCAATTTCAAGCAAAGACTGGAGTTAGTACCCATGACTGCACCTGACTGATTAACCATTCCAGCCAGATTTTTAGGATTGCAAGATAAACCTCTACTCTCATTAGATTCCCACAATTATATCTTAACCTATCAATACAGTCTATGCCTCTGTCCTCCACTGCCCCAGATTAACTCCTCCAAATTCTCTCCATTTGCACAACCAAGTACACATCTAAATGTCTACAATTATTATCTCCCAGTATAGCTTGTAACATTTTATATTACACCTTTGATTATACTCCATCTTGGCTTCCAAGTGTGGTTCTAAGTTTGCAAGTTTCCCAACTTCGAGTGCAGCCATTACTGCCTGCAATCACAGATTCCAGTTCCCTTTCTATCATCCTGGAAGGAAATAGCCAACTGTATCTACATCTCGAAGTTTTCATGATTTCTATTTGCAAGTGCAGCCTGCTCCATTTCAAAGTGTACCTTTCAGTTGACTCCATCTTGGCCTCCAAGTACATCTCCAAGTTTACTCCATTTCCACCTCTAAGTTTGCTCAGTTACCAGCTTCAAGTGCAGTCAGTACCATCTACAAGGATATCACCAAGTGATATCAGTAGTATATTGCTTGTGCACATTGTTGTATGCTTGAATATCACTTTTGTTTGTACAGCAGATTGTTTTTGTGTTCTTTTCAGTTGACTAATTGACTGCATATACATATATAGATTAATATTGATAGTGAAGATGTAATATATTATAACACTGCAAATTGGATTCCCACAATGAAAAACAACAACAAAAATGAGATGAATTGCAAAATCGAATATCATGTAGTTCTGAAACTCCTGGAGCTACTTGAGAATACAGTACCAAGGATATAGTACTTAGAAAAATCTAAGCACAGGTTTCAGTAGCTCTGAAATTTGACTATTCAATTAGCATTATTTTGTAGTAACCTGAATTCCCCTTTAGAATGATAGTAGCATTCTAAAGTATGTATATATACTCCAGAGGCATCTAAAAGCTCTTTGTTGACAATTAGAAGGGCTCTGCAAGAATCTGAAACAATCTGTAAATACTTGTGAGATTGACTGGAGTGTCTGGGAAAATTGGTGGCAGCTTCCATATTTAAGTACAGTTGCCTGGTGAGAATATAAGCAGATATTGAACATGAGGGGTACAACCTATACAACCAGGATTAGAATCACTTATATTCATTTTGAACCTAAAAACTGGTTTTGTACTTACTCTTTGGGGTTTTATGGTACAAGAAAGTCTCTAATCACTGTCTCTGAGGATAAGTTCCTCCACATCAATAATACCCTATAACCCATCACTCTGAGACTTATTCTCAACTCGAAAATAACTTGAGAATACAATGTTATGTCATTTCTGTCTTTCTTTCCATGCTATAAGCATTAGTTAATACCAAGTACAGCATCCTCTCAAAATGAAATGTCATTAACTCCCAACTAGTTTCCCCAATCTCATATGATTTTTTCTTGCCTCACCTTGTTATAATCTACTCTGTGGAATCCCATAATTACACATAAACACATACATGGTGTGTCGACTCCCTTCACATCTCCCTTCAGATTGACTACCACAAATTGATTTCATTCAATGAGGCCACCTTCTAATTGCTCACATTCCCATTCACCACATGCTAAATAATTACAGGCAAAGCGATCGCCTACAGATTGATCCACTCTGAGTGAAACACGTACAGCTCAACCATCTCCAGATGGGCCACCTCCATTGCTGCTATTGTACAAAGGTAAAGTTGACTCTGATGACATTCCCCAGATATGGAGGTATCAATTAATTCAGTTTCATTTCCGTTGGCTCCACTCTTCCTATTCACTGTCTGCAGATGCACTCTGTTCAGTTCAACTGACTCCATCTAAGCTACCTTTACAATAAATACCTTCAGATAGACAGCCTCCAGATTAATGACCTCCAGATTGCCAACCTCAAGATTGAAAACCTCCATATTGACAACCTTCTAACAAACCAACCTCATGTTGACTGCGATTAGATTGAGCACCATTAGAACTTTGGATACACAAATATAAAGTAAACTCTTATCACATATTCACCTTAGTGAGTTTCCCAAAACAGAGAGTTTCAGGTCCTGTAATATCTGTTCTAGTATACATTGCTTCAGATTTGAGGGCCTCCAGATTAACCTCCAACTATTTCAACTCTAATTGTGTTGGAGTACTGCTTCCAAGTACATGACTACATTCACATGATTGCCACCACCAAGTATACCTGTAACCTTACTTAATCATTGCCTTTATGGGTGTCATTATGTTTACTCAATTAGGCTCTCCAAGTTTACCCAATTATGACTACCTAGTTTATCTCCAAAATTGACCCAATCAACATCTGCACATTCTTAATTAATATTTCTTCAACACTCTTTAGTGTGAGATTGATATGTATACATAGAGAGATTGAAATGAGCATTAGAGTCTTCAAGTTGATATAATCCCTGTGTCCCAACATATTTCTCACAATGACTGGATCACAACTTCCATGTTAACTTGAATCGGAGCAATCAAGTACATCCGTACAAGGCTGAATGGTTCAGATGTAACAACCGAATATAGCAGCTATAGTGAATACCTATATTAAAGCTTCCAGGTGCTTCTATACTGATTAGCCAAATGGAACACAATGGACCTCCTGGTCCTTCGGGAATATGCTCAGGTGCCTTTCAGAGCTCTCCACTTCGTGTGACAGAATTCAGACACATTTTGAAGTGTGTGATGTTGTCTTCCAAATGCTTTGAATTAAGCCTTAGATTGGTACAATGTTGAAGCTACTGGGACTATAATGCTCATCTCCAAGACCATTTCAGTATACCTCACACCTGGCACCAGACTCTTTAGGAGTGGAAATATAATGCTTACATTAATTGATACACATCAATGAACTGTCTTACAGCTCCACACCTTATTCAGACATTCTAGGTATTATACAGTACAGTAAGTATTTACATTAACATTACTATTTACCAGCCATATGCTATCAATACGATCCAATACAGCATTCCATTATTCCTAAAGTATTGGTCTAATCATTGCTCTGATGGGTACAATATGTATCATCTTAGTCTGTTTGACAACAACGATTATCCCATCAAAAGAAGCAGCTCGACGGTATTGATCATTCTGTTATGATCAGAATTTCACCGCATAATTTTGGACTTGAGGATGTAACACCCTTTGTTGAGTCTTCTTGTACTTCATAGAAATGCGGAAGAATAATTTACTGGCTCGTAGACAATCCTGAAAATGGATCATTTAACTCAGTGGTATTAAGCTGCAGTATAATATCATTCAAAATGGAACTCATTCTTGGAAAGTGTTATTGATATTATTCTCTTCACTTCGCATCTATTTGACATTGATCCTGTCAGCTTCAAACATGATCCCTTGGTGGAGATTGGTATATTCGACCATGCAATCAAGTTCCTGATGCTCAACAAAAGATGGATTGTGCAATTGTTCACAGTAATTCAATAGACAACTGAGGAGTTGAATTAATTTACTGTCTATAAGTATATTCTAATTGTATGAAAGCCCCACACTACCATCTTTGTGTCTACAGTTCTTCTCAATACGGGTGTGAAAAGCTGTTCAAAGTTGGAAATTCAGAACAGTGCTGATGTATCTCTAATTGATATTAATGTGATACTTCTGTACACTCTATAAATATGTATTTTTCTGAAATGATGTACCTTTTGTGATACAGGGCAGAAAAATGGCTCTTTATATGCAACATCATTTATTGAAAGGAGACAGCAAGTTGAAAACTGTTGCAAAGTCAATATCATAGCAGCCTTGAAGTGTAAGATATGCTAATATCATCTCCATGTAGTTGAGGCTGATACCCTGGTCATTATAATCCAGAATTTGTTAAATGTAATTGACACTGTTGCTGGAATTATATGCATTCATCAAGTTGCCAATATGCAGCCAGTAAGAAAAATCTATGGTAAAATTGTCACCAGTATATATTTGCAAATTTACCACTTCCAAATGGAATACAAAATCCATTTTGGAATATCTAATGTATCTTATGTACTGTCAGATGATTATTATGAGTTTGAGAATACTAGATGTCTGCAATTGTACTATCAGCTTAATACAGCTGATTGATAATTCTGTCTTGAACTAAACATGCTATGTCAAGGCCATACCATGAATATCACTTTGAGTTCGTCAGTGATGTACTCCATGTCAGAGAAGCCAATGATGATGCCATCAGTACCTCGAGAGGTTAGATTCACCTGAAATTGGGTATGCTTGTTTTGGGTCATCTTTGCAACTCCAGAAGAATTACCTTGAACCACAGTGTGCAATTGAGAAGGATTTTGGCGAATGTGATATGTGAACTGATATTGGTAGTTCTAACTTCCAGGATTGGCTGTTACATATAATTTTGGAACAATTTATCGAGAAGGGTGTATTCAGATGGTCTCACTGGATGAGGTTTGCACTCCAATTGCTCCTTTCAGTAATGTCAATCAATAGTTGACCTTTTGGTTACTGCTTTTCAGATTCAGTTCTGGTGAACCTGAAATTGTCTATGTTTTGTAATATTATACATTTCAGCACTGTATACAAAGATATTAATTGTGGCACCAATCATAGGAATCATTTAATCCAGTACCAGCTGAGATTGTATTAAGAAAGGTTTTCTGACTTTTGGCCTTTACAGACTTTGACATTGTCAGTGATTTGAAAACCCCTGTCTTGCAGTCAAGTGTTCTTGAGTGCATTTTTAAATACTGTACAGGATAGATTTGAGGGATTTTGTAGGCTATCAAGTAGAGAAAACTCATAAAATGCCTGCACTGTGCCAATTACCACTTAATCAGCAGTTGTTTCTGCTGCACATTTTCCATTATCATTCTAGCAGATATTAATTAGACTGCAATCTACAGCCTGTATTCTGTTGATACCCCAGATTCATTTTCCTTGACAGCTGCTACATTTTAATGAATTGAATGATTTTGTGATATACTTCAGATCCAGATATTAACGTACTAATGTACATCAGTTCTCAAATTGATCTTCGTTATTTTCTGATTGCTGATATTTCAGCAGCCAGTGTACTCAGTCCACAACTGATTTCGTATGCAGCAGGTGTGGTTTATCAGGCTGTGAAAGCTAATGAACTGTGTGGAGAAAGAATTGCCATAACTGATCCCAGATTAGATAAACACCTGAAGTGTGCAGAGCGTTGATATTAGTGTAATCTAGCAGAGTCAAGCAAATATACTCTGCTGTAAATCATAGTGGGGGCAAAGAGCTCGGTCACCCCTTGGTATAGCTGAAGGAAAATAACATATAAACATGAGCCATATGAGATAAAAGCTACAATGGGATCTAGAAGATGATCTATAACCCAGGCAGTGAAACGGAGATAATGTTGTAAGCGGAATTCATCAGCAACATCCCATTTCAACCGAAAACCAGTAATGGCTAGGCAATTTGACTGGGAATGTTCAGTATCCAATTCAATATGCCATGTGTCATCAACATATTAGGGACCGTTTACGGGACACACCATTGCAGTGGACAGATTCCAGGCATGTTTGGCAGTTGTACAGTTAATAGTTATTTGAAAATTGAGAATTGTAACATTCAGGTGCCCAGTCTGCTGATCGTTCAAAGAATTTGCTAAATGTCACCTATGGAATACTCATATGACAGGCACAATTGGCATCTAAGCTGGAGATTGATCCTACCCATCCCACTACCAATTGCCCTGTCTATCTCACTATATATTTGATGACCCTACTAGTAAGTCAGGTGCAGTGGGTTAACATTGACATCTGTCTGAAATGGAAGATATGCAAAAAGCAACTGGATTCATTCAAAATTATCCCTGTAGTATTATATTCAGAAGATGTGTTAATCTTCTTCAGTGCACTATACATCACTGAGTGCCGCATTGACTGCTGAGAGGAGCAGAGACAGGGCATCTGCTGTTTGGAACACTTTAAATTTAAACATGTTCATTTCATACCTCACATGTTGAGCTATCAATTTTTTCATTTACTGGCGATATGAGTCAGCCTGTTGAAAGACAGGTGGGGACAGACATGGATGCCATTGATTCCAGTGTTCTGGGTACCTTTGATACTTGTTGTATAATTCAGTTGCTTAGTAATATTCTTTCCTTCCAGTATTATTCACTTCATCTATCTCCCTATAAGTCTTTGTCCTTTTTGAATCTGTGGTAAATGTTGGATAAGAGTTCTGGGGGTCAATGGGATTTTCCTCAGCTATATTTTCAGGTGGTGGCTCTCTAGGTAAACCATCTATTGGTTGATTATTAGTTAGCCAGCATGCCAGTGACCGTGTAGCAGTACCTAATAACATCAAATCATGATGGCTTGGGGTGATCTCAGCTTGGAGGGGATGGAATTCCATTGGGTAATTGCTCTTCATTGATTGATGTTGGGTGATTTTGTTCATTGTGAGCCTCTAGTCAGATAGTGTGTAAGGTATTTTTACACAGGTAAAGAAAGTAACATAGTTCTGGAAGATTTTAACCTTAGTTGAATGATATTCAGTCTATGTTTTCAGATCAAATCTTCATGATCCTTTAAAGGGTGATGGTTTATTACTAAATCAGAGTCTGTGGGGTTTTTGGTTGAAAGCAAGGTTGCTCAGCTATGGGTATCACTTTCATAGCCACATCATACAATGCCAATTGCAGGGGGAAGGCCAATACCAAGTTGTTTCAGAATCAGTTATCTTCATAAACTATATATTATGTATTGGATTGCACATAGGAATCCTGCGAATCGTCAGCTGACAATTGCCAGCGGAGAAGAGATGATTTCTTTTGATATCTCAGCAATCAATCTTCAAATACTGTTCATTGACTGCTGTTAGAATTATTACTATCTGGCATAACATATATGGTGTCATTTTGGGATTGTGAGTTTATAGCTATTCCCAAGCCTTTAGCAAAGAGAGTGAAAATTGATCAACTGAACACAATGAATAGAAACGTTTTATAGCTAGCTGTATGGCTGCTATATAATTACAAAAACCATATTGGCTTCTGCAATTGTAGCTCTAGTACTAATTCTTGACAAGTAAATAGATCCTGAGGAGGTAGACATATTTCTACATTGAGTGTAATAGCACACATTCACTGGTGGTGCTCAACTCACAAGGCTCCTAGTCAATGAAGTTGCACATAGTACACACAAATTTTATAAGTGATGTTTCTACTTGTACATACAATGAAACTCGATCATTTTCTGGCTGCTTTTATACACATGCCATATTTTTTCCCTTCTGTGCCACTTATAGGCTGGAACAGAATGCAGGTTAGCTGTAATCAAATAACCCAGTAAGCGAATTGATGTATTGCACAAAGGAGAGTGGTAATTATAGCTTTCTGTTCACAGCTGGGTTTTATGGAATAAAAATTTCATAAAAAACTAATGTTTAAAATAACATACAGAGATATAAAAGCCATTTATTCTGTGAAAGGTCACTGCTACCTTCAATATACTCACCCATACTATGGTGCAATCTATATCAAATTAGATTTCAACATTTGGTTACCATCAGCAGATTCATAAATAATGTTGATCAACAGTTATTGGCTGAAAACATCCCATTTGACTGTAACAAACAGCCTGTTTGGCTTGCAATAACAGCCACATAAGCATTTGGGAACATCAGAAAATACTCCTCAAATTCACCGTCACAAAGATTGTCCAGTTGGGCCAATCGCAACTTGTTCTCATCCGCTGCCTGGGTATGCTGATCTTCTTTGACAGTTACAATCTCCACTAAATTATCAGTTCTAAAGCCCTATCTTGTTCAAAATGACACTAAGTTCATAATCAACTGCCAGTGCAAACCGAGAATCTTATTGTTATCAGCTGGCATGGTAAGGAAACCAATTCCATTGAGGTGGTTATGGTGGACCTTTAATATTCCACCATTCAAAGTGCCCAAGATGAGACTCATCATCTCTAGGTGCACCACGAGTGCCTAAAGTATTGCCCAAATACAATCCAGCTATTCACCAGACATCTTCTAGCCCTACTCCATCAGAATCTGCATCTGGTTCACCTGAGAGTTCCCATATAAGAAATGTTACAATATTATTCCAGCCAGCAGCAGAATGGGGGAAAACCCATAATGCATGTATTGTGGAATGGAGCTCATTGGCAGAGCTTATCTGTAGTGAAAATAATCCAAATGAAGAGAGTGATAATTCATCAGACTTAAGTAGTGCCTTCAGCATAGCCAGAATCATCATGAAGCAAAATAACTTGTTCTTGTATGAATATTGCCAAAACTGTAGATCAGTTCATTGTCAGTGATTTGATTTTGTGGAAGATAGTATGTTAGATGTCTAGAGAAAAAGTATTGAAGCATTATTTGCAAACAGAACTATATGAAATTGCTGTGACAGGGACTCTTGCTATGGGAGATGGCACAGTCGATTTTGCAGCCACTGTCAGGAACTGGATGGGATTGGACAATGATGACAAAGCAAATCTGATTTGGGGACAGTGGATCCAGGTGTTTTGAAATAATGTGCAATGGACTTGCAACACAATACATCTCTGGCCGTGATCTATCTCTGGCCACCATCTATCACTGGTCACTGTTCATCAGATCAGAATTGATTGAGCTCTGGTGATGGTGCAAGGTTACATGGGGTAGCAAGAGATTCTGAGGGGCGAGTGCTACTGGGGGATGTTGAAAACATGTTATGTTGTCTGATATGGTCATGGTGTGTGAGGTCCATGTAGAGGTGGCATCATCGTATACTATAAACAGAAAGTAGTCCAATATGCTGCAACATTACATGATGTGGCATTGTTGAATAGAAAAGAGTTTTGTTTGTGGTGTGTATGATTATGTTTGACAATTATGACAATACATCCAGCCAAGGAAGATGATTGATGGGTGATGGATGAACTGCATACAAACAGTGGTAATTTGGTGTTGGAGAATTTCCTTTTCTTCTCTCTTTACTTATTCTCTTGTATAACAATGCAATTGATGACATTAGAATATAATCTTAACACTTTTGACTTGTTTTCCAATACACACTGACAGTTAGAGTTTCTGTCTGATTACATTCTGTTTCTGATATTACCTATGTGGAACCCTGCCCATTACATTTTTACCTGATTATTCCCACCATTTACATAATTGAATTCGTCTGGGCCACATTACATTCATTCTCCTATCGCTTTGTCAGCTCTGTACGAGTTATAATTACTGGTCACTATAATATCTGCCATCCATTAACTCTACCTTCCACTCTTATAATCCATCTGGTGACGTATTATCCATCATATGAAACTACCCACTCTGTGCTCTGTACATATGACTTGGGATGTTTAAGTCCAATTCTGGGATCTGGACTTGTAAGCACAGCATCTCATACCATCCAATTGCTGGTATATTGTAACACTCCACTCAACTGTGACAAATTTTAAATCTGCTAATTTTGTAATTTTCTGCAAGACTCAAAGTCAATTGTATTGTCAATTGCTCGATGAGGCAGGGGTGTCGCTACCATGGCTCTGATGAATTGCCAGCATGAAATCTCTATATATGGCCAGGATATGTTCTTCATCATCTGTAGGCACTATTATAGTTGTTGTGCTCACTCTGTCTGCAACCATATGTTTTCAGGTCTGCATTCATAAGGAGCCATCAGGGTATATCCCATTGTTCACATTTACCACTGTTTGCCACAGCTAAACCCAATGCTGCTATCCAGGATCTTCCATTGTATCTTGGTGACTAGGTAGTAGTCATACAAGGTCTGAATTGATTGTACACTCATCTGTCACAACTTACACTGCTGCGGCCTGCTCCCCTATCGTCCTCCTGGTATCTATTCTACAGTTGGAAATGCTGTCCACAGATGATCTGAGAAGCCATGTACAAACATGCACTTGTAAAAAGAGTCTCCAACAACTTACTCACTGTCCCGTAGATTGTCAAAGAATGAGTCTTGTAGTGTATGATTGTCTGGAAGACTTCTAGCCTCTCTGCAATACCCCTCCCCCCCAGCTGTGGTTCAGGGATAATCCTGGAGTCTATATGATGGGCTGACTGATCCACTGCTATCTGAGGCACTCACACTGAGGCTGCTGAGCCACATCCAATTTGTTTGAAGTCAAAGCTAGATTTCTTGGACAAAATTCAGGGTAAGTGGAACTGAATCTTCAGCTCAGACAGTAAGTCCACTGTTGCTGCCTACTCATTGTACCAATAACCTCATTCAGTGTATTACATACTTGCCATACTCATTTTGAACTCTCTGACAAATATGAACTTCCTTGCATAACCCAATTGTGGCTATCTGATATTGACATAATGTTCATTCCCATATTGGAATCCAATACACATCACTTCGATCTTTTCATGCACTACATACATATTGACTCTGCTGGTCTTCTGATAGTACTCAGATGGCCCATCCTCCAGTAACCTCATCGATTTTCACAATCCTAGCTTCAGATATAATCATCTGCATTGATATCTTAATATCTCTCATTATATGGCATCATATGAGTACATTTTTTTAGTCAATTGTTGGTATATATTGGTTGAAGTTGATTAGAGTCAGTACAGACACCTCTTGCTTCTAATAGTAATTCAATTTGGTTGTCTAATCAGGTGCTGATTGTGAACATTGACCACAGTAATCACAATATCATAATTGATAGCCACTCTACAATACTTGGGGATTTTTACACTTGTCAGTTCCAGCCATTGCATAATCTGCAATTGCTTCTCTGGTACCTTGGGATCTGCCTATAAACACAGGAATGATATAGGTAATTATAGTGGGATTTTTAGATAGCTGCTGCTGAAATTCCTTGTAGTATCAATAACATAGATGACTCCATACAGTGTTATTGAAGATATAGGTCATTGGAACTGTCATCTGTGGAGTCTCTCAAAGTATATTATCCATATCATCGATACATTCCCAGTTAATACAGCTGGACTTAAGGTTTGAGGTCTGCACCTGTTTATGCTCATTCAGCATTACTCAGCAGAGCGCAATATAATCATCAACACACATCAGTGTGCCATTGTGGCCTGTGTCATCTTGATAGTTTGAACATGATTGAATCAAGTAAATATGATCTGCAGGAGTTCAAACTGTATAGCCAATCATAACGATGCCAGTCATAACACTACCCACAACATACAGACATATTATTCATGTATGATATTGTTGATTGTCTCAATTCGATATTCCCATATTGAATCATATTATAGGGATCACTGATCAGCTTTGTGAATTGGTATGATGAATTGGTCACAACTGAATCTGACTTACTTGGTAGCTGACATGTGTCTGTCCAATTAGTCTCTAATATCCACTCCAATCCATGTCTGCTACTGTTAATCTCAATTAAATAGACTTATCAACACACTTTACTTCTACAATTCATGCTTTAGTATCTGTATACTATTATGAATGTACACTGGGTGTTGTGATGTATTGGACTGGGGCTATACATGATATTCTGTATTTGCGCTATTTACAAAACAGTAAAACAGAAAATAGGGTAATAGCATGAACCCATGTAAGATCTTGTATGAATGTATATGGGTAGGTAATGCTTCAAATATTGATGTCAATTTTGTTGAGTTGTATTAAGTTAGTTATGGCAAGATTATTGCAACTAATCAAAGACTCATGGTGAGCCAACTATATCAACTCAATGTTACCCGGCCCTGCACACATCTCATGCAGCCATGCTGTCACAGAAGCTGAATGGAATGGGTAACTGAGAATGATAGAAGTTGAAAAGCCATAGATAATAAAAAGATGGTGTGGTGAAATGGCAGAGCTGGAGAAAAGATGGCCTATGGTCAACGGTCAGCCGGATGTCTCGAAGTGTCCAAACACATTGTGTCAAGATGAGAGCATCTGGTTCCCGAAGTGTAGGGAGAGGGTGAACGGATGTGCAAGGGTACTTGGCCATGAGGAACCAGATACTTGTGTAAATCTACCATATCTTGGACAGAGTGAGTGAGACCAAGAGTTGGCAAGCATAGAGTGCATATTTTATTGACTGACAAGAATAGGTCAGTCAACCCTGGGGCATGCGAAACATATGCTCCCAGTTGCTCAGTCCATCTCCACAACTGCTGTGTCTCTGTTTGCCCACACCTGCTTCCTGCTGACACACTGAGTGGTGGTGCTTGCGAGAAACTGATTTTCCCGCCTCAGTGGGCAGCAACCGAAATGGTGAATGCATATCCACCAGTTTGGACTCTGATAGTGAATGCACACCCAGTTGATCTGCAATTGATCAAGGCAGAGATAGCAAACCTGCAGACTCTTATTGAAAGATGTACTTTGTAAGGTATGCTGAAAGCTTGGACAGTACATAGAGAGCAGATATTATGTTCCTCATTGGTTTTGGAAAATACTATTGATTTTAATGACCGGTCTGGAAAGCAGTACAATCACTGGCAAACAACTACATTCATGGATTCTCCAATCTTTCGATGGGGCAGAGATGCATGTCGTTCAGTGAATGTTGATGAACTCGAATTGTATTCCGGAACCAACTGAGTTGAATAATAGTATGGCATATTGGCTTTCCAACCAAAATGCAATAAACAGCCTTCTCTGGTATATCTTCTCCACCGAAGGCTGTACTCTGTAGTTCTCTATCTGGCCACATTCATTATTTGAAGTTGTGGCTAATGACACTTTTTATAGTCAATGTGAATATTTTTTACCTATCTGCAGAAATAGGCAATAATGATTATGTTGAAATGCAGCTCAAATTTCAAAATTGCCCAAATTCCTCTGCATTGGTATATATATCTATAGGAGATGGGATTGGTATTGAGCTTACAGCTGCAAAGTACACGGCAATAACTCAGTTGTTCTTGATAACAGATTACCTGGGCTATGGTAATATGCATATTATCATGCGAGGGCAAAACTGGAATCCACAATCACAGCGTGTAAATACTAATTCTAGTAAATATGATATCAAAGAAAGTCATCTCAATGAATACTCCGCAGTCGTGAAAGTGAATATCCTCTATGTCATGATGAAACAATCAAACATTATGACTACAATATCAATCTCTATTTCAGTGTTTTGTTAAAACTATTTGAAGTTGCTTATGGAGAAAGGTGATATCTCAAAGGCGCATTGAAAAGATTGACAATAGTCATATGTCATTAGGATATTGATACTAATATATATCTTCTCAAACTGTCAACCAGAACAATTTTATCAACTGATGCCAAACAGTCAAAGGTGTAGTTTGAGAGACACTGCTGTAGATGAATTAGTGATTTCTCTCTTTCATATTGAAGGTAATTAATAGTTAATGAGGAAATTGTATCTTTCTTAGGTTTTGGTTACAGTGGAACTCCATTTGGCATTTGTTGATTATTACTGATGATTATGAAATAATGTTAATTAACAAATACTCATGTGGTAAAGTGGATCAAAGCTCTATGTGGATGAGAAGTTGTTATTGAAGCAGGCATGCCTGTTGCATAGTGGAGAGTAGAATCACAAATGGTTTGCTGGGAATGATCGACTAATTCAGATCATGTTATGCCATATATTGGTTTTGAGAACAATTGTGATAATATGCCTGGGTAGTAGCTGCTATTTGCAGTTACAGATTCTCCTCATCTCAGGTGAGATGGACAGTGTTACATTATGAAATGCAATTCAGCAACTAGCGTTGAATTAATTATTGTCACATATAGCAGGAAATGCTGTATACTTCTTAGGTTTTATTAGAGCAGAACAAGAAATGTGAATTCTAACCACTGTGGCTAGTCAATAATGTCTAGGCAATATTGTGTTCTAGTATCAGATTATGAAATGCAGCTTGGGAATTTGAAGTTCTACTCATAATTGTACAGTGTATTATTTTGTGGCTTACCATTGTAATTCTGACATGTCTCATATTCTCAATCCTGGCATTTTAATAATCCTAGATATGAAACCACCTACATATGTTATTATTCCAGAGTATTTGATATGCTACATTTGATTATTAAGATATGAATACAGTCCAGGCTGACCTCTGAGACAGAGGCGAACCTCCAAAGTGTATGTACCTACTACATACTGCACTGGACTGTTTCATTTTGCTTCATTCCGTGATATTTTCTTCCACCATGAATGCTTCTGAATATGCTGCAGCAGTATAGACACTTTGTCATCTACAAGACACAACATGTTGAGATGCAGACAGCTCATTCTGCTCACCCTCTGCTAATATCTGAATCTGCACATGATTAGCATATGAAGGAAACTAACTGTCTCAACTGACATATTTCATATTAACTGTCATTTGGAAAAAAAATGTAACCACTGCACTCTAAACTCTAAATGCTCTGCCAGAGCATACCAGTAAGCTTAACCTTGTTTCAGAAGATATTGACTAAATACTATATTTGGACCTGTGATTCCAACATCCTAGAATAACTTCAGTACTTTGTGCTTCAGTAGTAAAGCTGTACCTTGGAAAGAGAAAATCTCCAATCACAGTTTCTGTTTAGGAAGTCTGCAAATGACTGTCAACTCCCACTCACCACATATAATGTGTATCCTCAATGTTAATCAAGTTCACAATGCTTTAAATGCAGACATAAGTGATATCAAATCAGATTATTAGTTTAGGCTTTCAATAACAGTGCCTGAATATTGATTGCATTGATATCGCTTCCATTGAGATTGTTCAAACAGAGGGAATCTTGAGAAACAGTTTCTGCTTGGTGACTTAGTAGGTGACCATTAAATGTCACCCAATACTTGTCACAAAATGCTTGAGGTTGTGATGAACATTGTATAGACCTATCCGTTGACTGTCAACTATCGTATCACAAGATCGCTGAATGATAATGTCCTGCAGATGGCTTGAGTGTAGAAAACTAAGCTTGAGTCGGAGTTAGTAACTATGTAAGGAACACAAGCCCATGATCCAGGTAATAGTAACTAATTGTGTATACCAACTCATGGTGTGTAGTACTGCAATTCTCTGGAACTACATACCATCATTCATCTGCCCACTGTGGGATTACATCTTACCATGCATTAATATCATTTTATACGCAGCTTTCAACCAGTGCACTATAAATGTACAGTGGAGTTTATAGCTGTATCACTTACAAGGAATCACTGATAATACAGTATGCTGTTTACCTGATAATATACATTAGATCTGAATGTAAGTGAGTACAAAGAATACATTGGCTAACAATATTGACATATATGAGAACACGAATTATGTAGATTACTACCGAATTGTTGTCATACCTGACTGTTTTTCCTCCATGTTGATTCTGTCCAGTGCAAACCCACTGTCTCTCTCTTATGTGTTGACTGCAATGTTAGTGGATGGCAACTCAGCCCACACTACTCGGATGAATGGCTGAAAGTGAAGTTCTGAGCACGATATTGCCTTATAATGTGCTACCAGAGTAGCAGAAGTCTGAAACAACTGAATCACATGAAAATTGAATATTCTTCTGATGGACATACCACATACCCAAATTTGTATTCATTTCCTAGTAAGAATAAATCCAGTTTGAACCCTTCTAACTCAACTATCACCACTCACCAACATCCCAACTCAATCCAGTTCAGTAGATTCCCAACACAGCTGCACATCTTTGCCACCTTGTCACCTCAAATACTGAAACAACAGTCATAATTATTACCGCCGAAGATGTTATACGCAGGGGAAATGAAGACTAATCCATGTCTCAGCTCTCTCGTTATTTGTCCTGGAGAGTTACTTTATACCACAACCATTTCCATGTCTCAAGTTCTTTCAGCGTAGTTGGTTCAGTTCAATCTGATTTGACATCAACCGGCATTCAATGCTTACTTCAATAGTTTATATGATATGAGTGCACACATTGAGTATTGGGCATTCACTATCCAAGTATAGCTTGGTCACGCCATGACGTAAAACTGAATACAATTGACTACAATACGAGATACAAATCTGACGTGCTAAAGTTAAATCTCCCAGAGACCTTTCGAGGTCACCAATCATTGCATCTTATCCGTTTACTGCCCGCTTCTTCTGAGTGTTTTGCTGTTACTCAATTAGACTGCATACTATATTTACACTGATGTACTGTCACTCAATATTGTCCAACTGTATGTTCACTTCATCAAATGGAACCTACTGCCAGCCAGGTGAAGAATAACAATTCACAGAAGTATCAAGATGCACATCATGTGAAAGTACATGCATTCAAGAAGACAGTAAATCTTCATTGTTCAACACATATTGAACTTCAAAGTCAGTCTGTGAGAATTGTACTGGAGGTGACTGATATCTGCGATTTCATTAGATTGAAGTAGGATGAAGAATACACTGTTCTGTGGATCAGCAAGGATGAAGGTAAGAACAATGCAGAGTCCACCTTGTCTTTCAATTTTGAAGAACATAATTTGGATTGCAAAGTGCAACTTCTACTTCTAGGCCAGCCATAACAGGACAAATCATTACAAACTACAATGGTACAACTATGAATGAAACATAGCCACTCTGATACTGTTATTGTTCATGCGCTGGTTCCGATTCCTCAGAAAGCAGCTGGCACTTTTGCACGCCCATTATGCGAACAGCAATAGTCAACCCTCAACTGATCATGTGAGACTGAATCCACACCAACTCAGGCACTTACACTCCCCAAGTCAAGTGGAGACCTCCATGATGCACAATGCAAGCCATGTGGCAAGCACAATTTTCCGCAGCACCAAACAGTTTGTTGTGAGGTTGCGAACATACTCATGGAGGTAATTGAATCTATAAAGACTTCTGGGCCAATAATATCTGATGAGATGCACATAATTGTCAATAATATTTGACAACTAGTAATTGAAGTTCAGAATAGTCAGTGCACATTAGCAGCTGCTCAAGAAAGTATGTGCAGTATATGTCACATGCCTTGGGGTCTAATTATAATATAGGTTTTCAAATGTGAGAAGGTGTAAGGATTGTGTTCCGTTAAATACTGCTCTATCAGATGTACAATCTTATCTTGCGCGAAAACATATAGCATTAAGATCAAAGATTAGTACTGGTCCCGGATGATTATCAGATGGAATGTCTCAACTTGTTTTCTGCAGTTACAGATTGAATGTAGGCTCTGAGACTCAGCTTCAAATCCAGGCAAAGAAACTTCTGTCTGATGATGCTTATCTGACGAGTAGAATGGATGATAAAATATCATTATTCGCTCCAATGGAAGTGATGGATTTGGTTCACTAGCCACAGTTGTTTTGTGCAATTTCAGCGAAACGTTAAATGATCCAGAAGTCACAAGCAAACCTCCCAGACACATTGATCTATTCCACCAGTGTATCAACATAATGCCAGATGCTTGCAGACCCTTTTGAGATCAAGGAAAGAGTTCTCAGATGACTTACAAGCAGTTTCTGGTTCTCCTGAAAGCAGCTGCTGCTGTGAAGTGGCATTCAAAATGCTACATCAGCAAAATGTATTTTAGTCACTAGCAGCCTCCAGGAGTGTGTGAGAGGAGGTGAAGTGTAAAGTTAGAAGCTTCAATTTTGGGAAAGAATCAGACCCTAGGAGGGAATTCCGGCCGGCCTGCAGAGTAACTGAGATCTCTGAAGACTGGCACGGGAGCACCATGGGAGCAGTTGTGATAAGTTTGGGAGCACCTGGGAGTGTCGCCCAACCAATGCGGGAATCCCATACTACCTCTGAGAGATGCCTGGGTTCTTAGGGATATTCATTCAAAGAACTGCAGGCAGTATCTGAGGTTCTCCGGAGGTACACGAGCAATAAGAATATCCTCCACATACGATGCATAGATTATTGTTCATTATCAAGTACTACATCATACTATAGTACCCAGCATCTGCTTCACCATTCTACTGTTTGCATCGCTACATTGAGAGGAACCAAAGAAAATGACTAGTGATTCAAAAATGAAAGCAGGTAAACCAGAAAAAATACCCCGGCTAAGCGATTGAATGATATCAATCGAACATGGTCTCAATGTCATCAACTAAATCTCCCATCTCATCAGGGCCGACAAATGGAGGGACACACAATTCATCAACGGTGCAAAGAACCTGGAGGCATTCAGTGTATTTCCGAATTATTCGGGCCTGGCGAATGGGTGAAATTGAATTCCAATGTCGTTTGGCTCAAGTTGTGATATCTAACCAGTTGGAATAGAGAAGTTAGCTCGCGGTGAATCAAAATGGAGTTTGAAAGGCAATATGATGAATTCGCAGGGAAAAGAGGTGCGCCAGCATGAAAGGAGGAGTGCCTGATGAGGAGTGCAGGGTGGGCAAGGGGAGAGATGATGGTGATGGAGGAGTGTGGGATGAAATTGTCGGGCGCAAATCCAGGCCAGGGGGTGCCATTCCAGCTGAGCAGCCCATCTATGCTGAGCATCTCCAAAAGGGAGGGAGATAAAGGGTCTGAAATGAAATAGAGGAGCTCCTGATCGAGGTCGAGGAAGGGATTGAGTCGCACCCATACTAGAGGAGGAGCACCGACAATAATGCAGTATGGAGAGCTGAATGAAAAATCAAAGCGCCAAGCCAGACTAAGGAGCGCCGATGGGGATTGAGCAGCACCTATCATAGCGGAGGAGAACCATGGGGGGGGGTGGGTATGAAGCAGCACACCATGTGTAATTGATGAGTGCAGTGTCTTCTGCATTAATACAATCCTTTACCGTGGAAGGGCCAAATGTACCTTGATAGTCATCTTGAGAAAACATAACTGTAACCTTCGTTCCAGTGGCATACTCAGACAGCGCACAATGAATGGCTGCGGCCACAAAGGCTAATGTCTGTGGTGTGACCAGTTGAAAGAACTGCGATGTGGTAAGTTGTCGCCCCAAGCTATTCGCAGTGAAGAAAAACTGATGGTAGATTGAGTCAAGCACTTCCATCCGTGTGAACCAGGACTTCAGATCATCGATGACCTTCAAGAGATTGGCATCCTCAAGCGGGAGCTTCTTAACCTGGATTCGAAACTCAGTCTCTGATCCTGAATCCAAGTGGTAACTTCGGACATTAATTCGACTAGCCACATCTGGTAAACGCCCTCGAATAGTAGTAATCTTTAGTTTTAACTATGTAGACTTTTGGGGATCAGTATCATCACAAGTCCAATCAAGGAGCAGAAAACAGAGTAAACACTTACGGCTTCTTGGGTTTGCGGATCAATTTTAAGAGATGGACCACTGGGCAATTCACACACACATGGTGTACCTACAGGAGCACCTGCTAATGCCCGCTGTCGATCCTGGGCTTCAATGGCTAGTTGCCAAGCTTTGTCAACCATCGAGTACTTCTCATGGGAAATGATTGACCAGGGAGTCTTGGTGAATACGATTGCCTCCATGAACCGTTTCGCTACCTCACATGTAGCCTTTTGGTGTTGAGGAATGTTGTGATCTCCACCGGCCTTTGGTTGAGGAAGACTCTGGTCTCCACCAGCCTTGGGCAGCGGGCGCGCCTGGGAGGGTACAATGTCAGACTCGCGTAATATGTTGATGGTTGACTTTTGGCATTTGAGCAATGGTGGTGCCATGGCCCCGGCTTGATGTCTCAGATTTGGAAGTGATGTGCGGGCCATGACAGTATCGGCACGGTTCCGTTTCTTTGGCTGTGGAACCTTTGTAGTTCGTATTATATAATCATGGAATGCCTCGTCCAGATGTAGGACCTCTTGCCAGTTGTCCAAATCGTCTTCTTTGATATCGGATGACAAGGTGGACTCTCCAGGGTTTTCACTGGTGTCATCGCTGATCTCTTCCCGATCAGTATAGTCATCATCCTGCTTCATATGAATTATAGCGCGGACATTAGCTATCTCAAACACTATACACGAAGATTGGAGTTCAAACATTTGATCAGTCATGAAATGTGGCTGTCTCCTTGAACGCACATGCCAGTGCTCGCTCAAGGTGTGATTCTTGGTTCTTCTGTATATGGTGATTCCTCACCTGGCTGGCCGGAGGTTCCATGTTGATGGAGGGAAGTTGCGGAATGTAGACAGAAGCATATAAGAGCAAATACAGTAGGAGGTTTAAAAGAATAACAGGAAAATAGGGCAACAAAGTAGCACACGGTCGAGGAAAATGCAATTCGAGGCTTGCCTGGAAATAGTCCGCCAGTGTCTGAGGTTCATAGATATACTGTCGAAGCTAGTTCTGTGATGTGATTTAGGAAGCGTCAGGTGCACCGGATTAGATGGATTCTTCATGCCCCCAATTCCCGAATGTTAGCATTTGTATCCATATACGCTATTGATGCAAGAATAGGATGTTGGATCAAGCCAACATACCTAGAATTTGAACCAGATGCACCTGAAGAACTCGAGACATTAACATGGTTGTATCACTAATGAACTCTCAGGGCTGGACATAGGTTGAATATTGACAAATGATTTGATCATGATAGCCCCTACATATAACTCCGCTGAAGGTAGTTCATTATGCCTCTAGTTCGAGCATATGAGAGGTGACCGTGTGGCCCAGAAATGTCGGTGTGTTGAAGAATCTCGCAGGAATTGGACAGAGCATAGAGCTGGAACCTTCGTGAGCTGCAACAGTTGAAGTTACATGGGTTCACACTGAGGTTATTGCTGATAGTGGATAAAGATAAATCTCCGAATGCGGTAAACCAGTCGGATAGACACCCTATTTTGATGATATCTTGTTGTTTTAGGATTCTGCAGCAAAGTTAGCGGTCGATTAGGCAATATCGGGTGCCAAACTTTACTTTCAGCAGTCTGAGTCTGCTGAAGTCTCAATATGTATGCCATCAGTGTAAGAGAGGACGGAAAATGTGGGTTTACAAAGGAGAGATTCAATATAGAGAAAGCACGGGAAAGGTACAATGAAAACTCAGGGGTAATCAAATCGAATACCGTTCTAGTCAATGCCAAGATTGCCAGCGAACGGGTCATAAATAGTCACTCACATTAAGATGTTGCTCATACTGTTGAAATTGCGATACTAGTGAAGCTTAATTATTCTATCTAAGAGTGCCACAAGGCCAATATATATCAGAGTGCAAGTACAGCTGAACGCCATCAGCCCGTATCAGAGTCAACAGTCATCTCCGGCCATATGAGACAAGTCCACTCCCCCCATACAAGACACGTCTGCTTGGGCCATACACGACACGTCTGCTCGGGCCATACAAGACATCTTCCCTCCGCCCATACGAGGCTCATCTCTGGCTGAGACCTGTATATGCAACACATACTATCATGTAAACACCTCATCATTTAATCACAAACATTATAAGTCTCAATGCTACAGTGTTGACTTAACATAAATATTCGCGTTCAAAGCGGTGCATAAGAACAATATGAATGCATCACGAGGCTTCATCTGACAGCGGAAAGACGAATAACAGCATGCAGTTCCGGCCAATTGAGGTGGAGCGAGCATTGAGTTGGCATGCAGGATACAATCTAATAGCTGCGATTGCAGGCTCGCCTTACTTTGCCAGTGAACATGTACACTAAGCAACTGCCATTTCTTTACTCGAGCTTTCATCACTATTTTTTCTTCATGCACTCTTGGGATGGGATATTGATGGAAATCAGATATTGTCTGTTTATGATTTGTCATGAACTTCAGGCGTTTAAGATGTGCGCTGGGCAGGAGCTTGCCCGTCACCAATTGAGCCGCTGAGCAGTGACTCGCAATCAGTCACTGATTGAGCCGCTGAGCAGAGACTGGCATTCAGATGCTATCTCTTCGAGCTCTCTTGATGGAAATCGGTTCACATAATCTATTTTGAGATACGGTTTTTGGCGGCCCAAGCACACATGTTAGTCAAAATGTAGTTAGGTCTGGATTAGAAGCGTTGTGAATTTAAGTCTATTCGAGGAAGGGTGGTATATAAGTGAGCGGGAGTTGCCGGTCATCTGCAGTATTGCTGAGCAGTAGATGTCTTTTGAGGTTCACTCTCTGAAGCTGCAGCTCGATAATGGAGCCCAAACGACAGAAGCTATTGTACGATGTTGGAAATGTATGGTCCAAACACACTTCTTAGTCAGAATTCAGTCAAGTGTGGGTACTTATCGGCCAGGGCAGTGCATCTATGGTAAGCGTGTGGTGGACACCTTGTTCCAAAGAATAGGTTTACATGGAGCATGACAGTTATGGCATTTAAGCAGCGGTCTTCACATACCGATCAAGCATAGATTCAGATTTTAGCTGGGTTCGAGTGGGATGAGCCGTGCCTGCACCTAAAAGTTCAGTGTCTGACAGATTACACTCTGTGTGCTGGCAGCGACAGGTTGAAAGGTAATGCAAAGTGGGTATTCACAGTTCAGAGGCGTGGCTGGAGTGGGATCATATGTGAATACTGAGTGCCTGCATGTCGAAATTAGCCGTTGAATAGAATATGCATGCGGTATCAAATCTGAGACCATCACACTCGACAGGAGAGTGGATCTCAGGTGTGCCTGAACTTCGTTTCTGAGCGAGGAAATACTCGGCTGTATTCTTCCAGTAAGCCTGGAATGCACGAGCCATGTCTTAAGATATGATACATCAACTTGATATCGCTTAGACAGTCTTTCTATCCCTGGATGATTAGAGATATACTGTGATGGATCAGTCTCAGGAGAGTCGAGATTTTGATAGCGATACTCATGTGCAATTGACTGTAAATTGTTCAGCATTAATTATTCAGCATTGTTGCTTCAGTGAACATCCCGAATTCTTTCACAATTCTAGTATCCGGTGCGCCTGCAATACACAAGAAACAAATAATTTGAATCACACCTGGAGGTTCAGGCGCACCTGATAACTGGAATCCCATTTGCAGGATTCCGGATCACATTTCCACACAGACAATCTATGAGAAAGAGGATATGTGACTGGAGCGTCGTCAAATTGACACAAAGAGAAATGTATGGCACTGCAGAATTTTGCCTAGTCGGCCATCAACCCAGCGCACCTGCTTTTCATCACATATTAGAGCATCCACATGAGGCTATGTTAACATTTACCAGATATCTATTGATCATTGACTTCATCCCATATTCATCTCTATAATGAGCTAACACAAATTGGAATCAAGCTCTAACCAATACTCCCCACAAGCGCCTTATTCTCCATACCATTTGCCTACTTTGCATCAGTTGGTGAGATTGTGTTGATGGAATGTGGAAAGAGGCGTACCTTGATTACACTACCCAGATAATTATTGTTCATCCTCACCATCTGACGGCATGAAATCTCCTTCTTCCGTAAGCTGGTTCGTATGGTCTTTGCGACACTCCAGAATCCGGTATATCATTGAAGTCGTGATGTTCGGTCAGCTCATCAGGCCATGCAGGACGTTCATTTGAGCCACTCCGGAGAGCTGGTGGATATCACTGGATCTGTTATCATAACCACCAGGTCCAGTGCTCAATAGCCAGTTGTGTGGAACTCTGTTGTGCCCCAGTCGGACAACCAGTGCAAATACCTCGCGCTGCTTATTCCATACCCAGAACTTCTGAGTTATCACTGCACCGTTTGCTGCTGTGGGATATAGGCCTGTCCCACCCACTTTGGGTGTAGTTACAAACACAAAGAGATTTGGAGAATCGTGAAATTTGAGCTGGATTTCTCTGCGCTCATCATTGCCCATTTCCGCATACATGTCGAAAATATCCAAATGATCGGCAAAAAACTTTGTAAGCCACCACATCAAATGACGAACTTAGCCTGGCAGCGAACACAATACCACCGTGTTTTGAGGAGGAGGTGCACGAGGCAAGGCGCATGTATTACTTTCTTGCTCTAGCCGGAGCGCTTCATTTGATGCTTTGTCTTCGTCAGGCTCGGGATACTCCACAGGTTCCGTGACCAGCATTGGCAGAAATGTGTCTCTCACCCATCAGAAAATTGGAGTATCCACCTAAGTGTCCAGTGGCCATTCATTGTACCATTGCCCAGAAACATCATTCCAATCTTCGGTGTCTCCCAATACCAATGGGAAGCATGCCAGCCACCATCTGTGAACCCTCCATGCTCCTGATGCACCCCGTGAAGTGTATCTCTCTCCAAGAGTCTTCACTTTTACTTGCTCTTCTTCATTCCATTCGAGATCAATGAGGGGTGCATTCTCCTTTGGTATCCGAACAAGTGGTTTCTCAGCCGCTATTTTCGATTTTTTCACACCTCGTGATCGTCAAGGACTTCGCAATTTGGATCATCCGGTGTGCCGCGTCCTGTTGAGCGTCTTCGTCTTCAGTCCGGATAGCATGAATCAAACTCTTCACTGCGGAATACAGTGCCTCGGCGCCGTGCTTTTCCATCACAGTATCATCCACTGGATATTCAGGCGGACCTGAAAATAACCTCATCGTCTGAAAACACCAGTCATGGAGTGATTGGAAACCCGGCGTTGAAGTGACTTGAAGTTTGGATCCAATTCTCGCATTCATCCCACTTCGCCAGCACACACTATTTTTGGTCTTGTACCGAAGAGACTCATCAAATATCGCAAGACTCCATGAACAGTGTGAGAGTTGGCCTTTGCTTGATGGTTTCGCTCTGGATGTGAAGATATCATATGACACACGGTGGATATTCCATCGGGTTTCTGGCATGTCAAGACTGGTGTTGAGATCCTCGTGAGTGAGATTGGCATTGTCCGCGTTCAACAAATCAATCAGTTTGACATCTGTTGCAAATGTCATCTCGTCAATGACACTCTTGAACGTCTCTGCAACTCCAGGCATTGTCACCACCATGATTGGTTCAAGGGCTGATGTTAGCGCTGGATGCGCCTGCGGTGGAGTTTTCTGGATCTCCCTGAGGGGGCGGTGCACTGAATTATATCTCCGCCGTGGATACCATTCCCGTTCTTCACTGATTATCCCGCGAAAGTCATTCTGTACCATATTCACCCACTTGTCAAGGGTATTCCCCCACAAAATAGACTGCAGTAACCCCATTACAACTTTCTCAGTCAGCAGTTTGCATATCATTGCTGCTGCCACCGAGGTGAAAGTCTTTCCAAGTCCCATTTCATCTGCCCACAGTGCTCCTGGCATATCAGCATCCCAAACCCACCTCCTCATGATGAACCAGATCGCCCAAACCTGGTGCGCCAGTAACATCGTTCCAGGCAGGCCTTGAATTGAATACTTGTGGCCTGAAACACAGTAATCTATAGATTGACGAATCGGATGAGCAGTCAGCATCTTGACCGCCTCCTCGGGACACTTGTGTTCAAATTTGTCATTGAGTGTGCTGAGCACAATGATTAGGAGTTATCCCTAATAGCGATAATGACACTTGAATTATGATACAAGATGCATACATATCGGAAATATGCAAAACCCCTATGCATGTGAACGTTCAAGTGGTCAGCAACATGCTCTAAGAGGGAGTACATGTTGGTGGCGCGAAGTGTGAGTACTTCGTTCACACCTTGATACTATGCGAGATATGTGTGGTAATCACACACGGCATTTGACAGTCATATGCGATTAAGAGAGCTCTTCTCCCCACCCGATAAGCGGGATGGATACGGTGAGGCACGTTCCGGTCTGGAGATAAGTCTCGACCTTAGCATGACGTAACTGAGGGATTAATGACGTAGGCATTACGCCTAGAGCGAGCACTACGAAGTTGACTTTGGTAGTATGGATCGCAATGTAACCTCGTGTCGGATACGAGCTTACGCGTCTTTAATCTACGTTGGCATAGCATCGGTTGGTCGCCGACTAAGTCTATGACGCAATTAAATAACTCATGCGCATGAGGGATTTAAGAGGCGCAAGCATTATCGCAAGGGTGATAAGTGTTCCAACTACCGACCCATGTTGTCAAGGATATGTGGGCTGATATCGCGCAAGGGATGGCTTGATTGTTATCATGAGCGTAACGCTTTCAAACCACATTGCATGAGAACAATTACCTGAGGGTGATGAGGTGAGTGATCGCCGGGTGCTAAGGGGGCGTGGCCGAGATAACTCTATCAGAGCTAAGGAGAAGAGTGGGCTATAAAGAGCAAGCGATGGTCGAAGGAATTGGGAATCATCAGCAAGCAAAGTTAGCTATCAGAACACCGAAGACGATCATCAAATATTATTAAGAATTCTATCTATCTATCTATCTATCCTTAGGAAATAGCCACAGCTATTTCTACATTAATCCATCAACGAGAGTACCCCTTGTATGCCTGGACACAGGTATACACACGCCGAATACGCACTGATTCGAATTGTCGAGACTTTCAGCAATCTTCTGTACACGTTACACGAGCCCAACCTAACCCACACTTACCGAGTGGTTTTTCATTTTGCACAACTCGAGAATATCGACTTACTGGTGCTACGGTATCTGAACACTGGGTTGTTACCATTCGAGGAATTTTCCGGGGGCGAATCCGGGTACGAGGAAAATTGATTTACATCTACAGAGGAGAGGGTCTGTGGAATAGGTTCAGAACGGGAGATCTCGTTGTTCAGGAACGAGAAGTTGAGTCTTAGGATAAGACGAGGAGAGAAAGAGATATTTGGATAGGCGGCTGTACTTAGTTCAATAAAGTGTTGTATTGATTATTGGGACTAAGAACCCCCGTAACAGTATAATATTTTAAGTACTCTACGCTGTATCTGGACAGAGGAAATTTGCGATATCAGATTCGAATGTGTTCGGAGTGTACGAGGTGCGAGGACAGTTTTTGTTGCATCTACCTAGGACGAAGGTTGTGCAAAGAGCATTGCCAGAGGAGAGATTGCTTTTGCATCAACTGCCAGTTGTTTAATATCGAGGAAAAGAGTCCCTCGGTATATTGTCAGAAGTGCAACTTTCTGTCAGAGTGCTACAGCTATAAGCACATAGGAAAGGTCAACGGAAGAGATTATTATATATTACAGAATCATTGTACAGACCATTGCCAGCTCAAAAGGTGCCAGCATAAGGACGAGGTCTCGGTCGAACTAAATAGAATCGTTCTACCACCAGACTACAGTCATCTTATTCGGAATGGCAGCCCCGCGGAGACGGTTCACGTATACGAACAATGCGTTGGCTCCCAGCAGCTCGAGGGTGGAGAAGCCTCGATCCCCAGCGGCCAGGCCAATTCCAGAATGGTGCCTAGAATATCAAAAAAGAATAGAGGACGCCCGAAGAGAGTACTTGCTGATAAAGGAGCAAGCGGAACCCGAAGAAGCCTTAGAGGGGCAGGGGGAAATCGACATGCTGGAACTGAATACCAATTTAGTTCAAGGACAGTTGTCGGAACTCGCTCAACAAATCGTCCATGTTATTGAGGCATGTAACTCGGAAAAGGACGTTCTAAAGGAGGAGTTTGATTCGGTACGAAATGGAATAGTTATTTTAGAAAGTTGCCTCCAGATGGAGAAAAGTCGATTCGATGCCGAAGTTTCCGGAGTTGGCAGTATGGCCAGGTTTCAGGAAGCCATGCTACAGGAACTTCGCTCAGGAGTACAGGTACTTCAGACACAAGACAATCAGATTGTACAAGAGGCAACAGAATTGTTTGACGGAATGCGAAGCGAGTTAGAGGCTCAAAGCAAGAGAATAACCGGTAATGCCTTACAACTCATAGCGGTTAAAGCCTCTATTCAAACAGTCCAGAAAGGAATGGCTCAGTTATCTGAAAGGGTGGATAAGGTAGTCGGAGCTACAGCGGCTATTACAACCGCGTTGAAACAAATTACTACGAAGTTGGAGTTACGACAACATGCGCAAGCCATGGAGGAACATAAGGCTCAGATGGTTGAAGTTAATACTGGATTGACTACCGCGATGGAAGAATGCAAGGTTTCGCAGACAACTCCGTATAATTTCAGGGGAACCGCTGCTGCGCCAGGACCTTCAGGAACACAAAGACGACCATATTTCGATGAATCCCCAACGGAATTAAGTCTTAGAGATACAGGAAGCGAATATTCCTGGCATGCTCAACTCTGAGGAGGATCCGGAAGTAATGAGGAAGTAGAAGACGACCCAGCCGGAGGAGCAGCTGATGACCCTAACGGAGGAGCGGGCGGTGGAGATCCACCACCACCACCACCCCCAGAGTCCGGGGATGAAGGAAACGGAGGAAGGCGCCAGTCATGAAGACAAAGGTGCATTAAAGAATTGGAATTCGCTAAGCCAATTAAAATTCAGGAACCAAAAAAGTTTTACAGAAAGCCAGGTGAGGATTTCGATACTTGGTGGGTTTTAGTTCAGGTCTATATTGTGGACCAACCGGAAAAATTCCCAAAGGATCAGCGAACCATTGATTGGATTGGATCGTTAATGGATAGCTATGCAGCATCTTGGCATATTAAGTGGCTTAAGGGGACGCTCAATGGCAACCATCCTAAATCCATGACCGGATATGTAAATGCGCTTAAGCTAAGGTTCAAAGATAAGGATGCCAAAGATGAGGCATATGCAGAATTGGAGGAAGTACGCAATGAAGGGTGTATCCGCGATATGTTCACAAGGATCGAAACCCTCAATGATAAGGCTATGGTTTCCGGAGCGGCTTTGAAGAAGCTAATCTTGGAACGGTTACCCCGGAAGATTTTGGAACAAATGCACGTGGTCGACCTAACCGGAAAGACCGATAACGAGATTATTACCATTATTACCAATGCAGGAAGAAATGCAGAAAAATGGGAGGCCGCAAGAAAGAACTTAGGTCTGAAAGCATCCTTTAGAAAAATCAAATCATCCAAGTACGACTACGGAACGGAAGAAATGGAAAAACCAAAGCGAAGGAAGGATAACCGAGACAGAAATCGAAGGCCTAAAGAAGAGAACAGAAAAGACAGATCAAGAGGGAAATTTAAATACCAGTCTAGGCCCGACAACAAGACTGAGGGAATAGACTCATCGGAATTAAACAGAAGAAAGGCTGCAGGAGAATGCCTTAGGTGTGCTTGGCCTTCAGATCGAAAAGGATCGCATAGGTTTAAAGATTGCATAAGGCTAATTAAATTGGACAAAGGAACCGCAGCGTTTCCAAAGGCCAAGGAATACCAGAAGATGAAGATAGCAGCTGCACAGTTATCCGACGGCACAGATACGGAGAGTACAGACAGTTCGGAGTCTGAAGATGAGTCTGAGAGTTCCGACAGTTCAGAGGGAGATTATCTGGATGATTCGAACCAGAGTTTGGAACAGGAAGAACAGGAGGAAGGAAATTGGCGTGATTCGCCAGATGAATCAAGCTAGAAATAAGAGCACGGGAATCCTGCTGGTAACGTCAGATGTCTGGATTTTGTTTTTCTTTTTCTTTTCCTCTGAGGATGATCGGAAGATCGCAACGGCTGGCCCGTAAGGAAATACGAATACCACCACTTACACAAAAGATTCGATTATATTATAAGCCGTTTCAAACACTCTACATTGACCCGTTGTGGTTGTACTATTGTCGAAAGGATAGTAATGTCGAAACGAAAAGCAGCAGAACCTCTACTGGGGGTACCCAAGAAACAAAATACATCAACGGACTTCGTCCATTATCAACCAGGTAGCCATCCAAAGGTTAAACAGGTTTCAGCTACTAGGGTTGGGAAAAGACCTGTTTATCGCTTCTTTATTGACTACGACGGTAAATACTTTCCATTACGATGCATGCTCGACTTGGGAAGCACGTCTTTTGTTATTTCACCGGAAGCAGCTAAGGCTTTTGCAATACCCGTTGTGTCAAGGCCTCAACCAGTCAAAACAGGAGACGTATCAGGATCACAAATCAAAACCGAGGGCTTGTTTACAGTACCGTTAGGAGTATCATTCGGCAATCATAGGTCCTTTAACGAATAAGATCATGCCTTCGAAGTAATCAAAACATCTGCAGATTATGATGCTCTAGTACCAGCATGGTACTTAGAAAAACATAAAGCCCGAGGAATAACTACCAGTCATTTACACTTTCTTCATTGCCAGCAAAGCTGCTACAATCACGGCAAGATTCATCCGGAGTATTCAATTACTTACGATATGAGAATCGCGTTAAATGACGCAGCCATACATATAGGAGCAATAGTTATGGCAAACCCGTCCATTGCACAGCAGTTACCAGTGCATTATCATAAATACCTACTCTTGTTCGATTCAAAGGAAGCCGAGAAATTACCCGATAATACGAGATGCGACCATCGAATCGAATTATTGGGAACAGAGGACAAGCTACGAATGGGCCCGATATACCAGCTCTCCTTAGAGGAAGAAAAACTGCGGGTTAAATATCTCGATATGATCATTAAAGAAGGAAAGATTCGGCCTTCAAGTAGTACAGTTGGAAGTCCGATATTGTTCGTACCTAAACCTAACGGAAAAGGATTACGACTATGTATAGACTATAGACATCTTAATGACTATACAAAGAAGGATAAAACCCCGTTGCCAATAATGGAAAAGTCATCCTCTCGTGTTCGAGGAGCCACGCATATCACAAAGATAGACCTCAAATCGGGATTTCACTTAGTAAGAATGGCGTTGGGGCACGACAAGTTTACCGCCTTTCGTACGAAGTTTGGTCTTTACGAATACTTGGCTATGCCCTTTGGACTCTGTAACGCACCGGCAACCTTTCAAAGAGAAATCAACAGGATTCTAAGACCATTGCTGGGACTCGAACTTGTCATAAAAACAGGTGTTCATATTGACGAAGATGATGGAATGGTCGTGGTGGCATATATAGATGATATATTAATAGCCACAAAGGGATCCCTCGATAAACATCATAAGCAGGTTTCGAAGGTCTTCCAACTTCTAAGGGATAACAATATGTGCGTCGAAATAGACAAGTGCGTCTTCGATGCTTCCGAAACCACCTTTCTGGGATTTGTTGTGAGCGGCTCCGGACTACAAATGGACCCAGAAAATGCAAGAGCAATCGTGGATTGGCCTCGACCTACGTCTAGGCAGGAAGTTCAACAATTGCTAGGATTATGGAATTTCTACCGGAGGTTCATTCATAATTTTTCAGGACTGGTCTCGCGCATCACCGATCTACTTAGGCAGGACGTCAGTTTCCATTGGGGACAAGCTCTGGAGGCAGCGTTTCTCAAAATCGTAATATTGTTTACCTCGGGTAATACACCTATCCTTAAGCACTACAATCCGGATAGACCAGCGCTATTGGAAACGGACGCTTTGGACTTCGCGATAGCCGGCATATTATCACAGAAATTTGAGGACGGCCCAGTTCACCCAGTCAGATTTGTTTCTAGGACACTTACTCCAGCTGAGCTTAATTACGATGATTATGATAAAGAAATGTTAGCAATAGTGTTTTCTTTACGGAAAAATCGGCATTACCTACAGGGAGCAGAGCATAAAACTATGATATATTCCGATCATCAAAACCTCACCTACTTTACAATGGCAATACTGCTGAATAGGAGACAAGCACGTTGGGCCGAGGAACTTAAGCAATACAATTTTCTAATATTGTATCGGAAGGGCTCTGCCAACGTTAAAGCAGATACACTTTCTAGGTGTCCGGCGTTCACCTCTAGAGAAGGGGGTACAACATCAACAACGACTCAGGAAATGTTGGATAAAAGCCAATGGTTAGAAATAAGTACCATGGAATTGGACATCAAGGACGAATACGAAACAATCCAGATATCAGCCATGGACGTGGAGCAGCTCCTACCAGAGGCTAAGGAAAGGATTAAAGAAAAAGCGGTACTAGACGAAAGATACAGGGCTCTTTGCAAGCAAGTATCGTCTGGAGAAGTTGTAGACAAAAACTTCACGATGCCCGACGGACTACTATGTTGGAAGAATAGGATTTACATACCGGAGGGATTGCGGCAGCGGGTAATCCAATCGGAACACGATTCGAAGGTAGCGGGACATTTCGGAAGGGAACGAACAATGGAATTGTTATCCAGGAATTTCTACTGGACCAACATGGCAAGAGATGTAAGGAAGTATTGCAGCGAGTGCGATAATTGCCAGAGAACAAAAGCACCTAGACACGCTAAGCACGGACTCCTACATCCATTGGAATTGGCCTGTAAACCATGGACGCATATTTCAACGGACTTTATTACAGATCTACCCGAATCCGAGGGCGCGACAATGATCTTAGTAGTAGTAGACCGCGTTACTAAAATGGCGCATTTTATTCCACTCCGGAAAAAGGATTCGCCAACGGTAGCCAGAGCTTACTTGGAAAATGTGTGGAAGTATCATGGTTTCCCCGAGGATGTGGTATCTGATAGAGACTCAACGTTTACGGGAAGCTTCTTTACGGACCTGTATAATTTTTTAGGTATCAAGCGTAGTATGTCTACGGCATACCATCCTCAAACGGACGGCCAAACGGAGCGCATCAATCAAGTAATCGAGTCATACTTGCGATCGTACTGCAATTACGAACAAAACGACTGGGCTTCAATGTTAGCGATGGCAGAGTACGCCTATAGTAATTCCAAGCATTCGTCTACAAAAATATCTCCCTTTCACGCCAATTATGGCTTCGAACCTAGAACGACCTGGCCAACGGAAATACAGTTTAAAAACCCAGCATCGGAACTGTACGGTCATTACATGACCAACATCCATACGAAAGTTAAAGAGAGGTTATCTGAGGCAATGGAATCGATGAAGAAGAATTACAACAAGAAAAGGAAATCCATCGAACCATTTGTGAAAGGAGAGCTGGTCATGCTTAACGGGCGAAATATAAGGGCAAAGCACAGGTGCAAAAAGTTGGAAGATAAAATGTTCGGGCCGTTCGAAATTCTATCGGTAGGACAGAATCTAACGTATTGGAAACTCGGTTTGCCCGATTCATGGAAGATCCATCCGGTTATCAACATCGATTTATTGGAGCGGTATAAGGGGACCGACCCAAAGAAACAGGTGGTTGAAATCGAGGCCGACGGAGAAGATTGCATGATGGAATCGATAATAGCAAGCGGACCATCGGACGGGGATTCTAAGAGACATGTGTTTTTGGTTAAATGGAACGATTTCACGCAAGAAGAAAATACGTGGGAATCATATGAGAATGTTGCGGAACATGACATGGAATTGTTGGAAAATTTTTATAAACGGAATCCAGAAATGGAAAGGGACGGGAGATTCAAAAAGAAATTGTCAAGGACCAAAAAGAGACGAGTTTGAGAAGATCGTAGGTGGATGGTTTATTTTTATTTTATTATTTTTGTTTGAATTTATTTTATTTTTGTTTAAAGAGAGAACCGCTGGGGTCATCGGTCTTAGAGAAGGGGGTGATGTTAGGGGTTATCCCTAATAGCGATAATGACACTTGAATTATGATACAAGATGCATACATATCGGAAATATGCAAAACACCTATGCATGTGAACGTTCAAGTGGTCAGTAACATGCTCTAAGAGGGAGTACATGTTGGTCGCGCGAAGTGTGAGTACTTCGTTCACACCTGGATACAATGCGAGATATGTGTGGTAATCACACACGGCAGTTGACAGTCATATGCGATTAAGAGAGCTCTTCTCCCCACCCGATAAGCGGGATGGATACGGAGAGGCACGTTCCGGTCTGGAGATAAGTCTCGACCTTAGCATGACGTAACTGAGGGATTAATGACGTAGGCATTACGTCTAGAGCGAGCACTACTAAGTTGACTCTGGTAGTATGGATCGCAATGTAACCTCGTGTCGGATACGAGCTTACGCAGCTTTAATCTACGTTGGCATAGCATCGGTTGGTCGCCGACTAAGTCTATGACACAATTAACTAACTCATGCGCATGAGGGATTTCAGAGGCACAAGCATTATCGCAAGGGTGATAAGTGTTCCAACTACCGACCCATGTTGTCAAGGATATGTGGGCTGATATCGCGCAATGGATGGCCTGATTGTTATCAGGAGTGTAACACTTTCAAACCACATTGCATGAGCACAATTACCTGAGGGTGATGAGGTGAGTTATCGCCGGGCGCTAAGGGGGCGTGGCCGAGATAACTCTATCAGAGCTAAGGAGAAGAGTGGGCTATAAAGAGCAAGCGATGGTCGAAGGAATTGGGAATCATCAGCGAGCAAAGTTAGCTATCAGAACACCGAAGACGATCATAAAATATTATTAAGAATTCTATCTATCTATCTATCTATCCTTAGGAAATAGCCACAGCTATTTCTACATTAATCCATCAACGAGATTACCCCTTGTATGCCTGGACACAGGTATACACACACCGAATACGCACTGATTCGAATTGTCGAGACATTCGGCAATCTTCTGTACACGTTACACGAGCACAACCTAACCCACACTTACCGAGTGGTTTTTCGTTTCGCACAACTCGACAATATCGACTTCCTGGTGCTACGGTATCTGAACACCGGGTTGATACCATTCGAGGAATTTTCCGGGGGCAAATCCGGGTATGAGGAAATTTGATTTACATCTACAGATGAGAGGGTCTGTGGTATAGGTTTAGAACGGGAGTTCTCGTTGTTCAGGAACGAGAAGTTGAGTCTTAGGATAAGACGAGGAGAGAAAGAGATCTTTGGATAGGCGGCTGTACTTAGTTCAATAAAGTGTTGTATTGATTATTGGGACTAAGAACCCCCGTAACAACAGTATTCAATACTGACCTGGTATTTTCTGGATTGAGGTCCTCCTCACAATCCACTTGCTCCTGAACCTCTCTTGCAGCTTGGTCGATCTTCATTTCGACCTCAATGATCTCTTTCAGTAGCTCCGATGTAAGTTGGGCTGATGGGCTCATACTCCAGTGCTCCTGAAATTCACCGCCATGTTAGATATTTCTCCGACAAGCATTTGGACCCAACAAGTATGTGCAATATAATCAATTCTATTCACTCAATCAGAACTTACATTTATACTACTATCAGTCTCATTCCCACCTGCCTCCGCATCCACCACTCTTTCATTTTCATCGGCTCCCTCCCAAGTCTAAGTATACAGATTAGCTTTAGGGCATAATTCACCAGAAGAAGGCTAGTTGGGATCACCTTCACTGGTCTAATTACCTGCTCCACAATATCCTTCCCTGTAGCTGCCTTCATTTCTACCAAAAATAGTTTCACATCATGTCCCAGTTTCAACTTGAAGGCATTTGAAAGGGAACAGTTGTATGAAATCTGACCAAATGGAGGGTGATTCATCATTTGCCCCGGTGTGTATAATCCCATATACTCTTCATTCATTCCTTCCTGTGTCAAGTTGCATTTGTTTATCGCAGTCAGACAGTATGGTTCTTTCAGGCTACAATTATGTTCAATGAAATCAATCAGCTCCTCCCAGTGCTCCAAATCAGAGTATGAAGCTTGGAGTTGCATGCTGGATGTTTGGTCATTGGTGCCGTTTGGCTCTCGATGAATCACAACCATGAAAGATGTATTCAGCAACTCTGGAAGGTTACATGTTGCTTTTTTGCCCGCACAGTCACCCAAATCCGTCGCTGGTCGCTTGTTGCCTCACCTTCCCTTCTTTCTTGCCTCCTGAACCTCACTTACACATTTCTTCAAAAACATCTCCACCCACTGTCGCCGATTCCATTCAGCATTATCAATATTTTTCAAAGGCAGCTGGCTCTCAAAAGTCTGCAAATCATCTGCAACCACCGTCTCCCAGTGCAGGGGTCCATCTCGCAGCAGTTCCAGATGGTTCTGTCCCTGGATAATGATCCGATGCTTCTTCTCAAAGAACCCTGCCACCCATACTTTCTTCCACTTTTTGAACATAATACAGTTGGGCTGCCCCATCCTTTTGGCCAATTGCTGCAGGGAGAATTCCATTTGCTTCAAGCTGATTGGGGTGTTGCGTTCGGCCCCGCCCAGGTCCGACCAATCATCGCTCTCATAATGTGCATCGTATCTGTCATGGGATATCCCTGGCAATGGGGGCATATTGGCAATCCCGGCAACATCTGTCCTCCGCGGTTCCACAGCCAGCTGAAATTGTTTCGTTGGGAGGCTAATGGAGGGTCTACCAGCTGCGCTGGGAAGTTGTCCTGGAGCAGTGGAAGCAGAAGAGGTCGGCTGAATGACTGGATTGTTTCCAGGAGGTGCAGGAGACACTCAAGGGGCGCCTGGAGATGACGGCCCATGTCCTGTGGATTGTTGAGGGGGGATCATTGGAGGTCCACCATATCCTGCTTGGAGGGAATCGTATCCTTGCCACGGTGGCCCATACCTCGGATATCCTTGGGTTGCACCAAACCTAGGTTGTGAGCTTGGTGTCATGTTGAATGGAGCCTGGTGATAGAACTGAGGAGCGCCTGGAAGTGGTTGCTGAAAAGGCGGGTAACTATACCCGGGTGGTGATGGTGGTGGTGGATGCAATTGATTCGTGGGTTGCCCGAATTGAGTGTCTTTGCTAGGTGTATTTCCTGCATTATTATCTGATGCTCCCACATTCTCATCTGGGCGGTGTTGTGAGCCAAACAGCCCACCTGTTGGAGCCATATTGGTTGTCTTCGGTGGAGATCCATCCATCGACAGCATATGTGAACAAACGATGGTGGTAATCAAATAATCAATTCAATTGGTGTTTTCGAATGAAGCAGAGTATGGTTGAGAATATTGATGGTAGCAGTGACCATCGGCGGAATGAAGGCCTCTTATATCCATCTGAGTTGTCACGAACTGTGGTGTTTCACTTCACCTTTGATCCCATGAAACCCGGCTGAGACAAAGAAATCAAAATCACACACTTCCCACCTTTCTTTGTTATATGCTCCAATTCGTATAGTAGGATCTTGGATAGAAGCTCACCTTTGTTCAGTCCATGACTGTAAAGGTCATAGAAGGGATACAGCATGATATCTCCAGGAACCCAACAAGAACTATATCCGGTTGGAAGGTTAGCATGAGTAGGCATTTTACACTCAAAATGTGTGTGTACCACCTGCACTTCATTCAGTACGAGGCCTTATTAGTCAAGCAGCAACACTGATTGCTTCCTTTTGAGCTTCTCCTGTTAACCTCGGTGTCCCCTCAGGATTCACCCACCGGTCAAGGAGCATTACTGAAGAAAACATCCTTCCATCCTATCAGTTCTCGATGATCATTGAGCGGGCATACAGCCAGCTAGGAAACTCACCTATTCATTGTATTAAGCTGATGTTATCCGCTGCTTGAGGCTCGAGGGTAGACATAAACTGCACAATGCCTCAATGACATAGTATACGATAAGGCCGATCGTAGTAGCAACTGATCAACAGTATTAACAGTCGATCGCAGTGATGACATAAGACGCTTTCATTCCTCACGATTTTCAGTAGAATATGTGCAGCATTATTGTGTGGGATTTGATAGATATTATCCTAGTTTCTGAAGAAAACTGATCATAAAGTGACTTTGTTTTACCATTTCTCTATATTTGGTGGGGTCTGATGCGGCTTTGAAAGTGATACGCTAACCTGAGATAGAGTTAGCTCGCTTTCAAACAAATATCCTTCAGGCTCAATTCCAACAACAAACCATACTCCTTAAAGCATCATCGAGATTCATCAGAACACTGAGCATTTCTCAAGTATGGTCAACAATGGCCGGAAACATGTTAAATGCTTTATCTGCCAAAAGAAATCATGCAACGAGAACTGACTGGAAGCTCACTATCAACAATATCACCCAGTATTGATGAATGAAGGGCTATTGCCCAACGGGATATGACCACCTGCAGACTTCCCTCACCCTGTGCCATCATGGCTAGACTACAGTAGGTGCACCTGAATGGCCATCGACAAGCTGTCAATTAATGATCTACTCATAGAGAACGTACCAGGTGCACCACCACCTGAAGATACTTCCAACAAAGAACCAATAGACCCTCAGCAGCCTGATCTCACCTGTACCCCTGATCCAACAAAGACAAAGGCTCATAGGCGGGTAGTTGGAGTGGAAAATGCGGGGGGGAAAGCATATGGCAGAGCAACTGGATTGTACACCAAGCATCGCGGGTACTCAGAACAATGGAATCCATTGCGTCCATTTCGGTCCGCACATGACTTTCAGCAGGCTCAATCGTTTTGCCAGAAAACAAAAACCTGCATAGATCAACATCTCACGTGTGGCCTGGACAACTTGAAAATCAAATTCTTCCAATCTGGAGATGCCATGGGAAAACTCCTCGCTGCACTCGATTTCGGGCTCGGCGATGATAGTTGGAATGAAGATGACTCACATATCTTTGGAACATCATGCTGCAGGGGTATTTTCAAATGTATCCAGTTCCTCCTAGAACATCTTCCTTTGCAGGCACACCTCGATTTCGAACCTATGCGCCTCACAGACTCTGAGGGTGGTCGAATATACTGCGAGATGGACATGGCGTTTGGTGGTGGGATACAGAAGATCAACTTCCTGCCTGAGCGACGATTGTGACAGTCATTTGTGCATCCAACAAGACATACTTGACAGATTTTTCGGTAGATCAGCATGCCTGGCCGCTGGATCTCATGTTAGGTAATGTTCGAAATGATATCCGTCGTACACCTACACAGCACGCCTGTATTCTCCTCAGCCCGATGCCATGTTCCCCGAAAGGTGCTAAAATTATAGACCAAGCATGGCATTCCACGGTTGCAACTGTACTGCTTCAACTTAGGCATCTTGACATCGCTGGCCCCGGCTTGAAATTGGATTGTGCTGATGGATTCCAGCGACAATGTTACCCACTGTTGGCTACCTCGGTCGGAGATTGTCCGGAACAAGTCATCGTTGATCAAGTCTCATATGGCTTATGTCCGATGTGCGAAATTCCTAAAGGTGCGCCGATCGGGCATTCCACCTTTCGACCACTCGATAACTCAAGATACCAGCATCTCTACACAGAGCTGCTCCAGGACAACAATATTGATGCTCTGCACAATCTCGGTGTCCACCCAATTGGCAACCAGTTCTGGCCATTCCCCCTCTGCAATGCCTATCGGCTTTGGCAGCCTGCTGAATTGCATCAGCTGCTCCTGGGTTTAGTTAAAGATTTAATGCACTGGCTGCTGGAATACCTGAAAGTGAGACTGGTCAAAGATCAATTTGACAATCGATTCACATCAGTGCCACGATATCCCGGCCTCCAGCACTTCTCTAAACCGTTCAATTTTTGAAAAGCGGCACCTGGCAAGGTAAAGAGATCTGTGGAATGATCAGAACACTGGTTGTGAATTGTGCTCCAATTCTTCTCTGCTCCAAGGATGATGGGAAAACTGCGGCGGATACAGCCTCCGATGAAATGGTAAATCAGCCGTGCAGGCATTATGTGAATTCTCTCTACTTGTTATCCAACAAAATCACTCTGATCTATCCCTCAAAGCGCTAGATGATACAATGATGCAATTTTACCAGAAGAAAGGAATTTGTCGAAAACAGAAGACGTCAAAGTCTGCATATGCTAAAGTAGATGACCTGGTGGCAACGGAATCCTATCAGTTACACGAACAAAAGATTCATAAGATTTGTGCTTCAATGGAAGCCCTTGTGCATGGGGCTGAAAAGGTTTCTTCAACAAAATGCAGGTAATTTCAGGTGCGCCTGAATAGAGCCGGGCAAGCAGCAATGACTTGGTCAGATGCGGATCGTCAGAAGTCAATCGAGCAATTGCAGCGCAAAATCCATCAAGTGACACCCGCTAAACACAACATTTTGGATAAATTATTCCAACGCGATGAGCGACAACTATTGCATGAAGTCGGGACCAAGGCAACCGGTCCGAGAAGCAGATTTGTGAAGGAACTTGTCATAATCAAAACTGCCGCCGAAGACAAGGAGTACAGGGCGGCAAGCATCACCGCCGACAAGCAACTGCGATTTCAGATACACCTATCCGATGCTGAGACAGAAGGCATGACCTGGAGCTCGGCAGACACAGAGCGCATCACTATACAGCTGGGGAGAGTGATTCATGGCATCACCTCGAATGAACAGAAGCAATTCAAGAAAGAATTCTCCATCCGCTGGATCGAGATTGAAGCTGGGTGGGAGACAATCGGCGTTCAGGCGCTCTGGAAAGCCATTGAACCGTGCGTAATGGATTTCGGATATCCCAAGATGAATCATGTGAGCCATGTATCAGAGTCAATTCAGCAAATGGGTTCCGGAGACAATTTCACTACTGATATTTCGGAACAGCTACTTATCGCCAACGTGAATTCAGCATATCGATCGAGAAACAAAGTCAGATACATTCGACAGATGCTTCAGCACAATGACCGGTGTACTAGTCTTGACTATATTGTGGAGACACTGTCATATCTTGCACTGGAAGGCTGGTACAATGTTGACTCTGCAACCAATTTCAACCTACTGTCCGCTCCCGATAAACATCGAAGTACCCGCACAGCCCATATGTTACGTCTCCAAACAATTCAGGATGAGCCCTCTATCCGCTCTCTATCACAGCAGGTATATCATTTGAGCGAAATGCATGTCCGCGGAGTGTGCAGAAGTATCAAATTAACTGCACTCAGAGATGCATCAGAAGATTTCGGAATTCCCAACTTTGGACCGCTATTCCGAGCTCAAAGTGAAGAGGACTGGGGACCCGACGTTTGTGGGCTTGTGCTCGGATATGATCAGAATGTACTAATTGACAGTATATTCATTAAACTCCAGAATGGGCTGTTGTACTACGATCAACCATTTCACAGCCATACTTCTGTTGAGCATCTGGGACTTGATTGCAAGGTAGAATATTTCAATGACAACCAATGGGTGATGCCTGAAGCTCATAACATCTGGGTCCAGTATACGCAAAGTGGAGAGAATGCCCTCGATAACACCTTCCAAGGACGAATTCCTCCCTTCCCAGTATTATACTTCAGCTGGACTCCACCGAATCAGATCCTCCAATTTCAGGAGCCCCTGCCAGCCGGCAGAGCAATATCGACATTTTCTAAGAGGTGCGAGAAGACCCAACAATGGGTATTACGTCCTCAAGCTCAAGAATATGTGGTGGTGATTCCAACAAAGTTCAAAGATCTTCATGGTTGGGCTGATTGTGTTGACAGGTTCATCCAGGTGGTCAAACAGATGAATAAGACGCATATTGTACCCGTTGGAGCAATAGTTGGACAGGAACATTTGGTGGGGGAGAATGCTGCATTGGGTGGCATCGATAGCGTATGGCTTGTAAATAATCATGTCGATATCGATACGTACTGTACTGTATAATATTTAGATTAGAATGCCTGATTCAGGTGTGTAGCTGTGAGATAGTTTATCGAATTGTACTATTCGATATGGAACATTATATATTATCACTCCCAGAGAGTGTGGCTCCAGGTGCACCAGAATGGTCTTTGCGACGAGTGACGTAGTCCCAGCAGCTCCGAAAGTTTACCAACTCAAACGCATGATTTTATAGCATTCTGAAGATGACTTCATACTTTGTAGAATATTCTTGTATTCTGTTCCGCAACTCCAGGAGTGTTGATGCCCACGTAAGAGTATGTCTCGGAGCACCTGAGAAGCACTTCGTTTTGCATTTGGCCTGTTCGGGAGCTTCCAGGAGCTTCTGGAAGGATCGGTGTGGCTCTTCACAATAGCTGATTCGTTGAGTTAGGACTTCCGAACCATTTTACATTTTTCTGATGTAAATTTAACTTATGGGGTTGTCAAATGTAGATGCTGCTGAGACCTCTACACAGATTAGTGAGAGTAACTTATATTAGGTTCTCACTTTGCATACCCGTGGTTCTTAGGGATCCAGAACTCATTTTGCCTATCATATTGGCCATTGTTTAGTCCATAGTTTTACAATGACAACAAAATTTGATACATCATATTTGGAAATATATTTTCCGCATAAGGTGATCTGTATCTATTATCATGTTCAATCTGGGACCAGTTGGTGCTTAAGTGCTATTAGAGAAAACCATGGGAATGGTGATTGAGTGAATATAGAGTTGCATAAGGAGGCCATGATGGAGTGATGGAGTGAACTCGGAGAGCTATATTTAAGCTCAGATTGACTCAGTTTGGAATAGATTCAGGATCTGGTACTTTAGAGAGTTTTCTTGTACTTGGGTGGCTAAAGTCGAATTGACTTAGAGATGTACTTAGAGACCATCATCATGTAAATTTAGAGATATAATTGGAGAATATCATGAAGTGAACATAGAGATACACATTGATGGCCATTATCATGTGAACTTAGAGATATACAGGAAAGCCAAGATGAAGCAAGCTGGGAAATGGAATTTGAGGCTATAATCGTGGAAGATTGGGGATTTACCTGAAAGGTCATGAGCGAGGAAACAGTGAAATCCACTTACAAGGCATGCTTCAATGTTGGTGGAGTGGCACTTGGATGTCATAGATCTGAGGGCAGCTGATATGGAGGTAATGACTCTTTCTGTGCTTGGTTAGGAGATGCTCAATCTGCGCTCCTTGTCCATTCTCAATGTTGGTAATTTAAAGGGAGACACAATTCCGGCTGAGATACTATTAGTTTGTTATTTCATAATTGTGGAAATATAGAGAGTTGTGCAATACAAGGTGCACTGAGAGATGACAGATGAAAGATTAAAGATGAGAGCTGTGAGATAAGAGATGAAAAGTTGAAGAGAGTTGATTATGAGTGGATACTGTACTCAGTACAAAGTCATGTCCATACTATGGAGAGATAAGAGAGATCACATTGAACTGTTATTTAATATAATGGTGGAGTTGTAGACGAGAACTTGAGAAATGTATATTGGAGATGAGAGAAGATTGCAGAAATCATCATGAGGAACTGGAACTCAAGAGAATGGTGTGTGCCGCAGTTGGCTTACCATATCTGATCAGGCCAATACAACCTCCAATCTGGCATTAGGATCACAGATCTAACGAATTGTACACCTGATTGGACAGGTTGTACTCCAAATTTCCACATACCTCAATACCCTCTCAAATCATCCTCATTTCCATTCCTTATTGGTCAACTTCTCATTTTCGGCTTAAGCATTATAGGAGTAATAGAAAGATTTGTGAATCCTGGCTGCTTCTTCGAAGTACAATTATAAGTCAACAACAAGTACCGCATTGACTGAAGTTCGAATGTCTCATACTCCCACCTAGTGTCTCTTCATTCTCCCAATTTGGTGTTTACAACTGAATGGAGCATGCTGCTGGTGTGCTTTACTACCAATTGACTGTCTCCTGCCTGCTCTCAAAGATTGCAAAAAGGATATCAATTCTTGTTACATTCCCACCATTGTGTGTTAACCAATGACTTATGTCTCGTTGGGTAGTGTGTAACACTGGTAATCGACAGTCATCAGATTGACCACCTCCAACTACTCTCCCAATGTCACTTGATTATGGTATTGAAATGCATCATCAACCTACTTCCAATCATGGCCTCCAAGTGCATTTCCACACTTGCTTAATCACTGGCTCCATGCTTATTTTCTACCATGCCCAATGTTTGCCCCCATGTGTAATTCCAATCATTCTCAATTACTTTCATCATATTCATGGGTATGCTGACCAAATCACCTTGGAGTATATCTTTTCATTTACATCATCATGGCCTTCTTGTGCATCTCTCAAAATAACCCACTGGCCATCTTCAGGTTCTTGTAAGATTCAACTCAGACACTCCCTGCCATCAGTTCAGATGACAATCTCAAAATTAATAGATATTTCGATACATAGAGCCCAATACAAAAATAACAACTGAATACATGCTTTTGTTTGATTTGATATTGAACACTCACTTTACTATGCAGGTCCACCAGGTGCATCGGAAAAACACATGTTGCCGATCCAAGTTTGTTCAACCACAATACCACATAAGTCTAATGCTGTGGTTTATGATACTACTTACATCTATGATTTCTGCCAGTACTCCTGTATCCTCACATATTTGTCACCAGCACTTCCATGTCCACCTAAAGGCCACTGCATCAGTCCAGTCAACTCCATAATTAGACCATCCAGGCATTCTAGTCCAACAAATTCCTGCATACTCCCAGGGGTACTCAGAATCCAACAGACATTTTGCTCAAGAAGTAGCTTGTGGCAGCAGGCTCCCTCATCCCAGATCTTTCAACCTATCACTCTGCAGACCTTGCTCTAACAGCGGCAGATATGCAATAAGCAATGGTTGAGTATGCGACTGGAAAGAAAATGACAGTAATGTTATCTTAAGATGAATATCATGTTACATTTTGCTCTTCCCCAGTGATTAAATTTAATGTAGAAACTAATACTCTGAAAAATCACCCATTGGTGTGCTGTATCATCTTCTGTCTCCAGTCAGTACTCCTGGGTGGGAATTGATGTTCCTTGGTGGGAATAAATCCTCCCTAGCAGGCATAGAAGCTTCCGCAAAGAATTAGATTCTCCTCTCCATGGATCTGTGCTCCATCGCAGTGATATGCCCTACTGCATTTCAATTGGTACCGCTTCACAATGATGAAAACTGTTGCATGGGAATGGCTGCTCCGCAATCTCTCTCAGCAAATTTCGGCCATGATACGTGCTCCTCTATATCATTGTGTAAATCTCCATGATCTTCAGTACCGGTCTTCTCTACACAGCTCTCCCCAGCTCATGCTCAACTACTCTTGGTCACACTTGCCACTGTCACTCAAATTTATCATATTGCCATTCAAATTCCATTTTGATTTTCTACTAGCTAATATCTCATTACCCATAGTTAGCTATTCTAGCTTGAGCCAAATACCACTGGAATATACATTTATCCTCAGGTATAAATCATCAGCAAATACAAACAGTACTGACAACGTCCTTTTTGTGTTGAGAATTTGTATGATACATCTTTTATGAGCCCTGGTGCAAACATACATATACGAGGTGATACTGAAAGAATGTTTGGTTGATATTATTCAATCACATAGTCTGGATATTTAGTTAGTATATCTGCGTTGAATTGGTTAATTAGTCACCTTTTCCTTTGGCACCTTCTAGTGGCAGTGGCAATAATACACTATCAAAGAAGATGTTAGCTACTACAGTATGATTTAGCAAATGATAATGGACAACAATCCATATCATATTTGTAGTGGGTATTAAAATATTGCTCATATAAATCTAGGAAGTCTCCAATATGCTGTGTTGACTTCTTAATGGTAATTAATATGAACACAGTTACTCCTTCAGTTCGTGCGGAATTTCAGCATTGAGTTGTGAAACAGTTGAAAGTCCTCTAACATTCTCTTCAGCACTCAGATGTGCTCTCAAATATAATTCAACTACACTTATTGTACTTCAATACTAGTTATTGGAGATGCATAGTACCCCAAAGACCAGCTGGGTTACCTGCTCAAGATCTGTTTCTCAATCAAATTTGGCACATGAAAGTTTGTTTTCTGCTTCCTGTGATATAATTCTAAAAGGTTCTAGTGACTTGAAATCATTTTGCTGATATAGTCACCATAAGCCTCCAAGAGTATGAGAAATAGAGTGTTGTTGTTGTTTATTCATACTGCATGCACTCTAATTAGAGTATGACAGGACCTAAGAACCCCCTCCGCCTCTGGGCGAGCCGGCTAGATGGCAGAGATCCCCCCCCACTACCCTTCATGCCCGCTGAGATATATGAAAACAGAACGATAGACCAAAAGCAAAACTTACCCGAACACAAGGAGAGAAAAGGAAAGGAAGAAAAGCAATGTCTATAACTCCCCATCGCCACCGCCCCGCACCTGAGCCCGCCTCTTCGCCTCCTCCATCCCGTCGTTCATTTGGGCGGGGAACTTCCCAACGTCAGTAGCCACCAGGAAGTCCATCACCGCTTGGTCGCACTCTTCTATGGAAAACAGCTCAGAGATCTGCACATGTCTGCATCTGCCTGCTTTGCAGCCTGTCGCCTTTCCCTCTGCCTTCCATAGTGTCTTTTGATGTTCTCTCCACCGGCTGCAGTGGTGGAAGAGGTGTTCCCGCATCTGGGCTGCCGTCCTGCCTCTGCCGCCGCACCACCAGCATTTGTCGTCCTCTCGGTTGCCGAACCATTCGAGGTAGACTCCAGTGGGTGCATGCCCGCACTGTGGTCTGTAGAACCTGATGGCCAGTGACTTCACACTTGTCATCGGGACAGGTCTCTTGGTCCCCGTCTCACCCTTGAGTCTCTAGCTGAAGTGCTTGCTGCCCTTGTCGGCCTCTTACTTCACTTGCGCTGCTGATCTTTCCTCGGAGATTCGTCGAGCTCTATTCGAGGCCGAGGTGTAGGGCCGCTCTATCACCATGCTTACGCCTGCGTCTCGGGCGAGGTTTGCCTGGCGCAAGGTGTGCCGTTTGTCGAATCGCGGCCTGTGAGTCGCTGAAAACTGCTACTGTTTCCACTCCGTGCTCTTCCAGTCTCTCTGTTCTTTTGACTGTCTCCCAGAGCGCTAGTCCAAACACCCACAGCTCGTCTTCGAAAACCTCCATAGGTCCGGTGCCCAGTTAAATGGGGCAGGTCCTCCATTCATTCCCGGGCTTGCACACTGCTGCTGCTCCCACTCGGCCGTCATCAGAGCGTGACCCATCTGTTCACCTCATCCAGACTCCCACTCTGACTTTCGCTTCCTACTTTCTTGCCCATCGCTGCGCGGCGCTCTTGGCTGTACTTTTGTCGTCTAGTATCACAGTTATGACGACAAGTTCTTCGCCCAGGGCCGGCCAGCTCTTGCATTCGGTTATCCAGCCATGTTTGCGTTCTGACTCGACAACTCAGTGTATCGCTGTGCCGGATGAAGGTTCTTCGTGCAACTCCTTCAATTTGCTGCTGCATGTATTTGCTAGCCTCGCTGCAAATCATTGTTGTCTGGAGTCTAAGATCACAGGCACGGGTGTGAGCCCTGACTCGATTATTGATGCCCCCCTTGGGGTTGTGGGCAGCGCTCCCCGGACGGACCTGGCTTGCTGATTGAGGAGACGTTGGAGGTCGTCTCACCAGCCTGCTTGTTTGGGATCCCACCAGAGCTCGCTCCCATATAGTGCGACCGCTTGGACGCAGGCTACTTGGACGGCCCATATACTTTCTGGTACTACTCCGTATGTCGTTGTGGGGGTTCGGAGTGTCGCTTCTGCTGCCTTGTGTTTTTTCATGCATAGGTTATGGTGCTCCTTGAACGTCAGGTGCGTGTCCATCCAGACTCCCAGCCAGCGGGTCGCCTGTTTGTTCAACCGTATGAACCTGTTCCCGACCTTAATCTTTGCTGTCAGCTGTGGCCGGAGGCGTTTCTTGTGGCCTCGCCTGCGAGGAAATAGCGCAGCCTTCGGTCCTTGCCATATCGAACTGTTGCCCTCGTCTGTTTACCCACTCGATGCTCTTTGCTACGCATCACTTTAGTGTCGTGCCACCTGGATTGACATTGCTTCCAGTCGCCCCCTAGCCGAGACCGTCGACAAAAGACAATCCTTCGGCTGTGACGTACTATTCGACCCACTTGATCAGTCCTGAGCAGTAGATCGCGGAGAGGATCGGTGACACGGGTGAGCCCTGCGGGACCCCTACTTCCACTGGGTGACTCTCCAGGGCGTTGCCCTAGATTATGATCTCCACAGTTCTTTCTAAGAGAAAGCTCTCGGTCCATCGTATAACGTCTCCATTGATGTGTCTGACCTTCATTCAGTTGACTAGTCTTCCTTTTGCCATGCTTGGGAAGGCTGCCTTGAAGTCCATGAGAAGCATGCCTGTTATGTGGCCGTTTGTCCAGGCTGCATGAGCTCGGTCAACCATGATATCTGCTGCGTTCAAGGCTGACTGCCCCTCCCTGCTCCCAAATCGTCCGTCACTCAGTAACCCTCTTCATTCGGCCTCTTCTGTCAATAGCTCTGCGACCACTTTTTCGACTACTTTTCCCATGCAGCTAAGCAGAGATATGGAGCGATACGCCTTCAGCTTCGTATGGTCGTTTTTGCCAGGCATGCGAATCACCACCCCACTTGCCCGCATGCATACCGCTGGGTGGCTTCCCATGCGACCGGCCTTGTGTGTCAGCCCCATGATTCTCAGTTCATCCCACCTCCACGGTAGCTGTATGGCGCCGAAAGAGAGCTTGTCTGGGCCTGGGGCTTTTTCGACTGATTGAGAAAAAAGGGCTCGCTCAACTGCTTGCTCGGTGACACCTCTGCGTGCGCTTCCTGCTGGGGGTAGCTCAGAGTGCTGGTCGTCGTTATTCGGGGGGAAAGACTCACACCTCAGCATTTCCTCTTTCTCCATGGCTGGGTTTGTTTTCTTGCCTTCTCTGTGGGTTAAGGCCTCCATGGTCATGCTCGCACGAGAGTTGGCGTATCATACTGCTCCCTACACCTTGGCTCCCCTCAGGTTCTGCAGGTAGTAACTTCGCATTTGGCTCTTGGACTGCCGAATCGACTTCTGGAGCTCTGCCTTCGCCCGGGATGCTTCCTCCGAAGTCCGTCTTCTTCATTTTTCCCTTCTGACCGCTTGTATTCTCTCTCTGATGTCGGCGTTCCACAACCGCTTTCATTTGGGGCACATCGTGAGCTTCTTTGCCGTGGCGTTGAGAACGCTGCTCATTACTTCCTGACACCATGTGGCCTCCTGTTCCACCTGATCTTCTGTGCATTCTGCCTCCAGATGAGCTCTCTCTTTCCCTGGTTCTGCTCACAGCTTCTCCGCTGCCTCCGCGTCCTCCTCTGTCATCGCAGGTAAGTTCCACCCTACTACCCTCCCGTGATCTGCCTCCTCTTGCTTGTCTGCTTCAACCTCCCACTCAATAACCTCGTGGCCAGATCCAGTGGCGTGGTCTACATCGAGTATGAACCATTTGTGTATTGGTCGATTCGCTAATGTCAAGTACGTGACCGACCCACCTTCGCGGTCCTCTCTTGTCCAGTAGTGTGTGGGCTGGCCATCATTCCCAACTTCCAGTCCATTCTCGTCAATCACGTCTTCGTAGAAGGCGGTGTTCCGCTGCACTTGGCACCTCGGTCCCCACCGACTGCTGTGTGCATTGGAATCTCCTGTGAGGACCGGTCTGCCCTGCCTACAAACTCTCTGCCCGCTCAACTTTCGTGCCAGTCACTCTCCTGACTGCGTTTCTCTTTGATCGTAAATATTGACAATCCTCGTTATATTCTCCCCTCTCTTCCTGACATCGGCGACAATGACATCGTCATTAGCTCCCCTACTTGAAACCGTCCGCTCATCAACCACCAGGCCACTCCCCATTCGTATCACCGTCCAAACTCAGTTTCTTTTTCTTATTCCGTAGGCCAAGTGGCTGATCCCTACTCCTGCCCTTTCCCTCGGTGGCTCCAGCAAGCACACTCCGTCCGCCTTACATTCGACCCCAGCCTCCAGCGCCGTTATGGTCCACTCGTACGACCTAGCGCAGTTGTGCTGCATCGCTCTACTCATTGGTAGCTGGGGCTCCCGTTTCAGTCTCAGTTCCAGTCGCGGCCGTAGTCACACTGTCATTCATCATATCGTCTTCTTCCTCCCCCGTTGCCTCCTCTTCCTCCGCATCCATCCATTCCGCGCCGCTTCCCCCCTCTTCTTTTGCATTTCCCTAGGGCCTATGACCAAGCATCACTCAGTTCGTCCCCAATGCCACGCCAGTGGCTGAGTTCGCGGATGCCCGCCCCGCTGGCCCTATTCCCCTACTCTGCCGCGCCGCCTTGGCGGCCTCTGTCCTCTTGGCGCATCTGTTGCTGAACACAATGTGATTCCCTTTCCAGTTGGGGCACTTCCCCAGCGTATGACTGCAGAGTGATCCCTGCTTCGCTGTGCACCCCACCACGTTGCACTTGTGGTCGCTTGTCCGGTGATGACCTGAGCAGTAGCCACATGTGGGCATGCTGCCGCACTTGTTCTCATTGTGCCCCCATCCACAGCAGAGCTCACATCTGCTGTCAGGGCCCGCGTTCGCTTACGCTTTCACTCGGTACCACACTCCCACCGCCTTGATGGCCTTCTTGACCAAGCCCTTTGCCATCTTGCTCCCCATTTACAACAACTGCAACCAATGATGCGGCGATTTCTCCGTTCTGCCTCCTCTCGCTGATGGCCTGGGGATCCGCCAGCCACCGTACTTGGGTGGGGATTGTCACGCCCTCATTCTCCGCTTCAAATTCCTCGCACACCTTCTGCAGGCCTTCCATGCCATTTCCCATGTACTGTACATGAGGTACTGCATGGAGCTTTAGCCTTTCTCAAGACTAATTTCATTCGACATCAACCACTGCTTTCTCGACAGTCCTCGCGGTTGTGATGATGATGTCACGGTATTGCAGAGCCATCTCCGCTGTTGCATTCTGGTTCGTGAATCTCGTGATCGTGCCCTTGGCGTTCCTTCTCATTTCCAGGATTCTAATGTGGGCCGGGGTCTGCAGGTGGAAAACTGCTCTGTTGATTGCCGACGCAATTTGTCGGTCCATCTTATTGGGGGGTGGCACCCTCTTGTCTCTCCTTAAAATTAGGCCTCTCTCTGCAATGCTCGATCCCATTGTCAGGGCGGGTCCTGGGCCGGTGGGCACCGTCTGACTCTCGGTTTGGGCTTGGACTGTCTCCCACCTTCTGGCCGGAATAGGTGTTGGCTTAGGTTTAGATTTGGGTTTGTGTCGCGGTTCAGGCTGCAGTGTAAGCTGCAGTTTAGGTTTGGGGTTTTGCTGCCGCCGCAGCAGCTGGTGCTTCTCTGGTTCTCCATCTTGCATTGCGCCTTCATGCTGTGAGGCCTCTAGGCCTCCACCGTCCTGCCTAGTGGTCTCGTCTATTGCTTCCTTTCTCACTTCCTGGGCCGGTGCTGCTTCGCGTACTCTAGCTTTGACCGGTGCCTCCGCGGTTATGTCCACCCTGGCCGGCACCTCCGCGGTTATATCCGCGATGCCCGTCCCCCATTGTACATTGTCCTTGCTGCGCTCACCGCACTTCGTCTCCATGTCCTCCAGCCATTCTCTCATGCGGAGCCATTGCGCCACCTCATGCGCCATGTGCGCTTCTAGCATTCCAGCCATCCTATCGATTGTTTGGGGCAGCTGAGTCACCTCGCCCGCCGGCTGCCTCACTGTTCGCTCCATTCTAATCCTCCCGTCTCCCAGTGCGCTCACTGGCATCGAGGTCTCGGTCTGCAGTCTTTTCGCGTGGTTGTTACGCTCCCACTGCTCGCTTGACACTGTAAATGACACGCACATTGGCTTTCCCAACCTTTGGATGGCCGTGCCGCTGGTCACTCCTGTTTCAGCCATGTCCATATCTCTCTCATCTGGGGGTTTCTCAATACTTCCTCCAATGAGACTATTGCCCTCTTGGGTCGCCATAGTGGCTGGTTTGCCTGACGTCACATCGTCGCATTGCGTCTCTTGCGTTCGGCCTTCTTCGGTCTTCCATGGGGGCTGGATGTGTCGGTTCAGGGTCAGTTCAATGCTTGAAATCAAATACCGCTCTCCGTATGTCGCTCTCTGTCGGGGTTGCTGAGTTCTGTCGAAGTTACTGTTTCTGATCTTGGCCAAGACTTTCCGCGACTCTACTCAATAGCATGGATTTCTCTGCGTGTGCCTCGCTGCTGACGCACCGACTCTCTTCCCACGGTCCATGTGTGCTGGGAGTCTCGCTCTGCGGTCAATTCAACCTTACAAATCGATCGCCACTGTCTATTGTTTGATCGCTGTCGTCGTTGTTGACTAAATTCGCCGTTTTTGTTTTGCCAAGACATGCGTCAGTGGGGGCTAGTTAGAAATACAGTGTATGCAGTTCAACCCACAAGAGTTTGATTTGAAAGGGGATTGGACTGCCGGAGAATACTCCAGCTGGCTGTCTCAGTGACTGGAATCTCTAATTACCGGTATGTGAGCACTGTTGGAGAAATTGTATTATCATCAAGAGCACTTTAGAGCAATAGAGTGAATTTTGGAACCACCTGAAACTCTTATCCACCCAATGCAGAAATTTCATATTAATCTTAAACGCTATCTTGATTGCAACATACATTTATTCATAGGACTGTACGTTTCAAACCCTGTTCAGATGTCTGTGTGCAATGTATTATCCTCTACCACCAATGTAAATCATGGATTATATTTGATTATCAATTCCTAAACTACATTGCACCATTTAACATAATCTGCAACGTTCTATGATTTTGCATTATAATCCTAAGAAACCAATTAACAATATAACTAATCCACGCGTAAACAGCTGGTCAACCAGTACATTAAGTCAACTAAGCAACCAAAATAGTTCTATCTAACATAGGATGAATGTCACACACTATATAGATATCTTAATATTTACATTAAATATTAAAATCTAAATTTTACCAATGGTATACAGAAGCTGGAACCATGTATTGTATTTGGAGATAATTCATTGCTGGCATGAGATTGAAATTGAATTTTAATATCAAATAGCTTTTTTTTGCTGATATTCAGCTAAAGTATATTGAGGTTTTAGTGAGCTCAGAATGTGAATATAGATTCAAGGCCACTATGATATATTCCAATGTAACTGGACTCCTCTAACAAGAAAAGTGGAATATCAGATGGAGAGTGCTATGTGGCAAATAGATGTACAGAAGATCATGGAGTTGTACTGAATAAAATCAAATGGTACAATTCCAGGCCCAGAGAGACTAACTAGGCTTGAGGAGTACATATTCCATCTAAGAAGTACCAATAGGTGAGGGGAAGTAAAATCTAGTCCACTGATCGGTAATTGATTAGAGCAGTCACTTCAACTGCAAACTATATTCCTGGTACAGGTCAAAGTACATGTCGATATTCATTCTCAGACAATGTCATTGGAATCATGTTTCAACAGTTGTATGCAGACAGCATGTAGTAAGCTGCATTGGTTGTGAGTGCTGGGATCGGGGGAATGAATTATTGAACCAACTGAGATGTACTAGGCTTGCTCTCCAAGCTATTTGTGGTGAAGACAAATTGATGGTAAGTAATATTCAGCACTTTCATGTGTGTGAATATGATGTTTTATCTTCAACACTCTATGAGAGATAGATATCATCATCTATGAACTCCTTAACCTCAATTCAAAGCTCATTCTTTGAGCCTAAACTTATTCATCCACTGCAGATACATATTCCTTAACCTCCTTTTCTGAAATGGATTTGCATTGTAGAAATGATTATATTTAGCAAGGTATATTGTGGGGTGAACTCAATGTCATACGTATAATAGAAGAGCATTATACAGAAGGCAATAATTACAGCTTCTATTTGCGGCTCTATATTAGGAGAAGCTTCATCAAGCCAGTGATAAACAGATGATATACTCACTGCAGCTTCTGCTAATGTATGCTGATGATCCTGAGTATCAATTGCTAGTTTCCGATCTTTGCAAGCCATTGAGTTCTTCTTATCTAATATTATTGACCATCATATTATTATAGATACAATTGCATTTATGGACCTTTTTCCAACTACCAAAGTAGCCTTTTGGTCAAGGGGAATATTGAAATCTCCACTGGTTATTGGAAGTGGGAGTACCTAGGCCATTGCAAGGTGCAGATTTCAGTGCTGTGTTGAAGGTTGATTATTGGTATTTGAGTCACAAGGGGGCTATAACACTAACTGGTTTCCAGAAATAGGGAAGTTGAGGGCATATTATGATAGTATTGGCAAGACTCTGATTCTTTGGCAGAGGAACTCTTGCAGATCATAATGGCTACCCCGGTGCTTGTAGCTATTCAGTAGGACATCCTGTTGGGTATCCAAATGGTCCTTTTGGATGACAATAGCCTAGTTAAACATTCTGCAATTTTCACTTCCATCATAGCCAATTTGTGTAATACTCTATTTATTATTCAACTTTATTACAATGAATCACAGCACAGATATCCAGTGTCACCAACAAAATATATGACAAACTGGTCAGAATATAAACTTGTAATTGACAATGAATATTTATAGAAATGATTGATCCTAGCACATGCTGACAGTGTGATTCATATGCATCCCAGGATGAATATGTGCTCACCTGGGTGGCTGTATGTTTCATGTTAATGAAGTCAAGATCGAACAGCAATGTAAATGGATTTTCTGTAATATTTGTGTTACTAACACGTGCAATAAAGTAATAGGAAAACAGTTGGAAACAGTGATGGATATGTATATTGCGGATTTGGGCAACTTATTTTGATTGCAAGGGTGTTAGGTTTACTGCTATTGATAAATCTTAAATATCGAATAATGAATATTAGTACTCTTATCAAGTCTACACTTAATGCATGAATTGGAGCCAAATCAATACGCCTAGAAGTGTATCAAATTCACCTTCACCATTCAGTATAATAATTTAATTGTAACGTTATCACTCCCTTAGGGTGAACTATATTGAGTGCTGAGACGTCATTTACATCTGATTGCCAATGTAAATAGCTTCTCTGGAGTTAGCTAATATGCCAGTTATTTATGTGTTTCCGATGACTGTATGGTAGAGATTTGTTGCTACATATATAAAGTGTAGAAATTGACAGAGTTGAGACCTTGTGAGTGCCAACTGTTAGGATGCAAGTGTACAAACTCACTGTGTTAATGATGGGGACTGATTATGATTCTTCATATAGAATATATCTGTTTAAAGGATATTCTATTTTCAAAATATTGAGTTGTTTTAGAAGTGTGCAGCTGTGTTGGTAGTTAATACGGAAATATTGTGAGTATAAATTTACTCTTAAGTATTTATCTGGGTTGTGCCTGCAAACTGCCTAAACAATAATATGGCAGATAATGTATGAAATAGAGAATTTGTATATACAAGGAAAGGTTATAATAAAGAGAAAACATTTGAAATGTACGATAAGATTCGGAGGCAATCTAATTGATTTCAGATCTCATCAATGCCAAGCCTGGTAGCAAACAGATCATACAAACTTAATCACATTCCAATTTTGTTTATATTATCTAGTAAACAGTACATCTGGTAGTTACAAATTTATTCTGTTTTTCTTACTGCTATAATGTTAACTTAATTTCAATATTGAAATTGAAAGCTGTATACATAATGATGTGAATATAGAGTAAGGTGTAATTAAAAAGCAGGCAGAAAAACGAATACAGGTAGTTCTGAAAATTCAATGTAAACTGAACCGTATATTGGTATGTAGAATTCCATGTCAGTAATAGAATTGTAGGTTCGCCATGTACTGACAGTTACATGCACTTTCTATCGCTGTCTTTTCTGAACTTGAGCCATCATGATAATTTTGATCTTTATGATACCTTGGAATACGAAAGTTGGTGGCAACCTAGTACCTCAGTTTAAAAATTTTTACACACATATGCCCTTGATGGTAAGTAGTAGGCAGGAATTGCAAGTCACCTACAGAGTTGCTGAGTAGAGACTACCTTGTTGATTCTCTCTCATTAGGTACTCTGAATGGGAATTGGCTAATATCTTGTATTTCATAATTTGATAATTTGGGCACAAAGTATTCAATTTTGTAATAATTAAATATAGTCCAAATTAGTAGTATTGTCCATGTAATCCTCTATGAGGAAATTCAGTATAAGGTATGGGTTGGAGTTGCCAGATATCTACAGAGTCACTGAGCAGGGACTGCCCATTGGGTTTCCCTCTATTAAGCTTCAACCTTCTTGATGGTGCAAAAATCGATTGCGCTCTGTCAGGATGCAGATATATATATTGAATAATACAAATGATTGAATATTCAGATAATTGAAGTGTGTGATATGCCAGAGGTGTACATTTATGAGTTAGTGTATACTTACTATATTCCTGCAACGTACAGTTAATATGGATTATGACAGATCAGGTGTTGTAATGACAGTGTTGACTGGCTGTGATAGTATAAATTGACATATTGGTAGAGACCAAGTAGGATAAGCAATCTGTTCCTAATAGTGAAGTTTTGGATAGATGACAATTAGTGTGCACTACTGCTACTGCTATAAGAGCATTTATGGTGGAATAAACTATACCAGAATTGAAGCTATCTGAAATATTCATGTGCAGTATACACTAGCTGTACATACTTAGCTCACTCATTTGTAGATCTGAGGGATGCCAACATTTACATAATGTCTATGATGTATTGTAACCTGTTACAGTTTGCTTAATATCTGGAATCCGCAGACAAAGTGAAATATAAAAACATCAAACTTGACTGTATTGTGAATATGATGTATTGCTGAACATGAATTATAAGATGAGGAATTAATTTCTGTACAACTGTTGGTTAAGTCAGGACTACCTGAGCTGCACTTTATAATCGGACCCCGGAACTGAATATTGACAGGACAGTATTTGTTTCACTGTATGATTGGAAGATTCTGTTCTTGATCGGCTATAGAATGTTGTATATTATTCAAGTCATAATGTTCTGTCGAGCTGTCAGGTAACACTGGACTCACTTGCTAAACTACGGACCATCAGTCGAGATTTCCCACTAAGTTACCATGCCCACCATAGTCAATACTTGGTTGCAAACAGTATCTCACTGCATTTTGACCTAGCCGAATATTGAAAACAGATACTGCCTACTACATATTGAGCACACAGAAAATATTGATTAGTACTGGATTGTTTGCACTGGTGCAATGAGATACTTTTCTGTCCCATATCTGTGAAGTTGTGAATGCACAGATACTTGGGGAATCTTCGATTCTAATCTGCATATCTAAATAATCATTGCTAGTCAAACCTGTATGCATCAAAATAATATCCACCTAATCTGCCAAAAACTTTATCACTCACCCATTCAGATGAGGAACCTGGCCAGTGAGAGAACAATAGAGTGCTACGTATTATAGAGAACAATTGACTAGAAAACGTATTCTGAATTCATTCTGGTGTGTAAATGAATGTCTTATAATTTAGTTCATCTTGGCAGGTATTGAAAGTACTGTAATGGTGTATTGATAACCATTGCCAGAAATGTAGCAATCAGCCCTCACAATATCAGTGAATCCACTAATGAACCCAATGCCCAGTATTTGAACAATCGTCCAACTGGGTTGCGATGATCAACTGTAATTCTGAGACCCAATGAGAATTATACTATCTGCTGTTAGTATACCCTGCACAGTCCTGAAGTACTTTAGAAAGTGTATCTTTCCACTAGTGTCTAAAGTTTTGCTTACTCTTCTGCAGTTCATTAAAGATCAAAGACATGGGGATAACAGATATGGCAGTTGAACAAGTAGTATTGAATTCCTGGGTTGTATTTTTGACTGCCTTTTGATTGTCAACTGTTTCACACTTTCAATTAATCAGTCAGTCAAACCTGTTTCAGCTTCTTCATCTTCAGCCAGGAGTGCATGAAATGAACTCTTAACCATGAATTTTACTGACTCTAAACCATGCTTCGTCATCCTGGTATTATCTTCTGCACCTTTAGAATCACCCGAACACAGCCACATCTTCTGGTAATCTCAATCCAAAAGTAAAAGCAATCCTTGCTTTGCAGTAACATGATGCATCAATTCACATGTGGCATTTGCTGCAACGATTAAGTCCACACTAGTTTTCGTCCTATACAAATAGAACTCCCTAAAAATCTGAAATCTCTATGAATAGTGACACTGTTGGCCATTGCCTCAGAGTATTGCTTGGGACATTGAGGTATAACTTTACATGCTGTAAAGATTCCATTTAATTACTACTTTATTCAGACTAGGGTTCAGATTTTAATCAATGTAATTCATAATTTCTGCATGCAACAAGATTATCAGCTTGGAATCAGTCTCAATAGCTATTTGTTGGATGACACTTGTTAATGTCACTCTCACTCTAGGTAGTATATGCACCAGATTTGGTTGAAGGGTGGAAATTAGTGCTGGGTGCCCTAGAGGTGGAGTTCTGTAAATTACAAAATCGGAGTTGGACATGGCATTCATTCTCTGCCTTGAACCACAGTTATGTTTTGCACTAACATTGCTGGGATAGTTGTTTTTAATTGTATTCACCAATTCATGAAGGGTATTTCCCAACAGAATTGAATTTGACAACTTCACAACAATCATCACAGACTACAATTTACATAGTGTATCAGCTGCCACTGAGATGAATATGTTTCCAAGATCCATTTCATCCGCCACCAGCATTGCTTGCAAGTCTAAATTTCAAACACATCGTCTCACATTGAACAAAATTGTGCAAGTCTGGCATATGAAACAATTTGTTTCGCACATTGTGTTTTGAATCCTTGCATTAAGGTGCGGAGTCATTCTTCATTTGGCAAATGTGGCAGGTATTTAGCAGATTAACCATCTCATTCAAAGACTTATGTTGAATTTTATTGCTGTTTGTATTGAAAATGGAACTGAATGGTGGAATGCTATTGTCTGAATTGAGGATCTACATTTTATTCAGTCCTGTCACTATCTCTCTTACATCATTGTGTATTTTCCATTCATCCTCGACAATCTTTTTCACTTATCCCTGAATCAGTTGACTGTATTGGCTCACGCACCAGTACTCATGGAGTTCATCACACTATTTGGACATTGTCTGACAAAGTGTTTAAGAAACAAGGCTATTAGGAATGTATTTGTTTCTATTTTTTCAATCCAACCTTACATTTGTACCAATCCCATTCTCTAGGGTATTTTCCTGGGCTTTCTGCACTTGCCCATTATACTTCTGCCCCTTCCAAATCGCTGTGTGATTATTGGCAGCTGTGCACATCAAGTCATTATATTATAAGAGGAAATTATCGTGACCAGTTTAATAATATGTAATAATGAACTCTGTAGTCACCATCCACACAACTACTTGTATTTAATTTAAGAATCATTTCAAATTCTACACTAGTTTCATGTTGAAGGTATTTGTCAGGTAACAGTTATACAAAATGGTTATATATCATCTTATTCATCATTTGCCTGGGTTCCAACAAACCCATAACCTCATTGCGCGATCATTTCAGGTTCAAGTTTGACTTGAAAATCTCTGCCGAATGGTACAACTGTTTTAAACTGCCATGTTTTTTGATAAAATCAATATGCTCCTTCCAGTATCACATAACTCAGAATGCTACATGGAGTTGTTTGCAGTTGATATGTTCATCTTCATCATTGTATACCTAATATATCAGACCTATCACACTATTTGGGGCAAGTATGAAAGGTTACATTTGAACATACTACTTGATTGCTCTCACACAGTGGTAACTGGCTGCATGTTGACTTGGTTTCTCTATATTCTTGCCTCTGGTTTCTTGCTGGCACATTTCTTCACTACATATCAACTACTGTCATTATATCATTTCATTGGTGTCAAAATTTTGCAATGGCAGCCTGTTCTTACAGATTTCCAAAAATACTTTAATTGGTATCTCTCAGTCCAGGGATTCATCTTCCACCTGTATCATATAATTCTATCCTCTGATAATACAGTGATAATTGATCTCCAGAGACCCAGCCACCTATAGTCTCATCCATTTGTTCAAGTCACTGGATTGGGGCTAATTTCTATTTTTTGTAAATAGCTTCAAGAAGGATTCAATTTGCTGGAAGCTGATTAGTTCCTTGTCTTTCAAACAGGCTAAGTTTGGCCAATTCCAACTCTCATCATCTATTATGGTGAGAGTATGATTCTACTAACCGATAAAATATTAAATAACTGTAGTGTAACTTCTATTCTTCATTGAATTCATTGTGTTGATTATAACCTAACCTCGTATCCTGTATCCTATATGCTAACTAATAATCATAAGATGTTTGAGACAAATTCTGATGTTTGATAAAGGTGTTAAACTCCTAATGGGTAGTGGATCGTGATAGCAACAGTTCCGGACTGCTGCTGCGTTTCCAGGTCCGGGTCGGAACCAAACTGTCGCCAAACACACAGTCTGGGTCGTCAACAAACCCAAACTGTCAATTCAGGTACGGTTCAATGGACATCTCCCAACCTGTCAGAATTGGGCGGGTAGTCAGCAGGTTGTCCAGCGGGTCCGTCTGTAGATTTATGTAATGCTCTTGCTTTTGCTGTTTGATAATTGTATATGATCCAAATCAGTTAATTAACATGCAGAAATACCTGTTTGATCACTTTGCAGGTTGGGACATTGGCTATTTTGGAATTGATGTTTTGCCTGTTATGTTTTGTATTTGGGAGTGATAAGGCAGTCAATTGTTCAGTGATGATGTCATATATCCACACGATACCTTGAATACCCAAAGTACAAGACCGAAATTGTTCAGGCTCTGTTGACACTCATTTTCGGAATGGGTGCAGAAAGGGTGCTGCTGCTGATTTTGATGGTAAAGGCGGTTAATGCCTCATTTATGGAAGTCTGCAACCAATTGCCACTTAGATAACCCAAGATGCAAAGCCAAAAATTGTTGACACCCAGTTGATGCTCATTTTCAGAATGGGGCAATGACCATGTCGCTGTCTTTTTCGCCTATATAGGCAGCCAATACATCCATTATGCCTGATCATTACCAGATCACTTTGAAATTACCTGACTTCAAAGGCTAGAAATCATTGATGCTCCGTTGACGCTCATTGTCATGATGGGGTAATGAACATTGCACTCACTGTGTTGCATGAAAAGGCCGCGAATACAGCATAAACGAATTACTATCACAAATCGACATTTGAATAACACAAGATGCATAGGCGACAATCATTGACACTTGGTTGATACTCATTTTCGGAATGGAGCAGTCACTGTGTCGGTTGCTGTTTCGCCTGAACAGGTGGCCAATACAGCGGTTATACTGCACAGTGATTAAATATCGTTACAATTACATTGTTTACAAGACCAAAAATTGTTGATGCTCCATTGATGCTCATTTTCGAGATGAGGTAGGGAGCTTGACGCTTTAATTTTTGACTACTAGGGCTTTCAATAATTCGATTATGTATAACCACGACCAAGTCAATTTCTTATTACCAGACTTACACGACCAAAAATTGTTGACGCTCCATTGATGCTCATTTTGCCAACGGCGTATCCGCAATATTCAATCATTTGATTTGGGGTAGTCTTTCATTCACATTGTTTTTGTGGCCTTTCTGGCATTTTCATTCACTTTCTCCTTGATTACTACATTGTTCTTTAATAATACATATGAATATATCCTTTAAAATATACTTTACAGTGTCCGCTAATTGTAGATAATAATACACTCAAAAATTCTGTTTCTTTGGATCAATGCTCATCCTCCCTTGCAGGTTTGCTCAATCCGCTGCGCTGGTCTTCAAAATGGATGTTAACTGCATTACCACACAGCAGATAGTGTACTGACCAGTGGATGTTTCTTCATCAGTCAGCATATCTGGATCGACATCTGTATGGTTCTGGCTATCCTCCGCATATGCATCAAGTGTAAAACATTCAGCACAGCGGAGAGAGGTATGTGAATACATATGGTCCGCAGGCAAATTGACGATTTGTGAACATTGAGCTCCGGCACTGTTCCCGGGTGGCGCAGATGGCATTCTGGGTGGGGTGGGCGTTCCGGGCGGAGGTGGTGTCTGCTCTGGAGTCAGCTGCCTGCATCGGTCGGGTGGAGGTGCACCTGTTCATTCGCATTACCAACGTCACTGCGGATTCTTTGCGGTGCTATGTTGGCAAGACAGGCAACCGTCGGTGTGGATTTGATGACTCGTGGCCGGGCATCATTCTTTGCCAGCCTTCACCTGGCTATGCCCCGGACAGTCAACACCCCAGTTATTCTCTTCTCGGACATTGGCTCGATGTTTCTTGATCACCTATTGCATATCCTCCTTCGCAGCACGCGAAAACCCCACTTTGGCCGATTTGGCCATATTCATGGCAAGGCGCATGTCGGACTGTTCCAGCTGTACCTGACCACCTTGCCTTGCCATAGTCGCAGACATGTTGAAAACCTACGCGAAATTAGTTGCTGCTCTAACAAGGAGTTTCAGCTAGTACCCCAACCATATACGCATCTGTAGCCTACTCTAAGGTGCATACAGCCCATTTTGTCCACACCTGGGGATGCTTATCACGAAATTCTGAAGTGAAAAACTAAGAGCTGAAAATGTCATGATGTTCGATTTCGCGGACTGTGCGGACAAATGGCTAGGTCGACCTTGGAGGATTCCAGTTTCAAGTGGCAATAAATTGGTCAGGTAGCTCTCAGCTTACACCTGCTGTTTGTTATACAGTCAATTGACGGCCGTTTGTGATGGTATGAATATACTCACATCAAATTGCATGCTGCTTCATATTGTTGCTGCTTCCGATCTTACCGACAATTTTGAATTGTGCATCCTGGGTCATATCTTCGGAAGCTTCATTGGCAGCGTCGCGGTGGACTAACTGGTGTCTGCAATCTTGCTGTGTGCCAAGGAGAGAAGAATTAAATGAGGCGCCAGTTGATCGGCTTGCATCATATCCGTCACCACTTGGTTGACGTGTTTGTGTATCCATGATCTGGTGGTGTGGAATAAGAGAGGAAGATGATAATGAAAAGAAGAGGCAAGTCCTGAGGAATATAAAGTGAGCTTCATGTCAGTATCGAATAGGTAGCAACCAACTTGTACAGTATACTCAACATTAATCCAGCTGTGTATGACTGCAAGGTGCAGGGGTTTCCCACGGTCTCGCGATTTGCACTATGTCAGTCCGATGTTGTTCGTGTTTTTCCAGGGTTATATTGTCGTGTACAACAGCCGAAATTTTATGATTGTCAGATATACATAGCACATTCTTTGAGGGAATGGATGTCTGCTGATATTTGTGTCAAACGATCCCCAGGATAATACATAAAACTGACACTAACAATCCAGTCATGTTGTGCAGTTAGCCGAACCATTCCCATTTTATTGACAGTCAAAGCGCAGATTTTGCTTTGTTCAAGTTGAGTACATGTACCAACCTTGACATAAAAGATGCAGCTTGCCTCCATATTGTCCATATCTTGCAGCATCCAACATCTCACCCTATGAGAAAATTAATACAAACAACAATGGTCAATACTCCGAAAAAGAACTTTACGTCACTTCGGCCGGGCAATTACCGTAAATCAACATAGCAGTCCACACGACGACGTCAGAAAGCTAATCAACCCAAGTGAGGGTTTGCAGCAGATAGAGTCCGAGCCTCTGGGGCATTGCGCCGCTTGTGATCCGAAAAGAAGCTTGCGGCCGAGAAACGACGAGACACTCACTTTGTAAGGAATGAAGAGACAGAGAAAGGGATAGAGGATTATGTTGAGAGAGAAACCGCTGTGGCAAGAACGCCAGGTGAAGATGCAGAGGCAGTGATTAGGCAGGAGGAGGAATACACGGGGACAGCTGCTAATGTGGGATTGATGACCAGAGAGGCTGAAATCACGATTGAGAAGATCATGGTGCCTGTTGGAGACTGTCTAAGCGATCTTGCAAGTTCTGACGATGGGAAGGATGAGGATGATGAGGATGATGAAGAGACAGTGCAGGGCAAGCTGACCAAAGATGACGAACCCGGCTGGGTGATGGGCACAATCTCCAAAACGGTAGAGCAGCGTATGGAGAGGTTTCGGCAGAAGCAGATGAAGCTTGACGAAGTAACACAACCGGGATGAGGGGATGCCGCCAACTATTTCAGTGAGTGGAATGAGAAGTACGGCACCTCCGAATTAACGTTCCGGCAGTCGTTAAACCGCAAAGGGATGATGATGGAGCTGTACCTGCACCCACAACATTTAAAGAGCTTATGGAGGCTCTTGATATTGTCCCCGGAATATCACAAATACCGGAAGTGACCTCTCGATCAGGAAGTAGTCATATCCAGTGTGGTTTTGGGAAGCCACAGTCGGACACAGTTGTAGCCGGTCGTGCGCCCGCCGCGGAGCCCAATTCATCACTTGATCAGAATGCAAAGCCTGTTCAACCCATAAGCTTTTACCCCTTGTATAGCCTCCCCGGCTAATTACCATATGGAAAAAGGATTAGGACGAACACATCGTGACGGCTCCTGCGTCACCGAAGGAATGGATAGGCATGGTGGTATTTTTGACATCCTATCTCTGTAAAAACCAATGTGTGTACCAATTTTGCTACGTGTCAGTGTTGTCTTGATATCAGTGACCAAATTGTGAGACATGGTAATTGATCAGGGTGTGTGCAATGGTCGTATGGGGAATGGGAAAGTTCTAGACTACAAATCAACTTGATTGATAGCCAACAAACTGGATATCGTCCTGCCTGTTACGGTTGAGTGAGAAAGTAAAAGCTAAATGAGTGACGAAATATACTGACAAAATTTAAGTGAGTCATGTCATACAAGTCATAGAAGGAGCGGTCTGTGCTGAATACGAACCAGTCCAAATGACAACTGTTATGCTGTATTTATCCATGCATGCAACTGCATAACTCTCCGCACAGACCTAACGCACATGGTTGAAAAATTCAAAATTGCTTATGGTAAGCAATGGAAATTGAGGAGAAGGAGCTGGATGAGGAAAGGTGAAGAAGTTGAGCAATATTGAACAAACTCTTGTGAAATAATCTACATGCCGTAAATTGCCAGCCTAAAGTGGAGGAATGTGATAGCTCTATGTCATTACTCACTCATATAACGTGGACAGAGGTTGATCACAAATTGATAGGCCACAAAGCTTCTGGATGCAAATTAGAATATGGAGAAACACAATTGTGGATGTCAATAATGAATATGGGATTCATGTCATACAATAATTGAGTGTTCGAAGGCTGATTCAATTTGTTTAATGTTAGTGTCAACAGAGCGTCAACGATTTTTAGTCTTACAAATTCGACAAACAAAGGGCTCTATTGTCTCATCGTTCCAAAGTGAAACAGTTGGTCAGTATTATAACCAAAAAGGCAATCAATACACTTGTTGTCCCATCCTACAAATGAGTGTCAATGGAGCGTCAACAATTTGTGGCCTTGCATCTTGGAAACTCCAAGGGCTGTGCAGCGACATTGACCCATAATCGAAAGATCGGCTGCCTTTCTAGGCAACAATGCTTCGACAACATCCCTACTATGTCATAAAAATGAGCATCAACAGAGTGTCAACTATTTTTGGCTTTGCATTTAGTAAGATCCAAGGGCTATGGGCCGTGTTTCACTCACAATCGAACTGTCGGCCGCAATTATGGGAAAAATGCTTGCGACAACATCACTACTATGTTTCAAAAATGAGCGTCAATGGAGCATCAACAATTTCAGGCCATAGATCTTGGAAAATGCAAGGGCTGTGCGGCAACATTAACCCATAATCGAACTATCAGCCACCACTCTATGCAAAAATGCTAGGGGTAACATTGCTACTGTGTTCTAAAAATGAGCATCAACGGAGTGTCAACAATTTTTGGCCTTGCATCTTTCAAAATCCAAGGGATCTGCGGCTACATTAATCCACAATCGTGATATCGGCCGCCTGTCTAGACGAAAATGCTTGCCACAACATTGCTACTATGTTCAAAAATGAGTGTTAACGATTTCTGGCTTTGCGTCTTGTACACTTTCAGGGCTGTGCGGCGACATTACCCCAACATCGAACGATTGGCCACCTCTCTAGGCAAAAACTCTTGCAGCAACATTGTTGCTGGGTCCTAAACTGACTGTCAACGGAGCATCAACAATCATTGGCCTTAGATCTTCCACTATCCAAAGGCTGGGTGGCAACATTCATCGATGATTGTCATGTCAGCTGCCTTTCAAGGTCAAAATTCTTGTGCGAACATCGCTGGTTTGTCCTAGAATTGAGCGTCGACGGAGCGTCAGTGATTGTTGGCTTTGCATGTTAGAAATTCCAGGGGCCGTGCAGCGACATTAACCCATAATCGAACTACTGGCCGCCTTTCTAGCCAACAATGCTTGTGACAGTATCGCTACCATGTCCTAAAACTTAGCGTCAACAGAGCATCAATGGTGGGTCAACGGAGTGTCAATGAGTGTTGGTCATGCAACTTGCCTCATCCAAGGGCTGTGCATCAACATACACCAATAATCAACTTAGAGTCTGCCTTTGTGAGCAAAAATGCCTGTAACAATCCCACTACCACCCCTGAAAATCAGTGTCTGCGGAGCGGCAACAGGTTACGTGGGGTTGAATAAGCTTCACAGCAACAAAATGCCTTGCATCGTTCGTAAATAGAGATTTTAACCATCTGTCTTGTCAGTATGCCCCTGGATACAACTTCACAACTATGCAAGCAATGTCTCACAGGTCTTACTTTTGTCTTTCGTGTAGCTCAAGAGTCAGTATATAAGCACCAGCGTTCTACACAACAATAATGTAACTTTTGACAGTATCTCAACCGGAATTACCCAGCTTTCAAATTCCTACAACCATGCCGGATTGCCAATCTATGAATACTATATTGCTAGAGGTTAGGATATCTTCCAAAAATGAATGTGTCTTTATTCGTGATTTGAGCAACTTTACTTTACAGATCATATTCAATGCTGGGTGGGCTTGAATGAATGTGGGCTCGAGAAACATCCTATTGCATGGAGTAATTCTAGACATGCGCCTTCGTGGCGATTCTTTTTGCACTGCGGGATTGAGGAGACTGGTTGTAACGGGCGGGGTCGGGCGTAGGTGATATTGGTAACACAAATGTGATATCGGGAAACAAGACAAGGTGTTCGAAATTCGTTTCGACGAGATCTGGACAAGACAAGAGTCGAAGCTGTTTCAAAGTCGTAACTTGCTTTGCTATACAAGAGAACGAGTAAAGAGAGAAGAAACGGAAATCCTACAACGCCATCAACACTCTCTTTATATACAATTCGTCTGCCACCCTCGAACCATTCCTCATGCTCCGATGTACCATCCGAATCTCATCTCATGATCTTACACACCACTAGGTCATCCCTTATCGTAACAACCACGCCACCTCTCCCCACGTCGCAACACCTCAGACCACTTCTTTATCTTACTAAATAATACCTCCACCATCTCGCCGCTTCCTCCGCATCTTCCAACGTCTCCGCCTTTCCGTAACACCATTCATTCCACACCTTCCGTATCTTTCTTCTATTATTCCTATGTATCTCCGTACCTTCTTGCGCCATGACACTGGTAGCCCTGGCATAATATGTATCGTTTGTCATCATGGTCTTCACCATCCATCAGATTATGGGACCAGCTCCATGGGGAAACACATGCTGGCAAAAGCACACATTGCAAAGATAAACAGATTAACCGAGTCGGAGGTTTCTGAATTGACCAGCACAACCGTTGATGAAACGCCTTTAGCCATATTGAAGAGACAGGGAAGTTGAGGAATTACAATAGTAAGTGCGCAAAAGAAATTCATATTTGACGGTTAGATCTTACCTATAATCACCCAATTAACAGACAGAAAGCTCTAAAGTGGCAGCAAAGAACTACCTAACTGCTGAAATTCACCAAGATACTTGGATTTGCTACCTCATGTTAGGATTTGTTTCGGCTCACATTGCATGGAATGCTATATCAAACCTCGAGCAGTGAAGGTCATTTAACGAATTCCATGGTGCGCCCGGGCTGCCATCTGCCCACACCCTCAGCAACATTTGCCAGAGGGAATACTCACTGACAGTGGATGCAATTACGAAGCAATTGCCATCAGCAAATGAAGTTTGCTTAGCTTTAGATGGGTAGACATCAAACATCAGATTAGCAATTACATGGGTCATAGCATACTATATGCATCGGAAATGGGCATTGCGAGATGTACAACTCACATTGGACGAGGTTGATAGCTTATACATTTCCTATTCCGAATCGGAATGAAGGATAATAGGGCAAGGGTCAACATCCCGGAGCGAGGCTAGCCATATGTTTGATGGAGGTTCTAGATCATTTCGAACTTACCGACGGCCAATGAGTTGGAAATACCACTGATGATGCTTCTTCAAATCACGCAATGACTCCGGAAATACAATCCTCCCTTGGGGCCTCGCCAATGAGGTGGCCTGCAATGAAAAACCTTGTATCATGCATGGCGCACGTCATTCAGATTACATTTGGTGCGTTCATGAGCAAACTCAGAGTAAAAGGCCGGATGCAGTCTTGGGAAGCCCATGAGCACGATCAACCATATGGAGAGAATCAAAGCACAGACATTGCAAAGAGTCAAAGACTGCGAAGAGAGGGCAATGCTCGAATCCACATGGTGTCGGCTATGCGACCAGGTTTTGGCAAAGATACATGAGAAAGAACATATTTCAAGACATTTTGAAAGATCTGAAACTGACCATCATATAGCTGAGAATGCTTCCTGTATTGATTACACTGACAGCTGGTCATCGAAACGAGTTCATTGACTGTGAAAAGGCCAAAGTACGAATACCAGTAGAAACTACTATGGATATGAAAACACGGTCGAATTTGACACGGGAGTTGCTTGACTGAGCTTACTGATTACGAGAATTTACCCGTTAGTGGTTCAAGAATCCAAAATATAGCCATTACCGGCCACTCTTCCCAACTCAGGATGAATGGACCATCGGCAAGTACGTCATGGAAGTTTTAATGCAATTCCGATACTAGACCCTGTGGATGTCTAAACAGCATACAGTTACTCTGCATCATAGCATTGGTGTCTACAATGACATGTTCGATCATATGGATGGCGTTATGCGAGCTTTGGCTAAGAAGATGACACAATGCAAAGAAGACTTGTACTTGGCGGTTAAGGTTGCACGACAGATGCTGTCCAAATATTATTCTGAAGTGAATCTAATGACCACGCTGGATCTCCTTTCGGCACATGTGCTCGATCCTTTCCAGAAGTTGCGACCATTTAGGAAGTGGGACAAGGTAATGGATATTAATCCTGAGGAACAGATTTCATATGCGACCCAATACCAGGGGGCCATTCTGAATTATCTGGAGAACTAATACCATGCCAGACAACGACGAATGTCCGTCATTACACCCGAAAATATCCCACACAGCACTAACTTCCCTTCTGCACAGGCATCTGGATTTGGTCAATCATCTTTTGATCCGGATGATTTTTCCTGCGATGATGAAGAATACTTAACACCAAAAATGGTGGCTGAAACGACACCCGCACAAAGCGATCATGAAGCACACTTGTTGACAGCTGCAAGGCTCATTTTGATTTCAGCGCCTGAAGCGCCAAAAAACTGAGGGGAAGTTAATCCAAATCTTATTGATTGAAACTGCAATCCCATGGAGATTAGAAGAACTTTTTGGTTACCAGATATCACCGACTGGTGGCGCCAGCAAGAGCAAATGCACTCAAAGTATGCCGATCTCTCTAATGAGGCACAAGACAAATTATCTCCTATTGCACATGGTGTCGGGGTCAAGGCCAGTTTTTCCATTCGCCGAGACGTTGTTGGCTGGAGACAGTCCAAAACCACTGGCGAGACGCTCCAGGAAATTGTCGTAGTAAGGCAGTTTGCTCGAGGCAATAACAGAATATTAGCTGCTGATTGCGCAGCATTGGATAACCCGGAAGCTGAAAACGACTTGGAATTGAAGTAAGAGGAGGAAGAAAGATAATTGCACAGAATGGCCAAGGTGCAAGACTTCATGGAGATATGGCAGGCAGCCAGAACCTATGTGCTACACAGAAGGAATACCGCGCTCAAAACAAGCAAATGACAGCTGTAGGATACATTTCAGATACTGAAGAGATCATCAAAGCATCCTGGTCAAACTTTCAACATGATGGTGCAGCCGCATTTAAATTCTCAGAAAGATCACCTTTGCCACCACCTTTGTCCGCAAAACACCTCCCTGGAGGACAACCTCAAGTATTCAATGTGCACCGAATCAGAAGAATCGACCATCATCCATTTGAAAGTGATGTGCATAGTGCACCTGATACCATTTCCGACACTGAAATTTGGCTTAACTGGATTGGTGATTTGGATAATCAAATTGACAGCGAAGAGGACTGCATGGCAGACGATGAATCGGATATAGAGCCAGACAATTGCATCAAGCCTTCTGAAAGCCCAGAGCACTGGGTTGTGAGTGCCGCACCAAATGTTCCTTGATCGATTTGGCCAACACGGAGGTCAATGAAAAAGACTGGAAAGGCGTTGATGACTGTCAGCGCAATGGAAACAAGGAGGTATAAGGGAAAGAAGAAAAAGTCAGACAGCCTGGGTCTATATGTTTTCACCAGGTTCTATATGTTGCTTGACCAAGAATTTCACTTATAGAAATATTATGGGAGAATATTGAGCCGTCACATGAGGATAATTGTTCATAAATAAAACCATAGCAGGTGCAATGTAATATTCAGAGAGCTATATCAATTGTGATAGAATGACAGAGGCCTGTGCATGGATATTACTGGGCTCGGCTTTGCCAACGGGTTGAGTCTCAATCAGGCAGATAGACAACCACTAAGTCCAAATATATATTTGTATAATTATGGATGGCAGCAGATATTGACTATACAATACATTCAAGTGAGCATCAAAAGAGGGTCAATGATTGTTGGTCTTGTTTCCTGGGTAATCAGACCGCCGCTAGGTTGCAGACAGTCATAAAAGAATTTCTGGCCGTCTTTATAGGCAAAAGAGACTCAGATACCCTCCCTGCCCAATCTTGAACATGCGGGTCAACAGAGTGTCAACGATTGTTGGTTCGGTATTTTGGGTAATCTGGGGGGCAACAGGTTGCAGACAGTCATAAACACAGTATTGGCTACCTTCATAGGAAAACAATAAAGAGACATGCTCCCCACCCCATCTTGACAAAGAGCGTCAACCATGCGTCAACAATTGTTGGCCTTCCATCATGCTGAATCACTGCTCGATGTTGCTGTTTTTTTCTATATACATCGTTTTGACTGTTTTTGTACGTCAAAAGGCTCAAGCGCACTTAGTGGTGGCTGTGTAGATGAAACAAGTTGTTACTGTCCCGGAGGATGTGGCGGGAACATCCCGTATATATTTTGCGATCAAGGTTGCCATATCCTTGTTTATGGATGCTTGCTGTCAAGTGCCAGTGATATAATGTTTGCAACTGGTCCAGGTAACCCGCCAGCAGTCCGGGTGCAGACCAGAAGAATGGTTCGGTTCGGTTCCACAACGGTCAAAAAACCCGACCCGCTGCTCCTCGGCGTTCCAAACCTGGCCCCGTACCCGGCAACCCACGGGTTTCGCCGGGTTTCGCTAGACCAGTCGGGTCCAATCTCCTGTTTCGCATTTCGGGTTGTTCAATTTATTGTCGCATTCATATATCTTACGGTTAATCGTAAAACATCAACAATGGTATGTCGATGTTCTTTTTGGATGAACTGGCTGCCTTTGTGCTCAAAATATGTAGTCAAACGCTCCCTGCCCAATCCTGAAAATGAGCGTCAACGGAGCGTCGACAATTTCAGGTCTTGCATCCTGGGTATTCAGAGCGGGCGTTGGTTGCAGCTAGTCAGAACTGAGGTATTGGCCACCTTTAGAGGCAAAAGCAGAAGTGCCACACTCCCTGCCCATCATGAAAATGAGCGTCGAATGAGCATCAACGATCTAAGGTCTCACATCTTGGGTAATGTAAGTGGCGCATGATTGCAAACCTCTATTAAGCAGGAATTAGCAACAGCTCTAGGCAGATAAGCAAGCGACATTCCCGCGACAGCCTCCCGGACAGTAACAATTAATTTCATTTACAATACTGCAATGAAGAGTTCATGACCATTTTACCCTAGAAAAACTGACAGAACATGGTATATTCACAATGACAGATGCATCGGGCTTTGGTTACCAATGATGAAGGGCCAAAAATTGTTGACGCTCGGTTACCGCCCATTTTCATAAATGGGCACATAGCGTGTCGCTAGCCTTTTTCCCTATAAAGGTGGCCAATACTTAGATTAAATATAGGAACAACCATATCACTTTTGACTTACCCGACTTGCAAGACCAAAAATCGTCGACACTCCGTTGATGCTCAATTTCAAAATGGGGCAGGGAGTGTGAGGCTTGCTCTTTTGCCTATAAAGCCAGCCAATAAAACATTTATCAATGGTCTCAGCTGATCGCCAAGCAGATTACCAATGATGCAAGAACAAAAATCGTTGACGCTCCGTTGACTCTCATTATGCCATGGGAGTATCCACAATATGTTATCATTTATTTCGTCGTAATATATCATTCATGGTGTTTTGGCAGCCTTTGTACCGTCTTCATTTTCTTTCTCCTTCATCAAAACGTTGTTCTTTAATAATGCATATAAATATATCCTTTAAAATTTACCTCAAAGTGTCCGCTAATTGTAGATAATAATTCACACAAAAATCTCATTTCATTCGATCAATGCTCATCTTCACTGTAACAGTCCCTCCATTGGCTGCTGTTGTCTACAAAATGGATGTCAGCTGCATTCCCACGCTGCAGATAGTGTACTAACCAGTGCCTGCTTCTTCATCAGTCAGCAAATCTGGATCAGAATCTTTATCACGCTTGCGACGCTTGGCATATGCATCATGATTGAACAATTGAGCACTGGGAAGAGGAGTATGTATATACACATATCAAGGTGGCACACCTTCGATTCCGGATAGATGAGCTGCCACATTTTTACCAGGTTGAACAAGTGGCGTTTCGGGTGGATGTGGCGTCATTTCTGGTGTCGGCTGTCTGAGTCACTCTGGGGGAGGTGCACCCGTGCCTTTGCGTCTCCCGCGTGTCTGGGGATCCTGTGCTATGCCATTTTGGCGAGGATGGCAGCAGTCCATCTGATTTTCCCGAAGCATAGCCGGGTGTCTTGTCATCGGAGCCTTCACAATTCTATACCCAGGAAACTCAGCTCCCCGCTTCTTCTCTCCTCGGACAGTGGCCTGAGGTTTCTTGATCAGGAATTGCGTTTCCTCTCTTGTGGCACACAAAAACCCCCCTTTGGCCATTTTGGCCATATTCAAAGCCAGGCGCATGTCAGACTGTTCTAGCTGTACCCGATCTCCATGCCTTACCATAGTTGCAGACATGTTGAAAACCTACATGGACATTAGTTGCTGCATCGACATATTAGAGTCAGCCATTACCTCAACCAGATACCCCTCTGTAGCATCCTCTAACGTGGTTAAAGCCAATTTGGTCGACTGTCGAGGATTCTTTTCACTAAATCATTCCGTGAAAATCCCAAAGCTTACAACTTCTTGATGTTCAATTTCGTGGACTGTGCGGACCAATGGTGTGGTGGACAATGGAGGTTTCCCATTACGGGCAGCGATAAATTGGTCACGTACCTCTCTACGTACCCCAAATGTACATTATATCATTAATTGACAGCCATGTACCTCGACGTGACGACAGTTACATCCCATCCCATGCTTCTGCTCTTTCTTGCTACTTCCGGTTTCTCGGACAATTTTCACTGTGCGTCCAGGGTCAGGTTTTCAGTGGCTGCATTTGCACAGTCGCGGTGAACTCAGACGTGTCTGGGTTGTAGTTGGCTCGCAGTGTGTGGCGTATTGGAAGAAGAGCCCGTCGTCCTGCTCGATTCAGTTCCACCCTCACCTTGCTGAGGTCTTTGTGGAGCCATGATTCGCTGCTGTGGAAGTGAAGAGATGATGATAACGAAACGAAGTGGGAAGACCTGAGGAAGAAGATAACAAAAAGAAGTGGGAAGTCCTGAAGAATATATTGTTAGCTTTGAGTCATAATGGCATGTGTAACAGCCAACTTGCTCATTCTACACAAGATGAATCTTGTTGCGTATGGCTGCTGGTTGCACGGGTTGCCAACTGTCCTGTGATTTGCAACAAGTTGGTATGATGTTGTGGGTGTGTTTACAGGGATAAACCACGGTGAAAGACGATCGAAATCTCGTGTTTGTGTGATATAAACAGTACATTCATCGTCGGAAAGGATGTCTGCTGATGTTTGTCTCAAACAATCGCTGGGATCTTACCTGATACAGACTCTGAACATCATGTCATGATGTACGGTTAGCATTGCTATTCCCAATATAGTGACGGTCAAACTGCTTCTTTCGCATTGTTCAAGTCGATTAAGAGTACCAACCTCGACATAAACGATGCAGCTTGCCTCGATGTTGTCCATATCTTGCACCATCCAACATCTTGTCCATCAACAAAGTCAACACTAAATACAATGGTCAATCTTCCGAAAAAGAACCTTTTGCCACGACCGGCAGGCAAATATGGCAAATCGACAAAGCAGTCCACACGACAACGTTCTCAAGTGAATCAGGGCAAACACTGCTTGCTAGCTGACTGGGTCTGAGCCCTTGGAGCGTTGCATGGCTTGTGATCCAACAAGAAGCTTGCAGGGAGGAAAAGACAAGAAACGCACGTCTTAAGCAACGAAGAGAAGGAAAAATGGATCGAGGATTATGTGGAAAGAGAGAGTGCTGTGGCAACAAAGTGGGTTGAAGACGCAGAGACAGCAATTAAACAGGAGCAGGATGATATGAGAAATGCTGAACAGGCCGGATTGACAACCACCAAGCCTGAAATATCATTTAACAAGATTTTGAACACCATCGGAGTTAGTCTGAGCGATCTTGCAACTTCCTAATCTGGGGAGGATGGGGAAGACGAGGATGATGATGAAGAAGATCCTGCTGGGGGCAAGCTTAGCGAAGATGACGAACCACACTGGGTGATGCGCACAATCTCTCAAACGGCACAGCATCACATGGAGGGTTTTCGGGAGAAGCAGATAAAGCTTGACAAATTGACGCAAACAGGCCGGGGAGACGCGGCCGACTATTTGCGTGAGAGGGAGACGAAGTACGGGACAACTGAATTCAAGGATGCGGGTGTCGTTCAACCTCAAATGACGGATACCGCAGCATCATCTGTGCCGATGACATTTAGTGTGCCTCTGGAAACTCTTGATAGCGTCTCCGGAAAATTGCTAATGCTGCAAGTGACTAGTCGACCAGGGAGTAGTGATATGCTGCTAGGTTCGCGGAAACCGCAAACACACGAACTCATTCCGTCCCTCCCACCCGCCCCAATGCCCGATTGGTCGCAGATTCAGCAATCCAAGCCTGTTGAACCCGTAAGCTTTAACCCCTGCATATTGCATCCCAAGCTAATTACCATATTGAAACCAGATTCCAACGAGGACATGGTGACAGCTTCCGCATCGCCGGAGGAATGAATAGGCAAATTGGCATTTGTGATGATGTATCAATTTGAAGTGCAATACCTGTACCTATTTTGCTATGTGTCAGCTTTTACTTGATTTCAGTGATCAAATTGTGAGACATGATATTTTGTCTACGCATGTGCAAGGGTCAGAAAGGCCATGCCAATGTTCTAGACATCAAATCTCATTGACTGACGACCAGTGAACATGATATCATCCTTCCCGTCACTATTAAGTGAGACAATCAAAACTAAATTACAGATGAAACTCACTGAAAAAATTGAAGTCACTGATGTCATCCGAGTCATACATGCAGTAGTCAACGCGCAATACCAAGCTGAATGAATGTCGACCGTGATGCTGCACACAATCATGGATCTTTCTGCATAACTTGCTGCACAGACATGGTGCACATAGTCGAGAGGTTGAAAATTGCCTATGGTAGGTCGTGGAAATCGCGGAGAATGTGCTGGATGAGGAATGGTGAGGAAGTCGGGCTAAATATATCAAAAACTAGTGTACGGATATATATGCGGTTAATTGCTAGCCGAAGGCGCTGGAAGGTGATGGCCAACGCCATTGATCACTCAGATAATGTTTCTAGTGGTGGATCAAAAATTGAGAGGCTTGGAAGCATTTGGATGCAAATGTTTATACATAGAAACGATTCATTGGCTGCCAATGACGACTATATGCATTTTTACATACAATTGTTGAGCACCCACTGACTGTCAGTATGTCATTAAGTTGAGCGTCAACGGAGCGTCAATGATTTTTAGTTATACATTTTTGGCAAACAAATGGCTGCATAGTCACATCCTTCCAAAGTGATTGTATAGGCGGTTTGTATACGCAAAAAGGATAGTGACACGCTCGTTGACCAGCCCTGGAAATGAGCGTCAATGATGTGTCAAAGATTTCTGATCTTGTGAGTCTGATTATCAACCAGAAGACATGGTTGCTGTAACACATAATCAAGATATTGGCCGCCTTTAAAGACAAAAATGCTAGCGTCGACATCGCTACTATCTCTCAAAAATGAGCGTCAATGGAACGTCAACAATTTTTGTTCTCGGATGTTCCATAATCAAACAGCTGTGTGATGATATTGAATTATAATCGAGGTTTTGGCCGCCTGTATGGGAAAAACTGGCAGACGATATCGCTACCACCTCCTAAAAATGAATGTCAACAGAGTGTCAACGATTTTTGGTCTTGCATCATGGACACTCCAAGCGCTGTGCATTGACATTTACCCATAATCAATGTATCGGCCGCCTTTATGGGCAACAATGCTAGTGACAATATCACTACCACCTCCTAAACATGAGAGTCAACGGAGCATCAACAATTTTTAGTCTTGCATTCTGGACAATCCAAGGGCTACGGACAGGCGTTAACCCATAATTAACCCATCGGCTTCCTGTATGGCCAACAATGCTATCGACGATATCACATCCGCCTCCTACAAATGAGCGCCCACCGAGCGTCAACAATCTTTGTGCAGGCTCAGTAAGCTACACAGCAATGAACTGCATCGCATTGTTACAGAACTGAGTCTTACGAGGTCAGTCGTTTCAATATATCGTTGTATACAACATCACAAATATGCATGCAATGTCACACAGATCTGATGTTTTTGCTAGTAGCTGTAAAGTCGATATTTAAGAACCTACAGTCTGCTTTCCTGTATTGTTATCTTCGGCAGTCTTCTGAGTCAGATTACACAGATTTCTAATTCCTAAGGCCATGTCTGATTCAAAATCTTTACACACCTCATTACTTGAGGTTATGATCTCTTCCAAAAATTAACGTCTCTTTATTCATGATTTGAGCGACATTACTTTACAAATCGTCTTCGATGCTTACTGGGCTTCAATCAATGTAGGCTCGAAGTGGTGTACCGCTTGGATGATGCTAGACATGCACCTTCATGGCGATTCTATTTACACTGCGGAATTGAGGAGACTGGCAGCCCTGGCATCATATGTATCGTTTGTCATCAAGTTCTTTGCTATCCATCAGAACATGAGACCAGCTCAATTGGGAAACACTTGCTGGCAAAAGCTCACATCGCAAAGTTAAACCAATTCACAGAGTCAGAGGTTACAGAATTGACTAGTTTGACGGTTGATGAAACAGCTTTGGCCATTCTGAAGAGGCAAGGAAGTCGAGGAATCACAATCGTATGTTCGCAGAGGAAGATCATATTTGACATCCAGGTGGATCCAACTTAACTGAAATGACAGACAAAATGTTCTGAACTGGCGGCTAAGGACTTTAAAACCTCCCAATTTCACCAAGACACGTGGAATCGCTACATCATGTCAGGATCTCTTTCGGCTCACATTCCGTGGAATGCTATATCTAGTCTAGGGCTACAACAGTTGTATGAGGCATTCTGCAATGACCTAGTGCTGCTGTCCACTACGACTCTTAGCTACATTTGCCGTAGGGAATATGCACTGACTGTGGATGCAATTAAGAAGCAATTGCCGTCACGTAATAACGTTAGTTTAGTTTTGGACGGATGGACATCTCCGAACAAACTAGCCATATCATCGGTCGTTGCTCACTATATTGATCGTAACTGGGCATTGCGTGAGGTTCAACATGCCTTCGATGAGGTTGATCGACTGTTCTTTTCTCATTTCGAAAGCTAATTAAGGATGATAGGTCAAGGGCCAAAATACTGGAGGAAGGCTAGCCATGCATTTGAAGGACGTGCTTGATAGTTTTGAGCTTACCGATGGCCGTTTGCTTGGTATTACAACTGATAATGCTTCCTCAGATTACTCGATGACACGTGAGTTGCAATCAACACTCGAGGCCTCTGCAATCCAGTGGCCTGCTTTGAGGAACCCCATACCATGCATGGTGCGCGTCACACAGCTGTCTTTGGGTGCATTCATGAGGAGTCTTGGTGTAAAAGGCCGCACCAATTCTTGAGAAGCCCATGCGCACGATCAGCAATTTGAAGAGAATGAGAGCATAGACATTGGGAAGAGTCAAAGACTTCGGAAAGAGGGCAACGCTAGAATCAATAAGGTGTCGGCCATCAATCCAGGTTTAGCCAAGATAATTGAGAAAGTCCATATTTTATGATATTTTGGAAGTCCTGAAATTGAGCTCCATATAGCATAGAATGCTTGCTGTATTGATTATGCTGACACCTGGTCATCAAAACGAGTTCATTGACTGTCAAAAGTCAAAGTTCGCATCGTGGTACTACTGATTATAGATGTGAAGACACATTGGAACTCAACACCGGAGTTGCTCGAGACCGCCTACCGATTGAAGCAATGCACACGCAAGTGGCTCCACAATGCATAATACACTGATTCCCGGCCACTTTTCACAACTCAAGATGAGTGGACCATTGTGATGTAGGTCATGGAAGTATTGAGGCCATTTCGATATTGGACCCTGTGGAGGTCAAAGAGGCATACAGTCACATTGCATCACGTTATCACAGTGTACAACGACACATTCGATCACATGGACAGTGTCATGTGAGCTTTGGCCAAGAAGAACACCCCATGGAAGGAATACTTGTTCTTCACTGTGAAGTTAGCTCGACAAATGCTGTCCAAATACCACGCTGAAGTGACTCCCACGACAGGCATGCTTCTCATTTCTGCGCATATCCTCGATCCTTTTCAGAAGTTGCCATCGTTTAGAAAGTGTGACAAGGGAATGGTTATCAATCCTGAGGACGAGACATCCTATACTACCCAATACCAAGAGGCCTTTCTGAAGTTCTTGGAGAATGAATACTGTGCCAAACATCAACATGTGCCGGTCAATAAGCATGAAAGCTTACCTAGCAGCAATCTCATCCCCTCCGCAATGGCTTCAGGATTCTGTCAATCATTCTTCAATCCATATGATTTGTCAAGCAATGATGAATAATACTTATCGCTTATTGATGTGGCTGAGACAACACCCGGACAAAGCGATTGCGCAGCACATCTATTGACCGCCGCCATGCTCTATTTGAATTCGCCACCTGAAGCACCTAAGAACTGGGGGCAAATTAATCAAAATCTGAATGTTTACCAATCCGACCCAATGGAGATAAGCAGTACATTTTGGTTACCGGACATGACCAACTGAGGGCGTCAACAGGAGGAAACGCACTCAAAGTACGCCGATCTTCCCAATGTGGCGCGCGAAATCTTCTTTATCATACCAGGTGGTGTCGGAGTGGAGGCCAGTTTTTGCCTTGGCCGAGATGTTATTGGCTGGTGGCAGTCAACAACCACAGTCGAGACCCTTTAAATAAACGTTGTTGTAAGGCCGTGTGCTCGAGCCAAAAACACAATTTTGGCAGGCGCTGACCCAGAATTGGATACAACGAACACAAAAAACGACTCGGAAATAAAGAAAGAAGCGGAAGAATGGAAATTGCACAGAATTGCCAAGGGTTACGACTTTTTGGAGATGTGGCAGGGCGGCCAAAACCTATGTGCTACCCAGAACGAATCTCGAGCTCAAAACAAGCAGATAACCGCCATGGCATACATCTCGGACAAGGAAGAGATCATCAAAGCATCATGTTCACTCTTTCAACATGATGGAGCGGCTGCATTCAAATCGTCAGCAAGATCTCCTTTCCCACCACCTTTGGCGGCAAAGGACCTCCCTGGAGTACGAACTCAAGTATTCAATGTCGGCCAAATCCGAAGAATGAATGGTCATCCGATCGAAAGTGATGACGATAGCGCACCAGAAATCATTTCGGACACTGAAGATTAGCTTAATTGGATTGGGGACCTAGATAATCCAAATGACAGCGAAGACGATTGTGCAGCGGACATTGAATCTGATATAGAGCAAGACATTAGCATCTAGGATCCGGAATGCCCAGAGCAGCGGGATGTGAGCAACACGCAGATTTTCCCGGATTGATTTGGCCTACATGGAAGTCTACGCGACAGGGGGAAAAGGTGATAGTGACGAACAATGCAATCGAAACTGGGAGGAATAACGGAGTGAAGAAAAAGTAGGACAGAATGCGTCAATGTTTCACCATCTTCTGTATGTATCTTGATCGAGAGTTTTTGTTAGTGATATACAATGGGTGAATGGTGAGCAGTAACTTGTGAATACTGGTTGATAAAGAGATGTATAGCAGGCACAATGAACTTTTTGACAAGATACGTAAATTGTGGTTGTGTGAGAGCGAACAGTTCAAGAATGTTACTGTGCTCGGCTTTGCCATAGGGCCAAGTCTCAATCTGTGAAATACACTACCAAGAGGTTCTAAACATAATGAAAACTATTATCGATGGCAGCAGATGTTGAATGGACAATACCTTAAAATGAGCGTTAACGAAGCGTCAAAGATGTGTGGTTTTGTAAGTACAGTAATTACACAGTGATTTGGTCGCTGTTATGCATAACCAATGTATTGGCTGCTTTTATGGGCAAAAGAGACAGCAACACTGTCACAGCCCCATTCTGAGAATGAGCGTCAACGGAGCGTCAACGATTTGTTGATTTGTAAGTACGGTAGTTACACAGTGTTTTGGTCGCTGTTATGCATAACCGATGCACTGGCGGTCTTTATAGGCAAAAGAGACAGCAACACGATCACCGTCCCATTCTCAGAATGAGCATCAACGGAGCGTCAACGATTTGTGGTTTTGTAAGTACGCTAATCACACACTGATTTGGTCGCTGTTATGCATAACCGATGTATTGCCAGCTTTTAAAGGTAAATGAGACAGCAACTCGGTCACCGCCCCATTCATAGAATGAGCGTCAACGGAGTGTCAACAATTTGTGCTTTTTTAAGTACGGTAGTTACACAGTAATTTAGTTGCTGTTATGCATAACCAATGTATTGGCAGTCTTTATAGGCAAAAATGACAGCAGCACGGTCACCGCCCCATTCTGAGAATGAGCATCAACGGAGCGTCAACGATTTGTGGTTGTGTAAGTACAGTAGTTACACAGTGATTTGGTTGCTGTTATGCATAACTGATGTATTGGCAGCTGTTATAGGCAAAAGAGTCAGCAACACGGTCACTGCCCCTTTCTGAGAATGAGCGTCAACGGAGTATCAAAGATTTTTAACTTCGCATCTTGGATAATTTATGTTCCGATTGGTCGCAGACATCCATTTATCAGATATTGGCTGCCTTCACTGAGAAACACAACAGCCACATGCTGGCTGCCGCATCCTGAGAATGAGCGTCAACGGAGCGTCAACGATTTTTAGCTTCGCATCTTGGGTAATTTACATTGGCAAAAGTGGAAGTCGACTATAGACTGCGCTACGCTCAGCTCATAGCAAGCTTCCCGTGGACCCCTGCGCCAAGTGCAGCCTATTGTCATCTATAGTCGATTCATAGAGATGTGCGCGTGGGCCTATGGAACTTTATACAGCTGGCAGCTGGAGATGGACCTATACCAGTCTTCACTGCCTCCAGTCTTCGCTGCTATACCGGTACTGTACACTATTGCTGAGAGTCCACTTGAGCGCCTGCTTGAGAGCCTGCTTGAGAGCCAGCTTGAGAGCCAGCTTGAAAGCCTCATTGAAAGCCTGCTTGAGAGCCTTCTTGAGAGAGCCTCGCATCGGGAGGAGTAGAGTTTTCCAAGGGAAGCTTTTGGCCGATGCAACACCCTGAGTTTGTGGAAGCTTTGGCTACTAGAAGGCTCTATGTCTGGGGAAGCTATGATGCTAACGTTAACGTAGCCAACCTACTTGTCCAAGTGCTTCTGGTACTATGATCACCGTTACCGACGCCATCATCATCGCCATCATCACCATCGCCATCATCACCATCGCCATCATCACCATCGCCATCATCACCATTGCCATCATCACCATCGCCATCATCACCATTGCCATCATCACCATTGCCATCATCACCATTGCCATCATCACCATCGCCATCATCACCATCGCCATCATCACCATCGCCATCATCACCATCGCCATCATCACCATCGCCATCATCACCATCGCCATCATCACCATCGCCATCATCACCATTGCCATCAGCACCATCGTCACCATCGCCATTAGCCCCGGACTGAATGCGCACACATATGCCCACAATCGGTGGGAAGCGGGCAGCAGATTCCGCTGGAAAATCCGAGTCTGAGATCTGCTCTCCCCAAGATCCAATTGCCTACCATTCCTACAGAATCGAAGGCTGCAATTGTCAACCCCATGGTCGTGAGGCATCGTGAGATTTCGTCTCGGTGGGCGAGCTAAAGATAAGATTCAGACTACGATATAGACCGATGTCATGATTTCGGCCGCCCGCCACCCGCTACCCGCCACCTGCCTCACGCCTCCCGGTGCCTGGCGTCTGCAACTCAACAAGTCTCTGCATCGAGCATGTAGGAGCATATTCGGGAGGAGTAGAGTTTTCCATGGGAAGCTTTTGGCCGATGGAAAACCCTGAGTTTGTGGAAGCTTTGGCTACTAGAAGGCTCTAGGTCTGTGGAAGCTTTGATGCTGACGTTGACATAGCCAACCTACTTGCCTAAGTACTTCTAGTATATGATCACCATCCCAACATCATCTCCATCGCCATCGCCATCTCCATCGCGACCACCATCATCTCCATTAGCCCCAGACCGAATGCGCACACATATGCCCACAATCGATGGGAAGCGGGCAGCAGATTCCGCTGGAAAATCTGAGTCGGGGATCTGCTCTCCTCAAGTTCGAATTGTCTACCTTTCCTGCGGAATCTAAGGCTACAATTTTCAACACCATGACCATGAGGCATCGTGAGATCTTGTCACGGTGGGCCACTGAAGATAAGGTTCAGACTATGATATCGACCGACGTCATGATTTCAGCCACCATACGCCATGCGCCATCGGCCACCCGCCACCCGCCTCCTGGTGCCTGGCTTCTGCAACTCAGCAAGTCTCTGGATCGAGCACTCGGGAGCATACATGGAAGCATATAGTCAAATGAGATCGGGTGTGTCTTGCCTCTTGAGAGTGTACTTGGGAGCGTAGAGCCAAGCAGGCTAGGAGTGTGCCATCGAGTGCAATTAGGAGTGTCTTTGAGAGCATGCCCGGGAGTGTACTTGGGAACGTACTCGGAGTGTACTTGGGAGCATCTTGTGAGCTGACTTGGGAGCGTATAGTCAAGCAGGCTGGGAGTGTGTCATCGAGTGCAATTGGGAGTGTACTTGAGAGCGTGCTCGAGAGTATGCTTGAGATCGTCTTGAGAGCTTACTTGGGAGCGTACAGTCAAGCAGGCTGGGAGAGTGCCATCGAGTGAAATTGAGAGCGTCCTTGAGAGCATTCCCGGGAGTGTACATGAGAATGTACTCGGTGTACTTATGAGCGTACTCAGAGTGTACTTGGGAGTGTCTTGAGAGCTTACTTGGGAGAGTATAGTCAAGCAGGCTGGGAGTGTGTCATCGAGTGCAATTGGGAGTTGAGAGCGTGCTCGGGAGTGTGCATGAGAGCGTC
>Ga0307515_10000345_pt1 | contig 114943 bp, 100 predicted proteins | sample 17_EM_MG_FD_194513 | JGI IMG/M metagenome (GOLD analysis project Ga0307515, IMG submission 194513) | Populus trichocarpa ectomycorrhiza microbial communities from riparian zone in the Pacific Northwest, United States - 17_EM | ecosystem: Host-associated > Plants > Roots > Unclassified...
AATCTGCTTTTCAAGAGTTATTAAACTGGCAACCACTTAAGTTGGTCAATTCAATTACATGTAATAGCGGTATAATTATTCTTCATTATGAAAGGGTGTAAGAACCTATGGCACACTTGCCAAAACCCCTCAATCCCAATGCGTATCCAAAGCTTTGCCAAGAGTGCCGCCCTCACAACACCAAACTGGGCCGAATAGTAAGGGTTAGTATATTAGTATAAACCGAAAGTGTAGTGTAACGGTTGCCCCACCGCGACAAAGAGTCTCAACAATTCGGTGGATATATTGACAATAAAACATTTGACTTATAACTAATGGTGGAAGAAGGGCATAGGCGTTAACAAAATGCATAATCAATGGCGGGGCTTAGCTTAAGTTTGTAGTTCAATAGCCGGAAAAGTTAACTATTGCTACCAAAAATGTAAGAGTTCGAGCACCTCCTTCAGTATGCACAAAAAAGCCTTCAAATTTTTAAAATTTGAAGGCTTTTAATTAAGTAGTCTCGACAGGAATCGAACCTGTATCAAAAGTTTAGGAAACTTCTATTCTATCCATTGAACTACGAAACCATATTGCTCCCTATATCTTATCCAGTGGGCAAATTTAAAAAATCTCCCTCCTATTCGAAAGTCTCCGTATAGTTATTGTTGGGAACAAAGTTCGGGTAAATGGCCAGATGGTGCTTTTTTACCTGTTCATAAAGTGTTTTCTTAAGCTCAGTGATGTTTTCTTTCGATGTTGCTGAAACAAACACTACCTGATCATAACCATGCTGACGGTAGTATCCTTTCTTTTCTTCGAGGTCTACCATCTCCTCCTGCTGCTGAAGCAAATCCATCTTATTCAATACCAGAATGGTGGGAATGTTTCCTGCTCCTATCTCTGCCAGTGTCTTGGTCACCACGTCAATGTGATTATTATGAAAAGGATGCGAAACATCTGCCACATGAAGAAGCAAGTCGGCTTCCCGCACTTCATCCAATGTGGATTTGAAAGATTCAATTAAATGATGAGGCAGCTTGCGGATAAACCCTACCGTATCAGAGAGCAGAAAAGGAATACCATCCAGCACTACTTTACGCACCGTAGAGTCTACCGTAGCAAACAACTTATTTTCTGCTTTCACCTCCGCTTTGGAAAGCAGGTTCATCAGCGTAGACTTCCCTACATTGGTATAACCAACTAAAGCTACGCGAACTACACCGCTTCTTGACTTACGCTGCGTCTGGCGTTGCTTGTCTATTTTCTTTAGTTCTTCTTTTAAAAGCGAAATCTCATTACGGATTATGCGTCTATCGGTTTCAATTTCTCTTTCCCCTGCTCCACCCCGTGTGCCGGTGCCTCCGCGCTGTCGCTCCAGGTGAGTCCACATGCGTGTCAACCGGGGTAACAGGTACTGATTCATGGCCAGATCTACCTGTGTACGCGCCTGGGCAGTCTGGGCTCGCATCACGAAAATATCCAGAATGAGCAAGCTGCGGTCATAAATACGCACTTTACTGTTTTCTCTTTCAGCAGGATTAAATTCTTTCTCCAGATTTCGCAACTGTGAGGGACTGAGGTCATCATCAAAAATCAAATTGCTCACATCTTTGGAGAATACAAACTGTTTGATCTCCTCCAGCTTACCCTTTCCAACAAAAGTACGCACATCGGGATGTGGCAGCCGCTGGATATAACGATTCAACGTTTTAATACCTGCAGTTTCGGCCAAAAATGCCAATTCATCCAGGTGTTCGTCAATTTCTTCGGGTTTGGTTTTACCCGTATTTAATGAAACAAGTACAGCGGTCTTCAATAGTAATTGTTGTTATTATTTGATACGGCACAAACTTAGTAGTATATTATCTGATATCGCAGGGCTTGATTTTCTGAGCGGTTACTTTTTATTAAATTTGCCGGATTTACTCATTGAAAAGTCTGGTAATCAGTGTATTTTCGATTGCTAAGCTAAACTTTAATCTATCTGGACTAAGCTCCGGAAACGAACCTGTGCCGCATGAAAGTTGCTATTGTGCTTAACACGTCCTGGAACATCTACAATTTCAGGATGAATTTTATTCAGGCTATGCAGGCCAAAGGTTATGAAATTCACGCCATCTCTCCGGTTGACGATTACACTCATTTTTTAGTGGAATCGGGTTGCATTCACCACCCGGTAAAAATGGACAGCCGCGGTGCCAATCCTATTAAGGATACGGCATTGATTTTTGAATTATGGTCGATCTATAAGAGAATAAGGCCGGATATCATTCTCCATTACACCATCAAACCCAATGTGTACGGAACACTGGCGGCATCCTTGCTAAAAATACCAGTGATCAACAATGTATGCGGATTGGGTACGGTATTTCTGAAAGATAACCTCATTTCTAAAATTGCCATTGCACTCTATAAGTTTGCCTTTCGCTTTCCCAAAAAGATTTTCTTCCAAAACCCGGAAGATCTTGACCTGTTTGTGAACAAGGGACTGGCACAAAGCAATGTTGCCGATTTATTGCCGGGTTCGGGAATTGATCTGGAGAAATTCAAACCCGAAGGCTACAAACGAAATTCTTCTTTTACCTTTCTTCTCATCTCAAGGCTCATTACAGACAAAGGTATTCTGGAATATATAGATGCCGTAAAAAAACTGAAAGCCAAAGGAATCAATGCCCGTTTTCAGATTCTTGGAGCCAAAGATCCCAAGCATAAAAGAGGTATTAAACTGCGGGTGATTGATGAATGGATCCGTACGAACACCATCGAATACCTGGGTACTTCCAATGACGTGCGCCAGTTCATCAACGCGGCTGATTGTATTGTGCTGCCTTCTTACCGCGAGGGAACACCACGCACTTTGCTGGAGGCTGCCAGTTCAGGTAAGCCGATTATCGCTACCGATGTGCCCGGCTGCCACCAGGTGGTACATCACAATTTTAACGGACTGCTTTGCCAAATGAAAGATGCTGCCGACCTGGCCGAAAAAATGCAAACCATGTCCGGTCTTGATGATACCACATTGAAGCAGTTTGGTGAAAACGGAAGAAAAAAAATGGAACAGGAGTACGATGAATCGCGGGTGATCAACAAATACCTGGAGGCACTGAGCCATTTTGAATTCCAAAAAGCTTCCTGAAGCAATCCCTCCTCTCACTTCTTTTCCGGATTATTCCGAAACAGCAGAGAAGATCATGCAGCAAGACAAAACATTCAGTTCTTCACGAATTAGGCAGAAATCAGTAATTTCACGCGGATGATCCAATCACATTTATTTCGATTCCTCAAAAAAGCCTGTACTCTTCTGCTGCTTTGTTTCGTCTTTGGATGTGCCTCCTATAAACAAAATATCATGTTCAAAACGGGAAAAGGATTCACTCCTGCTCCTATTCAGCAGCAAGCCCTTGCTGTGGAAAAAAGTTATGTGATTCAGAAGAACGATTACCTGCGGCTCGAAGTGTTTTCGAATAAAGGAGAACGGGTGATTGATCCGGACGGAGAGCTTTTAAAGCAAATGGGTACGGCTTCGCAAAATATAGTGAAAACACAGCTGAGCTACCTCGTCAATACAAACGGGATAGCCAAATTTCCCATGATTGGTGAGTTGAAGGTAGACAGCCTTACCCTTCGGCAAGCAGAAGAAATTTTACAAAAGCAATACGATCATTTTTATACCGACTGCTTCGTGTCCCTTACCTTCATCAACAAAAGGGTGATCGTGCTGGGAGCCACTGGAGGGCAGGTGATTCCACTTACCAATCAGAATGTGACTGTAGCGGAAATTCTTGCTTTATCCAAAGGATTAGGTAACGATGCCAAAGCGCACAACATACGGGTGCTTCGTGGCAAGCAGGTATTCCTCATCGACTTCACAACCATAAACGGCTACCTGACCGGAAACCTTATTGTAGAGCCGGGTGATATCATTTATGTTGAGCCGGTACGAAGACCTTTTGTGGAAGCCTTTCGTGACTATGGAGCACTGGTCAGCCTCGTAGTAAGCCTTTCTTCACTGATACTCGTGCTCACGCAGACCTCAAACTGATGGAGAAGAACAGAACTTTTGCTCCGGTTTCCCAGTCCATCGATGGTATTGACTTCGAAAAACTCGGTATCATTATCCGCAGAAATCTGCTCATTATTGTAATTGTGTTCACGGTCTCCATTCTTTCGGCCTATCTCTACCTGCGTTATACTAAAAACGTTTATCAATCCGATTCCGAGCTTAAGCTGGACGTGAAGCAGGAATCTACGGTTTTACGAATCAATTCTTTTGCTGAAGATGAAAACCTGAACATCATTTCCGGTGAGATCGAGCAAATCAGATCCAAGTTTTTCCTGAGCAGGGTGATTGACTCTCTCGATTTTGATATCAGCTATCACGCCAAGGGTAAAGTACTAAGTGAAGAGATGTATAAACGATCTCCCTTTACGATAAGCTACACACTCAAAAACAATTCCCTCATCGACCAGCCGGTGTATATCACGTTCGAAGAGGGCGATTCTTTTAAAATGCAGATAGGTGAAAAAGGAACCATCGTCTACGGTAAAGTAAATTCACCTCTGCGGATTAACGACAACGATCTGGTGGTTCGTAAAACACCTGTTTTTGAAAGCAATCATGATGGAGATTATTTTTTCATCCTGCATAGCAAGGGAGATTTACTTAATTCTTTATTAAATAATCTTAGCGTAGTTCCACTGAATTTTAATGCGAACACCATCCGCATATCCTTTAAGGATTTCAATCCGCATAAGGCACAGGACATTGTAAACAAGATTGATTCGGTTTATCTTTTTTATAGTTATGATCAGAAAAACTTAACGAACAAACAAAAAATTGAATGGCTGAATGAAGAACTGTCTCAGCTGGAAAAAAAGATGGAGGACTACGAAGATTATTTTGAAAATTTTACCATTCAGAATAAGAGCAGCGATATGGATGAGGACCTGAAAAGAACAATTATCCAGATCAGCAAAATTGACTCGCAACGCTTTTCCATCAATAAAAGACTGGGGGACTTAAACGGAGTCATCGAAAGCCTTTCAAAGGATAAATCACTTTTATCAATCACTCAAAAACAATTTCTTCCTGCTTACTTAAATAAAAAAGTAGAAGATCTTCAGTTATTAGCCCAGGAGCACGATCGCCTTGGATTATCCTATAATGAAAACACGTTCGCTTTCAAGCAAAAAGACAGGGAATTCAATAACCTGAAGACCCAGGTTTTCGATCAACTGGCCGATCTGAAAAAAGAGTGGATGAAGAATCAGTATGACCTGGGCAAGCAAAAAGAAAGACTTGAAAAAGAATTCACTTCGATGCCTGATAAGAGCACGCAGCTGGCAAAAAAGAAACGCTTCTATAAGCTATATGAAGAATTCTACTTATCGATGATGCAATCGAAAGCCGAATTTGAAATCGCCAAGGCAGGAAGTATACCTGATTTTAAAATTCTTTCTTCGGCTACCAATCCGCGTATGCCTATATTACCTCAGCGTCCTGTTATTATGGGCATTGGGATTGTAGTTGGGATTGTTCTTAATTTTTTCCTGATCGGTCTTTTATATGTAGTCAACAACAAAATTACCAGTGTGCAGGAAGTGGAAAAAACAATTACCATTCCATTCATGGGTGTTGTTCCGATTTCTCATCACAGCACCATTACACCTTTTCATATCATCGACAATCCCAAGTCGATGGTCAGTGAAGCCATCCGGATTCTGCGCACCAACCTTGATTTTTTTACCTCGAGTGGCAAACACAAAGTGATCTCGATCTCTTCCACGGTATCGGGGGAAGGTAAATCGTTTCTTGCCCTGAATCTTGGCGGAGTATTGGCGCTCTCACGAAAGAAAGTAATCCTGCTAGATCTGGATATGCGCAAGCATAAACATGACATTCCTTTCAAAACAGATACAGAGAACAAGGGCATCAGTACGGCACTCATCAAAAAACATCACTGGAAAGAGTGTATCATTCATACCTCCCTCGAAAATTTTGATTACATCCCTTCCGGTCCCCATCCCCCTAATCCTTCGGAACTTTTACTGAATGGAGAATTCACCGAAATGCTGGAAAGCATGAAAGAGGTGTACGATTACATTGTGATCGACACTCCACCGGTAGGTCTGGTTACTGATGGAATCATGGCCATGAAACGATCCGACCTGTCGATCTATGTTTTTCGCGCCAACTATTCTAAAAAAGATTTTCTTAATAACCTGCAACGGATCATTACTATCAATAAGCTGGAGCGGGTGGCAGTGGTGCTTAATGCCATGCCTTCTTCACGCAAAACATACGGCTATGGGTATTATGAAGATACTACCACAATTAAAAAACGTTGGAAAAAATTATTCCACAGATAGTGTTCTCCATTTTTAAAAAGAAAGACAAAAAGGAATATCTGCCCCTGTACACGGATATCCACTCCCACCTGCTCTACGGAATAGACGATGGGGTGAAGTCGTTACAGGAAGCGGAAGATATTGTAAAAGCATTTCAGGACCTGGGTTATCGTAAGCTGATCACCACGCCACATATTATGACCGATCGCTATCGTAATGAGCCGGCCGTTATTCTTGATAAGCTAAAGGAACTTCAGGAGCACCTCACAAAAAAAAACATTGACGTAAAAATAGAAGCAGCGGCAGAGTACTATTTTGATGAATACCTCTTTGGACTGGTGAATGAGAATCAAACCTTGCTTACTTTCGGTTCACGTTACCTGCTCTTCGAAACAAATTATCTTTCCGAACCTTTTCAGCTCAAAGACTTTATCTTCAAAGTCAGCACACAAGGCTACAAGCCGGTACTGGCTCATCCCGAACGATATCAATACATGACGATGCAAAAAGCGGAAGACCTCCGCGATCGTGGAGTGCTTTTTCAAATCAATGCTATGTCACTTACGGGTCATTACTCCAAATCGATTCAATCGATGGCCAATGATTTTATCGATCGTGGCTGGATTGATTTTCTCGGGAGCGATTGTCATAACTATACGCATATTGAAGTGCTGCAAAAGGCCATGGAAAGTAAGTACTTCAAAAAAGCATTAGATTTACCATTACTAAATCGCATGCTTTGATGATTGCTGTAACGGGCGCCAATGGGTTATTAGGAAGTTTTATCATCAACCGGTTTATACAGGAAAATATTCCTGTTATTGCCATCGCCCGTAAGCCGGATTTATCCATAAAGCATCCGCTTATTACCTGGCGGGAAGCCGATATCATTGATCCGGTCAGTCTTCAGGAAGTACTGAAAGGCGCATCGTGTGTTATTCACGCTGCAGCAATGGTGTCGTTCAATCCGTCTGCCGCAAAAAAAGTGTTTGAAACAAATGTAACCGGCACCCGGCAAGTGCTCGATGCTTGTCAGTGCCTGGGCATTAATCACATCATTCATGTAAGCTCTGTGGGTGCTTTAGGCAAAGCAAAGGATACACACGTGATCACAGAAGAAAGCAAATGGATTGCAGGATCATTTAATACCGATTATGCAGAATCAAAATACCTGGCCGAACTGGAAGTGTTTCGGGCCTGCGAAGAAGGAATGTTTGTCTCCATCGTTAATCCATCGGTCATCCTTTCGCCCGGAGACTGGAACAGGAGCAGTGCAAAACTTTTTAAGTTTGTGTGGGATGAAAAAATATTCTACACGCACGGCCAGCTCAATTATGTGGATGTACGCGATGTGGCCGAAGTCATTTTCAGGCTCTATGAGAACAAGGAAAAAGTGAACGGACAAAAATTTATCGCCAGTGCCGGAAGTGTCGATTTTCTTCCTTTCTTTCAACAGGTGGCTCAGCGGTTCTCCAAAAGAGCTCCTTTCATTAAAGTACCAGCTCCCCTTATTACACTCGCTTCTTTTATCGAATCCATTCGCTGCTATATGACCGGTTCGGAACCGCTTATTGTGGCCAAAACATTACGTGCCAACAGGCAAAAGTTCGTCTACAGCAGCGAAAAAGCAGCTCAGCAACTAAAAATGCAGTTTAGGGCACTGAACGAAACGCTGGATTGGTGCTGCACCAAGTACCTGGCCGACAATACAATAAACAAATAAAAACTCCTATTTGTCCTGCGTCAATTTATACCTGAACTTTGACCCGAATTTTTAAGTTAGCTTTTCTACCACTGTACTTTTTTTGCTTAATTTAGGAAAACGTTTTAACGGATGGCTCACGATTTTAGAAAGCGCGAGGAAGAGGAATTGATCAAGCGGTTTGAAGAAACACTCAAGAATAATGCATCGACTTTTTTTGATGTAGAGGATTACGAGACCATTGTTCATCATTACCTCGACAACAGCAAACCCAAGAAAGCACTGACGGCAATTAATCTGGCAATGGATCAGTATCCATTCTCTACTGAATTATTTACCATCAAAGCACAAATACTTACTAACCTGGAAGAGTACGATCAGGCCCTTGAGCTTTTAGAGCGGGCGCGTAATCTTAATCCTATTGATATTGAGATCAGTCTCTCTATCGGATCGGTACTATCACTTCAAGGCAAGCATGAAGAGGCCATTGCCCTTTATGAAGAGGCCATGAATTCATCGGATGAAGATCACGATGAATTTTATTACAACATTGGCCTGGCCTACCAGAGTATGGATAACTATTCCAAAGCCATTGAAGCATACAAGAAATCCATTGAGCTGAATCTTTCGCATGAAGGAGCATTGTATGAGCTTGCTTTCTGTCTGGATGTAGTCGGTCAGCTGGAAGGCAGCTTATCGTATTACAAAAAATTCATTGACGAAGATCCGTATTCGGCTGCTGCCTGGTATAACCTCGGTATCGTAAGCAATAAGCTGGAGCAATACGAAGAAGCGCTGGAAGCGTATGAATATGCGATTGCCATTGATGACAATTTCGCTTCTGCGCATTTCAATATGGGCAATTCCTATATGAACCTGGAGCAATACACCAAAGCGCTGGACTCATTTAAGAAAACCATAGACATTGAAGGCCCAAGCCCTGAAGTATATTGTTGCATGGGTGCGGCTTATGAAAATCTTGAACAATACGATCTCGGCCTGAAATATTTTCAAAAAGCAACCAAGCTGGATCTGCTTTATGATGAAGCGTGGTTTGGAGCAGGAAGCTGCCTGGAGAAGCAGGAGCAATGGTTTCAGGCACTTCATTTTTTCAACAAGGCAATAAAGATTAATAGTCATAACCCCGAATACTGGAAAGCTGCAGCGCACGCAGAATTCAAGATCGGCAATACCATCTCCAGCATCAGCGCTTATGAGGAGGCCAGCAATCTTGGCCCCGATGACAAAGAAATCTGGCTGAACTGGTCTTTTATCTATTATGAGCAGGGGGAACACATGAAAGCAGTGGAGGTAATGCTGCAAGGAATGGATGAAATCCCTGACGAGGCCGAATTCTTCTATCGCATCACGGTTTACCTCATTGAGGCGGGCAAGTTTAAAGAAGCCTTTAATTATCTGGAAAATGCTTTAATTTTGGACTTTGAAGGTCACACTGTGCTCTTTGACTTCTTTACGAAGCCGGAGACTCAAAAGGCCTTATACAAGATTATTGACCAGTTTAGAAAAGACAACCGCTGATGAACTACACAATTAAGAATTTACCTGAGCGCACTACCAAGCCCAGGCAGATAGGTTTTACTATGGCTATGGATAAGGGACTCAGTGTGCGTGAAGCGGAAGACTTCATGAGCCTCAGTTCCGATCACGTTGATATCGTAAAGTTAGGCTGGGCTACTTCGTACGTCACTCCCAATCTGAAAGAGAAAATCAAAGTTTATAAGGACGCTGGCGTGCCCACGTATCTGGGTGGTACTCTGTTCGAAGCATTCATCATCCGCGATCAGTTTGACGACTATCGAAGAGTGTTGGATAAGTTTGATTTATCTTTTGCTGAGGTATCTGACGGATCCATTGATCTGGATCACGATAAAAAATGTGATTACATCCGCAAATTATCAGAGCAGGTTACCGTGCTTTCTGAAGTAGGTTCCAAGGATGCGGATAAGATCATTCCTCCTTACCAATGGATTGATTTGATGCAAAAAGAGTTGGATGCAGGAGCATGGAAAGTAATCGGTGAAGCCCGCGAAGGTGGAAACGTTGGATTGTTCCGTTCTACCGGTGAAGTACGTTCCGGCCTGGTACAGGAAATCCTGACCAAGATTCCATTCGAAAAAATTATCTGGGAAGCTCCCCAAAAAGCACAGCAGGTATGGTTTATCAAACTTCTTGGTGCCAATGTCAATTTGGGTAACATTGCACCGAATGAAGTTATCCCTTTGGAAACCATTCGCCTGGGTCTGCGTGGAGATACTTTCCTGCATTTCCTTGGTTTAGAGAGAAAGAAAGATGATCACCGCGTTCCTCCTTTCGAGGCGGATTAGCGAGAGACATCTCTTCTTAAAATTTTATACTTTGAGGAAAATAAAAAACGATCTTCTGCCTGTTTTGATTTCAGTAGATGCGCCTGGCATCACTGCCATCCAATCGTTCGCGGAAATGACAACGCCCCCCCTAGTATTTCAAACTATATTTTTCGCACCCGGTATACCTGCCGACAAAACCGGCAGGATTATGCCACAATCAAAAAATTGAAATCATGGAAAAAAGATTCGGCCTCATCGGGCTAACGGTTAGTCATTCATTTTCTAAAGTTTATTTTGATGAAAAATTTTTCAGAGAAGGATTGAGGGATTTTCATTATGATTTATACCCGCTCACAACCATCGATGACATCACGACATTGCTAAGCGAAAACCCTGAATTAGTTGGGCTTAATGTTACAATTCCTTACAAAGAACAAGTCATTAAATTTCTGGGAGAGATCGATGCGGATGCGAAGCGTATCGGAGCAGTCAATGTGATCCGTATCCGCGATGGAAAGCTGAAAGGATATAATACCGACAGCGATGCTTTTCTGGATACCTTACAAAAATGGTTTCCCCACACGAAAGATTCCAAAGCATTAGTGCTGGGAACAGGAGGTTCATCAAAAGCAGTACAGGAAGCCCTTCACAAGCTCAACATCCAATTTGAAACAGTTTCACGCGAAGAAGGAAAAGCGACCTACTCGTACGAACAATTAGAAAAAAATCCGGCTGCGATTTCTTCTGCTAATCTGATCATCAATACGACTCCACTGGGAATGAGTCCGAATAACAATTCGATGGTTCCTATCAATTATGAATTGATTACTTCCGATCATTACGTGTATGACCTTATTTACAATCCTGCCCGCACCATGTTTTTGCAAAAAGCAGAGATGCGCGGAGCTAAAATAAAAAACGGCCTGGAGATGCTTCATGTGCAGGCCGAAAAAGCCTGGGCCATCTGGAATAATTAGATTTTATTCTGGGAAAAGAGGCTATTCGGAGTGATCTTCGGATAGCCTTTTTTTATTCCTTTACCCGCATTAAGACAGGATAATAGAGAACGTTGTTTACAACAATTTATGTTCCTTTCCGTAATTTAGCTTTCTTACTCATGGATAAAGGGCAGTATCATTTCCCGTCCTGCTTAAGCATTTTTTTAATGAACTCTTTTCTTATTTATTCACGTTATTAAAAAATGGATTTCAAGCTTTCAAGTGAATTTGAGCCTACAGGCGACCAGCCTAAAGCAATAAAGCAATTAATCAGCGGCATGGAGTCGGGTGAAGCACATCAGACCCTGCTGGGCGTTACCGGCTCAGGAAAGACATTTACCGTGGCCAATGTGGTGGCCAAATTAAATCGCCCTACCATTGTGCTCTGTCATAACAAAACACTGGCGGCACAGCTATATGGGGAGTTCAAACATTTCTTTCCTGAAAATGCAATTGAGTATTTTATTTCCTATTACGATTACTACCAGCCGGAAGCATTTATTCCCTCTTCGGGGTTATACATTGAAAAAGATCTCTCCATCAATGAAGAGATTGAAAAACTGCGCCTAAGCGCCACCTCATCACTCCTTACAGGAAGAAGAGATGTGCTGGTGGTGGCATCTGTTTCCTGTATTTATGGTATCGGTAATCCGGACGAGTTTGGCAAAAATCGTATTCAGCTTCGTGTAGGCGAAATGATTCCACGCAACCGCCTTCTCTTCGGATTAGTAGACATTTTATATAAGCGTACCGAAGCAGAATTCAAGCGTGGTTCTTTTCGTGTAAAAGGAGATACCGTGGATATCTTTCTGGCTTATGCGGATTATGCAGTACGCATCTATTTCTATGGCGATGAGATTGAACGTATTCAGCAAATCGACCCGGAGAGCGGAAAAAAAATATCAGACGAAAACGTAGCTACTATATTTCCGGCTAATCTTTTCGTAACCGGTAAAGATGCATTGCAACAAGCCATCAAAGAAATTCAGGACGACATGGTATTGCAGGTACAAATGTTTGAAGTGGAAAAAAAACATCTCGAAGCCAAGCGCCTGAAAGAACGTACTGAATTTGATCTGGAAATGATGCGTGAGCTCGGCTACTGCAGTGGCATTGAAAACTATTCGCGTTACTTTGACAGAAGAAAGCCTGGCTCAAGACCTTTCTGCCTGCTGGATTATTTTCCGGACGACTATTTATTGGTGGTTGACGAAAGCCACGTTACCCTGCCACAGGTGCGCGCCATGTGGGGAGGCGACCGTTCCCGTAAAGTAAATCTCGTGGATTATGGATTCCGTCTTCCTTCCGCCATGGATAATCGCCCGCTTACGTTTAATGAATTTGAAGGCTTGGTAAATCAAGCCATCTATGTAAGCGCTACACCAAGTGAATATGAACTGCGTAAGTCAGAGGGCGTAGTGGTAGAACAAATTATAAGGCCCACCGGCCTTCTCGATCCGCATATTGATGTGCGCCCAAGTAAAAACCAGATCGATGACCTGTTTGAAGAAATTGATGAGCGCGTTAAGAAAAAAGAACGTGTGCTGGTAACTACATTAACCAAGCGCATGGCGGAAGAGCTTACCAAGTTCATGGAACGTGCCTCGATCAAATGCCGTTACATCCACTCTGAAGTAGATACACTTGCACGGGTAGAAATTTTGCGCGAACTACGTCTGGGTGTGTTTGACGTGCTGGTGGGTGTAAACCTTTTGCGCGAAGGCCTTGATTTACCTGAAGTTTCGCTGGTCGCTATTCTGGATGCCGACAAAGAAGGGTTTCTGAGAAATCAACGTTCTCTTGTTCAAACCATAGGTCGTGCAGCACGTAATTCAAATGGCCGTGTAATTATGTATGCCGATAAGACAACCGAATCCATGCAAATGGCTATCGATGAAACCGACCGCAGGAGACAAATTCAAATGGACTATAATACCAAGCACGGCATTACGCCCACTACGGTGATTAAATCAAGAGAAGAGATATTCAAACAGACCAAAGTAGCCGACTCCAAAAAAAGCGTCAGGAATTATTATATCGAAGACGAAGAGAAATCACTGGCTGCCGATCCGGTAGTGGCCTATCTGAGTAAGGATGAACTTACTAAAATGGCAGACCGTACACGTAAGCAAATGGAGAAAGCTGCGAAAGAACTGGAATTTATGGAAGCGGCACGACTGCGCGATGAATACCTGGCGATACAAAAACTACTGGAGGGAAAGAAATAACATTACCGCTTTACGAACTCCACGATTAGATGCTTGCCCAGCAATACGTCAAGCGAAGTATTAATCCCGAAGATTTCTTTGTAAACAGCGTTATGCCCGGCATCCTTTCTCAACTGCCTCTTCAGGTTTCTTCTGCTGAAAAAATAGATCCACGGATAAAAAATCAACAGCACAGCAGATGTGGAACTTCGAGAAGAAGGATGAATCTTTTTTATTGACAATTTATTGATAGCGGCAAGGGTGCGCAATCGTAAAATGCCACTGATAAACAATTTACTGAAATAGCCCTGGTCATTTTTGCTTTCGTCCCAGCGCGTGTAGGCATCTAACTCATTGGGGGCAGGCTTCGAGTAATGCTCGCTTTCCATCATGAACTGAGAAAGGCGGCTTCGCAGAGAAGAAGAGTTAGGCGTTGTTAGAATAAATATTCCGCCAGGCTTTAATATCCTTGCCGTTTCCTGAAAAAAGAAAAACTGGTTGGGCAAATGCTCGATCGTTTCCCCCAATATAACAATGTCCGCGCTTGTATCAGGCAAAGGAAATACCTCCTGCAAATTGATCTTTTCGCATCCCTTCGCAGCAAACGTATTTTGCTCCGGAAACAAATCAAAGAGCCTGACATTTGCTCTGCTAATTCAAACAAGTGTGCTATGTATCCGCTTCCTGCCGAAAGATCATAGACCTCTTTGTGCTTCAGAAGATTGTTGTTCAGTTCCACATAATTTTCAAAAAAACGTACTGCCTGCTCGCGCGAATGAGGCACCTCTATTTTTGGGCTGGTCATTTTAATCGGAGATATTCCAATGCGTTATCCAAGTCTTCAGGAGTATCGATACCAATGGTTTCAATATCGGTAATGGCAGTCTTTATTCTGAATCCGTTTTCCAGCCACCGGAGTTGTTCCAGCGATTCGGATCGCTCCAGCGAAGAAACAGGTAGCTGCGTGATTTTCTCCAGCACATCCGTACGATACGCATACATGCCAATATGTTTATAAAAAGTCTGCTTTGCCATCCATTCTGATTGTGTCGTACTTCGTACGTGCGGAATGGTCGACCTGCTGAAGTAAAGTGCTTCATTTAAAACGTTCACCACCACCTTTACTACATTGGAATTAAAAAGGTGTTCTTCTTTTTCTATTTTTTTTATCAACGTGGCTAATTCTGTTTTTCCATCCAGCAACCCACCGAGCAAATCAATTTGCTGCGGATCGATAAACGGCTCATCGCCCTGTATGTTAATCACATAGTCAAACTGTTCTGTTTGCAGTGTATATGCTTCAAAGCAGCGATCTGTTCCGCTCACATGATCTTCAGAAGTCATATACACCTCTCCACCAAAAGACCGGATGTGATCGTATATTTTTTGATTATCGGTAGCTACTATTGCTTTGGTGACCAGCCTGGATTTTTTAACCTGTGCATAAACCGTCTCGACCATTGACTTGCCTGCAATATCTGCCAGCGGCTTGGCAGGGAAGCGTGTAGAGGCATAGCGTGAAGGGATGACTCCTAAAATCTTCATACCTTTTTTACTTTGAGTGTAACTCCTTCGGTGCTGATGACTTCCACCTGTTCTTCTCTTTCCACAAACTCACCTCGTGTAAAGGCGTCATACACCTGTTCATCAATAATGACCTTACCTCCCGGGCGCAGTATCGTAAAAGCAATTCCTCTCTTTCCAATCATCCGCTCTGCCCCTGCATTCACGGTATAGCCCTGTGATTTTTCCTGGGTATCATTTAATGCAATACGTGCAAATGCTTTGGTGTTGGTCAGCTGTGCACCTCCAAAAAATAATAGCAGTATCCCTCCTGCCAGTCCGCCAAAGGCAACAAACGTAGCGGTCACGATATTACCAAAAGGGACAAACTCAAAATTAAAGAAGTCATTGTTGATCATGATCAATACAAGGGATGTAACAGTAAGCGTGATGCCTGCAATGCCGGCTACACCAAAGCCGGGAATGACAAATATCTCCGCAGCGATCAGTACGATACCAATAAACAAAGCGATGATCTCCCAGTATTCCGCGAGGCCATTGAGATAGTAGGGAACAAGGTACAGAACCAATGCAGTGATCGCGGCAAATAAAGGAAACCCGATGCCGGGAGCCTGCATCTCAAAATAAATTCCTCCGATGATCACCAGTATAAGTATCCCGCTGATGAATGGATTTAAGACAAATGCGATTATTTTTTCAGCTACTCCCAGATGATACGTTTCTATTTCGTAATCGGTTACCTTATTGCGTTTCAGGATTTCATTGATGGATTCAACTTTTGCTTCGCAGTAACCATTGGCCAGCGCTTCGGTGGTGGTGAACGTGATTACCTTGCCTGCTTCTTTAACGCTGTCGATAACCATTCGTTCGTCCACCATTCCTTCTGCAATAGCGGGATTGCGTCCATTTTCTTCGGCAGTTGAACGCATGATGGAGCGCATGTATGACTGGTATTTGTCCGGAGCGGCTTGCCCGTCCGAACCATTTACTACCGTGGCGGCACCAATGCTTGCCCCGGGCGACATATAAATACTATCGCACGCGATGGAGATCAGCGCACCTGCCGAAGCAGCATCGGAGTTAATATAAACCCAGATTGGTTTTTTAAAATCCATGATCAGGTCTACAATCTCTTTGGCATCGGTAAGCACCCCCCCATAGGTGTCCATCTCCACGATGACATAATCGGCTTTTATTTTTTCCGCATTGGCCAGCGCCAGTTTGACGTACCGTGTCATGCGCGGATCGATCTCGTCTTTGATTTCCATGACCATCACCTTTTGCTTTCCCTGCGCGTAAAGAGACAGGCTGGCAATAATGAACACCGGAAGCAGGAGCTTTCTCATTTAAAAAAATTAGTTTCTATTCAAAAATAGCGGCCCGCAATTAAATTTGAAGCCGGACGTTTCTGATGTAAATCTAACGAAACAGGAGGCTGCCTGCGCTATGAATAACAGCAAAGAATTGGTAACTTTTGGCATTGTTTAAGCTATGATCAAACTCATTTTTTTAACTGCATTATCCTGGCTCAATCCGTCTTCCGACAGCGATTCCATACGTACTGAAACAATCAACGGGAAATTATGTGTAATTCATAAAGTAGACGAGAAAGAGACACTTTTCAGCATTTCCAAACGCTATGGGGCCACGCTTACCAGCATACTGGAATTTAACCCTTCTGCGGAAGGCGGGCTGGAAGTGGGGCAATTATTGAAAGTGCCTTATACGGCTAAACCGAAATCGCCAGCTACATCAACATCGCCTACAGTAAGCGCAACAACTAATAGCACCACCACTGCTGCGGCTCAATCCGGCAACGGCATCCATAAAGTACAGCCAAAGGAAACGCTGTTCTCTATTTCCAAACTTTACAACATCAGCGTAGACGATATTAAAGCCTGGAATTACATGAAAGACAATTCCATTTCTGTCGGCCAGGATTTAAGAGTAAAACGTCCGGCTTCGTTTACAGAATCGACACAGTCCTCGACAACTACATCGCCTGTCACTACTACGGCAGTCAATACCTCAGGAAAAAACACGCACACGGTTGCTGCCGGAGAAACAATGTATTCTATTTCAAGACAATACAATGTGAGCGTAGATCAGATTAAATTATGGAACAGTCTTCAGGCGACAGAATTGAAAATAGGTCAGGTGCTTACGATAAAACCTGCCGCTGCTGCGTCAACCTCTACGGTAGTGGAAACCAAAAGCGCACCATTGCCACTACCCTCTGAAACCAAACAAACACCAGTGGTTACAACGCCACCTCCGGTAATCAAAGAAGAGAAAAAAACAACTCCGGTAATCAATGAGCCAGCTATCAAGATCTCAGAAAGCGTAAGCGGATCCGATGAAATAAAAGAAGCCGGTCTGGCAGAACTGATCGAAGGAACAGAAGGAAACCGAAAGTACCTCGCCCTTCACAAGACGGCCAAAGCAGGAACTATCATGAAAGTAAAAAATGAATTGAACAACCGGGAAGTTTTTGTTCGCGTGGTTGGGCCTTTGCCGAACACAGGAAGCAACGATAAGATGGTGGTTAAAATTTCAAGATCAGCCTACGATCGTCTTGGAGCTATCGACCCTAAATTCAGAGTAGAGGTAACGTATTATAAATAAATCCGGCAAGGGTTGATGCTCAATGAAGAAGTTGTCTCCCACGGAACTCAAAGATTTTCTCGATCATAAAGTAGCACAGTATAATCAGCCGGGGTTTATCAAAAACGATCCGGTGCAGATTCCCCATCAATTCAAAAAGAAACAGGATATTGAGATAGCCGGACTTTTTGCTGCGGTATTGGCGTGGGGGCAGCGTGTTACTATTATCAATAAAAGCAAAGATCTTCTTATTCGCATGGACAATGCTCCACATGATTTCATGCTGCATCACCAGGAGAACGATCTGAAAAAGTTCGAAAATTTCAGACATCGTACATTCAATGGATCGGATACGTTATATTTTATCGAATTCCTTTCGTCCTTCTACAAAAAACAGGATTCACTGGAAGATGCATTTATCGCTCAGGCAGATTCGAATCAGGAACCGATTGAACAGGGATTGATTCAGTTTAACAAACTATTCTTTTCGCTCCCTGATTCGCCAAAGCGCACTCGGAAACATATTGCCACACCCGAACGGAAATCAGCCTGTAAGCGCATTAATATGTATTTGCGCTGGATGGTGCGTAATGATCAAAACGGAGTTGATTTTGGCTTATGGAAAAAAATATCGCCTTCCGTTTTAATTTGCCCCTGCGACCTGCATGTGGAAAGAGTAGCCCGTAAATTAAAGCTCGTTAAACGCAAGCAGATGGATTGGCTTACCGCGATGGAGCTGACTCAAAGCCTTCGGAAGCTTGACCCTAACGACCCGGTGAAGTACGACTTCGCTTTGTTCGGGTTAGGGATCGATGAAGGGTTCGGATATTGAATCCGTATTCAGTATAGCGTTAATCGTTATCCGTTAATTGTTGATCCCAGCCAGCTATTAATTATATAACTATCAACGGTTCACTATCGGCATTTTCAATTTTTCAACTGCAAACTTCTCTATCTGCTCTTCTACCGATTTCAGATCTTTCGAAGTAAGGTAAGATCCGATTACATGAGCTCCCGCATTGGGGATAGCAACTGCCGATTTCAGATCCAGCGGAGTACCGAGGTCTTTATTCATTTCCAGCATGGCGCTTACCTTCACCGTAGGGTCTTGCTCTTGCTCGTTTTTATAATAATATAGAGTCAGGGAAGGGCACTTTACTTTCTCAAAAGTACTTTTCACCATTTTGGTTTCCAGCAGTTCCTGCAGTTGAGTGATGGACTCCAGACGGTACGGATTATTCCAATATTGATCTTTCACCGGATCCTTGGGGAAAGAACGTTCATCTGCACCAATCACTTTGCGTGCAATCTGCAAGCCCCACGGATTATTAAGCAGCCATGCATTACCATCATTGATCGCAATGTTGGGCGACATATTGATCAAAGCAAAAACATCATTGGGATATTCAGCCGCCAGCATGATGGATAATGTCCCTCCATTGGAAGTGCTCATCAGAATTACTTGATCACCCAATGCTTTACCAATCTGCAATGCTTCCTTCGCGCTGTTCCATAACCGGTCCGGTGTTACGTATAAAAGCTGGCTGGCAGTATCCACACCATGATCGGTCATTCTGGATAAATACAGATTGCAACCAAACTTCCTTGCAAAATCGATATGAGCAGGGTCTCCTTCTTTCTGGCTGGCAGAAAAACCATGAAGATAAACCACACTGTAAGGAGTTTTCTTCTTTGTGCTATCGGCCCAGATAATACGGGCTTCATTGTCTTTTTTCAGCTTGTGCCTGCTTTCATTCTCTGCCACATACTTTTCTAATTGTTCTGATTCCGTGGGAACAACTGGTAACGTATCATCATACCTGGGAGTAGATGGTTTCGGGCCAAGAAAATAAACAGCCAACAGGACAAGGATAGGAAGTACAATGTAGAGGATGCGCTTCTGCATAACCGATTTTTCTATAAAGATAAAGCGTTGGCTGTTACTTCAAAGTTAAAATTGCGTTTAGTCTTCGCTGACAGTGCGAATTGAAAAGCCCTTTGGTGCCTATTGCCAACAGGGTTTCCAACCTTCAAAAGGTTGGAAACCCCTAAATTGGAACTTGGTTAGCCTAAATCAATTAATGCTTTCACAAAAACGTCCAGCTCTTTAGGAGTAGTATAAATGTTAGGTGTAATGCGGCACCCGTGTACACCTGCTCCGTCAATCGCTACTGTATAGATTTTATATTTCTTTAACAGTGTCCCGGCCAACTCCTGTGGTTTCATTCCTTTAATTCCTACGTTGGCTATAGCGCAGGAACGGGAAGGATCAGCCGGTGTGTTCAGGACAACGTGAGGAAGAGTTCTTACCTTACTTGTCCAGTAATTCTGCAGGTAACGTAACCTCAGTTCTTTTCGCTCCGCTCCTATCTTGTTATAAAAATCAATCGCATCCGCAATGGCAAGATCAGTGCTTACCGGGTGTGTACCGGTGTGGTTAAGTTTTGAAATATCATCTTCCCTTCGTTCCCCTTCAGCGAACAAAGGCCACACCTTTGGTATATTTTCTTTCTTCACATAAAGCATTCCTGCTCCGAGTGGTACGCTTAACCATTTGTGCAGGCTTGCTCCATAGTAATCGCAATGCAAATCGGGAATCGCATAACGAATATGAGCAAATGCATGGGCGCCATCGACCATCACCTGCACACCTTTACTATGCGCCATGTCACAAATCTTTCGTACCGGCAAAATCTGTCCTGTGATATTGACCATATGACAGATCATCAACAGTCGTGTTTTTTCAGTAATGGCATTCGCATACAGATTCACAATCTCCTCATCTGATACCGGGTGATTGGGGACAGACACTACTTTATTTACTACTCCATAACGCCTGGCTACCAGCCGAAACATGTCCTGCATAGCTCCATAATCCTGTTCGGCCATAATGGATTCATCACCTTCTTTCCAATGCAAGCCTCCTATAATCATATCCAGCGATTCAGTGGTATTACGAGTAATGATGAGCTCTTCCTCAGAACAGCCTGCGACCGCTGCCAGCCTGGAAGTCATTTTCTTTTTATTTTCCACTTGCACTGTTCGCATATAGTACGAACCCTGATAATTAATCTCGCGAATATGATTGATATAGTTTTCGAGCGTTTCCTGCGGAAGGAAGCAGTAGTACCCATTCTCAAGATTAATATAATCCGGTTTTATCTTATACTCCTTACGAACTCCTTCCCAAAAAATTTCATCTTCAGCCAGGTCAGCTGCAGAGATCTCTGAGAACTGGCTGATCCACTGTCCGAGGGAATCAAAGGGAGTCATTCCGGCAATCGTTAACATAGCTGCGCTTTTAATAAAAGATCGTTTATTCATGGCTGGTAATAATGCATTGAAAATACAGAAATAATTTCATTGGCACTGCACCGGCCAAACCTCTTTTTTTGCACGATAAATAACTGGTGTCGCACAGAATTATCACTTGCAAATAGTGCAAATAATATTGACATAAGAACCTCAGTTAGAAAATACGCAGATTTTTTAGTGTCCGTCTATGAGTTCAAACAAATGATTCATTGTCTTCGGCTCACTTTAATCAATGTGATACCATAATTATCGATATACTAAAATTGCTCATATCAACAATTCTTTTTGATTCGTAAGCCAATAGTACTTATCTATTCCCCAAATGGGTGAGGAAAAATAAACACATACACCTGAACGTGGAGCTACATAAATTTTAATGCCACATCGGATAATTATCTACCTGAATTCATTCATCGAAAAAATGAACGTTTAGCCTCTGGTTATAGTCACACAGTCTTTATCAAACATTATCTCAATGTTATGCTGTCGACCTTTACGCATTACTAAATTAAAATTGAATATGACTAAAATCACAAAGCTAACTACTGCATTTTTGGCAATCATTCTTTCTATCGCCTTCACGGGCTGTAAGGATGATGATCCACAGCCCGCGTTAGAATACCAAACAGAGGGAACCATTAAAGGAAAGATAACAGGAGTATCTAAAGATAATTCCTACACCTTTAATGATGATTTTACTTATTCACAGTATAGCTTGCTGACTGAAAGCTATTCTCTTTACCAGGTAAACAACGATGGCAGTTATGATGTGAGCATATCGCGCGCTGATTTCAGCACTTCAGGAACAGCATCCATTACCTTTACACTTTCCAATGCAGCGGATACCACACCTGATGATGTATATATCAGCATCAATTATTACAAAGAGTCAAACGATAAGATCATCAACTTCCGGATGAACTCGAGTGATGATGAGAACACTGTTGCCATAACTGATTTTACCTTTGACGGGACAACGGGAAAAGCCAAAGGAAAATTCACACTAAGCGGAACAGAAAATTCTACGGACAAGAATGCAACCGTGAGCGGTGATTTTGAAGTGACTGCAAAGAAAGAGGTTCAATAGGAATCGTATAATGATTCGAAAAAAAACCGGACCATAGTGCCCGGTTTTTTTAGTTTAAAAAACTTGTGATCAGGCGCAGGAAAAAATAATTATCACTGCTGTTACAGAACTCCCGATCAAAAAGAAGGCACTCCGGCACCGGCAAAAAATATTACCACCAACAACCACTACGAATGGAGTAATGACCAGTCGTGCCGGATATGCCATTTCTTTAGCCGTCCACTGACCACGGTCGACTGTAGTCAGTGGACTTTTTTAATCTACATTGTCGTGTAAGAACTTATTGTTACCCAACAGGTTATTATCATCGTTCAGATTATAACGAGAGATGAAAGGCTCTGAAGAATGAGGAACGTTATCCATCTTCATACCTCTGCGCAGGTAAGCCGGTGTATCCCATTTCTGTTTGAACTCCTCCTTCGTCATCTCCTGTCCTTTATCTGCCCCTTTCTTTAGCTTTTCTCTGCGCTCTTTCGCTTGTTGCTCAAGGCGTTCTTTGGTTCTGCGGTGTTCCATCATGCCATCTTCATTGATATATTGATCAGAAGAAACTTCTTTACTGAATGAAAACTCCTCGTCATCATGTCCAAGCAAGCTATCTCCATCATCATCATTTTTATTTTCCTGATCATGACGATTGATGATCTCATCTTTTTCAAATAAAGTAAACGTGTAAGCACGTTCTTCCTTAACAGGAGGTTCTTCCTTGCGAATCGGTTTTTCCTCCGGCTTAACATAAACCGGTTTTTCTTCTTTCAGAACAGGGCGATCTTCTTCCGGATTTTTCAATACCGGACGATCCTTGTCTTCCATCTGTTCTTTTAACCTTAATTCCGGATCGTGTAATCGCTGATTCACAGAATTATCAGGCTGGCCAAAAAGAGAGATCTGGTTTTTGTCTAACTCATGAACCTTCTTCTCTTTTGTCTCCTTGGTAACCATTGTTTCGGTTACAAATCCTGTTGCAATTACTGTAACCCGGATACGATCACCCAGCGAAGCATCCACACCGTGACCGAAGATCATCTCGGCTTCGTCACCGGCTTGTTCCTGAATGTATTCGGTGATGGTGGAAAGTTCATCCATTTGCAATTCTGCTTCCTCACCGGATATGATGGACAAAAGAATTTTCTTTGCTCCCATGATATCGCGATTATCAAGCAAGGGCGAAGCAAGCGCTTGCTGAGCCGCTTTGCTTGAACGGTTATCTCCGCGTGTTTCTGCAGAACCCATCACGGCTGCACCTGCATTCAACATCACTGTGCGCACATCCTGAAAATCTACGTTCACATAACCGGCAAGCGTTATAATTTCAGCAATACCTTTCGCTGCAGTTGTTAACACGGTATCTGCTTCCGCGAACGCCTGGCCTACCGCAAGGTTACCATAGATCTCACGAAGCTTATCATTCATGATCACCAGCACAGTATCGCAGCTTGCACGTAACGCTTCGACACCCAATTGTGCCTGTGTCGTTTTTTTTCTTCCTTCAAAACCAAAGGGAACGGTCACAATTCCTACTGTAAGAATGTCCATGTCCTTAGCGATCTTGGCGATCACAGGAGCAGCACCGGTTCCGGTACCACCGCCCATTCCTGCGGTAACAAAAACCATTTTCGTTCCCGCAAGTAATTCGCGGATCTGGTCTTTGCTTTCCATGGCAGCTGCACGCCCCACTTCAGGGTTAGCACCGCAGCCAAGTCCTTCGGTAAGATTGACACCTAACTGAAGTTTATAGGGTACAGGACTATTATTAAGTGCCTGCACATCCGTATTAGCCACCACGAACTCGACATCCTTGATGCCTTGCTTATACATGTGGTTCACCGCATTGCTACCACCACCACCCACACCAATCACCTTAATGATTGACTTGTGGTGCTTCGGCATATCAAATTTGTATGTTCCTGTTTCAAACATGGCGATTTATGATTTGTGTTCTGTTAGACATAAGTATTAAGACGTAAGACATTTAAAACCATTTCTATATCGATACATCTGTTCTTCCATTAATATTCATTTTTACCATCGAGGTCATCGATCAACAATCCTTTCGTTTTGTTAAGTATGTTCGAGAAGAAATCTCCGTTCAGAATTTGTTTTTTCTGCTTTACTACAGGTTGTTTCACATTTGCTGTTTGTGAAGACTTTGCTTCTCTATAGCGTTCTTCACGTTCATCCAGTGAACGGAAACCGGAAAGAACCAATCCCACTGCGGTAGCATACATCGGGCTTTTCACTGCTTCGATTTTGCTTTTGCCCAAATGCTCATTCGGATATCCGATACGTGCATCCATTCCCGTCATGTATTCAACCAGTTGTTTGAGGTTGCTCAATTGAGAACCCCCGCCTGTAATCACGATTCCACCTGCCAACCTGTTTTCAAAACCTGAATTGATAATTTCAGTGTGCGTCATCTCAATGATCTCTTCCATTCTCGCCTGAATGATGTTTGAAAGATTTTTCACTGAAATTTCTTTTGCTGTGCGATTGCGAATTCCCGGAATAGAAACAATCTCATTTGGACTTGCTTCTTCCGCAATCGCCTTGCCAAAGCGTGTCTTCAGCTGTTCTGCCTGCTTCGACATCACCTGCAATCCATTCTGAATATCCGTAGTCAGAATATTTCCTCCAAAAGGAATGACTGCCGTATGACGAATGATGTTGTCGTAGAAAATAGCCACATCCGTTGTACCACCACCAATGTCAATCAGACAAACACCAGCTTCCTTTTCTTCCTCGCTCAATACGGCAAGACTTGATGCTAATGGCTCCAGGATCAGGTCCTGAATTTCAAGACTTCCTCTGCGCACACATTTATTGATGTTGTTGATCGCGCTGGTCTGTGCCGTGATCACATGGAAATCCGCTTCGAGGCGCACACCACTCATGCCCACCGGATCTTTGATTCCTTCTTCGTAATCCACCGTATAATCCTGTGGCATCACGTGAATGATCTCGCTGCCCGAAGGCACCACCATCCGATACATATCTTCCGTAAGCCTGCTTACGTCTTCAATGGAAATTTCTCCATCCTTGGAATCGCGCAGCAAACTATTATGATGAATGGAACTGCGGATATGCTGACCTGCGATGCCGACATTCACCACACCAATGTCGATGCCCGACATATCACTGGCTTCCTTTACCGCCTTCTCAATCGCCATCACCGTCTTATCAATATTTACCACGATGCCCTTGATCACACCTTCTGATTCAGCCTTGCCCATACCTAACACTTCGAGCTTGCCAAATTCATTTTTGCGACCTACGATAGCACAGATCTTCGTTGTGCCAATATCGAGTCCGACTACTATTTTTTCACGTTCCATGATTGACTGTATGTTTTAGTGGTTGTTTGTTCTTAGTTATCTGTTCTATTCTGCTATGACCTGTCCTTCGTATTCAAGGTTTACTCTTTCATACCTCGTCCAGCCCCGCTGCGGAAGAATCTCTTTATAAAAGATCATCAGCTTACGAAACTTGGCTTCAATATTTTCCGGTTTCCCAAACTCTACCCGTTGGCCCGTTATCTGTGGATAAATGGTGATCTTACCGGCAGCGTCAATATCCAATTGTGCAATCTGCGCTTTCCAGAATTCACTATCCCGAATAAATTCAATCATCGCTAATAACTGCTTCCCCTCTTCCGTCTTGTTCAGGTCTTCACTTTCCAATAAGCCCTTTACGAAGGAACCGCTGATCAGCATCACGCGTGAAGTATATTTCTCCGATACACTCATCATTACTCCATCTTCAGCAATGTAAGCATCGGGCGCATCCTCCTGTACAATACGTGCAATCGGTCTGCGCAATTCTACATTCACGAGCAGGTTTCCTTTCAGATCGCCATAGAGTTCGGCATCCAGAATATGCTTATCGCGCTTGATTCGTTTCTCTATCTCTTTCAGGTTGATCCGCTCCAGTGTCATTCCCTTGATGCTTTTTCCACCGGATTCCACCAGTTTCATCACATCCGCTTCATCAAGAAAATGATTTTCGTTCACGTTATCCAGTTCCACGATTACTTCTTTACACACGGTGCCTCCGCGTTCGCGTTCACTAAAAGCAATGAGCGAGAAGACGGCCATCAATGCAAAGGCTACCTTAATCTCTTTCTTTATGTTGAGCGTCCACTTCATTTATACTTCTTATTCAGCATTTCCTTTATTGGCTTCACGAACGTATCGATGTCACCGGCACCAATTGTGGCCAGCACTTCAATATCCAGATCTTCCAGTTTTTGCATTACATCACTCTTGCCACAACGAATCTTCACCGAACTGGTAATGTCTTTAAACAGCATGTCTGAAGTTACTCCCGGTATAGGTTCTTCCCGTGCCGGGTAGATGTCCATCAGCAGAAGTTCGTCTGCCATGCTCAGGCTCTTTGAAAACCCTTCCGCAAAATCGCGGGTCCGTGTAAACAAGTGAGGCTGAAACACGACCGTGATTTTCTTACCTGCATACATGGCCTTCACAGATCGAAGAAATGCTTCAATCTCCGTGGGGTGATGCGCATAGTCATCGATGTACACCAGTTTTTCTTTTTTGATGATGAATTCAAACCTGCGCTTCACTCCGGTAAACGAAGCGAGCGCTTCCCTGATTTTATCATCGCTGATTCCTAAATGCTTCGCCACCAGTGTTGCCGCAATCGCATTTTCCATATTATGAAATCCAGGGACACCGAGCTGAATCTTTTCGATTGTTTTACCAAATCCATTCAAATCGAATTCAAAAAATCCGCCACGTGCGGTAATGTTGCCGGCAAAAAACTGTCCCTGGCTCATGCCATAAGTCTCTTTCGAGATTGTATCTACTCCATCCGCCAGTGAGGCGACTGATTCATGTATAATTAAATTCCCTTTAGCGTGAATCTGCTTGACGAAATCCTTAAAAGAAGTCAGCATCGATTCATGATCTCCGTAAATATCCAGGTGATCGGCATCTGCAGAAGTGATTACGGCCATATTCGGAAACAATCGCAGGAACGAACGATCAAACTCATCTGCTTCTACAACAACCAATGTATCGTCACTCACCTCACCATTCATCACGAGGTTCGAGCCATAATTGGTAGTGATCCCTCCAAGGAAAGCCACCATATTGACATCTGCCGACTTTAATATGTGCGCGACCAGTGATGAAGTGGTCGTCTTCCCATGAGTTCCCGCAACAGCAATGGTTTTATAGTTCTTTGTTAATACACCCAATACTTCAGAACGTTTCAGAATAGTAAATCCGTTTTCCTTAAGATAATTGTATTCCAAATGCGTTTTAGGTATCGCTGGAGTAAACACGACCAGTGTTTTTTCTTTATTGATATAGCCGGGGATGAATTTAATATTATCATCAAAATGAATTTCCATGCCTTCTTCGATCAGCTCATGCGTGAGCGGAGTAGGCGTACGATCATACCCTGCAATGCGCCAGCCCTTATGTTTGAACCAGCGCGCGATTGCACTCATGCCAATACCTCCGATGCCGAGAAAATAGATGCTATCGTATTGCTTTAAATTCACTTCTTATTCGCTATTAATTTTTCGATCTCTTCAACTATATCTACGGCCGCATTTGGCTTTCCCAACCGGCTGATGTTTTCACTCAATTTCTTGCATTGGGGGACATCGTATAACAACGTCAATGCATCGTTTACCAGGTTCTTTTTTGCATCCACATCTTTAATCATCACGGCAGCGTGTTCATTCACCAATGCCATTGCATTTTGGGTCTGATGATCTTCCGCTACATTCGGTGAAGGCACAAGTATCGAAGGACACTTAGCCAGACACAATTCTGAAATGGACAATGCTCCGGCACGTGCGACCACCACATCTGCGGAAGCGTATGCCAGATCCATCTGTTTCACAAAATCATGGATCCGGATCTTACGCAAATCCTTGTCAGCCACTTGCGCTTTTACACTCTCGAAATACATTGTTCCTGTCTGCCAGATGACCTGTACACGTGCATCAATTAATTTATCAATACCGGCAACAACACTCTCATTTATAGTGCGCGCGCCAAGACTTCCGCCAAGTATCAGCAACGTTTTTTCGTTTCCATCAAATCCGTACTGGTTCAAACCGATCTCACGCTTTGATTCCAGATTCAGGATGTCCTTTCGCACCGGGTTTCCGGTGATCACTACTTTTTCTTTTGGGAAATATTTGTCCATTCCTGAATAAGCCACACACACCCGTTGTACTCTATCAGCCACACGTGTATTGGTAAGTCCGGCATAGGAATTCTGTTCCTGTATCAGAGAGGGGATTTTATAATGGGTAGCCGCCAGCATAATCGGTCCGCTTGCATAGCCTCCTGTTCCAATTACTACATCCGGTTTGAACTGTTTTACAATTCTTCGTGCATTGAAATAGCTGACGATCAATTTAAATGGAAACATCAGGTTTGATAACGTGAGCTTGCGCTGAAGACCACTGATCCACAACCCGATGATTTTATAACCTGCTTCGGGTACACGTACCATCTCCATCTTACCCTTTGCACCAACAAAAAGTATTTCCGCATCCGGATGACGCTCCTTAAAAGTATTGGCAATAGCAAGCGCAGGAAAAATATGTCCCCCGGTACCCCCACCGCTAATAATCAACCGATATGGTTTTGCTTCTTTCAGATTATAAAATTTAGAACAACGTGTATCGTATATTCATTACTCTTCAGCACTTCCCGTTTACTCATTGGCATATTGACTAATCGTCTCATCATTAAGCTGCTTTTGCAGATACGCTCTTCGCTTCATTCATATCCGTCTGTTTACCCCAGTTCTCATCCTGCTCACCACGACTCACACTTAAAATAATGCCAACCGACAAACCCGTGATCACCATCGATGTACCCCCCATACTGATCAGTGGCAATGGCTGACCTGTAATCGGACCAAGGCCAACCACAACGCCCATGTTTACCATGGCCTGGCAAACCAGGTCAAAACTCAATCCTGCAGAAAGCAACCCGCCAAAGGCCCGTTCACTATTGTAAGCCGCTTTCATGCCGCGATGTAGCAGTGTGAGGTAGAGGATAAGCACCACTACTCCACCAATCATTCCATACTCTTCAATCACAATAGCATAGACAAAATCGGAGTAAGGATGGGGTAGAATGTTGCGTTGTTCGCTGTTACCAGGACCTTTGCCTGCTATACCACCGGTTGATACAGCAATGAAACCATGTGTTGCCTGGAAAGAATGTTCTCCTTTCACAAAGGCGTCCACCCGGCTCTTCACCGTTTCCCAACGATTACCAAAACGTGCGGCTACTCCGCCTGCCAGCAATCCAACCAGTACCAACATGGCCAGATACTTTACCGGTACGCGGCCAATAAACATGATCAGCATACAGGTGGCGAAAAGCAATACGGCAGTAGATACATTTGACAAACCGATCAATGCACAGATTACTCCGCACCAGATTAAAATGGGAATCAGTGTATCCTTAATATCTTCAATGTTCTGCTGCTTCTTTGAAAGCATGCTAGCCAGATTAATGATCAATGCCAGGCTGGCAAAATCAGAAGGCTGGAAAGAACCGATGATTGGAATAGATATCCATCTGGCTGCCTCATTTATTGTTGTTCCATTAGTGAATGTATAAATCAACAGTGGAACACTGATCCACAAAGCAAAACGCGAAAGTTTTGAATAATAACGATAATCAATACGATGCGCTATCCACATAGCGGCTAGTCCAAGAAACACCATGAACGTATGCTTCATCAGATAGCTTTCAGGGCTTGTTGTCCTTTTATATGCAAGTGTGCCTATCGAACTATACACTACCAGAATACTGATCAGCGACAACAGGAAGACTACCGCCCAGATGACTTTGTCACCTTGCAGGTTTTTGTCCGCCCATACTTTGAATTTTGCAATCATATATTAAAAGAATATAGCAGATAGTAGTTGGAATTTAGAATCATGATTTTATCGCTTTGATATAGGATTCTAAAAGTCTGCTTACTTCATCCACTTGTTCATAAAACTTATTCATATCACCATAACTCAGATCTTCCGATAGAATGACGTAGTACTCTGTTTCGGATAAGGAGCCTTGAGCAATATTTAAGATTCTCGCCTTATCTAAATTACTTCTCTTCTTAAATGCTTCTGCAATATTCGCAGCTACTGATACAGAAGAACGTCTCATTTGAGAAGTCAGTCCATACATCTCTTCTTTAGGAAAACTCCTTGTAACCTTATAAACAGAAAGAACAAGACCATGGGCCTTTTGCCACACAATCAAATCCTTAAATGATTTAGCCGGTACTCTTTCCATCTTTCTATATTCTCTATGCTATATACTTTTCAATCTCCATTTTCAATTCCAACACCGCACTCCTAAACTGATCTCCTCTATCTTCATAATTCTTAAACAAATCGAAACTTGCACAAGCCGGAGACAATAAAACCACATCTCCTTCTTTTGCTGATTTCAATGCAAGCCGCACCAGTTCTTTTACCGTTTGTGTTTCGTGAATCTCGTTCACCACATCCTTGAAGAATGTCTTTAGCTTTTCGTTGTCTTTGCCCAGACAAATCAACACGCGCACTTTCTTTTTTACTTCTTCTTTGATCAGGTTATAATCGTTGCCTTTGTCAATTCCTCCTGCGATCCAGATCAATGGCTGCTCGTAACTCCCAAGTCCATACACCACCGAATCGACATTGGTTGCCTTGGAGTCATTGATAAATTCAACACCTTGAATGGTAGCTACCGATTCGAGGCGATGAGGTGCATTCTTAAACGTTTTCAATCCTTCCCTGATAGAACCTTTATCAGCACCAGCAAAAAATACAGCTGAAACAGCTGACATGGTGTTGATCAGGTTATGCGGCCCCTTCAGCGTGGTTTCTGACTGGGAGATCGAAAAACTATCTTTATTTAAATGAAAGGCCATCTTATCACCGTCATAGTGAACAGGTACAGATTGATCTTTCAATGAAATGCCTGTCTTCTTTAAATCAATTGTTCTCTTCTTCACTTCATTTCCTGTCACTGCATCATCTGCATAGTAAATAAAGTGATCTTCCTCATTCATATTCTGAATCAGTTTGAATTTGGAGTCAATGTAATTCTCCATTTTATATTCATACCGATCCAGGTGATCCGGAGTGATGTTCAATAAAACTCCAATGTGCGGTCTGAAGGAAGTTGTTCCATCAATCTGGTAACTACTGATCTCGATGACGTACCAGTCGTATTGATCATTCGTTATTTTTCGTGCAAGGCTTTCACCTACGTTACCCGCCAACGCCACCTTAAAGCCGGCTGATTTCATCAAATGATACGTAAGCAAAGTGGTCGTTGTTTTTCCATTCGTACCGGTAATCGCTATTACTTTTCCGTTACTATTGAGATGACGATAAGCAAACTCCAATTCATCAATAATTTCGATGCCAGCTGATTTTGCTTTTTTGATTACCTCCGTTTTATCAGGGATGCCCGGGCTTTTAATGATCAATTTTGCATTTAAAATCTGATCGAATGTATGCGTTCCTTCTTCGAAGGAAATATTCTCTTTGATCAACTCATTCTTGTACTTCTCTTTCAACTGCGACTGGTCAGACACAAAAACATCATAGCCTTTGACTTTCGCCAAAAGTGCTGCACCAGTGCCGCTTTCTCCTCCCCCCAATATGACAATTTTAGTACTCATTTTCGATGTACGACTTACGATGTACAATTTTTAGTGACTATCACTTTATTTTTCATTGTTATTATTGAAGCCGAATAAATTGAAAGTAGCTGTAGCTCATTCGATTCCTTAAGGAGCACTTTCATTTTCTCTTTATTATCATTTTGATCAATATCGTGAAGCAGTTCAATAAAATAAGACGATTCATCTGCCTCTTCTTCTACTATTTTCAATTTATTAATAAAATCAGCTGTTGATTTAACACGACAAGCTGCTCGATAATTAGCACCTACCGAACTGGAACTTCTCACTAACAGGCGAACAAGAGCATCATCAGTTCTATTATTGGGTAATGATTCCATCAGATTCAATACCTCAATAACAAATTTCTTATTCCTTGCTATAAGTTCTTCCTTCGTCATTATATAAATCGTACTTCGTAAATTTTAAATCGTAATTATCTTAGTTTAAGTGTTGCCAGACTTAGTATTGCCAGTAATATTCCCACAATCCAGAAGCGTGTAACAATTTTTGCTTCCGGTATATTTTTCTTTTGATAATGATGATGTAAAGGAGACATGAGAAGTATTCGCCTTCCTTCTCCGTATTTCTTTTTCGTGTATTTGAAGTACGATACCTGTACAATGACAGACAATTCTTCAATAAGAAAAATGCCACACAATAATGGGATCATCAATTCTTTGCGAACCGCCAGCGCAAGTACCGCGATGATACCGCCCAGAGACAAACTTCCCGTATCACCCATAAACACCTGGGCGGGATACGCATTGTACCAAAGGAATCCCAAACACGCACCTACAAATGCGGTACAAAAAATTACCAGCTCACCCAGGTTAGGGATGTACATGATGTTGAGATAATTACTAAAGTCGATGCGACCGGAGAGATAAGCGAAGATGGCCAGCGTTAATCCGATAATTGCTGAAGTGCCAGCTGCCAGCCCATCAATACCATCAGTAATGTTTGCTCCATTGGATACCGCTGTAATAATCAGAATCACTACCAGGGTATAAATGATCCAGGTATAGTGCTTATCTAAAAAAGGAGTGATCGAGCTATAATCAAATTCATTATTCTTAATGAAGGGCACCGTAGTCTTTGTCGATTTTACCGTTTCATAAGAAGCTTCTGATTCTTCTGTCACTACCTCTGTTTGTACCTCTTCACCGGATGGCTCACGCACTACTACATTATCATTAAAGGAAAGTGCAAGGCCCACAATCAAGCCGATACCCACCTGACCCACGATCTTAAACCGTCCTGCCAAACCTTCTTTGTTCTTCTTGAACACTTTAATGTAGTCGTCCAGAAATCCAATAAGACCTAACCATATTGTTGTAGTCACTAGTAGGATAACATACACATTATCGATCTTGGCAAACAGCAATGTGGGAATAAGAATACCCGCAATGATAATGATACCACCCATGGTAGGCGTACCCTTCTTTTGCATTTGACCTTCCAATCCCAAATCCCGGATATCTTCACCTACTTGTTTTTTTCTCAGGTAGGAAATCAGGTTTTGCCCAAACGTAATCGTAATCACCAGAGATAAAACCGCTGCCGCGCCCGCACGGAATGAAATGTACTGAAACACTCCTGCTCCCGGCAGATTAAAATGTCTTTCTATATAATCAAATAAATAATACAGCACGATTATCGATTTTCAAATGTGTCAATTAGTTATTAAACATCTTCAACATCCTGGTTAGTACTTCATGATCATCAAAATCATGCTTCACTCCTTTTATTTCCTGATAGGTTTCATGCCCCTTTCCGGCTACGAGAATAATGTCTTTCTCTTTTGCCATCATGCAAGCTATTTTAATCGCTTCTTCCCTATCTACCATCACCAGCGTTTTTCTTGCATCGGTAGGACTTACTCCTTTTTGCATTTCACGAATGATCTCCATGGGATCTTCATCACGCGGATTATCTGAAGTAAAGATTACTTTGTCGCTGTACTTACAGGCAATGGCAGCCATCAACGGACGTTTTGTTTTGTCGCGATTCCCACCACATCCTACTACGGATATTACCTGTTCTTGTCCTGTACGGAAATGGGTAATGGTATCTAACACATTTTTCAATGCATCAGGTGTGTGCGCATAGTCAACAATGGCTGTAAACTTTGACCCCGGCATCACCAATTCAAACCGGCCAATGGCACCGGTCAGGGAAGATAATTTCAACAAGATCATCTCGGGATCTTCTTCCAACAAACAGGCAGCACCATAGGCAGCCAGAAGATTATAGGCATTAAAATCTCCAATGAGCTTAAACCATACGTTACGTCCACCAATCTCTACTTCCAATCCTTCCATGGAATTCGTAATGATCTTACCTTTGAAGTCGGCCATCTTCTTCAACGCATACGTCTGCTTCTTTGCTTTGCAGTTCTGCAGCATGACCATACCACGCTTATCGTCTACGTTTACCAAAGCAAATGCTTCAGCAGGTAAAGCATCAAAGAATCCCTTCTTCGCACGGATATAACTTTCGAAAGTGCGATGGTAATCCAAATGATCGTGGGTAATATTGGTAAAAAGGCCACCCGTAAAATGAAGCCCTTCTATCCTTCCCTGATCAACCGCATGCGAACTCACTTCCATAAAGCAATGGGTACATTTTGCTTCAAGCATCTGAAGCAATAACTCATTAATCTGAATGGGATCAGGAGTAGTATGTGTCGCTACAATCTCTTTATCCACAATTCTATTCACAACTGTGGATAACAATCCGGAGCGATGCTCTAATCCATTAAACAATTTGAATAACAAAGTAGCTACGGTGGTTTTTCCGTTCGTACCGGTTATGCCGATCAGTTTTATCCGTTCGGATGGATTGCCATAAAAATTAGCAGCGATTACACCCAATGCCGATGCGCTGTTCTTCACCGTTACGTAAGTGACTTTATCTGAGATGGCTTCCGGTAATTTTTCGCAAACTATCGCCAGTGTTCCCAATGCAATTGCTTTTGCAATGAACTCATGCCCATCCGACTGTGTACCTTTCACAGCTACAAACAGAAATCCGGGCTGCACTTTGCGCGAGTCAAAGCAGATTCCTTTCACATCCACATTCATATCTCCTGATGTGGAAGTGATGCTTACTCTATATAGTATGTCCTTCAGCTCTGCCATTAACTCAAACGAATATATATTCTGGACCCCTTGCTAAATTTTGCTCCGGCAGGAAGTGATTGTTCCTCCACTCTGCCTTTGCCATCGTGTACTACACGAAGCCCTGACTTCTCTAATACATACAATGCATCACGGAAAGTCATTCCTGTTACATCCGGCACACGTTCATTGATTACCGCATTCTTTCTCCATACCACTGCACTTCCATTCTTAGCTGCTTTCACCCATTCTTCTTCTGTTGAAGTATGTGCTGAAACACCTAACGCATTAGTCAACATGTTTAATTCTTCCTGCTTGCCAGAACGGATGACCGGAAACACACCTGGCTCAAGCACAGCTTTCTTTTCCATTGCCATGTGCAGATTAAGATCGCGTGCATAGATATTATCAGCGATCTCTTTGAATACAGGGCCCGCCACACTGTTACCATATTGGTAAATTCCTTTCGGGTTTTTCACCAATACAATTACCGTGTACTTAGGAGCTTGCGCAGGAAAATATCCAACGAAGGATGTGATATACCTTTTTGTATAATGACCATCTTCCAATATTTGTGATGTACCCGTTTTTCCAGCGATGCGATAATGGGTTCCTTTCAGATTCTTAGCTGTTCCCTGCTCAACCACTGCTTCTAATAATATCTTCAGCTGATTCAACGTTTTTCCAGAGCAGATTTTACTATTCAATACTTCGGGTTCAAATTCTTTCTCTACTTCATCTGCTTTGTTCACTGAGGTAACAAAAATTGGTTTCACCATCTTACCATCATTAGCTACTGCGTTGTACAATGCTAATGTGTGTAGTGGAGAAATTTCGAAACCATATCCATACGCCATCCATGGCAACGTGATTCCGCTCCAGCTTTTATCTGTCGGTCGTGTAATTTTTGGATAAGTTTCACCTGCCAATTGTAAACCCAGTGGTTTAGAAAGCTTTAGGTCATCTACGTACTTCAAAAATTTCTCTGGTTTCGTTCCAAAATATTTATCCACCAGCTTAGCCATCGCTACATTGGAAGATAACTCAAATGCTCTTTGAATGCTGATAGTCCCATATCCACCCGCATCATGATCTTTCACTGTTCTATTATAAAAATTGTATTGACCATTTCCGGTTTTTACACTGTCTGTCAAAGCAATGTTGGTTTCTTCCAGCAAAGCCATCATTGTAGCAAGTTTGAAAGTAGAACCTGGCTCGATGGAGCCTGCCAACGCTATATTATATTTCTCTTGATAACTTCCCTTTCCGTCACTGGTAAGATTAGATATCGCCTTGATGTGTCCGGTCTTTACTTCCATCACCACCACAGTGCCTTCATCTGCATCGTGCTGCATCATGTGGCGATATAATGAAGTCTCCGCTACATCCTGAAGATTAATATCTAATGTCGTCTGAATATCAAGCCCATCAACCGCTTTCGTATTGTTGCCATCGAAGACCGGCTTCCAAACTCCGCCTGCTATTTTCTGAAACAGGGCTTCTCCGTTCTGGCCACCCAATACATCATTAAAGCTATATTCCAACCCTACACCAACTCCATTTTCATTTACATAGCCAACGGTTCTGCGACTTAGATTAGAGAAGGGACGATAGCGAACATCAATCTTTTCAAAAATCACTCCGCCTCTATATCTTCCTTCACGCAAAATCGGCCAGGTAGACATTTCTTTTTTCTGTTGATAATTAATCTGCTTACGATTAATGATAAAATATTGCTTACGCGATGCTCTTGCATCTTTCAGCATGCGTTTATAATCGGTGGCCGACCTATCTTTATAATAGCGGGCAAGCAGCATGGACAAAGAATCAATACCTTTATTGAATACTTCCGTCTTTGCCAGCGTAGGATCGATGGCTACTTTATAAAAAGGCAGGGAGGTTACTAACAAGCTCCCGTTGTCCGAATAAATATTTCCGCGTGTAGCCTTTACGGTTTTGTAATCGAACATCACCTCTTCTTCCATCTTGGCCCACTTCTCTCCTTCCACAAACTGAATATGGCTCACCTTTGCCGCCACGCAAATCGCGAATACCACGATGGCCAGGAAAGCAACGCGTACACGTACTAATATGGACTTCTTAATATTCATCCTCGTCAACTACTATCTTAAAAGGTGGACGCAAGCTTTCTTTTAATCCTAATTCTTTTACTCTCCGTGCTACTTCGCTTTGCTTACTGGCAAACATGACATCGGCTTTCAGTGTTGTATAATCAGCACGTAAATCTTCTACTTCATTCTGCGCACGGTCAATAGCCCGCGTGGTCTTATCTGCATAGTGCGTATTACTGATATAGATCAAACTCAGCAACATCACAAATAAAATCTTGGGCAGATACTGAACCGGGAACCCTTCTTCAAAATAGGTTTCCAGCTTCATCTTCTTTTCCATCCCGGAAAAAAGACTTGTACCGTTGCTTTTGCTGGCCATCTTTACCACAGGCTTCACACGCTCTTCGTTACCTTTCTTTTCCGGTTCGATTCTAAACTTGTTCTCCACTTCAGTTAATGGTTATCAGTTAATGGTTATCAGTTATCAGCTAATTGTATTAACTTTTAACTAATAACTCAATTTTTCTCCGCTATGCGCAACTTGGCACTTCGTGCCCTGTTGTTCTCCAGTATCTCCTCTTCACTGGCCTCTACCGGTTTTCGTGTTACGGCCTGAAACGGTTTTATCGGGTTACCAAAAAAATCCTTTTCCAATTCACCATACACTTTTCCGGTGTTGATATAATTCTTCACCATCCTGTCCTCGAGCGAATGATAGCTCATCACTACCAGCCGGCCGTTTGTCTCCATCACTTCGCCACACTGTAAGAGAAAACTTTCCAGCGCTTCCATCTCCTGGTTCACTACAATGCGTAATGCCTGAAATACCTGAGCATAGTATTTAAACTCTTTTCCCCAGGGGGCAATCGGCTTCAGCAGTTCGATCAGATCATTGATCTTTGCAAACTTTTTATCAGCACGTTGCTGTACCACCAGTTTGGCCAGCGTTCGTGCATTTTTTACTTCACCATACATGCCGAAAATCTTATGCAGCTCTTCTTCCGCGTATTCATTCAAAAGTTTTGCTGCACTTAACGGACCTTTTTTATCCATGCGCATATCCAATGGCCCATCGAAGCGGGTAGAAAAACCACGTTCAGGTGAATCGATCTGATGCGAAGAGATACCGAGATCAGCAAGAATGCCATTGACCTTTGTTATCCCATGCAGCTTCAAATACTTTTTCAGATACATGAAGTTGGCCTGACAGAATATAAAAGAACGATGCTGAATATTTTCAGCCTGATGTTTAGCATCTTCATCCTGGTCGAAGCTGATCAGCTTACCACCTTTCAGTTTTTCCAGTATGGCCAAACTATGTCCACCACCTCCAAATGTTACATCGACATAAGTACCTTCCGGATCAATCTGCAATCCCTGGATGCACTCTGCCAACATTACTGGTTTATGATACATAGGCTTTAGGCTAATAGCGACAAGCTGTAAGCCGTATCATCTCAACCTTTAATTTTTTCAATAAACTTAGAAAGCATCTTTTGCTCACTTTCAATCATGGCCAATAATTCACTGATCAACGCTTCGCTAATCCAATTCCTACGCTGAATAATTAATGAAAGCGTTTCCAATTCAAATGATGAGCCTAATGCTATCTCTAAATACCTCATATAATCCTTTTCACTTCGCTTGGTACTACCTTCAGATCTATTAGCAGGAATAGAAACAGAACTTCGCGTATCTGAGATCGCATTCCATATTTTTCTTCCTGAGGAAGCAACACTACAATGTCATAGACTTTGTCTACGATATCCATACCTAATTGCCATATCTGGAGGTTTTTAAAATTCTTCATACACTTTTTATAAAGTCTACTTACTCTCCCTCTCCTCATTAACTCCGTCTGTTGGTTACGAGCTACGAGCCTAAAGCCTGTAGCCAGCTGCCTGCAGCACTACTCGTTCAAGTATTTTTCCGCCAGCTTAGACAACTCACCCGGATCGCTGATCAGGTGCTTCTCATAAATCGATGGATTCCAGATTTCAACTTTATTTCCCATTCCTACAAGCATTGCGTCTTTGTCGATCTGCGCATACGTGAGCATGGCTTTGGGTAATAAAAACCGGCCGCTGCCATCCAGTTCTACCGTTACTACCCCCGACAAAAAGTTGCGCTGCAGTTTGCGATACTCTTCGTTGAATTCATTGAGACCCGAAATTTTTGAGAAGACCTTTTTGAACTCCACCATCGGATACAGAATGAGGCATTGCTCGAAGCCTTTACGCACAACAAGCTCCTGCTCGCCTTCCGGAAGCTGGCTTTTTATGCGCGCAGGCAGTACAAGCCTGCCTTTAGCATCGATTTTACTTTCAAACTGACTGGTGAAGAAAGTCATAGACGTAGTGGTTGTCTTTTTCCCCTAAGCAAACCTATGTAATTTTATACCACTTTCCACCACTTTCTACCACTTTTTTACATTATTACCGCTAAATGGAGCTTTAAATTCTTTAATCCGGCACAGAAACAGCTCTGGAGTTGTAAGAATGAATGATAAAAATGACAGAAAATAGAGCTGTAATCACCTGGATACAAGTGATTTGATACCAACTAATAGCTAAAAATAAGGGTCAAAAGAAGATCATCGCCTTAGAAAGGATGAGTTAACCGCTTTTGTGGGAGGAATTGGGAGAATCTCCCACAGCATTTCTATTTATCCACTTCGATACGGAGCAACTCCTTTACAATTTTGGAATATAACTCTGTGTTGGGATAGACTCCTTTTAGTAAATAGGAGCCGGGACCGTAGGAGAAAACGGGAACCATTACTGCGGTATGATCGCTGGTACTGAAACTTCCCTGCACATATCCTTTAGAGATATCTCCATTTAATAAGGTAAGCCCTCCGGTTTCATGGTCAGCAGTAATAATAAGGAGTGTTTCGCCATTCTGATCTGCAAACTTCATGGCCTCGCCTACTGCCTGGTCAAAATCAAGTACCTCGCGGGCTACATATGACATATTATTATCATGACCACCATAATCGATTTGCGCTCCTTCTGCCATCATGAAAAAGGGTGCCTTGCTTTGTGATAAAGTAGCCAGACTCTTTTTTACTGAACGAGCGAGGAAATCTCCCCGGCCTTTTAGTTTTGAAATCACAGCGGAATCATCCAGCACTATAAACTTTGAATTGCGAATAGTGTCCATCGATTTAAAGGATTCTGCAACGGTATATCCTTTTTTAGAAAGAGCAACTACAAGGTTTTTCTTATCTGCTCTGTTTTTAAATGCTTTTGTTCCTCCTCCAATCAGAATATCATTCTCACCGGAAAGAAAATCATTGGCAATCGCTTCACTTAAACTTCGTTCGGGCTGATGCGCGTAAAATGCTGCCGGAGTAGCATCGGTTACATCGCCTGCCGAGATGATGGCGGTCTTATATCCTTTCTGTTTTAATTTTTCTGTGATGGAGGGCAATACATTTCCCGAGGAGTCCATTCCGATGAACCGGTTATTGGTTTTGACTCCCGCGGCCATAGCTGTAGCTCCTGCTGCCGAATCCGTAATGTAGCTGTCTGCGGAAGTGGTGATTGAAAAGCCAATATCCTTACTGTTAAAAATATTCAGCTGACCTTTGTTCGCAGTGTACCCGCTATACAATTGAGTGAGTCCCATGCCATCGCCAATCAGTAAAATAATATTCTTTGGAAGTTTCTTTGATACCGTATAATCCTTCTGCGGTCGGTATACTTCATGAAACTGTTTATTCTGAAAACGATTGGAAGGAAGTTTTTTGATAAACGAAGAAAGCGCCAGTACATCATCGGTACCCAGGATGTCGACATTCATTTTCATGAGTGTGATCCAGGCATTCACAAAATCAGGTGTAGCCCAAAAGCGGATCTTTTTTCCTTTTGCATGTACCTGTTGAATAAGCCTATTAAGTCTTTCATACTCTACTTTTACGATTACTCCCTTCCCATTCCATTTAGAGTACGCCTGAAAGCTGGTGCTGATCATACTTACACGATCCAATTGCTCTTTCGTATAGATTATATCCGGACGTCCGTCAAAATGAATGAAGGCGGGGTAGTTCTTCCAGCGTGATGGATCGGGCATATCACCACTCACCGCAATCTGAAAATTCTTTGCAGAAAGTAGTACGGGATATTTCCTGATCTCCCTTACCAGTGCTTCTAATGTCGTCACCCCATCCGTCTTTAAATCAATCATCAGTGTCAAAGGCTTAGTATGATCGGGATAAGGGAATCCCTGATTCTTAATCAATTGACCGGATAATGGTTTCAAATAAAGTGAATCTAAAGTATAGCGTGTATCGATTTCTTCAGGAGTATGCGCAACCAGCAAGTGATCCTGTCTTAAAAAAACATCGGCTTCAATAAAGCCTGGCTCTTCGTAATAAGAGGTGTAGAACGGAATAGCATGCACGTAATCGTTATGCGCAAAGATGGACGAAGAAGTATACTCCTGTGCCAGGCCGGCATGAATCAGGGAAATACTGAAAAGCAATAAGAGAATAAATCGAATCATCATTTATATTGTTCAGTTCTTATACGCAGGTGAAGGCAATGATTTATTTTTTTAGCGTTGTGGCATAAAGAACATTTCCGTTCTCATCAACAATCTGTACCAGAATTTTATCCGGCATGGCAGAGAATAACATAAATCCATATTTCGATGCAGCGAACTTGCTTTGTGGAAGCATTCCTACCTGTGTTACTTCCGAGGCTGCTCCGGAAACAAAATGATCCAGATCATCAACAACAATGTGTTGCAAGCTATGATCATGTCCCGCCAGGTAAGCATCTACATGATACTCTTCGAACAGATTCTTTAATGAAGCACGAATATTTCGCGTATCATATCCTTCTCTCCGCTTGTCACTGCCGGTAAACATAGGATGATGACCTACCACAAGCTTCCATTTAATGTTAGGGGAGGGGTCGCTCAGGACTTTTTTCAGCCAGGTCTTTTGTGCCGTACTATCCTGCGACCGAACATTGGGACCATAACCGGAGTTGCGATAAAAGTCTTTTAACAAAGGATTCGTGTCAATGAATGCAATCAGCACTTGTTGTGTGGTATCTCCATTTAAACTGAATTTATTAGAATAATAACGTGCCGGCATTTTCCACCTGCGACTTATCTTTGAATAGGCCACTTGCGCGTCCGGGTTGGTTCCGTAATCGTGATTGCCCAACACCGGATACCAATTCCACTGTAATGAAAAGGCGGTATAGATATCTTCAAAGGAATATTTCCAAAGGGGATCATGCCCACTGATAACACCCTCTGGATAAAAATTATCACCGGTAGCAATAATAAAATCAACGCTGGCGGCAGCTGCTGTTTTCCCCATTTGGGCAGCCACTTCCTTCTGATGATCTTCTCCATTCCTACCCCAATCACCCATTACAATAAAATTGAGTGCTTGTGGATTCACTTCAAGCTTAGGCACTGCTTTTTTTGCTGTCTGTGCTTGCGATACACAGACATGAATGATAAAACTTAAGAAAAATAACCGAGTTATAAATTGACTTATCATGTTATCGAATTAAAAGAACAGTCCACAGACCGCTGTCGACAGTCGACTGTAGTCTGTGGACTATTTATTGACTACTTAAATTTAATATCCTTCGTTCTGCACTAAATAATCCGGAAGATTAGAAGCGGCATCAATAGCTGTTTGAGGAATAGGGAAAAGTCTTTTCTTTACATCGCTATTATTTTTCTCTGTCCATGTTCCTTCATACTTTCCAAAGCGGATCATATCGGTACGTCTTTGCATTTCCCAATAGAATTCGAAACCGCGCTCACGGAAAAGCAAATCCAGATTCATAGAAGCCAACGCTGGCGCAGGTGTGGAGACTGTTCTCGATGCTCTCACCGTATTTATATCTGTCAGTGCAGTGCCGGCATCTCCTTTGCGAAGTTTTGCTTCGGCATGCATGAGGTAAATATCGGCAAGACGAAGAATAACGATATCAGCATCTCCTTTATTTCTACCTGAATCTGAATTTCTACCAAACTCATATTTCTCAACACGATACCCATTGGGGTGATTACTATATGTAGAGAAATCAACTTGCTCAGTAAAGTTAACCTCCTCGTTCGGTTTATTGCGACTTGCATCATACAACTTACCTACCTGGTAAGTACCGTCACCACATTTCACAAATGCTCCGTTCTTTTTAATTAATCCATACTGTTGTCCCCGCAAAATACCACGATTGATATTGAATTTATCTGCCGCCACACAAGTAGCCGTTGGATCTGTATAGATCGCCAGATTTTGTTTATAGAACCGGGGATCGATCGCTGCCGGATCGGTAGGCGTGTATGCATTCACCCAGGAGCGATAAAAATCAGAAGTAATCGCTGGACCGTCCGTTCCATTAGCACCTGGATAGTTAGGAAGAGGATATTGATCTCCCGAGATAGAGAAATAAGCCAGGCGGTTATGAGAACCAGCTAAGTCATAACGTTGATCAATAGCAAAAATCAATTCCTTATTCGTGTGGTTATCGTTCCCAAATATGGCGAAGTAATCAGTAGACAATTGGTATTTACCTGAAGCAATAATCTTCTCGGTATACAGAATAACTTTATCCATATCATCGCTTGCAAAGTTAAAACTAGCTGCATAACGATCGTTATACACAGCAGCATTAAGGTGTAAGCGAGCTAACAATCCCCATATCGCTGCCGGAGTTAAACGACCTGGGCCAGCATTAGCATCAAGTCCGGCTTCTGCAGCAAGTAAATCTGCTTTTATATATTCTACTGCAGTACTGCCTCGCAATATCACAGAAGTAGCTGCTTCATCTTCTTTTGTAAATACTAACCCAAAAAGATCCAATGAAAGCAATGAATAAAATGCTCTCATGCCGCGTGCTTCTGCTAAATATGTTTTCGCATTTGCATCGCTATTCGTTGGTAGTTGGGTCATCGCTGTCAATGAACGGGATATTCCCTGATTAATCATTGTCCAGGTCGATCCTAAATTTGGATCATTGCTCGTGTAACTGTGTTGATGCATGGCAATATAAATACCATTATCACCCCAATCAGTACCTCCACGATAAGGAAGGATAGCTTCATCAGTGGAGATTTCCTGTATAGCAAAATAATTAGTATGGTTGAATATATCGTACAATCTTCCATATACCGGAGCTATGATTCCATCAGCGGCCTGCTTATCTCCAGAAAGACTAGGGTTCAATGTTTCATCCAATATCTGCTCATTCAAATCGGTGCAACCAAATGCTCCAATCATTAATGCGATTATTCCTATCTTTTTCATCTTGTTCAATTAATTTTTAGAATGTTACGTTTAAGCCAACCAATACCGTCTTTGCTTTGGGGTAACTTTGATAATCCACACCATAAGATGAAGTTCCATATCCAGCTGATGTGGTTTGAATAGAACGATCTATGTTTACCTCTGGATCATAGCCGTTATATTTAGTGATAACAAATAAATTCTGGCCAGTTACAGAAAGGCGCAATGCTTTCACCCAGTTGTTTATTTTTAAAGCCGAAGTATTAAAGTTGTAGCCCAATGAAAGGTTATTCAAACGAAGAAAAGAAGCATCCTTCAAATAGCGTGTTGATACTGCTGCCGCATTAGTGATCGATTCTTCCGGATTGGCAATAGCTTCATCTGTCACATTCAAGCTCTTTGATAAACGAAGTTTATAAAAATTAGCATTGGCAGTATTGTCATAGAGTTTATTTCCAGATACACCATTGAAGTTAGCCGTGAGATCAAAACCTTTATAAGCCACGCTCGCAAAGAAATTATACATCGTTTTTGGTAAAGCACTTCCTGCTGCTACGCGATCTCTATCGGTAATATATCCATCACCATCATTATCCGCATAGGCACTCATTCCTTTACTATCAAAACCCACAAATTCTTTAAGGAAAAAAGTACCCAGAGGCTGCCCATTCACATAGCCATTGATAGTAGCTGAGGTCAATCCAGAGCCAGAAGCAGTTCCTGACGGGATCACAGAAAAAGGAGAATTTTTTACTTCATTGTGAATGAATGTAATATTACCTCCTATATTATACGTCAGGCCATTATTGAGCTTCTCCTGATAATTTAAAGCAATCTCTACTCCGCTGTTGGTAATCTCCATATCCTTCACGTTCACCCAATAGGTAGATTGTGGCTGAACCGGATCAGCAGGGATCGCCTCAAGTAGAATATTATTTGATAACTTATTAAAGTAATCAACAGATCCAGAAAGTTTGCCATCCAGGATTCCGAAATCCAGACCTACGTTTGTTTGCGTTGATACTTCCCATTGTATGTCAGGATTGGGTTTTCTCGTATACACTGTTCCTGCAGGATAAGCACCCGTAGTGCTCAATGGATAACTTGTAGATGCTGAAATGGAAGAGGTTGAAGATCCCTTTGTAATTTTATTAGGAATTTCCTGGTTGCCAGTCCTTCCCCATCCAGCTCTTAATTTCAAGTTACTGACAGGTAACGATTTCATGAACTCTTCTTCTGACAATCTCCAACCTAATGAGAAGGAAGGGAAAGTTCCGTACTTGTTATTCTCTCCGAATTTAGTAGACCCATCGGCACGCACAGTAGCAGTAGCCAAATACTTTCCTTTCAAATCATATGTTGCTCTTCCAAAGAAAGACTGAAGTTCGTTACGTGTAGTGGAAGCTACCGGTTTATTATTGGTTAGCGTAAGATCAAGTCCCAATCCAGGATTATTGATGGGTTCAATATCTGAAATATTAAATCTATTAATACTCCATGTGCGATCCTGAATAAAGAACTTCTGATAAGAATGTCCTAACAATACTGAGAAATTATGATCACCAGTGTTGCGGCTATAGGTAATGTAATTCTCAATCAGTGTATTGCTATTCTTCTTGTAGTTTGATTCTAATCTTCCTTGCTGGGCCGGCTGCAGACTTGGTAATGATTGAATGTCTCGTGCGGAATTCGAATTATCAACACCAAAGTTCAACTTATAAACTAATCCTTTAATGATTTCAAGAGAAGGCGAAATATTACCAATCAAACGATTAACGGTAGTAACATCTTTATTGAGTTGCAAGGTTATAAGTGGGCTTACTACGTTAGGATAATTTGCGACATTACCATTAGCATCGTAAGCAGCGTACGTAGGATTCATAGATAAAGCTGCACCCACAATGCTCTCAACAGGAGGGCGCTCATTTACTGTATTAGTAGCATTCAGGTTCATATCAACAGTTAATCTATCATTCAAGAATTTTTGGTTAACATTAATACGCCCACTGTATTTTTTCATGTTGCTGTTTTTCAAAACACCTTCCTGATCTTGCAATCCTAATGATGCGTAATAGGTAAGCTTATCTGCACCACCGCCAAATGAAAGGTTATGATTTTGAGTAAACGCATTACGTGAAATCTCTTTCTGCCAATCTGTAGAGCCTCCCTGATCATCAATAGCTACACCCAGCAAAGGCACCTGCTCACGAAACTTGTCAGCAGAAAACACATCAATTGGTCTTGCCATTTTAGATACTCCAAAATTGGCAGAATAAGTAATAGAAGAATGCCCTGCTTTACCTTTCTTCGTTGTAATTAATACTACTCCGTTCGCTCCACGTGATCCATAAATAGCTGTTGCCGAAGCGTCCTTCAACACATCAATAGATTCAATATCCTGCGGATTAAGAAAGTTCAAAGGGTTTAAACCACCACTACTTGTTGCGGAATTATCCAAGGCCATACCATCTACTACAAAAAGCGGAGTGCTTCCGGTACGTACGCCACCTGGCCCACGAATAGTGATCGATTGATTGCCGCCCGGCTCACCGCTGGCAGATACTACATTTACCCCGGCAACTTTACCTTGCAGTAACTGCTCTGGTGAATTAATAATACCTCTGTTAAAATCTTCGCTTTTTACAGATGCTACCGAACCGGTCACATCTTTTTTCTCCTGTGTTCCATAACCCATCACCACTACTTCGGAAAGAGTAGAGGCATCGCTTGAGAGCTTAACAATAATTTCGGATTGACTTCCCACAGTAATCTGCTGGCTCAATGTACCGACAAAACTGAAAACCAGGACCGATTCGCCTGAAGCCACGGATAATTTATAGTTTCCGTCCGCATCACTTACTGTTCCATTAGTAGTACCTTTCTCAATCACATTTACTCCTGGAAGAGGTTCTCCTGTCTCATCAGTAATTTTACCACTTACGGTTTTATTTTGGGCGTACGCATTTGCGCCATTAAATCCCGCAAGGACGATAAGCACACTCAGTATAAAATAACTTCTGCGCAGAGGCGAGAGAAGCTTTCTTTCCTGAAACAATTCATAGATTTTTTTCATAGGCGTGTTATTAAATTATTAACAGATTGTATTGAGTTGGTGAATTTTTAAACGAGTGTAAGGAAAGACAATCAGTACTAAACACTTCATCTTCATAAGAGGTCAAATTGGCCCGCAAGAAGGTTTTTTTATCTTGCTACAAGTGCAATTCTGTATTAAAGATTTATTAAGCTATTGAGACTTATCCACACGCCTGTACTTTTTGAATTAATACTTCATCGATGAAACGACTAAGCAAACGAATGATCTGTGTGATGGTAAAGGATAGCCGTAAACCAGATTTTACCCAAAGCCTGAAAAGAAATTTCAAAAAAGAGCGTGACTAATTCCAAACCCGCGCATTGTATAGGCAATAACAACCTAAACATCTATTGCTATGAAAACAGAAATAGAAGACTACTACACCTGGGATGATGTGATTTTTGAAAACCACAACCGCAGTTATGGAGCGTATCTGGTTAGACAATCCTACTCGCGCAATGCTACTATTGCCTTTGGCGCGAGTGTATCTTTTGCAATTCTTCTTTTATTCCTTCCACAAATCATTTCAGCACTAACAGGAGGAGAAGTGAAAATCGATCCTGTGCTTCCAGTATTTGATGGTACTACTCGCGTACTTCCTCAACCACCAATTGTAGCAGACCCACCTACAGTTACACCTCCTCTACCTAGTACTGCTCCTGCGATTAAAAACATACCCCCGCAAGTAGTAACAACAGAAACCGATGTGGTGATTCCGCCCAACAGTGAATTATTTGCAGATGAACCTACAACCGTAACGGACGGTGTCGGCTACGTTGAAGTTCCAAGTACAGGAACAACAGAAATAGTTGCCGTTGCTCCTCCCTCCGGCCCTATCGACATTGCTGAAGTAATGCCCGCATATATTGGAGGTCAGCAGGCAATGATTAAGTTTATTTCCAAAAATATCAGATATCCGAAGAGCGCTTCATCAGTAGGAGTGGAAGGAACAGTCTATATAAGCTTTGTTATCAACGCAGGTGGTGATGTAGTTGATGTGAAAGTCGTGCGCGGTGTAAGCGCTGACTGCGACAAAGAAGCAATGCGCGTAATTTCAAAAATGACGGAATGGAATGCCGGAATGATGCATCAAATACCAGTAGCAGTAAGAATGGTACTCCCAATTAAATTTCAGATCAATTAATAATTACCAATCTATAAAGAGAGCCGAACAGCAAATGTGTTCGGCTCTTATCATTTAAAAGATTCTTCAGCTAGCTTCATCACCATCTCTTTCTCATACAATTTTGGCAAAGAAGGTTTCAGATCAGGGTTATACATTTTTATGTAGTGCGCATATAATTTCAACTCCTGCCCCTGCAACATACGCTTAGCGGCAACTGCGTTTAGTATTTCATAGCCATAGCTTGCACCTGACCTTGTGCCAGGCAATATATTGAACTGATTGAGTTGCCAAACCACGTGCCTCGCAAGAGAAGGGCTTACCTGCAGCGGACGATGTTTATAGTAATCCGCTATAAAACCCAGTGAACCTTCAGCTATCTTCGTCAAACGTTCATCCCCCGGCTCGAAGTAATAATGCAAATAATATAAAGCCTTTAAATGATAGTCGAGATACAAGGTGTTGATCTGCGGACGACAGATATACGTGTCTATTTTTTTTAGTTGAGCAATCAGCTTGTCCATTTCCAGCAACTGCACCTCCGGATCATAATAGTGATTCTGAAAAGGATCAAATGCATTGACCGACAAGCTGGCAAGATGAAAAAGATTAAACACATTCAGCTCCGGTTTGCCACCATCTGCATAATCCACCCATTCCATGATCTGTTTATCGCCCTTTACATAATAGGACTTCAGCAATTCATAATACACATTTTTCGGAGTCGTATCGAAGGAAGGTTTTAACAAAAGCCTATCTCCGATTACTATGGCAGGCCGGATTCCAATTTCTGTTTTGATCTTCTCCAGTTCCTGGTCTGCATTCATTATGGTATCTTTTCTCAATACCTGTATTGTCGTTTGAGGGAAGCAACTGACTGCTCTTCGTTGCGACATCTCGTATAGAAAAGCGTACTGATTAAGCCGCAAGCCGGTGAAGATCGGGTTTGTGGTATATGGAACCTCACACAATTCGTTCCAGTCCATCAATTCCATTTCTACAAAGCGATAGCTATACGCCTGAAAATCGACACACATCTTTACATACTTCAGCCGTACCACACGATCTGCCGAACGATCGGCTAGTGCTACGGCACTTTGCTGCGCTTTATCCAGCCACGACTTCACTTTGAATTTTTCCCAGAAGGCTTTCCATTGTACAGTCTGTTTCTTCTGATCATACGCCTCAAACTGTTTAAGAAAATAATAGCCCACCAATACGTTTAGAAAATCAACATTGGGAGAGCTGTTAATTAATCGGCTTACACGTTCCCCGTTTACCTGCTCTCTTTTATATAATTCCATCAGGTGATCAATAGCTCCCATCAGGCTGGCCTGCATTTCACCTTCGGGCGATTTATTCTGTGATAATGTGCGCATCAGTCTGGCAATAGCATCCTCCATTTGATGGAGCTGTTCTTCCATCGAATTCTTTTTGGTCATAATCAGCTTCAAAGTAGCCTTGCGTTGCGATTTCAGATAAGGCTCCAGATTTTTCATCAGCAATACATCTTCATTAATTCGTTTTTGAAGCGATGCATTGACCAGCGTATCCAGCCATGTGTATTGCGAATTACGAATCTGTTCCCGAAAGGGAGCGAAGTTATCCAGTAGTATAATCGTATCCTCCCGTACCGGGCTATCATTATAAGCTTTAAACAGTTTCTGAATCACAGCTGCACGTTCTTTTTGCAGTTGCTGGTTTCGTGCTGCGCTTCCTTCAATCGAGGCGGCTCCCTGCATTTCTGCTTTCATGATCACGTAATCATTCTTTTTCAGGTATTCGATGATTTCATTTACTCCAGACTGGTCAGGTACAGTTTCATTGCGTCTGAAATAAATTTCAAAACTCTTACGCCTGATTTCACGTTCGGTGATTGGATAACGGTTACTTCGCAGGATGCGAATGCCATAGCCCTGCAGTTTGCGCAAAGCAAATATGCGCTGAGAAGCATTTTCACAATTCCAGGAATCAATGGCGGGAAAGCGATATGCAAAGGCGGAAGGAAGATAATCGACCTTATAGATCAAGGGTTTTTGTAAAAAACGCTTCATACGAAAAGAGAACCCGTTCACCAGGGCACCTCTTACCTGCGCCAGCTGCACCCATTGATGACGGAGATACGGCTGTGCATTTCTTCCGTCCAGGAATAATTCCTTTTGCTTTTCAAACACCGAAGGAATTGGCCTTTTCCATTTTTTATCGGACGTCAACTCCGTCAATCGATACGTGCTATCGAAGGAAGAAGCTGCCAGCGTCTTCATGTCTTTCCTGCTGATGCGGTCCTTCGGAGTAGTGATTTTTACGCCCCGGAAGTTTTTAGGCAAATGAGGAAGATAAAACGCTTCGACCTTTACCAGATTATCTTCCGCTCTGACCTGTATGCGAGGGGAAAGTTTTTTATCTTCCGAAGTGACGTACGTAACAGCAGTAAGTTGCTCCTGGCTATCATAGACAGATTGTGCAAATCCGGATGTAAAGGCAGACATCACTATCCACACAAGGACGAGCTTATTCATATTGCATTTAAAATCTCCGCATTATGCTCTCCTAATTTCGGAGGTGGAAGTAATCCTTCTGTCTTTTGCCAGCTCCCATCTGCTTTTGCTACAAAGCTTCGTACACCCAGCAGTCCTTCATGGTTCATGAGCAGCGCTTTTGATTCTTTCATCTCCAACGCTTCTTTTACATTCTGAAGCATACCGGCCGGAATCTTTTTTTGATGAATCAAAACCATTAGCTCGCCAGAGGGCCATTGCCCGATTTTTTCACTTAACATCTCTTTTAACGCAACCCGGTTGATGACTCTTTTCTGATTGGTCGAAAAACGATCATCCTGTATACACTGATAAGCTTCCAGCAATTCACACAGTTCAACGAATTGCCTGTCGTTACCCACAGCAAGGATCAAACGCTTGTGATCTTTTGTTTCAAAAGTTTCCCCATAAGGAGCTATGCTGGGATGCAAAGAACCTTTCCGCACAGGAAGTGATTGGGCGACAAGCCAGCTGGTAGCCTGGTTCACCAATGAAGAAACAGCAACCTGAAGCAATGAAACCTCAACCAAACTTCCTTCACCTGTCCGCTCGCGCTTAAGTAAAGCCAGCAGCAATCCTTCCTTTAACTGATGACCGGCCAATACATCGACCAAGGCAACCGGCATCTTCAATGGCTCGCCTCCCTTTTCTCCGTTCATGTCCATCAGGCCCGACTCTGCTTGTATAACGGCATCATATCCTACGCGATCGTTATCAGCACCATATCCGGAAATTTGTCCGTAGACCAATTTATCGTTGATGGATTTTAATTGTTCGTACGCCACGCCCAGCTTCGCTGCATCGCCCGGCTTATAGCTGGCAATAATCACATCCGCCTTGCGGGAAAGTTTTTGCAGCACTGCCTTACCTTCCGGAGTAGTCAGGTCAATGGTCAGTGATTTCTTCCCCCAGTTGACGGAACAGAAGTAAGCGGAACGGTCATCTTCTGTACTTTCTGTCGGCAGCTTCCAGGTGCGGGTAACATCTCCCCCTGTCCTGCTATTCTCGATCTTGATTACCTCTGCTCCCAGTTCGGCAAAAAACTGTCCTACGCTGGGTCCGGCCAGCACAGAGGCTAATTCAAGAACTTTAAGGTTTGAAAACATAGGGAAAGTTAATCGTTAATTGTTATCAGTTAATCGTTATTGTACTCTGCGATAACGATCCGGAACTGACAATAAAAGGATTAATTAACAAATCGTCCGAAATTAAAATCATTTCCTGCATTTTTGTGTTTTATAGCCTATCGAAATCCTATGAGAACTCTTATCTTTTTTGCTTTCGCATTATTTCTGGTTTCCTGCGCCAAAAAACCTGCTGAATTAAAAACAGGAACATGGAGAGGCGTGATCGAAATGCAGAACCAGCAATTGCCTTTTGTTTTTGATGTGGAGAAAAAAGACAGTGCTTTCCTGGTGTACCTGCGCAACGGGGCAGAGCGACTATTACTCGATGATGTCACCGTTAAAGGAGATAGCGTCACTATGGCGCTTCACGTTTTTGATGCTTCACTCAAAGCAAAAATAGACGGCAATCAACTGAAGGGAACGTATGTAAAAAATTATGCGCCCGAAGGCAATCTGCCTTTCTCGGCCACCTTTGGCGAAGACTTCCGGTTTACCAGCGAGAAAACAGCTTCCGTTGATTTCTCAGGAAAATACCAGGTTCAGTTTTTTACTGAAAAAGATACCAGCGTATCGGTAGGTATTTTCGAACAGGCAGGAAATAGAGTAACAGGGACCTTCCTTACTACTACCGGTGATTACAGGTACCTCGAAGGAAACGTGGTGAACGATGAGCTGAAGCTAAGTACCTTCGATGGGAATCATGCTTTCCTTTTCACAGCAAAGAAAACAGGCGACACATTGAAAGGAGATTATTATTCCGGCAAGAACGGACATGAAAGCTGGACCGGAATTAAAAATGACAGTGCGGCCATGCCCGATTCGGAAGCGCTTACGTTCCTTAAACCCGGTTTTGAAAAACTCGATTTTACTTTCCCTGATTTAGAAGGGAATAAAATCAGCTCTTCCGATGAACGGTTCAAAAATAAAGTGACCATACTCCAGATCTTTGGCACATGGTGTCCTAATTGTATGGACGAAACCAAATTCTTAAAAGACTGGTACACGCATAACAAAGATCGAGGTGTCGAAATACTGGGTCTGGCCTACGAGCGCAAAGATGATTTCAATTACGCCAGCGCGCAGGTAAAGAAAATGAAAGCCAAATGGAATGTGGGGTATGATTTTGTAATTGCCGGAGTAAACGATAAAGCAAAGGCATCCGAGACGCTTCCCGCACTGAACCGTGTGCTTGCTTTTCCTACCACTATTTTCATCGGAAAAGATGGAAAGGTAAAACACATTCATACCGGATTTACAGGCCCGGGAACTGGCATTTATTTCGAGCAGTTCAAAGAGCGATTTAATCAGATTGTAAATGAACTTTTAAACGAGAAATAGGCTTTTCTAAATCATGAATCCCGTCAATCATCAGGAAGCGAGCATAGAAAAGGGCAAACGCGTAGTAGTAGGTCTTTCCGGTGGTGTAGATTCCAGTGTTACCGCTTATCTCCTGCAGCAACAAGGCTATGAAGTGATCGGTATGTTCATGAAAAACTGGCATGATGATTCGGTTACCATCAGCAACGAATGTCCCTGGCTCGATGACAGCAATGATGCCATGATTGTTGCCCAGCATCTTGGCATTCCTTTCCAGGCGATCGATCTCAGTAAAGAATACAAAGAGCGCATTGTTGATTACATGTTTGCTGAATACCAGAGCGGTCGCACACCCAATCCGGATGTGCTTTGCAATCGTGAAATAAAATTTGATATTTTTCTTCAGGCCGCAGTAAAGCTGGGCGCTCACTATGTAGCCACCGGCCATTATGCACGCAGGGAAGAAATTGAAATAGACGGAAAGAAAATGTATCGCTTGCTGGCCGGCAAAGATCCCAACAAAGATCAAAGCTATTTTCTTTGCCAGCTTACGCAGGAACAACTTTCAAAAGCATTATTCCCGGTAGGCGAATTATTGAAACCGGAAGTAAGAGCGATCGCAAAAAAAGCAAACATTTCCACGGCAGAGAAAAAAGATTCACAAGGACTTTGTTTCATCGGCAAAGTTCACCTGCCCGAATTTCTGCAACAACGCCTGGAACCCAAAAAAGGTAACGTGATTGAATTACCTGCTGATTCACTGGCATTCGAAAATGGTTTTGCTCCTGATGATCTGGTGGGCATTTCAAAATCGTATGAGTACACTCCTGAACTGGGTGAAATAGTAGGCGAACATAATGGTGCGCACTATTATACCATTGGCCAGCGCAGAGGTTTGAATATTGGAGGTTATGAAAAGCCGTTGTTCGTTATCGGTACGGATACGAAAACCAATACGATCTATACCGGAAGTGGCGATGATCATCCAGGGCTGTATCGAAAAGGATTATTTGTTCCCAATAAAGACGTGCATTGGATTCGTCCTGATTTAAAACTAAAGACAGGCGAATCAAGAACGTACGAGGCACGTATCCGCTATCGCCAGCCGTTGGAAGGATGTACACTTCATCAGAAAGAAGGCGGCCTCTATATTATATTCGACCGTCCTCAGCGTGGTATTGCTCCCGGACAATTTGCGGCATGGTATGAAGGCGATGAAGCGATTGGCTCTGGTGTGATTAGCTGATATTAGCTAACCAGCCAATCCAGTGCATCTGCCTCATCATTGAAGATTTTAAAATCTACTTTAATAAAATACGTGATCCCTTTCAATAGAAATATTTTGGGGCCGGTGATTCCAAGAAAAGCCCCCTTGGTAACTAAATGCCTGGTCGATTCTGTAAAATCTCTTGCCGCACTCATGTAGTCGGGCGTGCCAAAGGTGTTTTCATAGTTGGCAAGGAAAAGTGATTCCTTATTTTCTTTTAAGATCAGTTCTTTGTGCAGGCGTGTTAACGCGATCAGTTGAGTTTCATTGCAATGCCGGTAGTCAACCTTAACGATCTCTTTTCCTTTGCACTCGATCTTCTTCAGGCGTGCTTCAATATTCATTACTTCGGGTACTGTTCCGGGTGAGAGCGATGATTTTCAGATACAAAGAAACACCATCTTTTGTAAAAAGACTAAGTACGCAGGATCGCTGAGCAAAAGACTTCCCAATGATAGAATCTCATCGCTTCTCTGACAATAAAGAATCTGCTTGCTAACGCGGGTGTCCATTACTTTTAATGGCAATCCATAGTAGACAAATATCATTTCGTTTAAAATTTAGATACTATTTACCAGTAGAGTGATTTCAGAAAGCATTGCCTTTACTCCTTTTTAAAAAAGAATACTAAAACTTCACCGTAACCGGAACCTCAGCAGCAAAAAGCATAGTCCTGTCCTGGTCAATGATATTCCACCTCAAAAGAGTATTGACATCCGGAGTAATTATTCCTTCAAACGATTTTATTCCATTCGTCCATACCACAATAGGTTGATCGATCGCAAACTGAGACGGAGAAATCAGCAGGGTATACTTCTTTATGTTTTCCGTCCTTACGTTTACCACATTACCAGACACAACTACCTCAATGTGTCCGTAAACAGAATCTCTTGCATGAGCCAGTGTCTTCTTTCCATTCACTTCAATTTCATTATACCTGTCATGCATCTTATTCGGTTTATTGCTTCCCAGTTTATTAGCAACCAGATAGAAACAGCGATTATTTTCCTTATCGGAGTCAGTACTCCATGATAGTTTTGAGGGGAAAGGATTTCTCGGATGCTGTTTAATGAAATTGTTAATCGAATCGCGCAATAAAGGAAACCAGTTCATGGAATGGCTGGCACTGTCAATCATAATCTGCGTGGACAAGGGATTGATTATGCTCAACAATTTCAGATACGGAGCTTGCTGTACCTTTGGAAAAATAGTATCCCTTCCGGTATTGACAATATAAAAGGGAACGTGTTCATAGTTACTCATAAAAGTGGGACGTACTTTTAAATAATTAAGTACTTCTAATGAGCCGATAAAAGGAGTAACAGCTGACCATGGTGTACGATTACAATTAGCCAAATAGTAAGAGCCGGTACCTCCGTCTGAAATTCCACCCAGCCGGATCTGGCTTTCGTCTACGTTATAATCCTGCTTCACAGCAGCGATCAAATGGTTAATATTTTCATACTGAGCCTTGCTCCACCAGGGTGCCCAAAGCCAGCCGGAAGGATAGATGTAGATGCTTTGAATTTTTTTATAAGCAGCGTTTAACGTATCAACGAAGTGATGATAGATAAAATCAGGGTCAAGATTAGATACCGCGCCATGCAGATATACCGTTACCGGATATTTCTTCAGAGGAGTGTAATCATAAGGAACAAACACCAATGCGGAAGGAGGAAGATGCTCACCAACCTGTCTGACCTTTGTAAATCCTTTCCTTTTATCCGGAAGATAGTGCCTGCCTTCACTTAACCCGGAAAATATTTCCTGAAAAGAAATTCCTGCTGAAATGATTTTCTTTGCTGCTTTACTCTTCTTATAAAATCCATCCGCCTCATAATACTCTTCGAAAAGAGGGGAAATACTATTTTGAGATTGTGCTGCACGGAAGGACAGTGCCAGGAGGAGTAAAAGAACCGGCTTTTGCATTTTCAAAGTTGCAGCGCAAAACAGGAATTACCTTCACCCTTTATCAGGGATAATTTTATACTTCTTTGAAACCGCTTACTCCACCGGATACAATAAACTTCATCGCTACGGGGCCGGGTATATTAAGTGGCTTCACGTTTTCCTTAGGTACCAAAAAATGATTCCCTGAAAAGGCATACGAGTGCGGGAAGTAAACCACAACCATATCATTCAATCCTAATTCACTCAGATCCGATTGTGTTACAAACCCGATCTGATGCAGTTGGTTGTCTTTATTGATGGTAACCAATACCGGCTTGTTGAATTTCTTTTTGTCACCCACAAAGGCATCCAGCAAATCCTTTACAGAAGAATAGATCAGCTTAACAAGCGGAATACGATTAACCAGGTGATCGAACCATTCTTCAAATGTTTTAAAAGCATAGTTAGAAGTGAAGTATCCAAAGATGGTAATGAAGCTGATGATGATCAGGAAACCAATGCCGGTATAGGGAAGATTGAGCAGGCTGTCCAACCAGCCAAAAGCGACATAAATCAGGTAGACAGTGGCGGCAAGCGGAACAATGAAGACTGCGCCACTAAAGAAATAACGTAAAACTCGTCTGAACAGACCATTCACAGGATAAAACTAAAGCGTAATGAGGCGCTTTGAAAGGGTTCACTCATTTATTTTTTCTTTGGGGCCAGCGCCCTGGCAATCGTCATGCGGATAACCTCATCTACCTGCTCATCGATAGTGATGTGGGAAGTGTCCAGCGAAATCGCATCAGCCGCTTTCACTAAAGGGCTTTCCTTTCGGTTGCTATCAATCTCATCACGCTGCTGAAGATTCTCAACGATTACATCCAGATCGATCATTTCATCCTTTTCCAGCAATTCCTGCTGCCTTCGAAAGGCTCTGGTCATAATTTCTGCGGTAAGAAATAACTTCAACTCGGCATCAGGAAATACAACTGTTCCGATATCACGGCCATCCATCACGATACCTTTTTCCTTACCCAGTTTACGTTGCTGATCGACCATCATGGTACGTACTGCCTTGAGCGTACTTACCTGACTTACATTTTGAGATATCTCCATGGTGCGGATTTCTTTCTCCACACTTAATCCGTTGAGGTAAATTTCAGAACCTCCCTTGATGTTAATATGAAAGGAAAGTTTAATTCCTTCCAGCGCTTTGGTCACTTCTTTCGGGTTAGTGATGGCCACATGATGCTCCAAAAAATAAAGTGTGACAGCCCGATACATCGCACCGGAATCAATGTAACGGTAACCTAAAATTTTAGCCACTTCTTTAGCCGTAGTGCTTTTGCCGCAGGCAGAATATCCGTCAATAGCAATGATAATCTTGCGCATAACTCAACAATCTTTAAGTGGACAGGGAATTGGTTTTCCTGGCTTAAGTTTTTTGTGTTTCGAATGATGTGAAGAAGCACAGGAGCACAGTACGATTAAAGTAGCCGCTATAAAAAAGAATTTGACTTTGGATATCATCAGCAATTGGGTTGACATCTGTTTAGTTTCAAAGGTAGCTTTTTTAGGGGTAGGAACAATTCGTCCGTTGGCGATGTCATTTTAACACTATTTCCTTAAAACAGGAATCCATTTTACCAGTTGCACTGTCTCCCGATTTGTTTTAGCTTAGTAAGTCGAAAAATAAATACAATGGAATCAAATCAACAGGGGAAAGCGGAAAGTTTCTTTAAGGATTTCGGAAAGAAACTCGATCAGTTCCTGATCGAAGCGAAGGATGCAAGCACTCGTGTAGAGGCCGACTTACAAAAAAAGTTCGAAGAACTAAAAGTAGCCGGTGATAAAATAAAAAAAGAGGCAGAAAATAAAGAACGCTGGAAAGAGGTGGAAGCAAACTTAAAGAAAGCCAGTGACGAATTGAATAATGCTTTCAAATCCGCATTCAGGAAACCATAATCCTTTAATGGATAGAAAAAGTTAATAGTAATACAGTAGGGTGTATCACCATTAACTTTTTTACTGATCTAAATTTTTACCAGCTTCCACTTTCCTCTTCGGAAGATCAGAATACCGGCTATGGCAAGAGCAGACTCTGCAATGGAGATCGCTGCATACACACCAACAGGTCCTAATTTCCATTTCAAGGCCAGCAGGTAAGCCAGCGGAATCTGGAAACACCAGAAGCCAAGAAAATTAAGTAACGTAGGTGTAAATGTATCTCCTGCACCATTGAAAGATTGTGTGATCACCATTCCATATCCATAAAAAACATAACCCAGCGCAACAATCTGAAGCGCCTGAGATCCATAGCCAATCACTTCAGTATCCGTTGTAAAAACTCCTATAATGGAAGAGGAAAACAGTAGGAATACAACCATCACTATACTCAGAAATAACATATTCATTAACCCCGCCTGCCATACCGACTTCTCCGCCCGGTCAGGGTAGCCAGCTCCAAGGTTTTGTCCTACCAATGTTGCTGCTGCATTGGCCAGACCGAATGAAGGAAGTAGAGTAAACACCATAACTCGGATAGCAAACGTATATCCTGCAAAGGTGGCACTACCAAACCTGTTCAGTATGGCTCCGAGAACTATCCAGCTGGCAGAAGAGATGATAAACTGCCCCGTACTTCCGGCAGATAATTTCAATAAGCTGATGATAATATTCCAATCCGGTTTAAAATGATCTTTGCGGATTTTTATAATTCCTTTTTTGTTGAATAAATAATAAAGCTGGTAAAGTACTCCTATACCTCTACCGATAGTAGTCGCCAATGCAGCTCCTTTCACACCCATAGCAGGTACAGGCCCTAATCCAAAAATGAAAAGGGGATCTAATACAATGTTAAGAAGATTGGCAAGTATCAATGCACGCATCGCAATAGCGGCATTGCCTGCACCACGGAAGATTCCATTGATGAGAAATAATAAAACGATGACAATGTTTCCTCCCAACATTAATTGCGTATAGCCCGAACCAATCGCAATCACTTCCTTCGATGCACCAAGGAGCGCAAGTAAATCTTCATAAAAGAAGAGCCCAACAATCGTAAACACCACGATGGAAAACAACCCGATATAGATGGCTTGAGTCGCTGCCACGGTAGCTCCTTCCTGATTTGATTCACCTATTCTGCGTGCCACCATCGCTGTAGCACCCATGCCTAAGCCCATTGCCACCGAATAGATAATCGTCAGTATTAATTCCGTGGTGCCTACCGCTGCCACGGCTTCTTTACTGTTGAGCATACTTACAAAAAAGATATCGACTACCGCAAACACCGATTCCATCCCCATTTCAAGGATCATGGGAACGGACAGGAGAAAGAGTGCTTTGTTAATGCTGCCTTGTGTAAAATTCTGTTCCGTACCCAGAACAGCCTGTTTAAATAAGGAAAAGACAGAAACTACTTTTGTAAAAGCTTTCATAATTGGAACCGGAAATTAGGAATAAATTAATTAGCGCTCCGAAGGACAATATATGGTGCGTAAACACGATCAGTTATTCCCTGCGGGAGCAGGAGGTCCGTGTAGCTGAATCAGAATGAGAGGCTCATGGCTGGTAAGCAATTAGTGAATATGCTTGCGGCAAAGATCAGTAAAAGTTTTGAAGTGATTGATTTAAACAAGAAAGGGAGCGATGAGCTCCCTTTCTTGTTCTATACCCTTAAAGAAAATTATCCTATCGCTACTCTTTTGAATTCGGCAACAGTTAATCCTTTTGATACGCTGTCTAAGTATTGAGCAACTGTTTTAGAGCTGTCTTTTACGAAGATCTGGTGAACCAGTGTATTGTCTTTGAAGAACTTCTGAAGCTTACCTTGTGCAATCTTCTCTACCATGTTTTCCGGTTTTCCTTCTGCCAAGATCAATGCTTTGGCAATCTCCAGTTCTTTATCAATGATGGCTTTGTCGATGTTCTTTTCATCCACAGCTACGGGATTCATGGCTGCGATTTGCATGCCTATATCCTTACCCGCCCCAATAGCTATCGGGGTAACATCCTTACCGTTAACGCCTTTCAACGAAACGAGTACACCTAACTTGCTACCTGCGTGGATGTAAGGTACTACTACTTCGCCCGTCATGTGCACGTATTCACTTATCTGGATCTTTTCACCAATCTTACCAATCAGTTCGATGATCTTGTCATTAATGGTTAAGCTACCTGCACTTTCAGCAAGCAACGCCTCTACAGTAGCCGGTTTCTTATTGAAAGCAGTTTCAACAATCAGCTTACCTAAATTCTGAAACTCTTCATTTTTACCTACGAAGTCTGTTTCACAGTTAAGCGCAATCAATACCGCTTCCTTATTATCGGCCGATACTTTTATAAATACAGATCCTTCTTTTGCATCCCTGTCGGAACGGGAAGCCGAGACTTTTTGTCCTTTCTTGCGAAGGATTTCAATTGCTTTTTCAAAATCTCCTTCGGCTTCAGTCAATGCTTTTTTGCAGTCCATCATGCCTGCACCGGTCATGGTGCGGAGCTTATTTACATCTTGTGCGGTGATCGCTGACATAGTGATTGTGATTTTATTGATTTACGGATACGATTTTACAATTCTTAATAGTAGCTGCCTTAAACAGATCGTCCTGCCAACGATCAAGTAAGCAGGACGATTTTTATTTGGGATAGAAGATCGACTTAAGCTTCCTGAGCTTCGTCTACTTTTCTTTTTTCTTCTTCTTCTTTCTTATGTCCTGCTTCTTCCTTGTCTTTCTTACGCTCATTCAATCCTTCTTCGATGTGCTTACCAATGTACTTGGTAATGATCGAGATCGACTTGAATGCATCATCGTTAGCCGGGATAGGGTAATCGATGTTAGAAGGATCGGAGTTGGTATCCACCATAGCAAATACGGGGATATTCAATTTCTGTGCTTCTGCTACCGCGATGTGCTCACGCTTTACATCGATGATGAAAAGTGCTGCAGGGAGACGGTTAAGATCGGCAATACCACCTAACAGTTTTTCCAATTTTGCTTTTTCACGGCTGATGGTCAAACGCTCACGCTTAGCCAGGTTGCTGAATGTATCGTCCTTCATCAGCTTTTCGATCTGCTGAAGTTTTTTCAACGACTTGCGGATCGTAGCAAAGTTAGTCAGCATACCTCCCAGCCAACGCTCGGTAACATACGGCATGTTAAGGCGTGTTGATTCTTCAGCAATGATGTCTTTCGCCTGCTTTTTGGTCGCCACGAACATGATCTTGCGACCTGAACGTACGATGTTCTTCAATGCGAAAGCTGCTTCCTCCAGGTTTTTCAGCGTCTTGTTAAGATCGATGATATGGATACCATTGTTCTCCATGAAGATGTACTCTGACATCTTTGGGTTCCACTTGCGGGTAAGGTGTCCGAAGTGAACACCTGCATCCATCAATTCCTGGTTTGTTATTTTATCTGCCATGCTTATAATTCCTTTATATCGATTAACGCTTGCTGAACTGGAATTTCCTTCTTGCCTTTCTACGTCCTGGTTTCTTTCTTTCCACCATACGTGAGTCACGGGTCATAATACCTTCTTTTCTCAAAGCGGGTTTATTCTCAGCATTGATATTCACCAATGCACGGGCAATACCTAAGCGGATTGCTTCGGCCTGTCCCTTGCTACCTCCTCCTTCAACATTTACCGTCACATCGTAGTTCGCTTCCAGCTTGGAAATAGTAAGCGCCTGCTTCACGATGGTCTGGTGAATTTCTGACTGAAAGTACACTTTCAAATCTCTTTGGTTGACGGTGATGGTACCGTTACCAGGTACTACATATACTCTGGCAATTGAAGTCTTCCTTCTGCCGATGGTGTTAATCACTTCCATTTATCAGAATTTTAATTCTTTGGGTTGCTGTGCTGTGTGAGGGTGCTCTGTGCCTACATATACATGCAAGCTGCGGAAGAGCTGACGTCCCATGCTATTTTTTGGAAGCATACCGCGTACGGAATGTTCTACCAAGCGCTCAGGATGCTTTGATTTAATGATCGTAGGAGTCAACTCACGCTGACCGCCTGGATAACCAGAGTAAGTGAAGATCACACGATTTGTCCACTTTTTGCCCGTCATCCTTACTTTTTCAGCATTGATAACGATCACATGGTCGCCCATGTCGGTGTTCGGAGTGTAACTCGTTTTGTGCTTGCCACGCAAAACACGTGCAATTTGTGTTGCCACACGACCCAACACCTGGTCCTTTGCGTCCACGATAACCCAACCTTTGTCTGCCGTAGCATCGTTGGCGTTTAGTGTCTTATAACTGTTATGATCCACTTTTTTGGCTTTTAAAACCCATTTAAATACAATACCCCCTTAAAAAGGGACACAAAAGTAGGTTTGATAAACAAATTATGCAAGCCCGAATGCAGATTTACCTGACTCTGACGGTAAAAATATGTAATGCCTCAAATTAAGGTCAATTCGCACATTTCCGTATCTTTTGCTGATCAAATTCTCTATTTCCTCCGTGTTTCCCTGCTTTCCTCTCATTCCTCCTTCACTCTCTGGCCACTCCGCTGCGAGGAAGCTTCGTGATAGCCGCGTGTAAGTGCTGTGTTACCCGCTTGCCCTCTATCTGCTGTTTTCGGTGAGTTGCTTAAGCAAGACCCTGAAATCTTTTGGGTACGGGGCTTCTACTTTGATTCTTTCCCCATCCAGCTTGTTGAATTCGAGTGAGAAGGCATGAAGGGCCATTCTTTTCATTAATGGCTCCTCTTCGGTGGTTTTCTTTAGATTGAAACCCCTTTTGACGGAGGAAAGGAAAAAAGGCTTGCCTCCGTACGTTTCATCGCCAGTGATGGGCGCCTTTAACAAAAAGCTAAGGTGTACCCTGATCTGGTGCATGCGGCCAGTAACTGGGGAGCATTCCACCAAAGTGTGATTTCTGAATGTTTTCAGTGTATTAAATACTGTCTGTGCTTCTTTTCCTTCACGAGAGATACGAGCAGTGCCGTCATTTTGCTTTAAAATGCTGGCATCAATGAGTTCGTCTTTAAAGTGATGTACACCATCTACGATGGCATGGTAGATTTTTTTTACCTCCCGGTGCTCAAATTGCATACTCAGGTGGCGATAGGCCTCCGGATTGCGTGCAATAGCCAAAACACCTGAAGTGTCCTTATCCAGGCGATGGCAGACCTGTGGGTCGGGTTCTACCTCCCGGGCCAGCTGTAAAACATTTATACCATCATGCCGGTCTTCCAGCGTAGATATAGACGAGGGTTTATTGATCAGCAGATAGTCCTGATCTTCATAAATAATAGCTTCTTTGAACTGAAATCTGGAATTCTTCAATTTTGGATAATGAAATGAGGCTGCAAAATTGAGGAAAGAAGCGGGAACCGACAAATTATAACCAGACCTGGTTAATAAGCCAAACTACCCCGTCACGGGTTTTTGATTGACCGGTTTCTGTCTTGATCCACGAATGTTGATCAATTCAATCTGCTTTTTTCGAGGTTTCACCCGATAGGTAACAATGGTAAATTTATTTAAAGGCCCTCGATGTAAATTCTTATGGATAGCGGTCCTTTGAAGAATGTCAGGAAAGTCTTTCAACAAATCAAAAAACATGGATGACTCATTAATAAAATTTTCTACTTCTATGTCAGTAAAATTTTCAATTAAATATTCAACTATTCGTTCATAGCCTTCGACTGCCCGTTTTGTCCAGACCAGGTCTAAAGCCATTTTTTGTATTTGGCCATCACTTGCTTATGCGATTTCAATTCTCCTCTGTCAGCTTGAGCAAGGCCTTCCCTGATTTCATTCCTCTCTTCTTCGCTGATTTCATCCCACCAGTCTTTCTGCACATTGGCTTTAAACGCGACCAGTTTTTTTATGAGTTGTGCATCATTTAGTTGTGTTAGCCACTGAATTAGTTGAAGTTTTTCACTTTGGATATCCATAATCAAAAATAATGAATTCGTATGAATTAAATTCTAATCCTGATGCTCCTGTCCTTCTTTTGCTTTGGATAACCGGAAGCTGAAGGTAGAGCCTTTTCCTATTTCACTCTCTACTTCCGGACGGGAGCCATGTCCTTCCAGAATGTGCTTCACAATAGCTAGCCCAAGACCTGTTCCTCCTTTTTCGCGGCTGCGGCTTTTGTCTACCCGGTAAAAGCGTTCGAAGATGCGTACGAGGTGCTGGGACGGAATGCCTTCACCTGTATCGCTGATCAGCGTGGTGATGTTCTTCTTACTCGTTTCAAATTGGATGGTCACTTCACCACCTTCAGGGGTGTAGTTGATCGCGTTGGATACCAGATTAGTGACTACCTGCGTGATGCGCTGCCAGTCGGCAAACACCATCAGCTTATGATGATGACCACCTTCGAGGTGCAGGCGTATATTTTTCTTCTCAGCGCGTTCTTCAAACTGATCGATTACCTCCACACAAAGTTTATGCAGATCGATGTGATCGAAATGCATTTTAATATCTCCTGTTTCAATCTGCGAAAGCGTAAGCAGATCCTGAACAAGCACATCCAGTCCATCCAGGCTTTTGGCTGCTTTCTTCAAGAATTTAGTGCGTACATTTTTATCATTCATTGCGCCATCGAGCAGCGTATGTACAAAGCCCTGTGCGGCAAAGAGCGGTGTCTTTAATTCGTGCGAAACATCGGCTACAAACTCTTTACGAAAAGCTTCGAGCTTCTTCAGCTCATCAATCTCTTTCTGTTTGAGAGTGGCGAAAGAGTAAATCTCTTCATTGATGTCTTTAAGCGGGTTGAGCGCACCTGACTGTTGCTTACGGATACCCGACAGTTCTTTCTTGCGCAGCTTCTCCATCATCTTGTAAATCTTGTTGATCTCGCGAAAGACAAGAAACTCCAATACCACAAAAATGAAAAGGTAGGAAGCCGAGAAGCTGATGATACCCGCTACAATGATGGCATACTGGTTGACACTTTGCACCAGCGAAAGAAACAATGAAGTAACTACCGCGATGGTGCCGGCCAGCAGCAAAGCCATAGTGCGGGCACTATATACCATAGATTATCCGAGATTGAATTTATATCCCACTCCTTTTACGGTGGTAATATAATCATCTCCTATCTTTTCGCGCACTTTGCGGATGTGAACATCTACGGTGCGGGCCAGTACGTATACGTCCGATCCCCAGATGTTCTGCAATAAGTCGTCACGATTAAATACTTTATTTGGATTTTGTGCCAGGAAGAAAAGTAGTTCAAACTCCTTTTTAGGAAGGCTGATTTCTTTGTCTTTTAACTTGATGGTATAGCTGGTACGGTCAATCAGCAAGTCGCCAATTTTGATCTGGGCTGAAGTATTTTTCTTTTTGGAATCTCGTCTGAAAAATGCTCCGATGCGGCTCATCAGCGCACGTGGCTTAATGGGTTTAAGAATATAATCATCCGCGCCTACATCGAAAGCAGCTATCTCGGAGTATTCTTCTGCACGTGCTGTCAAAAATACGATGAATGTGTTTTGTAATTCCGGCATGGCCCTGATCTGACGGCAGGCTTCCACACCATCCATCTTGGGCATCATGATATCAAGTAATACCAGATCGGGATGAAACTTCCGGGCTACATCTACTGCACCCTGTCCATCAATAGCCGTGCGAACATCGTAACCTTGTTTCTCGAGATTATACTTTAGCAATTCCAGGATGGGCTCTTCATCATCAACCACCAGCACTTTCTGCGAAGGCTTATTACCCATGTCTTCTGTGTTTTTTTTCATTTCAAACTTAGATAGAAGTTAAGCGAATCAGAAACCATTGTTATGAACTTAACAATTCCTTAATTCAAAGTAGTGAATTTCTCTTGTATAAGGGCATTGTATTATGCATAGTTTAAAGTACCGGGTATTTTGTACTCATAAACTTAACATAGGCTCTCAGATCTCCGCGAAAACGATCATCAAACTCTTCCTTAAAGGTACTTTGCTTTGACTGGTAATGACGATAGGCCATGAAATACGTGTTGTTGGGCAAGCGTTTCTCGTAGCGCTTCGAGGGATTTTTGTTGAGCTGCAAACGCAATGTATCCATGTTTTGAACGATGGCTTTGATCATGGCTGTTTTCTTTACCTTTTTGCTCTCCACAGGTTCACTGGCAATGGTTTGATAAAGACTATCCAGCTTTCCGGAAGCCATTAAAATGTATTTTGAAAACTGGCGGTAGTCCTGGTCTTCATACAGGTATGTAGTATAGGGGTTCGATTGCTTTCCGTATTTATAAGCCAGGAAATCATAGGCAGCAGTATCGCCAATAAAAGAAGCAAGGTTCTCATTGAAATCGACACTGTCCTTTATCCACAGCGTGGCGTGCACCATTTCATGAATGATGAGGCTGGCGAGATCACCCTCACTGCGCTTAAGCATTTCACTCAGGATAGGATCCTTAAACCATCCCAGTGTTGACCATCCACCAGGATTACGTACACTTACATCCCATCCTTCTTTCTCCAGTTCATCCCTTTCTTTTCTTGCCTTCTCTTTATCGAAATATCCTTTATAAGGAACCTCGCCCACTACCGGAAATTCCCACAGCCTGGGCTTGAGCTGAAAAGGCTCGCAGGCAGTAACCACCCACATGAGTTCCTGTCCCTTCTGATCGTAAAGTGTTTTATAGTTATCGGTGTCTCTAAGCCCCAGCGAATCGATGGCAAACTTTCGTACTTCCCCGATCAGTACCAGCTTTGCTTTCAGTGAATCGGGGAAAGCAGGATCTTTCATCACCTCTTCGATCGGCTGAGCGTTCCAGACGATCTTTAACTGACCGAGTCCCTGATTTATCCCGTACACAATCAGCGACCAGTTCCATATTACCAGGACGACAATGACAAAAAGGAGAGCAAAAAATATTCTACGGATCATCTTAAAACCGCAAGATAATCCTCTTTAATATTAATCTTTAAATTGTTATTAAGAGTATGTAAAATCCAGAAATGACAATTTATTTAGCAAAATAATCATCTTTTAATCAGTTAGTTACGATAAATATTTAGGAAATATCGGACTAAGTACTAATTTCGCCTACCCAAAACACTAAATTATTTAGTAACAAAAATTAAGAATATATATGAGTGACATTGCAAAAGAGAAACTGAAGGCACTACAGCTAACTATAGACAAGCTGGAGAAGTCGTATGGAAAAGGCGCTGTAATGAGGCTGAGCGATGACCGTGTAAGCGATGATGTGCAGGCTATCTCAACCGGATCATTAGGATTAGACCTTGCTCTGGGCATCGGTGGCATCCCCCGCGGCCGTGTAACAGAGATTTACGGACCGGAATCTTCCGGTAAGACCACACTGACTATGCATTGTATTGCGGAAGCACAAAAGAAAGGCGGCCTGGCTGCTTTTATTGATGCGGAACATGCTTTTGATAAGAGTTATGCAGAAAAACTGGGTATTGATACCGAAAACCTGTTGATCTCGCAGCCGGATAACGGTGAGCAGGCATTGGAAATTACAGAGCATCTTATCCGCTCGGGCGCAATTGATATTATTGTTATTGACTCTGTGGCTGCATTGGTTCCAAAGGCGGAGTTGGAAGGAGAGATGGGTGAAAGCAAAATGGGCTTGCAGGCCCGATTGATGTCGCAGGCATTGAGAAAGCTTACCGGTACCATCAGCAAGACGGGCTGTGCCTGTATTTTCATCAACCAGCTACGTGAAAAAATCGGTGTGATGTTCGGTAATCCCGAAACTACCACAGGCGGTAATGCCCTGAAGTTTTATGCTTCAGTACGCCTGGATATTCGTAGAATAGGACAAATCAAAGAATCGGCTGACGATATTACCGGTAACCGTGTGAAAGTGAAAGTGGTGAAGAACAAAGTGGCACCTCCTTTTAAAGTAGTGGAGTTTGATATCATGTATGGAAGAGGGATTTCCAAATCCGGTGAGATTGTAGATATCGGAGTGGAACTGAATGTGATCCAGAAATCAGGTTCATGGTTCTCTTATGGCGGCAACAAATTGGGCCAGGGTCGCGATTCGGTGAAACAACTCATTGAAGATAACCCGGAACTGATGGAAGATCTGGAAAAGAAAATCAAAGAGAAGATTGCCGTTGGGGCAGGTGGTTTGAAAGAAGAGAAAGAAACAGAAGAATAATTACCAATGTTCGATGTGCAAATGAGTCAATGAAGATGAACTTTATTGACTCATTCTTTTTTAAGGGATTCCTATTTCAAATGAGAAGTTCACAGGCAGTAATCATCGGCACATTGACCAATCGATAATTAATTCGCTCTGATCGCCACAACGGGATCCAACCTTGCGGCCACCGCTGCAGGTACAATACCCGATACAACACCGATGGCAGAAGAAACACCAATACCCAATACAATATTTTTCATGGATAATACCACCACCAGGCTTCCGAAAGGAACAAAAGTGAGCAGGTAAACGAGCAGTAATCCTCCCAGCCCTCCGATCAAACTCAGAAACACGGCTTCAAACAGGAATTGAAAGAGAATAAAGTAGTTTTTTGCACCCAGTGATTTCTGCAACCCGATAATACTCGTTCGCTCCTTAACAGACACAAACATGATGTTGGCAATACCAAAACCTCCTACCAGGATAGAAAAGCCTCCGATCACCCAGCCGGCAATACCAAATACATCGAAGATACCAGAGATCATATTCATAAATGCTTCCGGACGATTGAGTGCGAAGTCATCTTTCTGACTTGGTTTTAAACCACGTCTTACGCGCATGAAACCGCGCAGCTCGCTTTCCAATTCTACCAGACCAATATCTGATTCATGACCTTTGATGCCTATTGTTGATTCCAGTTCATTCCAACGGCCACTGCCCGTTTGGTACATCCGTCTGAAGGACTGGTAGGGAACAATTACATTATAATCATTGGTTGTGCGGCCCAGAAAGCTCTGCCCCTCTCTTTTGATCACACCTACAATTCTGAAATTCTGATCTTTTACTTTTATGCTTTCACCCAGCGGATTCGCATTGTTAGGAAAAAGCGCAGTTGCCACCTCGTATCCCACCACGGCTACTCCCCTTCCATTCTCAATCTCATCGGGGGTAAAATAGCGACCTATGTCAACATTGATTTCCTGCAGATCGTTAAACCCTTGCGATCCGCCAATCAAACTGATTTGTCCAATGCTAAAGGTTCCTCTTCGGATTACCTGATTTCCACGATCGGCATAAATGGCAATGCTGGATTGGTTTTTCAATTTAGCCTGAAGGAACTTATACTCGTTGTAAGAAGGGGTAGGTCTCCGGAAATAATCCCACCACTTGTATTCCTCGCCTCCCGGAAAGGGCCATTTATCCAGATAGATGACCCCGCTTCCAAGGAAATTCAAACTGTCTTTTATGTTCTTCTCCAGCGAGTCGACAAAGGTAAATACAGCGATAATGGCAAAAATACCTACGGTAACGCCCAGAAGGGAGAGTACTGTGCGAAGAATGTTGCCTCTCAGTGCCCCCAAGGCAAAGCGAAAGCTTTCAAGAATGAGTCGGAAGGTTAGCATCAGCTTCTTTAACGCGGGTGGATGGTTTTCAGGTTGCGAAAATCGAATATTTCATACGATAATACTATTTATTTAGGAGGGGTATGAAATCACTAAACTCAAAAATTAAACGCCTGTTTAGCCACTGTGAGCGAAGTATTTTGAGTCTTTTGAACAGACGATCTTCGTTCTTCTTTGTTACAATGCCCGTCCGGGAAACTGTTTAGTATTGACAAGGGGTAGGCCAATACCGTATTTTTGCAACCTAAAATCTAAAAATTGCCGTTAAGGCAAAGCCCGTAAGCTTATGAAACTATCCGAATTCAAATTCGACTTACCTAACAATCTTATTGCTCTTGAACCTGCCGATAACCGTGATGAATCCCGCCTGATGGTGATTCACAAGGATAGCGGCAAAATCGAACATAAAATATTTAAGGATGTAGTCAATTACTTCAATGAAGGCGATGTCTTTGTTGGAAATGATACCATGGTTTTTCCTGCCCGTCTTTATGGACGCAAAGAAAAAACAGGAGCGAAGATTGAAGTATTCCTACTTCGCGAGCTGAATGCCGAAATGCATCTGTGGGACGTATTGGTTGACCCTGCCCGCAAAATTCGCGTAGGCAATAAACTGTACTTTGGCGATGGCGATCTGGTTGCCGAAGTCATTGACAACACTACTTCGCGTGGCCGTACGATCCGTTTTCTTTTTGATGGCGATGCAGAGGCATTCTCTAAAGTAGTAGAGACATTGGGAGAAACTCCACTGCCGAAATACATTAAGAGAAAAGTGAAACCGGAAGATAAAGACCGCTTCCAGACGATCTATGCGAAAAACAAAGGCGCGGTATCTGCACCTACTGCCGGATTGCATTTCACTAAACAGCTTTTGAAACGGCTTCAGATAAAAGGCGTGGACATGACGTATGTTACGCTTCACATTGGCCTTGGCACTTTCCGCCCGGTAGATGTAGAAGACCTTACCAAGCATAAAACCGATTCTGAAAATTTCATTGTAGGTACGGAGGCCGTGAAAATGGTGAACAATGCCCTGGATAATAAAAACAAGGTGTGTGCCATCGGTACTACTACCATGCGCGCGCTGGAAACAGCTGTATCTGCCAACAACCGCCTGAAAGAACGCGAAGGATGGACAGACAAATTCATCTTCCCACCTTACGAATTCAAAATCTGCAATGCCATGATCACCAATTTTCACCAGCCGGAGTCAACGCTGATGATGATGGCCGCTGCTTTCGGAGGATTTGACCTGGTAATGGAAGCTTATAATGTTGCCAAGAAGGAAAAGTATAAGTTCCTTACTTATGGCGATGCCATGCTGATTATTTAAGACTCTTTAACTCAAATTATCTCAAAGCCTCAGAAGTTCTCTGGGGCTTTGTTATTTTTCGGTAATGAATGAATATGCCATCATTGTAGCAGGAGGCAAAGGAACGCGCATTAAAAGTGTGGTGCCTAAGCAATTTCTATTGCTTGCCGGCAAACCTGTATTGCTTCATACTATCGAAGCTTTCTACCGCTATTCGGATAAGATCACCGTTATTGTTGTATTGCCGGAAAATGATTTCGACAAATGGAATTCCATTGTTCGTGATTTTCAGTTTAGCAGGCCGGTCATTCTTCAGCAAGGCGGAGGCAGTCGGTTTCAATCAGTGAAAAGAGGGTTGGAGAAAATTGAAGGAGAAGGATTAGTTGCTGTTCATGATGGCGTACGCCCATTGGTGAGCACGGAAATTATAAGCACCTCTTTTCGCATGGCAGCTCTGCACAAAAGTGCAGTAGCCGCTATGCCTTTAAAAGAATCTATTCGCATAACAGATGGAGATAGTACCAGGGCAATGGATCGTTCCCTCTTCCAGCTCATCCAAACACCGCAGACTTTTGACGTGGCTTTAATAAAAAAGGCATATCAAATCAAAGAAGACACTACGCTAACGGATGATGCCAGTGTAGCAGAACGAAGTGGTCAGACAATTCATTTGTTTGAAGGAAGCTATGAGAATATTAAGATCACTACACCGGAGGATTTAATTGTAGCGGAGGCATTGATGATTGCCAGAGGCTAATTGATTATGTACGATCAATTCAGAAGCTCATTACTGCAATAAGCACGTTTAATGAGTAGGGTATCTTTTTTTTAAAGTCATCATTAAAGAGGCTTATCAAAATGATCATTGGCTTCAACTCTTATCTTACAAAGAAATGAGGTCTATTGGTATGAACTTGTAAACACAACAACTAATAAATACATAATTCCGATGAGATATTAATAAACGGATGATACACATAATCCTGTTAAAATAATAGAGGGCCATCTTTTAAAAGACAGCCCTCAACATACATGCCCGATTGGTTTTGTCCTTATTGATAAATCGGTAATTTCTGATGTATAGTAGGAAGTGGATTAGGTACGTTAGGATTAGTATTGATCTCACTTTGTGGATAAATGTAACGATCAGGAATGCCTCCTGAGGTACCTGGGTAAGGCGATATCCCAAGTGTAACAACCGGGCTGGCTACTGCTGATCTTCTTACATCGCTATATACCTCATATTGAGCAAGCATTACGATGTACTTCTGAGCCAGAATCTCATAAATCAAAGCTGTTTGATTCGTTCTTCCGCTTGATACTGGATTTAATAATCCGCCTGGCAGAAAATCAGCATCCACATACGGATCATACTGGATACCTAAGTCCTGATAGTCTTCAATTATTATTTTACCGTTAATATATCCTGTAGCCAATTCTGCTCTTACCGAATTAACTGCGTCTACTGCTAAGGGCAATGAAGCACCACCCTGACGTGATAAAGCCTCGGCCAGAATCAATTGATTCTCATAAAAAGTCAAAATAGGATGAGGTGCATCACTTGTAAATACTCCATCAGCGACATTAGGATCTACTCCTCCCTCTACATAATAACCATCAGTAAGAAAATAGTGATTAAACAAAGCGGTTTCATCTGTCTTTGAATTTTTTCTATTTTCCATTAAGGTGGGTAAAAATGTTGGAGTCAAATCGATAAACGAAAAACCAGTATCTCCAGGGCGGTTAAAATCAAAGAAGCTATAATTAAGATTAAAATCTACCGTATAACTGGTACCGTGTGGAATTAATGCATCTCCACCTGTACTACCTATTCCAAGAGTTGCCGCTGCAATTGCTTCCGGATATTTTTGCAGATGTAAATACAACCGAGCTTTCAAAGTATAAGCCGCAGCTGTCCATTTATCTAAATCCCCATGGTATACAAAATCATAAGAACTTTCAAATAAATCAGAAAGGCTACCTACAGGTTTTTGCATATTGGCAATGGCATCATCTAAAACAGTCAATAATTTCGCATAAACATCTGCCTGCTTATCAAAAACAGGAGTCGGATATTTTTCAACATCAAATGCTTGAGAATAAGGAATATCACCGTACAAGTCTGTCAGTTCAGCAAGCACTAATGCTTCAATAACCTGTGCTACCCCCTTCGGCCAAGGGTTATTAACGGCATCCGCTTTCTCCTGTATCAATCTTGCATTAGCTGCCACGTTATAATAATTACCCCAATCAAATGTACCGGATGAAACCTGGTACTGTGCTAATGTTAAATGCTGACGGCTTAAGCCCGTCAATTGCCCTGCCCACATATAGGCTATACGCACATCGGTACTCTCATACAATTCAGCAAGACCCAGCAATGTTCCCGAAGTTAATACATCGTAAGGCGCATCGGAAGGTGCGTTAGGATTTTTTTGTATGTCTTCATTATCAAATACATCCTTACATGATGACAGAACTACGATCATCAGCAGTGACACTAAAAATTTAGTTGTTATCTTTTTCATAATTCGTTTCTGTTTGAGTAATCTCAATAGCTAATTTTTATAGAGAACAAATATGATCTGGTGTTCGGATTGGTAAACCAGTCTTCACCTCTCACTATACCCGCTCCAGTGATATTCACTTCAGGATCAACACCGGTAAATGGCGTCCACAGTACCAGGTTTCGGCCAGTCAGGCTAAAGTCGATAGATGATAACTTGGTTTTAGCACGGAATCCAGGGCTACGTAAGCTATACGACAATGTTATTTCTCTTAAGCGGGTAGTGCTTGCATCTTCAATAAATTGTTTCGCTGAAGCAGTAGAAAATGAAGTTCCAAGCCCCTGGTACCAGGCTTGGTTTAAAGCAACAGGACCTGCGCCAAAATCGTGAATATTACCCTGGAAAGAAGTACCCGCTGCAATTGTACCACCTGTTACTGTTCTTAATCCACCTGCCGGAGCAACCGATGTATTTCCATTGTCAGCATGCGTTCCAAATGTGTACAAGGCTCCGCGTGTACCGTTGTAGAAATCATTTCCATATACACGATCGAACAATGCATATAATGAAATGCCTTTGTAACTTAATGTTGTACCTAAGCCACCCCGCCATTTTGGATTCGGGTTACCAATGATTTCGTTCTGATCTCCAGCTTGAGGGAATCCGTTCGCATCAAGGATGTAAGTACCCTTTTCATCATGAACGAAATCGGTACCAAAGAATACTCCAAAGGGTTTCCCTTCAATTAAGGAAGATCCTCCATAACTATTAGGAAGAGTTTGTGCCGCTGAGCCGGCTAAGGAAACAACTTTATTTCTATTGGCGGAGAAATTACCTGAGAGATTCCATTTAAAGTCAGTTTTTGAAATGATGTCATAGCCCATTTCTATTTCTATCCCTTTGTTTGAAAGATGTGCCGCATTGATATTCTTGGAATCATACGAAGTTTCAGCTGGTAAATCCAAGGTAAGAATAACATCTTTTGTATCATTCTTATAGGCCGTTGCTGATACTGTCAACCGGTTATTAAAAAACCGCAAATCTGTTCCTATCTCAAACTCTGTTTTACGTTCTGGTTTCAAATCAGGATTCCCTAATAGGCTGCTTCGTGTATATCCTCCACCATATAGTGCACTGGACGATTGCAATGCTCCTGCATAACCGTCACCATAATAAGTAGGATTAAATGTTGTCAAATTAAGATACGGCTGAGGCTGAATACCTACTTGTCCCCAGGTCAATCTTAATTTACCAAAACTTAAAACCGAATTGTCAGTCAATCCGTCTAACTTCGTAAACTGCCATGCTAAAGCTGCCGAAGGGAAGAAAAATCCTTTTGCAAAAGTAGAGGCATATTCCTGTCTGCCCGTTAACGTTAAGAATAGCATATCATAAGCAGATATATCGGCCTGAGCATAATAAGCATAGGTTCTGATCAATGAATTATAGTTATTCGAAACCAAATTGGAATTCAAAGCATTGGTAAGAATATCAGGAGCATTTGGAATGACAAAGTTGGTTATCTGAGAATATAGCGTAGACTTTCTCCGGCTATTATAGTTCAGGCCCACTAAAAAATTCAAGCTAAAATCTTCGCTAAATGTTTTACTGGCACGCGCAAATAAATCGGTATTGAATTGTTTTTCATTTATCCAATACTTGGATAAAAAACCATCCGGAAAAGAGGCAGAATAGATAGGAAATCTCTCAACTCTGTTGTCTGAGAAATTATCAATACCCGTACGCCCGGTAATATTTAGCCACGAGGTAGGATCAACAGCGAGTTCTATATTTCCCATGATACGATCAACGTCAGTCGTATTCTTCAGATTGTAAATATTCCACAATGGATTGGAATAACTGGGATTGGCATTTGCTCCGAGAGGGTTTCTATAGGAGATATGGCGGTCAGGAAGAATAAGTCCGTTAGCAGAATGATACGTGCCTGTGTAGATCGAATTATCAAAGTCCGGAGAAGTCCGCAATCCGCCAAGAAGTAAGCCATCCAGATTATCTCCCTGCTGGTTACGTGTGGAAAAGGTTTTGGTATAACCTACATTAGCTGATGCCTTAAACCAATCTGTGAACTGACTGGAAACATTTACGCGGGCATTGTTTCTCTTATAATCGCTGAAACTTTTTACAATACCCTTTTGATCCAGATTAGAATAGCTCACCAAAAAATTAGTTCTTGCATTTCCGCCACTTATTGTAATGTTATTATCTGTAAAATAGCCCGTGCGGTAAACATCTTTTCCGTGATTAAACGTCTCTTTTGAGTTTTTCCCTCCATGAGGATTAGCAGCGGTACCCGCAGCTATGGGATATCTTCTCGTTCCATCTGCAAACTCAACATAAGCACCCGAAGTATTATAAGTATCAGCACCACCTGTACGGTCAGCAATCAAATCTCCCCATGAAACTCTATTACCTTGTGCATAACGCCCGGCACTACCCTGTCCATAAGTAGTTTGTAGCTTATGCATTTTATTCACTTCATCAAATGATAAAGTGGATTTTACCGATATGTTTACCTTTCCACCGGTGTCTTTACCTTTTTTGGTAGTGATTATTACAACTCCGTTCGCTGCACGAGTTCCCCACAAAGCGGCAGCAGAAGCACCTTTCAGCACTTCCATGCTGGCAATGTCTTCCGGATTGATATCATTAATGCGAGATTGCTGAACAATAGCATTTCCTGCCGCTGAATTGTTGTCTGTTGAATTACTAACAGGAATTCCATCTACAACAAACAGAGGTTGCGCGTTACCATTGATTGTATTTTGACCTCTAATTTGAATATAAGCTCCAGCTCCAGGATCTCCACCACTACGTGTGATCAACACACCAGCTGTTTTACCACTTAATCCTTGTAAAACTCCTGTCTCGCCAGAGCGGGCTACCTGGCCACCCTGTACCGTAGAAACAGAAGAAGCAAACTTGTCTTTATCCACTCTTTCTCCTAAGGCGGTTACCACAACTTCTGATAGTTGCTTAACATCGATGGGTAAACCGACATCCACAATTGCACGATCTCCAATTATTTCTTCGGTCGTCTGCATACCGATAAAGGAAAAAACCAGTATCCCGCCAGCAGAGGGGACGCTGAGTTTATAATTACCGCTGATATCTGCAACAGTTCCATTCGTTGTTCCTTTCAGCACAACATTCGCTCCTGGCACAGGCGATCCATCTTCACTGCTTGTTACTTTTCCGGACACGACCTTTTCCTGGGCGTGCACTCCGAGCGCGAACAATAACGCGAAGCACATGAGTAGTAGTTTTCTCATAAGTTATTGGTTTAGGTTTAACAGCGCCTATTTAGTTCACTTTGCGTGACAAAAGAAGAAACAAATAAAATATAGTTACGAAATCGTTATAGAAACGATTATTCTGATATTTTAGAATTATCAGAATACTATTCTAAAAAATGTTAAATGATAAGAATTTAAAATATAGCAGATAAAGGCCAATCCCGGACTTCACTCTATTTATGAGTCATAGTATCACCCTTATTTTACTCTAAAAAAAGTAGCGTAAAACAAAAAAAGCCGACCGAAGCCAGCTTTATTTATAGGTTTAAAATCTTTTACTTAATACTCATCCTCATTAAAGAAGAAGTCTTCCTTCGTGGGGTAGTCGGGCCAGATTTCTTCAATGCTTTCATAGGGCTGACCATCGTCTTCCAGCTCCTGCAGGTTTTCCACTACTTCAAGCGGTGCTCCGGAACGGATGGAGAAGTCAATCAATTCATCTTTAGTAGCCGGCCAAGGTGCATCTTCGAGATAAGAAGCTAATTCGAGTGTCCAATACATAGGCTATAATTCCCCTTTTAATTTTGCGCAAAAATAGAATTAATTCATTCATTGTCAATACCCTCAGCTCTTCATTCGTGCACCGACTCTACTCGATCACCAAAAAGGTGGGAAAGTAACCGTTTTAAGCACTTTTATTGTGAATTTATCTGCTATAAACTCTGAAGTAAAAAAGCCATATTTGCCCTTCATTCAAAAAAACGCATGGCTGACGAAAAGATTATTTTCTCCATGACGGGTGTAAACAAAATCTACCCGCCCAGTAAACAAGTCTTAAAAAATATATACCTCTCCTTTTTTTACGGAGCTAAAATTGGTGTTCTTGGTCTCAACGGATCGGGTAAATCTTCCCTCCTTCGAATCATTGCAGGCATCGATAAAGAATACCAGGGAGAAGTGGTTTCTGACCTTGGCTATTCGGTTGGTTATTTAGAACAAGAGCCCCAGCTCGATAAGACCAAGACAGTAAAAGAAATTGTGGAAGAAGGCGCGAGTGAGGTAGTTGCTCTTCTTAAAGAATTTGAAGCCATCAATGAAAAATTTGGTGACCCGGCCATCATGGAAAACCCGGATGCCATGGACAAACTTATTACCAAGCAGGGTGAAGTACAGGAGAAACTGGATGCCGCCAATGCCTGGGAGTTGGATAGCAAACTGGAACGTGCTATGGATGCGCTACGCTGTCCTCCTTCAGATGCCAAAATTGAACATCTGTCCGGTGGAGAGAAAAGACGTGTGGCGTTATGCCGGTTGTTACTTAAAGAACCCGATGTATTGCTTCTGGATGAACCGACTAACCATTTGGATGCAGAATCGGTTTACTGGCTCGAACAACATTTGAAACAATATAAAGGAACTGTTATCGCAGTCACTCACGATCGTTACTTTCTTGATAACGTTGCAGGTTGGATTCTTGAACTGGATCGTGGTGAAGGTATTCCCTGGAAAGGAAATTATTCTTCATGGCTGGATCAGAAGCAAAAGCGATTAGTACAGGAGGAAAAATCAGAATCGAAACGTCAGAAGGCATTGGAGCGTGAGTTGGAATGGGTGCGCATGAACCCGAAAGGTCGTCAGGCAAAAGGTAAAGCGCGTCTGAGTAATTATGAAAAACTGCTCAGCCAGGAAAGCCGTGAGAAGGAAGAAAAGCTTGAGCTCTTCATCCCTCCTGGACCTCGCCTTGGAAATAAAGTAATAGAAGCCACAGGTGTTGCCAAAGGATACGGGGATAAACTCTTGTATGAAAATCTGAGTTTCACCTTGCCACCTGCAGGTATTGTTGGTATTATCGGACCAAACGGTGCGGGTAAGACTACACTCTTCAAAATGATTACCGGAAAAGAAAAGCCCGATGCCGGGTCGTTCGCTGTAGGTGAAACGGTACAGATCGCTTATGTGGATCAGGAACACGATGATTTGAAACCGGAAGATTCCGTATGGCAGGCAATCACCGGGGGCAGCGAACTGATGATGATTGGCGGTAAGGAAATCAACTCGCGTGCATATGTAAGCAAGTTTAATTTCAGTGGTACCGATCAGCAGAAGAAAGTAAAAGAACTATCCGGTGGTATGCGTAACCGTGCTCACCTTGCTATTGCGTTAAAACAAAATGGTAATCTTCTTTTGCTCGATGAGCCTACCAACGATCTCGATGTAAATACGCTAAGAGCTCTGGAAGAAGGTTTGGAAAACTTTGCGGGATGTGCCGTAATTATTTCTCACGACCGCTGGTTCCTCGATCGCGTATGTACGCACATCCTTGCCTTTGAAGGTGACTCGCAAGTGACATGGTTTGAAGGTGGCTTTAGCGAGTACGAAGAGAACAAAAGAAAACGATTGGGCGATGAACAACCTCATCGCATCAAGTACAAGAAACTGGTTAAGTAATTTGAAGAGTTGATTTTCAAATTATGAGAATCGTATACACCATACTGCTACTCACTCTTTCCAACACCTTCATGACTTTTGCCTGGTACGGGCATCTGAAATTCAAAGACATGAAGTGGAGTCAGAATCTTGGTTTGATCAGTATCATCTTGATCAGCTGGGGCATTGCCTTGTTTGAATACATCCTGCAAGTGCCCGCCAATCGAATGGGATTTAAAGAGCAGGGCGGCCCGTTTTCACTGATGCAGCTGAAAGTAATTCAAGAAGTAATTACCCTTACGGTGTTTGTCATTTTTTCGCTTGTCTTTTTTAAGAACGAAACGTTCCGCTGGAATCATTTTGTTGGTTTCGTGTTCCTGGTGCTGGCTGTTTACTTCATCTTTAGGAAGTAGGTTTATCTTTTTTCTTTTTGCCATGACGTGCCGCACCGGAAGCGCCTTTCATGATGATCTTTACCCAATACGTAAATTCTGCTTTTCCCTTGTCGCGTTCCTGCACTAATTCAGACTCCGCATTACGTTTGTTTTTAATAATCTCGTTGGCTATGGCACTCACCAGTTCGTTTCTCAAGTTGGTTTTGTCTGCTTTTAAGATCTCAATGCGAAGATCCTGATAGTTAATAAGTGCGTTGCCCGAAGCCTGTACATCGTTTGCCGCTGCCTTTATTTTCAATGTTTTTAGTTGCCCCGATTTAAAACGTACCGATTGAAGTGGTTGAATGATTCTATTAAACGCTTTAAGATCGATGTCTGTCGCCTCTACCTCTAACTGAAAACGATCTTCCTCTTCAATCCGGTAATTTATTTTTATTAACCCTTGCCCGAATACCTTCGCGGTGGCATCTAACTGAAGACGCTTATCCAAACGCAGCGGAGTAATGACATTTTTTATCTCACCGGTTATACCATCAATCACCAGTACTCCTTTCTCCTGTGTTTTGTCTGAAATCTGCTGAACCGTGACTGCACCATTGCTGAATCGAATGCCGGGAATTTCAAGGGAACGTGCGATGCTGTTTATTTTTCTGGAGAACAACTCCTTCTCCTTGAATGCACCATCCGGCAATCGTTTATCGCGCAGCACATCAATCTGAAAAGCTCCTATGCTTACTTCATCCAGCTTTAGCTTCTTTCCATATAGGAGTGAGTCCAACACAAATCCTTTTGCTTTCACTTCATCAAAATTCATTTTCAGCCAGTCTCTTTCATAACCGGTCTGGCTATAGATTTCCATATCCTGCAAAGGAGTCATTGAAATACTTCCTGACAAAAGCTCATGCTGCTTCAACATCACTTTGCGTGCTGCTATTTTAGCCTGCTTTGTATTCTTTACCAGCGAGTCAATGTAAATGAAGGGTGAGCCCTCCTGTTTCCATTGCGCATCCAGGTTATAAATCAGCAGTGGAGAAGCTGTACTGTTCACCGTTACCTGCGCGTTGTGAATAAAGGCTTCTCCCAATGGCTTGGGAAGTTGCAGATAAAAAGGCTTACGTTCTTTATTTTCCTGAGCAGAAGGACTTATTCTTACGACAGGATGGTAGACATGAAGCGCTCTTATTTTCTGATCACTCTCCAACCGGAGATCGCGTAACGCAATGCTATCGATCACTCCTTCCATGAATACGGCTTTGGTATGAATTTTTATTCTTGAATTCACCACGCTCACGTGTGGCAGGTGACGATAATCCGAAAAAGGGCGAACTGCAAGTGCAGCGGTTTGAACATCTACCGTACTGTCTTTACTGAACAACCTTAACTGATGCAGGGAAGAGCGTGAGCGCGAATCGATCCGGGAATTTTTACCGGTAATCAGCCACTCCTTATTTTCAAACAAAAAATCTTTTAATTCTGTCTGTACCTGTTTCCATCCTGATGAAGTAGAGTCGAGGTGAATTCCATCCAGGATGAAATTAAAAGCATGGAGATGAATGGAGTTAGTATTCACCATCACCGCTACTGACATTGTATCCACCACCAGATGATCGAGGCTAAAACGGGGGAAAGGTCTTTTCTTTGCGGACACAACAGGTGTGCCCGATAGCTGCATCTTTTCAGCGTGCACGAAAGAAAGATGATCAGGTAGTCTTCCCGTAAGCGAATCTAAACTTACGCTTGCACGATAAACGAGAACGGTCAACCCTTTAGCCTGCCGGGCTTCTGCCAACCGGGCTGTTACCTTGTTATCTTTTACGGAAACAGAATGAACATCCACATTCACTTGCTCTTTTTCATCCGCATACTGCAGCAGCTTAAGAGAAAGCCGGTCAAAATCATAAAGGGGCTTCCCTTTCTTTCCGACATGGATTCCGCGAACACCGATATTCAGATTTTTGGCAATTGCTTTCTTACTCCCATCTGTAAAATAAACGGTGGCATGCGAAAGATTAAACCTATTCAGATCGATCTTCATCTTCGATTTTTCTGAAGGTTTGTTTTTTGTTGTGAACTGATCCGGAAAAATATGAAGTATTACTTCATTCAGTTCCAGCGATTCTGCTTTAATACTTTTGTCCATCAGGAAATCAAAGGCATTGAAGTGATTGATGATCACCTGCCGCGAAATCAGGAATGGTTTTTTAGCGCCACGCTCGGCAATCTGCAATCCTTCGACATAAAGCCTTCGCTGCAGGTAATGATTAAAGAACAAAGAGTCGAAGCGGACGATGTATTTTTTACCGATCGTGAGCTCGGTCTGATTCAAATTAAAACGCACTTCTCCTACTTCAAATGATTCCTTGCTGTTCAGCAACTTAAAATCCGTCACACTGAAACTCGCATCCTTGAAAGATACCGATGTGGAATCTTCGATTTGTTTGTACGCCAGGTGTACCCGCGCATCGCGCACCGTGAGGCTATCGATAATCATTTCACCAACGGCATCGTGTAGTATTTTTGAAAAATCTCCGGCTTCCTTTTTATTCCGGATCAAAGGAAAAGCACCGCTGATGTCCGGGCTAATCAATTCAATCTTCTTCAGTTTATAGCGTTCTGTGCTTGACAGTTCCTCCCAGTCCATGTGGTAGACGATAAATGCTTTGCCCTTCGCATCCAGCCTTGCTCCCGTTATTGAATCATGATGATGATATGAAAAATCAGAAAGTGTCAGTTGACGTTTCAGGTAACTGTATTCAATCTGGCCGAATGAAAGATCATGTGCAAACACGTTCATCTTTTGTGGGCCAATGGTGATCTCAACCTGACTTTGCCCGGTCAGTTTCCTTACGTTCCATTCTTTCGCCAGGAAATCGATAAGCCGGATACGAATCGTCTGATCTCCTTTGCTTAAAGTGAATGAACCGCGCACCACTTTAAAGGAATGCACATTAAAACTATCCAGGATCTCTTTTACAATATGCAGCAGATTCGAAAGCTCTGCCGACAACCGGAGCCGCTGCTTTTCCAGCTTCTCTTTTCGTAAGACAATGACCGGCTCACGGATGACAAATTCTTTTACATTGATCTGGCCAAAATCAAAATACGATTCCAGCGAACCGAGATTGATTCGCACATAAGGGAGCTCTACCGAATAAACCCTCGTATTGTTAACGGTATCGATACGATAAACCCGAGCATCCTTAAGGGTAAAATCCAGTTTTATAAAATCATAACTGGTTTCACCCAGATCAAGCTTGTACTGGCCTTTTGTTTTTTGCTCGATCAGGTGCTCCAGCGAATCCTTTACTCCACGAAAATGATAATACTGTACGGCCACCGCAACAGTGACAATAACTATGAAACTCAAAAAAAGGATGATATGGGACTTTCGGATTCTCAACTGATCTGGTTACACGATCTCTTGTCCCGGCTTTGTCTTCCATCGCTCGTGCATCCATACCCATTGTGCCGGATGCAGACGAATCGTGTCTTCAATAAATTTAGTATAGTTTATGGTATTGGTAACCATATCCCGTTCATCATCACCGGTCAGTACAATCGGAATCTCCGGGAGGAAGTGCATGTGCTGCATGTCATCTTCACCCAGGTAGACATAAGTAGGAACTACTGCAGCTCCTGTCTTCATGGCAAAGATAGCCGCGCCAACAGGAGTGGCTGCAGGCATTCCAAAGAAATCGACAAACCTGCTTTTCACTTTAGTGTCCTGGTCAATCAATATCGCCAGGCAACCTCCCGATTTCAGGTTCTTGATCAGGCGGATGGTTTCTTTGCCTCGTTCAATAGCGACTGCTCCATGTGCATTACGATGTTCCCAAAGCAACTGATTCAGGCGGGGATCTTTAAGTACCGTACCTATGATTAGCGGCTTAAGACCATGAAGCGCCATGTTCGTCACCTGCAAATCAAATGCCCCGAGATGACAGGTAAGAAAAATAACCCCTTTACCTTTTGCATTGGCATTCTCAAAATTATTAAAACCGTGACTTACCAAAATCTTATCCAGATCTTCGCGCGTACGCACCTTCGTTGCACGAAGAATGTCACCGGCATTTTTACCGATCATCCGATAGGTCTCTTTGCTTAGCGCGATAATTTCTTTTTGCGATTTCTCGTTGGCAAAAGCCAGCTGAAGATGTTCAATGGTACGCCTGCGCGATTGATTGGAAAAATAATAAGACATACGCCCCAGGAACCCGGTGAATCGGATCCATGTTTTTCTTGGAAAAAGATTGGCGGAAAAAATCAGGAAAACAACCAGCCTGTAAATAAGGGTATATTTGAATCTCTTATAAAGAAGGCGCCAGTCAATCGAATCGTCTTTCTCTTCCATGTGGCGCAAAGATATTAAAGCAGCAGCGTTTTGAAAATTTCAGCTATTTGCGGATTTTAGATTCTGATGAAAAGACTATTTATCATCCGGCATGCCAAATCCAGCTGGGACAATCTGCTCATAAAAGATTTCGATCGTCCATTAAATAAACGCGGAGAAAAGGATGCTCCACGCATGGCCAAGCGACTGAAGGAAAGCCGGGTTTTTCCTGATGTGATCCTATCCAGCCCGGCAAAACGGGCACTTGCTACCTGCCAGGAATTTTGCCGTATTCTTAAACTTCCTGAAAAACAAATCATCACCCAGCAAAAGCTGTATCATGCTAATGAAGATGACATCCTCGATGTTGTCCGTAACATTAAAGACCGTAAAGGGGACGAAGAAGAAATTGTATTCCTGTTCGGGCACAATCCGGGGCTGACAGAATTTGTGAATTCGTTATTGAATGAAGATATCGATAACATTCCAACCTGCGGTATCGTGTCTTGTGTGCTTACTGCAAAGTCGTGGAGTGACGTAACGTGGGGCTCTGGCGAGCTGGACTTCTTTGATTATCCCAAAAAGGAAGATTAAGATGATGCATTAAAAATTCTATTCACAGTATTCCATTTTGCTCTTCATCATCGCTAATGCATAATACTCTTAACGTTTTTTAAGCAGCGAGGGAACCACATCAATCGCTCTCTTTTTAAGCACTCCGGACTCACGAAAGCGAAAACCAAGATCGAAACGAAACGTGCTGATGTTATTCGAAAAGCTCATGTTCTCAAAAGTAACGCTCCGTCCCTGCCCGGTGTAGCTTATGCCGGAGAAAAAATGATGACCGTTATATCCTAACGCAATGCGTGCGGAGGTATATACGTTGATTTCAATATCGTTGTGCGTTCCTCCGGTCTCCTGGTGGTAGCGGATCCAGTAATGAGCAGGGCCGATCAGTAAGGTGGTGTTGATAAAAAAACTTTTGTAAACCAGATTATAACTATAACCCGGGGCAAGGCCCAGCGAGGTAAAGCGGATCTCATCGACATTCGCTTTGGGATTATCCAGTCGCAGCTTCTGCGGAGTGATGGCAGAGTCGCCCCGTATATCAAAGGAGCTGACGATAAAACCGATCAATGCAGAGCCATTACTTTTCAATTGCTGATCGAGAAAAGTATAGGCCGACCGCATAGAAAAGTTTTTATAATTAAAAACGTAGCCAAAGGAAGTACCAAAATTACGCGTGGTGATATCCGGTCGTTGCGGAAAGGGCTGATCACCTTTTACACTTAATGACGGATAGGTATAATAGAATCCCGAATACTTTTGCCAGTAGGCATCGGCCAGAAATCGTTTACTTACCGCACTTACCTGCAAATCTTTTACTTCACTATTGCCATACCGGCTGATGTTTTTTATACCGAAGGGAACAGACATAGAAGCCTCCAGCCCTACGTCAAACACATTGACATTTAACCCGATGTTATAGGAATTATTAGGCGTAAAGGAAGTCTTGTTTTTCCCATCCTTCTGGCTGGAGATACGGAAGGTGAGTTCTCTTTTTTTGAAAACCGGGCCAATGAAAAAATAATCACCGAAATTTTTGACGTATTGATTCTGAAGCGTGTCAATATCCTGCGCATCAGCGGACAATAAGCCTAGCCCTCCGCAAAATATCAGCAGGAAAAAACGCTGCATTACAAAATGTATTCGCTTAGATCTTTATTTTTCACAAAACCACTCAGTCTTTCTTTTACCATCTCTTTCGTCACCACCAGTTTGGATTGGGCGGGGATTTTATCCGGAACGTCAAAAAGAAATTCATTGAGCAGCTTGCTCATTACGGTATGCAGCCTTCGTGCACCTATGTTTTCAATTTCACTGTTGAAATGAAATGCCGCCTCTGCAATCTCATCAATCGCCTCATCATCGAACGTGATCGAAACGTCTTCCGCTTCAAACAAAGCAAAGTATTGCTTTGTCAGTGCGTTCTTGGGTTCTTTTAATATGCGCACAAAATCTTCGCGCGTCAGGTTATTCAACTCCACACGAATCGGAAAGCGTCCCTGTAATTCAGGAATTAAGTCCGATGGCTTCGACATATGAAATGCACCGGCTGCTACAAACAAAACATGATCGGTCTTGATGATGCCATATTTGGTATTCACCGAGCTGCCTTCTACAATTGGAAGTAAATCGCGCTGCACCCCTTCACGGCTTACATCAGGACCACTTCCGCCTTTCTTGCCTGCGCCTGTTGCAATTTTATCAATCTCATCAATAAAAATAATTCCTGCATCTTCTGCCCTGCGAATGGCTTCCTCTTTCACTTCATCCATATCAATGAGCTTAGCTGCTTCTTCTTCCAGCAAAATTCTGCGCGCTTCAGCTACGGTCACTTTTCTTTTCTTTGATTTCTTTGGCATCATGCCGCTGATCATGTCCTGCAGGTTGATCATCGATGCCTCGTCCATCATACCCGCACCGATCATACCTACATTGCTGCCACTACCTTGTTTGATGTCGATTTCAATCTTACGCTCTTCAAGTTCTCCGTTTTTTATTTTTTCACGAAACAGGTTACGTGTACGTTCATTCAATTCGGAATCGTTGGTTGGCATGTCGTCATTCTCTTCTGCATTAGCCGATTGAGTGGTAAAGCCAGCTGATCGCTTCATGGGAGGGATAAGCGCATCGAGAATAAGATCTTCCACTGCCTGCGCGGCTTTCTCTTTTACTTCTTCCTTCTTGCGTGCCTTCACCATATTTACGGATTGCTCCACCAGGTCGCGTACCATACTCTCTACATCGCGGCCAACATAACCCACTTCCGTAAACTTCGATGCCTCCACTTTTACAAATGGAGCATCGGCAATCTTGGCCAGTCTTCGTGCAATTTCCGTTTTACCCACACCGGTAGCTCCAATCATCAGGATGTTATTCGGAATAATCTCGTTACGGATTTCCGACTTCACATTCATCCTCCTCCAGCGATTACGTAAAGCGATGGCCACATTACGCTTCGCTTCAAACTGACCGATAATGTACTTGTCTAATTCCGCTACAATCTGCTGAGGTGTTAAATATGTTGAATCCATTTTAAATCAGTTACCAGTTACATTGTTTCCAGTGGTGTCCTCAAAATCATTCCAATTGACATCTACATAGAGTGAGTTTATTTATTCTCTTACTCAAACATCATACTCATCATGCATCGTCTGATTACGAAGTGAGATCTTTGACAGACTGCGTTCCATATAAAGAGTCGAGGTGCAATATGTCTCATCACATTCTGACTGCGAATAAACCAAACTATTCGATAAAATCAGCTTTTGTAGCGTTTTCTTCCATACCCTTCAACAATCAATGCGGCAACTGCTTTAGACGAACGTCTTATCTGGCTACCTTTCTTCATACAATTTCAGCTTTGGAAATGATAGCGACATCTTATGACTTCAATAGCAAGACGTTTTTCGTTTTTAAATATATCAGGTTCTCTATCACTTTTCATTTCATTCTACCAGTAACTGGAAACAGGTAACTGTACTTGTCAGCCTTTCACTTCCTGTAATACAAACTCCATGGGCTTAGTCACCTTCTCTTTCAACAGCGCCACTTTCAATACTTCATCTACAGTATCTACATAATGAAACGTCAATCCTTTGATATACTGCTTTTCGATCTCAAGGATATCTCGCTTGTTCTTCGCACTGAGGATAATTTCTTTGATTCCTCCACGCTTGGCGGCTAACATTTTTTCCTTGATACCTCCTACCGGTAATACTTTCCCCCGTAATGTAATCTCACCCGTCATAGCCAGGTTCGACTTTATCTTACGTTGTGTAAATATCGATGCCAGTGAAGTAAGCATGGTAATACCTGCCGATGGGCCGTCTTTAGGAACAGCTCCTGCCGGCACGTGCACATGCAAATCGTATTGCTGAAACAAACGGTGATCAATGTTCAGCGAAGCGGCATTTGATTTCAGATAAGAAAGGGCTGCCACCGCAGATTCTTTCATCACATCGCCTAACTGACCCGATAATGTCAACACTCCTTTTCCCCGGCTCAGACTCGACTCAACAAAAAGAATATCGCCACCCACCTGTGTCCAGGCAAGACCGGTTACTACTCCGGCAAAGTCATTGCCCTGGTACAGTTCTTCATCAAAGATCTCCGCACCCAATACTTTCAACACATACGCTACCGTAACCTTCTCTGGTGCCTCTTCTTCCATAGCGACCAGTTTGGCCACGCTGCGCACCACAGATCCTATTTTACGTTCCAGGTTTCTTACTCCCGATTCGCGCGTATAGCTTTCGATTATTTTAAGAACAGCGTCCTTATCAAACTTGATATCTTTTATTTTAAGTCCATGTTCCAGTATCTGTTTGGGAATCAAATGCTGGATGGCGATCTGCAGTTTTTCTTCTACCGTATAACCTGTCAGTTCAATGATCTCCATCCGGTCGCGCAAAGCAGGGTGAATGGTATCCAGTGAATTGGCCGTAGCGATGAACAATACTTTGGAAAGATCATACTCCACTTCCAGGTAGTTATCACCAAAAGCATTGTTCTGTTCCGGATCCAATACTTCCAGCAAAGCCGAAGACGGATCGCCACGGAAATCAGAACGTACTTTATCGATCTCATCTAAAATAAAAACCGGGTTCGATGATTTTGCTTTCTTTATGTTCTGCAAAATCTTGCCCGGCATCGCTCCGATGTAGGTCTTTCGATGACCGCGAATCTCCGCCTCATCATGCACTCCACCTAACGACATGCGTATGTACTGACGCTGTAAGGATTTGGCAATGGATCTCCCTAACGAAGTTTTACCAACACCGGGAGGTCCATACAAACAAAGTATCGGCCCTTTCATGTCTTGTTTCAGTTTCAGCACTGCCAGGTATTCCAGTATCCGGTTCTTTACTTTGGCTAAGCCGAAATGATCTTTATCCAGAATTTTCTTGGCACGCTTCAGATCAAAATCATCGGTAGTGTACTCCTGCCAGGGCAAATCCAGCATGAACTCTACGTAATTCATCGTCACAGGAAACTCAGCCGCCTGCGGGTTAATCCGTCTTAGTTTATCGAGCTCTTTATTAAAGTGAGTGGCGGTTGCTTTCGACCATTTCTTTTCTGCCGCACGCTTATGCAGCTTCTCCACTTCCTTATCTGGTCCGTCATAACCCAATTCATCCTGCAGCACTTTCATCTGCTGGCGCAGGAAGTAATCACGCTGTTGCTGATCGATATCGGTATGTACTTTTTTCTGAATCTCGCTTTTGATCTCCAGCATCTGAATTTCCTTCAGCATGTATTGCAGCAGCAACGTGCCGCGATCGCTGATGTTACTGGTCTCTAAGATCTTTTGCTTGTCGCTGACTTCTACATTCAGGTTCGATGCAAGAAAGTGAATAAGAAACGAAGTGCTCTGAATGTTATCCAGCGCCACGTGTGCTTCCTGCGGAATTTCAGGATTAAGGCGCAGTATTTTAGAAGCGGCATCTTTCAGTGATTGCACCAGCGCCCTTACTTCTTTGCTTTTCAAATCGAGCAGCGGCTCGGTCTGCAATTCAATATGTGCCGTCAGGAAAGGATCTTCCTGCACAAAATCCTTTACCGCATAGCGGTTCTTACCCTGGATAATGATGGTGGTATTTCCATCGGGCAGCACCAGCATTTTAATGATGCGTGCTACGGTGCCAAAGCGATACAGATCTTCGATACCCGGCTCTTCGGCCTGCTTGTTTTTTTGCGACAACACACCTACAATACGGTTGCCCTGATACGCTTTTTTGATCAGACGTATTGATTTCTGGCGTGTTACCGTTATAGGCATGACTACTCCCGGAAAAAGAACCGTGTTCTTGATGGGGAGAATGGAAAGCTCTTCAGGGAGATCTTCCGGTTTCAGGTCAGATTCCTGCTCAGGATTAATCAGTTGAATGAGTTCCTCAGAATCTTCTTGTGCGAGTGGTGCTATAGCTAATGATTTAAACATGATTCGATGCCAATTTGACACAAAAAACCCGTGTCTCCAATTAAAATGTACTGGTCGCCTAAAGAGTCAATCCGAATGCCATTCTTTGCTTATACGGCAAATTTATTTCAACTTTCGTCAGTTCCGTTATATTAAAAACAATTATCAGGTGTACCTGAAACCTCACTTTTTAATCGTAATCGCCCTTATTTTAACTATTGAGAGCCACCCTGCTTTTGCTCAAAAGAAAAAAATGAAAAGTGCAGGCGTGGTTCAGCTCAATGACTCAATTTCCACCTACAGCCAGTCTGACATATTCCGCTTCCCTAATATCAACAAAGTACGCTTTTACTACGATGCCACTAAGCTGAAACGAATTCGCCAGCAAGACGATGCCGGGCAGTTTGAGCCCATGTACAAAGAACTTAAAAGTTACGTAGCCAGCTTCGGAATAGAAAATTTCAGCAAAAACACACCCATGCTCTGGCAGTTGGCCAAGCTTTCAGAAAAATTTGGCCCGAAAGGAGAAGCCTTACTTCTTTATAAGCTTGTTCTCAAACATCATCAGCAAGGCATCAATCTGCAGGATATTTATAAAAAATACGATTCGATAGAGACCGATAAGAAAGAGTATTACGTAAAGCTCGACTTCTATTATCAGCTGGTTAACTATCGGAAAGAAATTGACACACTGCGTCCGCCTCAATCGGTGCTGGTGAATATGGGCGGAAATGTCAACTCACCCAAGGAAGATTATGGCCCCACCATTGGTAACGTAGACACTCTTCTTCTGTTCACATCAAAAAGAAAAGAACGCATTGTGGACATGGAGCGATTATATGATGAAGATTTATTTTTCAGCTCAAAAGACAATGATGGTATATGGTCAGAAGCACAAGCGTTCAAAACCATAAACACTACTTATAATGAGGGCTCGGCCTGCTTAAGCCAGGATGGAAAATACCTCTTCTTCTCACGCTGTAATACACCTGAGTCGCTCGGTAATTGTGATTTGTACATGGCTACGCTTAATAAAGAGGGTACCTGGGGTTTGGTGAAAAATCTGGGCGCGAATGTAAACAGCCCGGGTTGGGATTCGCATCCTTCATTAACGCATAAAGGAGACACGTTATTCTTCGCTTCCAATCGCATTGGTGGCTTCGGTCTTTCTGATATTTATTTTTCAGTAAAAGATGCAAAAGGTGTTTGGACAAAGGCACAAAATGCCGGGCCAATCATCAACACTTTGCAAAGTGAAGTGAGTCCATTCTATCATCACCGGTTTAATGTATTGTACTTTAGTTCCAACGGCCACCCGCTCAACTTTGGTGAATTTGATATTTACAAATCGTACTACAAAAACAAGGGATGGAGCGAGCCTAAAAACATCGGGCCTTTGGTCAATGGCACCGGTGCTGAGTATTATTTCACCATCGACTCAAAGTCGCAGGACTTATACTATGCGCGCTCCGAAGAAGAGGATAAAAAAAATCTTGACCTCTTTTCATTCCCTGTACCTATGGAAGCGCAGCCCGAAGCGATAGCTAACCTGAAGGGTACACTGAAAGACCGGACAGGCAAGCCGATGAAAGGAATTGTTTCGGTTATTGACCTGGATGAAGGCGTTGAAGTATCTCCTAAATTTTTACGCGAAGATGGATCATTTGATTTTACATTGATCAATAAACGAAAATACCTGCTCATTATTCAGGGGGATGAGTTCTTCCGCATTGAAGAAATTTTCTTTATGGATGGCGATCAGGAGATGAATAAAATAGCTGAGCCCATTGAAACGCGGATTGCCTTCTCATCACTGGAGTTTGAAAATGGCAAGTCCGACATCCTTGCATCCATGCATAACGATTTGAGCAAGCTGGGAAATTTTCTTTTAGACCATCCCCACTTAAAGCTCACCATCTCCGGCCATACCGATTCGCAGGGAAAAGAAGAATCGAATCTTCGCTTATCGCAGGCACGTGCCGATGCCATCAAGTACTTCCTTTCCTACGAGTATAAAATTGATGCCGAGCGCATCACTGCAATCGGATACGGCAGCTCGAAGCCGATTATCTTAAAGGAAGAAACAGACGATCACAAGCAACTCAATCGCAGGGTGGAGTTCGAAATCAGCAAGAAAGAGTAAACACCTTTCATCACGCTTTTATTTATTAATTCAATCCGGTTTCTCATATTCGGTTTCCTAAACCGATGATCCATGATTAACCGAACCCTTTTTATCCCGGCCATACTGATGTGTGGCCTTATTGCCCATGCTCAAACGGAGATCAATCCGAAAATAAAACCGGATAAAGACAAGTTGTTTGTTGCTTCCGAAATTGATCAAAAGTCAGGTAGCTATAAGCAGGTAGCGAAGGACATCTGGAGCTATGCAGAGCTTGGCTTCAATGAAACCAAAAGCACTACCCGCCTGCAGGAGGTATTGAAAAGCGAAGGCTTTAAAGTAGAAGGCGGAGTTTCGGAAATGCCCACTGCGTTTGTTGCCACGTACGGCTCCGGCAAACCGGTGATTGGAATTCTTGCAGAGTTCGATGCGCTGCCCGGTTTATCGCAGGACAGTGCGTCAACAAAGAAACCAGTGATTGAAGGAGCGGGTGGCCATGCCTGCGGTCATAACCTGTTTGGTACTGCTTCCACAGCAGCAGCGATTGCTTTGAAGGACTGGCTGATCAAAAACAAAAAAGCAGGAACAGTAAAAGTATTTGGCACTCCTGCAGAAGAAGGCGGTGCTGCGAAAGTATATATGGTGCGCGATGGATTGTTTGATGATGTGAGCACAGTGTTACACTGGCATCCCTCCAGTGCCAACGATGCAAGCCCGCAATCCTGTCTTGCTATTAAACAGACCATGTTCCGTTTTTATGGTAAGTCCGCACACGCAGCAGCAGCACCCGATGCAGGCCGCTCTGCATTGGATGGCCTCGAAGCAATGAACTACATGGTGAACCTGATGCGGGAACACGTGCCACAGGAAGCGCGTATTCATTACATCATCAGTAAAGGCGGGCTGGCAGCCAATGTTGTTCCTGATTTTGCCGAAGCGGAATACATGGTACGACATCCGGATGCACGCATGGTGGAAGAGATCTGGGACCGTATTGTGAAAGCAGGTGAAGGTGCGGCTTCCGGCACGGGCACCACTATGAAGTACGAAGTGATCTCCGGCTCTTTTAACCTGATGCCCAACGAAACACTATCCAGGTTAATGTATAACAATCTCAAAACTGTGGGGGGAGTGAATTATACACCGGAAGAAGTAGCGTTTGCAAAGCAACTGCAAACAACACTCACGGGTAAAGTACCGCCACTTACTAACGCACAAAATGTAGAACCCTATAAAACAGGCGGCTTCTTTCCTGCTTCTACCGATGTAGGCGATATCACCTGGGTGGTTCCTACTGCAGGATTTGGCACTGCTACGTGGGTGCCCGGTGTTCCCGCTCACTCCTGGCAGGCGGTAGCAACCGGAAGCACGATTGGTTTGAAAGGAATGATCAACGCGGCCAAGATCATCGCCATGACTGGTATTGATATCTTTAACAATCCCACGATCATCGATAAAGCAAAAAAAGAACTCGATGAAAAAGTGGGCGATGGCTTTAAATACAAGTCCATGATTGGCGACCGTAAGCCTCCGCTGGATTTCAGGAAGGGAAAGTGATTCCCTTCCTCATTTCTTATTCTTCCCAGATTTTGGGATTTCTACTGGTATGAATAACTGCGTAGATCTCTACCTCGTGGGAAAATTCGTTTATAATGAAGTGAATCAAAAAAGGAAATTTATGAATCAGGCAGCAACGAATATCCTTGTACCTTATGCTATAGCGATAAGGGTTTGAGCTTAATTCTTCAATCTGTTTCGTTACCTGCTTTTGAAATCTCAAGCCTAAACCTTCCACTTCATTATTGTACCAGTCGGAAGCTTGTTGAATGTCTTGTAAGGCATCCGTGTCTATCCTTACCTTGTACTTCTTCATTACCTGGACTTCAGACTTTTTGATGCTTTAGTCCAATCCAAAAGCCGATCCTGATCTTTTTTTGATTTCTTGACCCTGTCTAAAACCAATGCCTGATGTTGTTTTGGAATAGATGCATCCTCTTCCCACAAAGCCTCGCTGAGCTTTAGTTTTTCCTGGGGAGATAATTGTTTTACTGCTTCAACAAGTTGCTGAAGATCAAGATGAATATGTATACTGGTCATAAACCGATCATTTGTATTGTAAAATAATCAATTATCCTCCCGTGATCAACTTGGCAATATCATTATAGAAAACAAAAATCATCAGCACCAAAAGAATACCCATGCCTACTTTCAAAGCAGTTTCAAATACCTTTTCACTCGGCTCACGTCCGCTTACCATTTCATAGAGCAGGAATACGACATAACCGCCATCCAGTCCCGGAATAGGAAGCAGATTCATAAAAGCCAATACCATCGACAGTAAGCCGGTCATGCGCCAGAAGTTATACCAGTCCCATTCACCACCATAAGCTTGTGCCATACCGATGGGGCCGGATAAAGACTTCTTAACGGAAAGCTGGCCGGTAAATAATTTACGGAATGCTTTAAGCTGAACACCAATGATGCTGAAAGCCCTGCCGGGACCTTGTACCAACGCCTCGCCAAAAGTATAGTGTACGGATTTTTCCGCCTCTTTAGGAATGGAAGCGAAGAAACCGATCGTGGAGTCTCCTTTAAAGTATTCATTAAAAGTGAGCACCTCATTTCCTCTTTTCACTTTAAGATGAATCGAATCCTGATTCTTTATCAACGGTTTCACCTCATCAAAATAAGTAACGGGATGTCCCTGCGCTTCGATAATTAAATCGCCTTTCTTAAGAATCTTTTTTGCAAGCGAGCTATCCGCTATCAGATCCACGCTGGCGGGTCTTCGTGGCCAGAGGAAGGTCATCACGGCTTCTTTCTTATTGAATTTTTCAATGAAATCCGATGGAATGGAAATCGTTACTTCCTGATCGCCACGCAATACGGTATAAGTGGAATTCTGTGTAAGCAATACATCAGGCTTGGAGATATCATCAAAGTATTCAAACTCTTTGCCATTAATCCGGATTATTTTATCTCCATTCTTAAATCCGATCTGCTCGGCCAGTTCCATCGCCTGCACACCACCATGTTTGTTTACATAGTCATTGGAGATAAAACGATCGCCAATAAAATAAACGATACCAATAAATATGATGATCCCCACGATCACGTTGACAATCACACCGCCTAGCATGACAATCAGACGCTGCCATGCGGGCTTGGAACGAAATTCCCACGGCTCAGGCGGAGCTTTCATCTGGTCTTTGTCCATGCTCTCGTCTACCATACCGGCAATTTTCACATAGCCACCCAGCGGGAACCAGCCTATACCATATTCCGTATCCCCTTTCTTGATCTTTAAAAGAGAAAAGTTGAGTACGTTGGCCATCGGGAATAAGAAGTCAAAGAAGAGATAGAACTTCTCTACTTTAATATTAAACGTTCGCGCAGTGATAAAATGACCCCACTCGTGCACCACAATCAAAATCGAAAGGCTCAGCAGAAGCTGGGCCGTCATAATCATTCCTTCCATTACTTTATTAGTTCAAATGCTTTAATACGCGTTTCTTTATCTGTCATCACATAATCCTCATAACCGGGATTAGCAACAAAATCCATTTTCAATAAACAATGTTCCACTACGTCCGACATTTCGAGGAAACCAATCCTGTCTTTTAAAAATTCACTCACCACTACTTCATTGGCCGCATTCAGCACGCAAGGCATGTTACCTGCACGATGGAGCGCCTCAAAAGCAAGCGCAAGATTACGAAAAGTTTCCATATCCGGTTTTTCGAAAGTAAGGGCCGGATAAGCGGCAAAATCAAACCTGGGGAAATTACTCTTCAACCGTTCCGGATAGGTCATGGCAAACTGGATAGGCAAACGCATATCGGGCAGTCCGAGTTGCGCCTTGACCGATCCGTCCTGAAACTGCACCAGTGAATGCACAATGGACTGCGGATGCACCACTACCTCCACCTGCTCCGGCTTTAATCCAAAAAGCCATTTGGCTTCAATGACTTCCAGCCCTTTATTCATGAGCGTAGCCGAATCAATCGTCACCTTGGCACCCATGGTCCAGTTGGGATGTTTGAGCGCCTGTGCTTTGGTGATCGAAGCAAGGTCCTGTTTCTTCTTCCCGCGAAACGGTCCGCCCGATGCGGTAAGAATGATCTTCTCGATCGGATTATGAAATTCTCCTACCAGGCATTGAAAGATGGCCGAGTGCTCTGAATCAACAGGAAAAATATTCACTCCCTTTTCCCTGGCCAGGCGGGTGATCAGCTCACCGGCTACGACCAGCGTCTCTTTATTTGCCAAAGCAATATTCTTTCCTGCCTCGATCGCTTTGATGGTAGGCTTCAGTCCGGAATATCCCACAAGGGCAGTCAACACCAGATCGATGGAATCCATCTGCACAATGGAGGCGAGCGATTTCTCACCGGCAAATACTTTTATACCCAATGGATCCAGCGCCTGCTTCACCTGCAGGTAGTGATCTTCATTGACAATGACTACCGCGTTGGGATTAAATTTTCTTGCTTGCTCAATCAGCAAGGCAGAATTGTTCTGTGCGGTGAGTACCTCCACCTCAAAAAAATCGGGATGAGCTGCAATAACTTCCAGTGCCTGCGTGCCAATGGAACCGGTGGAGCCAAGAATGGCGATGCGTTTTTTATTTTGCAAAGAAAGAGAAAATTAAAGTCGACAAATTGATTTGAGATTATAGAGTGGTGATTGTTGATTTGAGATTTGAAAACAGAGGTTTCATAACGATGCGTTTTTGTTCATTTGTCGTAGTCTGGTCTCTTCTTCTATCTTTCTTTTGGTCGTATCTACCGATTTTACAAATATAGAAACCAATTCGTTACACTCTTTGATAGCCAAATGCTCCGGTTTGATGTAATTCGTTCCTGCCAGTATTTTCAGGCAATTCAATGATTCACGAAGTTCTTTAAGAACGATTCCTAATTTATGGACAAAGTCTCTTTTTGATTCCGATCCTTGAGCCTCACCGTAATTCAAAGCAGGCGATGTTGAAGAACGAAGTAATTGACCGGTAAGATGATTCGTTATTCGGTCTTCCGGCAATGATTTAATAAGATGTACTACCTGAATGGAGAAATCGATCAATCTGATTTCAAGTTCTTTGCTGTTCATCGCTCATTTATGTTTGGTAAATCACAATTCACTAATCACAACTCACCAATCGCCAATCAATTTAAACATTTCATCAGATCAACTTACCTAATTCCTCTGCAATCTTCCTGTCATTAGACAACCGCGGCACTTTATTCTGCCCTCCCAATTTACCCAGCGATTTCATATAGTCAATAAACGAATTACGCTTCAGTGAAGTGATTCTGAGTGTGCGCAATATGCTGCCCGAAATCAAGTCATCGTAATACACATTCAGGGTACGCAATTGGTTATCGAGCTCCAGTTCAAACGCAGTGATATCATGGGGTACTTTCGCAAACTCAACGAGCCATTCGTGATGAGGCATGCCTTCGTCAGGCGACACATGAGGAGCCACCGTAAATTCCACCAGCTCTACTTCCGGAAATTTTTGCATCGTAAATTTCATCGCCTTCTCTACCTCTTCGCCAATCACGTGCTCGCCAAAAGCAGAGATGAAATGCTTGATTCGTCCACTCACCACAAGGCGATACGGATTGCTGGAAACAAATTTGATCGTATCACCGATGGAATATCCCCACAGCCCTGCGTTGCTGTTGATGACCAGTGCATAGTTTTTTCCCAGCTCTACTTCATCAATACTTAAGCGCGTAGGGTTGTCGTTAAAATATTCTTCTACCGGAATAAATTCATAAAAGATTCCGTTGTTCAGCAGCAACAACAAACCTTCGGCATGCTGCGAATCCTGGTAGGCAATAAATCCTTCCGATGCCGGATACGTCTCGATGGAATCTACCTTCCTGCCAATCGAATCAAACAGCTTGGCGCGATACGGTTCAAAGTTGACACCTCCATATACAAACATCGAAAAGTTGGGAAACACCTCTTTGATCTTCTTGCCTGTGCGCTGCTGTATGCGGTCGAAATACATTTGCGCCCAGGGTGGTATGCCCGAGATCAGCGTCATGTTCGCATGAAGCGTTTCATCGATGATCTTGTCCAGCTTCTCTTCCCAGTCTTCAATACAGTTGGTTTCGTAGCTCGGCTTTTGATTCGTTCTCAGAAAACCGGGAATCAAGTGATTGCTAATGCCGGAAAGCCGGCCGGTTTTTATTCCCGCTACTTCATCCAGTTCAGGGCTTCCAGATAAAAAGATCAGGTTGCCATCCAGGAATGACGAATGCCCTGTTTCATGCACATAGCTTAAGGTGGCATTGCGCGCACTTACAAAATGAGTGGAAGCCGATTCTTTCGATATCGGAATGTACTTGGTGCCCGAAGTAGTGCCGGAGGTCTTTGCAAAATAAGCAGGCTTGCCGGGCCAGAGAATGTTGGGCTCACCTGCGATTACTTTTTCAACATAAGGTTTTAACCCTTCGTAGTCGCGAACAGGGACCTGGTTTTTGAAATCGGGATACGTGCGAATGGACTCAAAGCCATGATCTTTTCCGAAAAGAGTGTCCTTCCCTCCTTTGATCAGCGATTGAAAAACACGGAGCTGAGTTTCACCGGGGCGTGACGACCACGCTTTGGTTTGTCTGTCGATGTAAGCAGCAAAAGGTTTTGCCAGAAGAGAACGAATACCCATAGGATACAAAATTACACGTTAACAGCTAATCCAACTCTTACAATTTGATTTAAAAAAATGGTCGTGGTGAAAAGGTATTGATTAACTGATGCAGCGCGGGATTCACCTGATTATTACAACTTACCTGAGGCCGCGGGCAGATAGCTCATCGCCCGATGTAACAAGAAGGCCGCGGCTAGGAATCATTGATTGGAGCGGTCGCACGACCGCTCCAATCAATGATCTATAAAAGCTTCCTAGGTTCGAACGCCAGCGTTCGAACCTAGGAAGCTTACTCAGGTTGCGCGCCTGCGCACTTTATGCGAAGTGATATGATATCTTGCGCGCACGCAGTGCTAAACTTGATCAACCCTTAGGTCACTACTTAATCGCTATACGACATTATTTAATTTAACCGGGGGTTTTCACTGCCATTCTTTCCGTTTTCCCTGTTCCGGGACGATTTTTGATCCCGGACGAAACTAAATGATGCGGAAAAACATCCTGCATTGCTTACCGTTAGTTAAAAAGTATAAAAGAGTGAAGACATCACTATTGCCGGTACTTATGCGTTACATTGAAAAAATTTCATTCACCATGACCAACCGCGGAGCAAAAACGATTTTAACTGCGCATTTCCACCATCGGGCATCCGGTTTATTCAGCATCTAATTTCCAATTATGAAGACCTTACAAACTATTCTTATTGCATTTATTGCCGGCCTGGCCGGAGCCTACGTATTTAACTCCTATCAGCAGGAAAAAACGAGGCGCGAAGAAAAAAATACGCCATACACTCCTATCAGCGATTACATTCCTTCGCAAGCGTATCAACCCAATAGCGTAGCCTCACTGGCAAGTACCAATACCGCCAGTCTTGCGGGTGACAGGATAGACTTCAGCGAAGCCGCTGCCAGAGCTACCCCAAGTGTGGTGTTTATCAACAGCATTTCACAGGAAGCCAGTTATACCACCTGGGATTGGTTTTTCGGAGGTGGTGGCGGCCCGCAAACGCGTGTCAGCTCCGGTTCGGGTGTCATCTTTACTTCCGATGGGTACATCGTCACTAACAACCACGTAGTAGAGGGCGCTGAAAACCTGGAAGTGATCTATAACAAAAACGTGTACGAAGCTGAACTGATCGGTACCGATCCTTCCACCGACCTTGCCGTATTAAAAATCAAAGAGACCAATCTTCCTGCCATCTCCATAGGCAGCTCAAAGAACCTCGCTGTAGGCGAATGGGTAGTGGCGGTAGGTAATCCTTTCTCCTTATCTTCCACAGTTACCGCTGGTATTGTCAGTGCCAAGGGAAGAAGAATCAACATCGTAGAAGATAAATTTCCGATTGAATCCTTTATACAAACTGATGCCGCCATTAATCCGGGCAACTCGGGTGGTGCACTGGTAAACAGAAGTGGTGAACTGGTGGGCATCAACACCGCCATACTTTCGCGCACCGGTTCCTATACCGGTTATGCTTTTGCCGTGCCGGTAGACATCGCCAAAAAAGTAGTGGACGACCTGATCAAGTACGGTGTTTCGCAGAAAGCACTGTTGGGCGCAAATATCATTGAGTTTGATTTTCAGAATGCCAAAAAGATGGGCCTCGATGTAAGCTCCAAAAATTTCAAAGGCGTGCTGGTGGAAAGTGTTGACGCGGATGGCGCAGCGCACACAGCCGGATTAAAGCCGGGTGACATCATTACCCGATTAGGTGCAATTGATATCAACAGCGAGAGCGCTTTCGAAGAAGAGCTCAGCTACCGCTTTCCCGGAGATAAGATCACCCTTACTTACCTGCACAATGGTAAATCTACTACCACCGACATAACCCTGCTGAACAAATACGGTGATACCAACCTCGTCAAAAGAAAAATCTATAGCGATGTTACTGTCGGAGCAAGCATGGAAGCTGTCGACTACGGAGTAAAAGTCTTTAAGATAAAGGATGGAATGTTCAGAAAAATCGGCCTACCCGAAAACTATACCATCATCCAGATCAACCGCAGGCAAGTGAAAGACCCACAGGATGTGATTGAGTTTTTCAGCAAATACAAAGGACGTGTACTGCTCTACGGTATCACCGGCTCCAAACAGGAAATGCCTTTGCAGTTTTACTTGCAATAGTGCCAGGCTGTAGGCTACAAGCTACTAGCTAAAGCTTGTAGCCAGTAGCTTGTGGCCTCCACTATCCACCTACGTCCTCACCCGGCTTCACCCTCGGTGTGGTGCGTTTTGTTCCATCGTACAGTTCGTATTCCAGCAGACGGCAATCAATCTTGGCGGAATAGAACTCAATTCTTCGCGCGGCTTTCAATCCTATTTTCTTGGCAAGATTAAGATTACCGGTATAGATATATCCCTTGTAGCCTTTGCACTTCTTCTTCATGAAGTCGCCCATGCGTGCATAAGTCAGTTCCAGCTCCGCTTCGTCTCCAAGGCGTTCACCATATTCGGGGTTGAAGAAAACAACGCCTCCTGTTTCCGGTACGCGGGTAGTTTCAAAGTCGCCAACGGCAAATTGAATCAGGTGCTCTACACCGGCCATGCGTGCATTTACTTTCGATATCCCGATGGCATCATCACTGATGTCCGTGGCAATGACGGTAAGCGGCACTTCGTTCACCTTGCTGCGTAAGTCCTGCAGTTCTTTTTTATACACCGAAGCATCGTAGCCCAGCAAGTGCATGAAGGCGTAGTTCTCGCGATACAATCCGGGCCTGCGGTCGGTGGCCAGCAACACGGCTTCAATCGCCAGCGTGGCCGAGCCACACATCGGGTTAACAAAAGCCGAGGCCCTGTCCCACTTCGAAGCCATAATAGTCGCACAGGCCAGCGCTTCCAGCATAGGTGCCTTTCCGGGAATCTTGCGATAGCCATGCTTGGAAATGGTAGGCCCCGAAGTATCGACAAACACTTCGGCCCAGTTGTCTTTCCAGTACAGGTTGATCACCGCACGGTTAAGATCAGAGCCGGAGTCAGGCCGGCCCATGGTTTCCCTGCGCATACGGTCTACAATAGCATCTTTCACTTTTACATTGGCAAACATGCTGTTGTTCACAAACAGGTTATCTACGTGGTTGGTCACAGAGAAGTAGCCGTCTTTCGCCAGGATCTCCTCCCATTTGATATGAATGAGCCCGTGGTATAATTCTTCCGGATGGTCGGCCTTAAATTCCCTGATGGAATAAAGCACCTGGCTCGCGCAGCGCAGATTCAGATTGAGTTTGATGCAATCATTAAGCGTGCCTTCCAGTTCCAGGCCCGTAGCAAAAACCCGTTTAGGTTCAAAGCCCAGCTCACGCACTTCCTGCTCTACATAAGGAGCAAGTCGTTTCATGCAGCTGATAATAATACGGGAGGGCTTACTAAAATCCATGTTATATATAAATGTTAAAGAAACAACAATCAAAGTACACTTAACTGGCAACCGGAAACGGGTAGCTATTTCACGTAAGTGACCTCTTTCACGTCAAAGGTACGCACACCCTCGCGGCTTTCCATTTGCAGCAGGCCCATTTCATCCGTACCGGTAATGGTGCCTTCAAATTCGCGGCCTGCAGCAGCAAACCAATGCACTTCCTTTCGCCAATACATGCGTTGCAGATAATCAGCCTTCAGCTGTTCCTGTTTGTTTTGCTTTAGCTGTAGATAACGCTGCTCCAGTTTCAGCAGCAGCTTTTCCAGTTCCAGGCTCAGATCAAATTCAGTTCCGCTCATCAGGGCCATGGAGGTAGCCGCGGGCAGGGCAAACACTTTCTGGTTTACATTCAGCCCCACGCCAGCTATGGATTGCGACAGGTATGCTCCGCTCAGCTGATTTTCGATCAGGATACCGCATACTTTCTTTCCTTTGATCAGGATATCATTCGGCCATTTGATTTTTGCATCATCATCAAAATAAAGCTGCAGGTAATCCGTCAACCCTAATGCTACCACGCGCTGAAGATAGAACTGGTCTTTCACCGGAAGGAACTTCGGCTTCAGCAAAAGAGACATTGTAAAATTCAGGCCGATAGTCGCCTGCCACGTATTACCACGCTGGCCGCGGCCGGCCGTCTGATGATCCGTAATTACCAAAGTACCTTCCGGGGTCTCCGCCTTTTGCATCAGTTCAGCTAAGAGCGTGTTGGTTGAATGACATTCTGGCACATAAACCAGATTTTTACCTGTGAAAAGCGTACTGGCAGGGATTTTATACAATGTAAATTTGGTTAGCTTTGCCGGTTACCGGTATTTAAAACTCAAAAATAGCTTAATGGCGAAAAGAAAGAAGGAAACTAAAGCCGATTCGGAAGAACTCAGCCAGGTAATTGTAAAGGGAATGCAGGAGAAAAAGGCGTCCGACATCGTAGTTCTGGACCTTCGTAAAGTAAAAAATGCCGTAGCCGATTTTTTTGTCATCTGTTCAGGCAATTCCGATAAGCAACTCGATGCCATTGCTGACTCCATTGATGATGAAGTATACAAGACGCTGAAGGAAAACCCATGGCACTCCGAAGGCAAAAACAATAAAGAGTGGATGTTGCTCGACTATATCACCGTAGTCGCCCACGTGTTCAAGAAAGACAGAAGAACAGCTTTTGCATTGGAAAAACTGTGGGGCGATGCAGAAATCACTGAAATTGAAGATTAAAGAACTTAATTTACACGCAGACGTTATTCATTTTGAAATTTAGAAATAATGGCAGATAAAGAAAGAGAGAACAAGGTATTACCTCCTAAAGTACCAAGACCTAACTACCAGATGTGGATTATTCTTGCATTGGTAGCGGTAATCCTTGCAGTCACTTACTTCACACGCACAGGCGAGCTGATTGAAATCCAATCCAGCAAATTCAGAGACATGGTGCAAAGTAAGGACGTAAGGAAGGTAGTGCTCATCAAAAACGAAGACCTGGTTGAAATCACCCTGAACTCAGAAGCACTTCAAAACGCGAAATACAAATCCGAGCTCGAAAAAAATAATTCGCTTGTGGGCGCAGCCCATTCCAACGGACCTCATTTCAAATTAAAGATCGGTTCCATCGATAAGTTTCAGGCCGACTATGACGAGCTGAAGAAAAAGAACAGCGAAGCACCCGATCTTCAGTTTGAAGAACGCAACGACATTACCGGCATGCTCCTCAACTGGGGCTTCCTGTTCCTGTTGCTGTTCGGCTTCTGGATGCTCATGCGCAGAATGACGGGCGGTGGCGGTCCGGGCGGACAGATCTTCAACATCGGCAAATCGAAAGCCGCCTTGTTCGATGCCGAAAACAAAGTGAAGATCACCTTCCAGGACGTAGCCGGCCTGGACGAAGCCAAAGAAGAAGTAAAAGAAATCGTAGACTTTCTGAAGACCCCCGGCAAGTTCACCAAGCTGGGTGGTAAAATACCTAAAGGGGCATTGCTGGTAGGACCTCCGGGAACCGGCAAAACTCTGCTTGCTAAAGCCGTAGCCGGAGAAGCCGGTGTGCCCTTTTTCTCCTTATCCGGTTCCGACTTCGTGGAAATGTTTGTGGGAGTAGGTGCCGCACGTGTGCGCGACTTGTTCAAACAGGCAAAAGAAAAAGCACCTTGTATTGTATTCATCGATGAGATTGATGCCATCGGCCGCTCACGCGGACGTGGCGCCATGCCCGGTGCCAATGACGAGCGCGAAAACACATTGAACTCCCTGCTGGTAGAGATGGATGGATTTGCTACCGACAGCGGTGTTATCATCCTGGCAGCAACCAACCGTCCTGATGTATTGGATTCCGCGTTGATGCGCCCGGGTCGTTTCGATCGCCAGGTGAGCATCGACAAACCGGATATCGTAGGCCGCGAAGCCATCTTCAAAGTGCATTTAAAGCCCATCAAGCTTTCCAAAGAAGTAGATGTGAAGAAGCTGGCCGCACAGACTCCCGGTTTTGCCGGAGCGGAAATCGCCAACGTATGTAACGAGGCCGCGTTGATCGCTGCCCGCAAGGATAAGAAAGAAGTAGAAATGCAGGACTTCCACGATGCGATCGATCGCGTGATCGGTGGTCTGGAAAAGAAAACCAAAATCATTTCTCCCGAAGAGAAAAAGATCGTGGCCTACCACGAAGCAGGTCATGCCGTAGCAGGCTGGTTCCTCGAGCATGCCGATCCGTTAGTGAAAGTAAGTATCGTGCCGCGTGGTGTAGCTGCATTGGGTTACGCACAGTACCTTCCTAAAGAACAGTTCCTCTATCAGACCGAACAACTGAATGACGAAATGTGCATGACCTTCGGTGGACGTGCTTCCGAAGAAATTGTATTCGGAAAAATATCGACCGGTGCATTGAGCGACCTCGAAAGAATTACCAAGCTGGCCTACAGCATGGTGACCGTATATGGTATGAACAAGGAGATCGGGAACATGTCGTTCTACGATTCCAAGCAGTCCGAATACTCCTTCAACAAACCGTACTCCGATGCAACAGCAGAACGTATCGACCAGGAAGTAAGAAAGATCATTGACATCTCTTATAAGAGAACAGTAGCGCTTCTTACCCAGCACAGAGATAAGCTGGAGATCATCGCCAATGTATTGCTGGAGAAAGAAATCATCTTCCAGTCGGATCTCGAAAGATTGATTGGTAAACGTCCGTTTGCTGCACAGACTACGTACGAGAAGTTCACCAACGGTAAATCAGACGAAGAAAAGAAAGAAGAGGAAAATCCGCTTCCGCACGAAGATGCCCAGCTGCCCAGCCCTCAGAATTGAACAGGCGGTATCGCTTACAATAGATTTGACAAAGATCAGGTACAGAAATGTGCCTGATTTTTTTATTTAATTTTATACACGAGTGCCATTACAAAATCACCCGCACCAGGCAAAAATGATGAACCTGCCCGAAAACAAAAAGATCTACTTCGCCTCCGACTTTCATTTGGGTGTGCCCGACTATGCCACCAGCCTCGAGAGAGAAAAACGGATTGTGCAGTGGCTGGATATCGTTAAGGCAGATGCCCATTCCATTTACCTTGTAGGCGATATTTTTGATTTCTGGTTCGAGTACAAACACTCCATACCCAAAGGCTTCATCCGCTTTCAGGGCAAGCTGGCCGAGCTGCGCGACAGCGGAATACCCATTTATTTTTTCACCGGCAATCACGACATGTGGATGTTCGATTACTTCGAGAAAGAGCTCGACATCCGCATCCACCGCGAGCCGCAGGTGCTCGAAGTAGGCAATCAGAAGTTACTCATCGGCCATGGCGATGGGCTTGGTCCCGGAGATCAGGTATATAAAATTCAAAAGAAGTTTTTCAACAGCGCCTTCTGCCAGTGGCTCTTTGCACGCATCCATCCCAATCTCGGCATGGGCATTGCACAATACTGGAGCAAACAGAGCCGCATCAGCAACATGAAGCGTGAAGAAAAATTTCAAAGCGAAGACAAAGAGTTCCTCCTTACCTGGTGCAAAGAGCAGGAGAAAACCGAACACCACGACTACTACATCTTTGGCCACCGCCACCTGCCCCTCGATCTGAAGGTAGGCGAACACAGCCGTTACATTAACCTGGGCGAGTGGGTACACTTTACCACCTATGCCGTGTACGATGGCAGGCACGTAGAACTAAAGACTTTTAAACCATGAGCAAGTTCATCGTTGCATTCTTCTGCCTGCTGCCCTTAGTCGCGTTCACGCAATCCAAAAAACTAAAATCCTTCAAAGCCGATAACGACATCACCGCCACGGCCATCGATCGTGCCGGAGATTTCTATCTCGTATTCCGTACCGGGGAAATACAGAAGATGGATAAGAACGGACTGAAGATCGCCACCTTCAAAGGCACACCCAACCTCACCAGCTTCGATCCCACCAATGCCATACGTCTGCTTGCCTTCTATCAGCAGGACAAACAGTATGCCTGGCTGTCACCTTCACTCGAAAATCCCGGCTTTCAAGCCATAGACGATTCGTGGGCGATCGATCCGGTATTGATGTGCCCCTCGGGAGATCATCATCTGTGGATACTGGATGCAGCCGACTGGAGCCTGAAAAAGGTAAACCCTTCCACCGCACAGATCCTTACCGACTTTGTTATCTCCAAAGAAATACCCAAGCCCGAGATCGCGCGCATGCGCGAGTACCTCAACTTTGTTTTTCTGTTAGATGTAGAGCGCGGCTTCTTCATCTTCAATGCCATGGGCAAACTGATTCATAAAGTAGAAGCCAGCGACATCAGCAATTTTAATTTCCTTGGCGAAGAGCTCTACTACCAGCAGGACAACACCATCCATTTCTTCGACCTCTACACCGCAGAAAAGCGAAGCATCACCCTACCCCCCAACGACTACCACTGGGTCATCCTCTCGGACGAGCGCATGTTCACCGTACAGGAAGAAAACGAAGTAGAGATTTTCGAATACAAACCATGAAGTAAAGTTACCGGTTGCCAGTTACAGGTAACCGGTAACTTATAACCAGCAACCAACAACCACACCACCCTATGCACCCACACTTCTCCTCACGATTATCCCTCCTGTTCATCACCAGCCTTGCACTCGCCATCACCGCATGCGGCTCCAAACAAAAACAAAGCGAAGAACAGATTATCGTACAGAGCGAACCCTCCGTACAGCTGCATGACTCTTTGCTTGTGAACACCGTGCGTGTGAATCGTTCCCTCGATCAGCTCATGGTGAAGCCACATACCGTAGTGCTTACCGGCATGGCCCGGCACCGGCTCGTTACCGTATATAAAAATTCTCCCATACGTGCTTCCGAAGACAGCTATTCATCACGCATGTATCCGGAGTCCGCTTCCGTCAGCAGTGAGTACGCAGAACACTACATGCCCGGCATCGATCTGCTTTATGGTTATAACTTGCTTAGTGTTGGGCATTACGATATGGTAGCAGAGAAGCTCAACTTCCTCTTCGATCATCCCGTGCTCGTCAAGTCGTTGTACTATCCCTCCTTCGTGCAGGACTCCCTCTATAAAAAAACCATCAGCCGCAATTACTTTTTAGTATCCGTGTACGATCAGGATACCAATGGCGATACCCTCATCAACCGCCACGACCTGCGCAGGTTCTATCATTTCAACGAAGCCTGCAGCGAGCGCATGCAACTTGTGCCAGCCGACTATTCCGTATCCAGCTCCGAATACGATCCCATGAACGATGTGATGTACGTATATGCCATCCACGATGCCAACAAAAACGGAAAAATAGATAAGAACGAGCCGAAGCATATCTTCTGGATCAACCTCCGCCAACCCGCCCCAGCCAAACGATTATATTAATTTGAAAATTGTAAGAGCAGATGGGCAGCCATCAGCACCGTCATTGCGCGGGAGGCACGACCAAAGCAATCCCCCAATCCGAAGCCCAATAGCTATCGGGATCAACTTATTGTCATCTGCACTTCCTTATACTTCGTAATATCCAGGCCAACCCCCACATAATTGCCATTGGGCAGCAACGAATTCACCCAACTGAACCATACCCTCTTCCCCTCCTTGTTCAGAAGACTTGTTTCAATGGCCATCAGTTCCTTGGGAAGAATATTCGGATAGTTCAAAATGTACTCGCGGTTGATCCACCCCTCGCACACATTGGGTGAAAGCCACCATCCGTCCTTCATCAACTCCTTCGGTTCGTAGCCAAGAAGATTTCGCACCGAGGGGCTGACGAAAACAATCTCACCCTCCTTATTGGCAACGATGGACAGCGCGTTGAGTTTTTCCAGCATGAAGTTTGAATTCATGACACTCGAAATAAGTTTTAGCCGAACCACGATCACAATGGCGAAAACACCTAGGGCCAGCATTAAATTTAAGAACGAAACCAAATTTTCATTATCCAAACCAGAACTTAACCAGGCAAACAAACAGGCCAGCACAATAATGCCACTCTGCACCCCGTAGTAAAACAGCCGGTTGACAATAACGGAGCTGGCGCCTACTACCAGGATCAAAATCGTAACCGCATGCGGATTGAACCGGTTGATGAGCACAAACGCAATCACATACAGCAGCGTACACAGGTATAATAAAAGATAAAAGTAAGTCACTACCACCCTCCGTTTATAGCGGAAGAAAGTAGAAACAAAAAAGAGGCATCCCAGTCCAATGATCGTCCATCGCACCACATCCAGGTCGTTCAGTTCGGGCAGCAGGCGGTCATACAGTAGTTTGGTCACCGCTGCAGTCACGGTAAATAAGGCAATCACCAACCGGACAGAGCCGATGGATTGACGCAACAGGATTTTTTTAACGAAAGGTGTATTCGGGTCAGCGTTCATGGGTGGCTGGGTAGGCGCAATGGATAAGCTACATGCGCATTATGTAACTTATAAAACAAAATTAAATAGTATTCTTTACACTCAACCCATTTACAGGTGGTATATTAGTTTGCGGTGGATGAGAACCATCACTGCGAGGCCATTCTTTGGTCAAAAGACCCGAAAGCAACCTCGCCAAAGGGAATAATTTTGAATTAGCTTAATTCTGAAGCCTTTTCTTTATTCTGCTTAACGACTGATTTTTTATTCCCAGGTAGGAAGCGATATGAAAGGACGGTATCCGCTGAACAATGTTGGGATGTTCTTTTAATAAATTCAAATAACGTTGCTCATGGGTCAGAAACAGTAAGTTCTCGGTTCTCCCTTGCGATCGGATAAAAAAGTGTTCTGCGAGAATTCTGCCGAAACGTTCCCATGGCCGGTATTTCACGTACAGATTCTGCAAATCTTCATACGATACATAGAGTATTTCCGAATCTTCCAATGCTTCAATGTAATAGACGCAGGGATATTGGTAAACGAAGCTCCCAAAGGAAACGATGAACTGCCCTTCCGAGAAGAAAAATATGTTCTTTTCTTCCTGGGTCTCAGGGTCGAAGCAATACAAACGAAAGATACCTTTTACCAGGATGCCCAGGTCCCTGCACACTACATGCTGCTTGTTATAAAAATCTCCTTTCCCTATTTCACCCTTGCGCCAGAAGGGAATACTTGCAGCAATGTCTTCTTCTGTTAATCCTGCAAAGGCAGGTAACACATTCCTTAAAATGGTTGCGGTATCTGTTTTCATTTTAATGAGTGAGCCGTACAATATTTATTCACTGGATAGGGCCGAAGTACTTTGGTTGAATTTCTTCTGCCTGATAAACTGGTACACCGAGCCCAGGATAAAAAGTATAAAAAATACTAATAACGTTTTAGCAATAAGCGGATCAGTCGGGCCTTTCGCTAACGGATGCCCTACAGGAACACGGGTAAGTGTTTCGTTCACCGTGGGCACCAGCGACAGAAAAAAACTAAACGACAGGAGAAAATTTTCGAAGTACCGGGCTTTGTTATTTCCCTTCCTTTTGTACACAAGATAACTGGCAATGACCACGATGATGATAATGAATAGCGAAAATACATGTCCCGGATTAAAACCACCCTGTTTGGAAATCCCCAATGCAGTGAAAGAGGTAATGAGCGTCCCGTAAAGATATAGTTTCCCGGATCGCTCGGCCAGGTTGATTTTTCCGGATTTGACAAACGAAATTAAAGCTGCACCAAGAGCAATCACCCCGATGAGGGTGTGAAAGATACCCAGATTTGATAGTCCCATATGTTATTTTTTTCCTGCAAACTTTTGAAGAAAAAAAACAGAGAAAATTCACTTAAGTGAATGGAGGAGAACTTTTTTAAATTATTCTTCCGCCCTGTAACCATCCCTATCAAATCAATACATCTTCAAATTAAAAGGGGCGTGCCTCACGGCCGGGCTGTCGGCACTCGCCACCGCACCATCCATTTCGGGTCTGCACGTAGCGGCTACTTATTGACATCCCTGCGTACACACTAAATCAATATCAATTATCTTTCGTTTATGCCAGCACCCACAGCCCCTATTGAATGGATTGTAAAAACCGCGCTGATGGACGAAACGATCCCTACTGACGAACTGGTGACCCGCATGCAAAAGAACCAACTCACCAGCCACCATCTGCTAAGCTACATTGATGATGATACCTTCTGGCCGATCTATGTGCCTGACTCCTCCCTGAAAATAGCGCCACAAGACCAGAAGTATATCATTGATTTTAAAAATCCGGGTAAGAAGCAAGCCCTCAATGCACTACGGCAGCAGGCAAGAGACGCAGTCTACGCACGTTTTTATACCGGGCATAAATTCAATGAGTGGATGATATAAGCCCCTCGCTTATCACCAAAAAAACATTCTTTGATAACGAAGGATAAACCCTTATCGTTAATATAAATGCTACGGTCCAGGTAGGTCTCCGCAAGGATCCTACGTTGATTAAACTGTCGATTAAACTCAGATATACTTTAGCCTGATCAACACCGTATTTTCACCGGCATTAATTTTAGTTTTAAATTCATCGAAGTGTGGCAGCCGCATCTTCGTCAGGTAATAGTTAGAGAAGCCAAACCCTTCTTTCGGAATGCCAATAAAATTTTTGTTCATCACCCCATTTGAATCTTCGTCATCCAGTAAGGTGATGCCATAGATACCGGGCTCAATGGTAAAGTGCAATTCGATCGCCCCATTTTTAAGGCCATCCTTGCTAAACGCTATTTTGCGAAAGGCCCTTTCTTTTTCAAACGTTTCATGGTCTTTGAACAGGATGATGATGATCTTTCCTTTGGTCGATTTCACCTCCGTCACTTTCAGCTTCACATGCTGCGCCTGAGCATCGAAACTGTTCAGAAAACAACAGACTACGATGAATACAGCTAAATACCCCGCTTTCAGTGTTTGTACACGGTTCATGTGTAATAGTATGAAAAAACCATGCCTTGTCCTGGCAATTCTACCTCATTAAGTGGGGGTTATGATGGACAGTGGTTCGAAGGCAGCCAGCTGGTGGATCAGTTCTCATCTCAATTAATTGAAACTGTACGCAGTTGAGATGTTCAAGTGGGTGGATTGAAGAGAGTAATGGGCAGCATTTTCCTCCCGATAGCTATCGGAATCGCTGAGCTTAGCCGGTAGGACATTTCATAGAAAAACGAAGCAATCTTTTATTGTCTGTTCACTTCTCAAACTCTCGTGAAAGCCATAGCTCATTCAGAGCGAAGACTCTTCACCGGGTTCATCATCGCAGCCTTCACTCCATGAAAACTCACAGTGAGTAAAGTAATCATCAATACTCCCCCTCCGGCATATACAAACACCATCACACTGATAGCGGTATGATAGTAATAGGTCAACAACCATTGATGCAGGTAGTAATACGCCACCGGTATCGCGATGGCAAATGAAATCAATACCAGCACCACAAACTCTTTCGACAACAAACTCCAGATATGGAACAGCGAAGCGCCCACTACTTTACGCACGCCAATCTCTTTTGTTTTTTGTTCCGCCACAAATGATGATAATCCAAACAATCCCAGACAGGAAATGAATATCGCCAGCACAGCAAACAACGAAGCCAACTTCCCGATACGTTGCTCGGCTTTAAACTTCACCCCGTATTCTTCATCGATGAAACTGTATTCAAACTCCACCGAACTCACCAGCCTGCGTTGCATCAATTCAATTTGTGTCAGCGCTTCACTGGTACTGCGGTTACGATCAAGCCGGATCAGCATCTGACTTAAATCACCCGGATTTTTTCCCAGCCAGTAAAACCCCGGAGGTACCGCTTCGTACGGACTATTTGCAATCACATCATCCACCACGCCAATGATCTGTCGCGGAGTTCCATCTCCGTTGGTAATAAATTCACCGATGGGATTTTCAATACCCATGAATTGTGCGGCTGCTTTGTTGATGATCACCGCATCAATGTCCGTACGATGGTCCACAGAGAAATCCCTGCCTTGAAGTATTTTCCATTGAATGGTCTTGCCATATGCTTCATCGATCCAGGTCACCGTAAAGTTGGGGTCCGTCTCCGGATTTTTTCCTTTCCAGCTAAAGCCACTCCAGTTATCCCATATCGCAGTCACCGGGCTGCTCGCCAATGCAATCTCATTGGCCACACCGCTGGTGAGCAGTTGTTCTTTCAGTATGAGTTTACTTTTATCCAATGCCGGATCATGAATGGGTAGGAGTATCAGTCCCTCGCGATCATAACCCACCGGGCGATCCTGCACGTATTGAATCTGCCGGTAGACAATCATCGTTCCGATAATCAGTATCACGGAAACACTCACTTGTATCACTACTAATAACTTGCGTGGCAGTGAAGCATACTTGCCAATGCGCAAGGCGCCCTTCAATACTTTCACCGGCTGAAAGGAAGAAAGATAAAAGGCAGGATAGAGACCGGCCAGAAAAGAAGTAACGAGTAAGAAAGCAAAGCTGGCCAGCCAGAAATAGAAATTCGTAAAAGGGAGACCGATTCTTTTTTCTGCCAGTTCATTGAAGTAAGGAAGTGATAAGGCAACAATGAACAACGCAAGTACGAAGGCCAGTAACACTACGAGAAATGATTCACTTAAAAACTGGTAGACCAGTTGTGTTTTCATCGAGCCGATGGCTTTGCGTATGCCTACTTCCTTCGCGCGTTTCTCACTGCGTGCCGTGCTCAGGTTCATGAAGTTGATGCACGCCAGCAGTAATACAAACATACCTGCTGTGGCAAACAACCACACAAATGTGATGCGGCCACCGGCAGGAAAGCCGTCTTTGAATTCCGAATACAGGTACCAGTCTTTCATGGGGTTCAGCCACATACGCGTCTGGAATCTTTTGGAATACTCCGCCACACCTTCGGGTGTATCTTTAAGATAGAGATTGGCAATGGCCGCGTTGGCTTGTTCAATAGATATGTTATCAGCCGTCTGCACTATGATGCGCGATGCATTGTTGCCCCAGTTGGTTTCGTTCGCTTTCAGTACATCATTGCTGTTTTTCAGTCCTTCCCAGTTTCCGAAAAACTGGATGTGGCCGAAGAAGGAGTTAGGAGCGATGTCGGCATACACACCCGTGATGATTGCATCCATTTTTCCGCTGATTTTCACCAGCTTGTTCACCGGGTCTTCGTTACCGAAAATAGCCTCTGCCGTTGACTGTGAAAGGATGATGGCCCTCGGATCATTGAGACTTTCGCTGTTGCCGCGCACCATCTGCAGCGAGAACATATCGATCACTTCCTTATCGATGTACTGACCTTTTTTGATAAAGTTGTTTCCCTCTGTTTGTATCGTATAGTCCATATCCCACCAGAGGATGGCCACGTGTTTGAAGAGGTGACCGTATTTTTCCGTGAGTATTTTCGCTACCGGCTGTGGCATGCCTACGTAGCTGTACACTGTTTTTTGAATAGGCTCGATGTTGCGCCTGTGCAGCAGGCCGATGTGCGGATAGTTGGTATGACTGTAGTTATAGCTTACTTCATCGTATACCCACAGACCAATGAGAATGGCCACCGTCATGCCTGCGGCCAGCCCGCCAATGTTGAGTAGACTATACAGTTTGTGACGCAGCAGGTTCCTGCGGGCGATAACGAGATAGTTTCGGATCATAACAGAGGAAGTTTAACCTGTTGGGTACAGGCAAAAAGGGAAAAGGTTACAGCACGTCATCATCTGGTCTCGCGGGGTCTTCCGCAGGAGACCCTGCGCTGATTAACGTTCTCGTCACTACTTCAGATACTCAATTTTCTTCACCCGCCAGACAAACGTACCCGCACCTGTTTTCACTATGCCTTCATCACCCACTTCTTTGTTGAGCAGCGCCTGTGCCATCGGTGAGTCCATAGAGATATAGTCTTTCGTGTTGATTTCTTCAGGGCCCACGATACGGAAGCGTATTTGCTTGCCTTTGTCTCCCGATGGCCATCCATAGCCGTCAAGCTAATATCGCTTTAAGAATATCAAAGGTATTGTGTTTTTGATGCTTTGTTTCAGTGTAATATTTTTTGTCTGCTTTTTTGGTGATTTGATTAAACCATGGTTCTATGGATT